>Ga0105240_10006229_pt1 | contig 17547 bp, 14 predicted proteins | sample KBSC54metaG_FD_80426 | JGI IMG/M metagenome (GOLD analysis project Ga0105240, IMG submission 80426) | Corn rhizosphere microbial communities from Kellogg Biological Station, Michigan, USA - KBS C5-4 metaG | ecosystem: Host-associated > Plants > Roots > Rhizosphere > Soil | place: Michigan, USA...
GACGGCGGCATGGGCGACATCGGCTACCAGAACATGTCCAAGGTGATCCTGCAGAACCGGCCCAACGTAAAGGCCGTCATGCTCGATACTCAGGTCTACTCCAACACCGGCGGTCAGAACTCCGACTCAACTCCCATGCTTGGCGGCAACGACATGAACGTCTTCGGCGCAGCCACGCAGGGCAAGAACACTGAGAAGAAGACGGTCGCGGAAACCTTCCTCGCCGGACACGGATCGCCCTTTGTCGCACAGGTCTCCATGGCCAACGCGCCGAAGCTCTACCGCGCCATTCTCGACGGCCTCGAGTATCGCGGCACCATGTTCCTGCAGGCATTCACCACCTGCCAGCCCGAACACGGCGTTGCCGACGACATGGCTCTCCACCAGGCGCAGCGCACTCGCGACTCGCGTGGCGTGCCCGAGTTCGTTTTCGATCCGCGCAAGGGCGAAAGCTATCAGGAAGCGCTCGACATCACCGGCAATCCGAGCAAGGAACTCGACTGGTACGAGACCAAGCTCAAGTCGACCGGCGAAACCATGCGCTACACCGTCGCTCACTGGTGCACCACGGAAGCCCGCTTCCGCAACCACCTCAAGAAGATCAAGCCTGAGCAGGCGGAGAAGCTCATCCACCTCGACAACATGCTGGTTCGCATCACGCAGCAGGATGTCGTCTATCGCCGCTACCTCCTGCCTGAGCACCGCTCCTTCATTCCCGACTTCGGCGTCTACATCAAGTACGAAGAGAACGGAAAGATCGAGTACCGTGCGCTGAGCCGTCAGCTGGTCATGTTCTGCGTAGAACGCCGCAAGGCATGGCGCATGCTGCAGAGCAAGGCGGGCATCGTCAACAAGGAATACCTCGCACAAAAGGCAATCCTCGCCGACGTAGACGCAGGCAAGATCAAAGCCGAGGACTTCCTGGCGAACGCCCACGAGCTCCTCGCCGAAAAACTCGGCCAGGCCTCACCCGCGCTGGCAAAGGCATAGCAAGATTCGGGGCACGGGTTTCTCTGTGCCGCAACGAACAATCCAGAAAACAAAAACGCGGACCGCAAGGTCCGCGTTCTGCTTTAGATGGGTTCTCCGTGAGATGACTTCGGCCCGTCCATCGCAAACCAAAACTTCTTGCGACAGAACTCGCGCCGTAGGCGCACTGTCTGTTTGCCCCACGTTTCAACGTGGGGTAAACGTGCACTAGACCTGACGAGTCCCGTAGGGACGCCGGAAGCCCTCATGAACTCTTCAGATCCCCAGCGTCTCCCTGCACATCGACAACCACCATCCCGGCCGCGCTCTCCACAAATAAATCGCCACATTCTGCCCCACCACCAGCGCCGGCAACGCATACAGATAAACCTTGTGCACGCGCCGATCCACCAGCAGATCCCGCGCCACGCCAAGCAGGATCACTCCATCGAGGCACCAGAACAACAGATTGTGATCGAAGATGTATTGAAACCGCCCGAACCCCGCGTCCAGCAGACAGCACGTCCCCACCACCATCAATCGTCGATGAATATCCGGCTTCCCGCGCCACACGATCGCAAGCCCCACAGCCGTACCAAACGCAATCATGTCCCAATACGTAATGCTGAGAAATGTCGGATCGGGCGTCTTCAACACCAGCGCATCGAACCGCCCCATCACCACTGACACCACACAACCCAGCACCACCATCAGCGCGCCCAGCGCCGCACCAAACCATCCGAGCGTCCGGTGCCAGCTCACCTTCCTGATCCGCACCAGCCCCGACTGCAAAATGAAGAACACTACCCACGCCGAAAACGCCGCTCCGTGGAGCCACAGCAGCACAGGCCGTCGCGGCACTGCGTGGATTAGCCCCACATCCACAGTCTTGCTGAACCCCGCCACAATCACGACGGCAACAATCAGCGAAAGCAGGAAGTAAAAGTAACGGTCGATCAGCCCACTTCGGCCTGCAATCCCCTGCGCCGGACGCGCAACTACCTGCTGGCTCACTGAAGCCATTCGAGAACCTCCAGATCCATCAATTCAATTCAAGGAGAATTGCAGAAGAAAGAACCTTGGGAGAAGTAGAGCCACTTTATCACGCGCAAATCGAGCCTCTCAATTCAAATCTCGCCAACGGACCAGACGCTATCTAGCTGCGTGCAAGGCGCTGCCATCAGGTCTGACGACCGTAACCACATCGCCAACGTTGAGCCGCAGAACCGAGCACCGGATACGCTGGCTTTGCTATAGCATGTACCCACTGTCTGCTTGAGTGAGACAACGATTGGGTGAAGCAGGAGCCCCCGCCCAGTCACGTTTTCAACGCCTGGAGGCGCTGGAATGCCGCGGAACCGCATCTTCGCTATTTCGCAAAAAGGGCTATACGCCTTCTTGCTCCTGCTGCTCGGTGTACCTTCTTCAGCCACTGCTGCAGCACCGCAGCCGGCTGGCACCTTCGATCGCACAATTGGCGACGCCGTGGTGCCGCTATCAGGAGTCTGGAAATTCCAGCCCGGCGATGACCTGGCATGGGCCAGCCCCAGCTTTGACGACTCGCACTGGGGTACGCAGGACCTTACCCCTCCGGCAAACTCCTTTGATCCAATCACGGGTTCCAGCGGTTTCGTTCCCGGCTGGACTGCGCAGGGGTTTCCGAAGCTCACCGGCTATGGCTGGTATCGGATGCACCTTCGGTTGAGGAGCGTCAGTGCGGACGCAACTCCGCTCGCGATCACGATGCCAATCAACTTTGACGATGCGTACCAGGTCTTCGTCAATGGTCAGCAGATCGGCCAATTCGGCCGCTTTGGCGATCGATCAGTCGTGTTCTACAACGCTCAGCCGCGCTCATTCTCGCTGCCCGCCGGAGCCGAAAACGAAGAGATCCTCGTAGCCATTCGCACTTGGATGGACTTCGCCACACCGCTCGCCAGCCAGGACGCAGGCGGACTGCATGGACCGCCAGTCATTGGCGAATCATCCGCCATCGATGCCATGCTGCGTCTTGAGTGGGACGCCGTCAATCGAACCCAGATTGGCAGCCTGCTTGTTATTGCGTTTCTCCTCCTTGCTCTTCTCCTGGGTGTCACTCTCTACTGGCTCGACCGCCGCGAACCTGCTTACTTGTTGCTCACCGCTGTTTGCCTCGCGACTTTCGTAGCCCGTGGCAGTGTAATCATGGGGTACTACACCACCATCCTGCCCATGGTCCCCGAGACCTTCCTTCAGGACGTCATTCTGTCGCCATTGACCGTCGGCCTATGGGCGCTCTTCTGGGCCTACTGGTTCAGGCTCGATGGCATACAACAAATCTCCCGTATCACCTGGTCGCTTACAGTGCTACTTGCCGTTGCAATTTCGATGATGCGCTCGCCTCTTTACGCATATGTCGTACCCGCTTCCGCTGTCAGCTGGCTCCTTCCCCTCGAACTCGTGCTCAAGCTGCTCCTTGGCGGCGTTTTGATCTGGGTAACGTATCGAGGCATTCGTCAGCGATCGGCAGACGGATGGCTGGCGCTGGCTCCGATTCTTCTTACCGTCTTCTGGACATATCAGGAAGAGCTCTCGGTTATGCACGTCGCCTTGATTCTGAGGATTTACGGACTCACCGTCAGCTACGGAATGGTGGCCATCCTGCTCATGCTCGCCATCATTTCTCTTCTCATGATGCGCCGCTTCATCCGCGATCAGCGCGAGAGCGTTCAGCTGCGCCTCGAGATCGAGCAGGCCCGCCAGATACAGCACGTCCTTATCCCTGAAGCGCTCCCAGTCGTCCGCGGCTTCTCAGTGGAAAGCGAGTACTGTCCGGCACAGCAAGTCGGGGGTGATTTCTTCCAGATCATTCCCGCCTCCAATGGCGGAGTGCTCGCCATCATCGGCGATGTAAGCGGAAAAGGCACGCCCGCTGCGATGACCGTAAGCCTTCTCGTGGGAGCCATCAGAACCCTCTTGCGCTCGACTGAAAGCCCCGGCGAGATCCTCTCCGTTCTGAATGAACGCATGATGGGACGAAGCGAAGGCGGTTTCACTACCTGCCTCGTGCTTCGTGTCGACTCTGACGGCAAACTCACTCTCGCCAATGCGGGTCACATCGCGCCTTATATCGACGGACGCGAGTTGCAAACAACTTCGGAGCTTCCTCTCGGGCTCGCCGAGGTCACCTACAAGGAATCGACCTGCATGCTCGGCGAAGGACAGAAGCTCACGCTCATCACGGACGGCGTTCTCGAAGCGCGCAACCGTTCAGGCGAACTCTTTGGATTCGATCGAACAGCCGCCATTGCAAAGAGCTCCGCCGCATCCATCGTCGCCCGCGCTCAGGCGTTCGGACAGAATGATGACATCACCGTATTGACAATCACACGCACCCCAGCCAAGGAAGGCGTCATGACTCACTCCGGCATCCATCAGCTCTCACCCTTTCCCGCATCGAGTTGAAAATGAGTTGGGCGCTCTGCGATTATTCGTTCGATTGAGAACCTGGTTGCCTAATGAACTTATTCACTGGATCCACAGAGATCCGCAGCGCTGAGAATGTAGCACTGGCCCGGACCGTGGTCCATATTTGCAATCTCTTGCATCAATGAGGAAGATTGGGAAATTTGGAATTGGTGTAGTCCACCATCCAATTCTGGAAATACATCGTCCCTGGGAATTGTCCGTTTTCGTTGTTTCCAAGCCTCAGCAGAGAGATGCTGTCCTTCACATCTAGACCCACCGAAACCGTGGAACCGACCGGGGTAAAAGTCGTGCCGCTGGTCGCATAGACATTCATCTCCGCGCACGGTGCTGCGATAGGCCCGCTGCAACTACCGACGCCCGAGTAGTTCACGTGCATCTGGACAAAATAGGTACCACCCGGCGCGACATCCGCATTGCATGCGGAGTGCGTCGTCGACAGTCCGGAACTCTCGATTTCGATTCCATATCCGGGCGTGGTACATGCGGGCTCGTCGTTTCCACTCACGATTTGAACCGTCGCGGCGTAGCCTTTGATTACGCCCACTGACACCACATCAAAATAGCCGCCCTGAACTCCCTGGTTGGGTGGGAAATTCGAAATCCATCCGCCCACAACGATTTCCGGCTTCGATGGAATGTTCAGCCACGAAGTACTGAAATTTGAACTCGCGTCGTGGGCCAGGCTGTGCGTAGCGAAGCCGCACGTGCGGGAAGGTCCCCCGTTTACCGATACGGACGCGGGAAGGGACACGACGCTCGCTCCGAACGTCTGGGATGACGAGGCCGTTGCCCAGCCGCCGAAGCCGATGGCCGCATCGGTTGCCGCAACAAGGTTCGCAGGTGTCACCGCGGTCCCTGCTGCAGCTCCGTTCATATTGACGAAGACATCGACAGGATAAAAAACGGAGCAGGTCGGTACAGGTGCCTGAGGTGTGGTTGTGGTCTTGGTCCCCCCGGAACCACAACCCACCAGAAGTACAACAACCACAAGGAGAACTTGAATTCGCATGCGTTCGCCGTTCTGACGCTAGGATCAGTCTCGATTACACCGTCCGCAGCCAGAATCAGGCAACATGTAATAAATTGCCGGAACCTGCGTGTCTCGCTTCGAACGAGACACCCAGACACCAGGTTTGAATCGGAGGCCGTGTATATCCCTTGCTCCGCGTGGCTCTTTCGTTAGAGTAAAAATTGGCCAGCGCTTTCGCCATCTTCTGCGGGTACAACAGAGCCTGCATTGAGCCCGCCGAAGGGATTCGATTCTGAGACCTGGGTTCGGGAAATCACCCGAACATCAGCCGCCCTCCCTGGACTACTTCCGAGTGTTTCAATACCACTCCTCCGATAGCCCTCCCATTGAGCGAGGCCCGCGCTGCGCTGCCCCCGCCGCGATTCTCAATCCGCAGCGTCTTTCCTTCTCCGACCCGCACCGTCATCGCCGGGAAGTACGCACGCCCCAGCACATATTCTCCCTTCGCCGGACACACGGCATACATCCCCATCGCGCTCATCAGATACCACGCCGCCATCGCGCCGGTGTCCTCATCGCCCGCAAACGACTCCGGCGAGTACAGCTCCTCCATCACGCGCTTCACCCAATACTGCGTCCGATCCGGCCTCCCTGCCAGCGCAAACAGATACAGCACATGATGTACCGGCTGATTCCCGTGGTCGTATTGCCCGAACTTCACCGCGGCCATCTCTGACATCTCGTGAATCTCCTGCCCGTAAACGCCTACATGAAACACCGGTTCCATCGTCAACATCTTCTCCAGCGCAGCAGCTGCCTTCTCTTTGCCGCCCATCGCAGCAAACAGCCCATCGATATCGTGCGGAGCATCCCAGCGGTGCTGCCATGCCGAACCCTCCACATACGGATTGCCCCACTGCACCTCGTCGAACGGCTCCAGCCACGACCCATCCGCATGTTTGCCGCGGAAGAACCCCGTCCCCGCATCAAAGATGTTCTTCCAGTTCTGCGAGCGCTTCATAAACATCGCCGCATCGTCATCGTGACCCAGCGTCTTCGCCACCTCCGCAATGCAGAAGTCGCCATACGCTGCGTCCACCGTCTCCGCAGCTGCCTGGTCCACGTGATCAACGGAGCAGTAACCGAGCTTGAGATAATCTTCAACACCGCGCCGCCCAAAGCCCTTGTCCGGATCGCCGGGCTGCGTCGCATGTTTCTTCAGCCCCTCGTACGCCGCCGCCAGATCGACTCCCTTGATGCCCTTCGCCGCTGCCTCACCAAACAGAGAATCAATCAAGCTTCCCGTCATGCACGCTCGGTAACCGGGCGCAGGAAATTGCGGCAGCCATCCGCCTTCCTTGAACGCATTCACCCATGCTTGCAGAATCTCGCCTAGCCGCTCCGGAAACACAACTGACATCCACGGGTACCACGCGCGATATACATCCCAGTACCCGTGATCCGCGTACATCACTCCCGGCTCAACCTTCCCGTTGTACGCGCTGTAGTGCTGCGGCTTCCCTGCATCATCCATCTCGTGAAACGTCCGCGGAAACAGCAGTGCCCGATAGAGGCACGAGTAGAACGTCCGCTGCTGCCGGTCCGTCCCGCCCTCAACCTGCATTCGCTCGAAGTGCTTCGCCCACTCCGCCTTCGCCTCAGACCGAATCTGATCGACGGGCTTCGATCCCAACTCCCGTTGCAGATTCTTCTCCGCCTGCTCAAACGAAATGAATGACGTCGCAATCCGCGCCTCGACGCTCTTCGTGTTTCCGAATTGCGCCACCATCGTCAGCCGCCCCGCCGCAGTCGTCACCTCCAGCCCCTGCCACGGCTCCGCAAACCGCACCACATAGTACGTTGCAAATCCCGTCGGCACTCCACCTTCGTTGATCGTCGACTTGAATCGAACCGTATGCTTTACCTCATCGCGATCCACCGGCTCGGCGCCCTTCGGAACCTCGATCAGAAACCCCGACGCAAGCCCGCTCCGATTGGTTGCCGTAATGATCGCGCATCGCGTCGTCGGCACCAGTTCTGCATCCACCTGGTACCGCAGCAGCGAAACTTTGAACGAGTACGCCCGCAGCACCGCATCCTCCGGCCTCCACGACGAACTGCTCGCGCCCGGCTCCGCCTTCGTCTCTCCCGAGAACGGCAAAAACAACGCCTCGCCGTAATCCGAGAGCCAAGGACTCAACTGATGCGTGCTGCGAAATCCCTGCAGCCGCCGCGCGCCGGGCTGAAACATCCATGGGCTGCGCGCCTCCGACTGCAGCGTCCAGTGCGCCATTCCGAACGGCAACGCAGCAATCGGCAACGTGTTTCCGCGCGAAAACGCGTACGTCGAATCGGTCCCCTGCAGCACGTTCGCCAGATCGACAGCGCGCTCCGCCGCCGCACTTCCGCCACCTTGCCCGCTTTCATCAGCCCGTTCTGCTGCCTCCACAGCATGAGCCGTCGCCGCCAGCGCCGGTTGCGCCTCCACCACCGCCGCGACGGCCGCGAGCGCCGTCCCCTTAAGAAAACTCCGCCTGTCCTGCCCCATCGAAACTACCGTCTGCTTCTCAACCATCTCCACTCCCAGCACAACGTTTCTGCACAACCACCCTTGCAGATTCACTCCGATCTCGCAACATAGATCGAACGTATATCCTCAAGCTTTGAGAATTCTATTCGACTTCGTCTCATCCGCGAGGAATGGCATGGGTAGTCTCCGCCTTAATTCGTTATCGTCGAAAGTCGTCGTGGCATTGCTGTCCATCTTGCTTCTTGCAGTTCCTTCCATCGCCCAGCAATCGTCACCGCATCCCAACTGGCCCGGCCCCGGACAGCTCTTCGTCGGAACCTGTTACCAGCCCATCGATCGCTCGCCGGAAGAGATCGACCGCGATATCGCCATCATGCAGCACGCTGGCTTCAACGTTGTGCGCATGGGCGACCTCTCCTGGGACTCCTTCGAACCTGCGTCGGGCAAATTCGAATTCGCCTGGTTCGATCGCATCATGGACAAGATGCACGCCGCCGGAATCCGCGTCATTCTCGACATCCCCGGCCTTCCGGCGCCTATCTGGCTTCATCGCGCTCATCCTGGCGTGGATATCACCACGCAGAATGGCACCCGGCTCCCTCCTGCCGAGCGCTACATGGATAACATCAGCGATCCCGACTATGTTCGCGAGGCCGGCATCCTCGCCGATGAGCTCACCAAGCGCTATGCGCATCACCCGGCCGTCATCGCACTTGGCTACGACAACGAAATCGGCAACGGATTCATGTCTTACTCCGAAGCCGACCAGCAGCGCTTCATCGTCTGGCTCAAACAGAAGTACGTCACGATCGGCGCGCTCAACAGGGCCTGGGCCACGCAGCGCTGGTCGCGCCGCCTCAACAGCTTCGACGACGTCGACCTCCCGCTCGCTGAAGGTCCCGGACCCGCGGAGCGTTTCCTTGATCTCCATCGCTACTGGTCCGATGTCACGATCGCCCGCCTGCAGGAACTCGATCGCATCCGCCAACGCAACGCGCCCGATCTTCCCTCCATTTCCAATCTCTGGGATACCGCGGGGAGAAAGGGCTTCGACTATCTCAGTACGTACAGGTCCTATGTCTCATACCCAGCAGAGGGCTTTTATCCAGGCGATCCCGTGAGCGGTGCATTTGGAGCGCTCCAGATCAAGGGAGACCTACCGACGCCGATCTGGTTCAACGAGTTCACCGCCGGCGGAGGAGGCTTCTACGGAACACCTGGCCGCAGCCGCATGTACGCTTATCTCGGACTCCTCATCGGCGCGCAGGGCACGCTCGCGTGGACCTTCAACAGCCATCGCGGCGGCGAAGAGCAAGCACTCTTCGGTCTCGTTGACCACGACAACACGCCATCATGGAAAGTCGACGAGTTCGCGCGCATTGCTTCGGAGTTCAAGCAGCTCTCGGCGCTGGGCTTTCCGCGCTACACGCATCCGCAGGTCGCCATCGCATATTCGTTCGCTTCCTTCATCGCCTCGCATCCCAACGGCCCATCCAACACCGCGCTCCAGTACTTCAAGACCCCGTATACCGATCAGGTGCAGGCTGCCTTTGAACCGCTATTCCGCTACAACATCGACACTGCGATCATCAACGTCGCCCATTCCGACCTCTCCCAATTCAAACTCCTCGTCATCCCCGCCGATTACGTGATGGACACCGCCAGCGCCGATGCGATCCGCAAGTTTGTCGGCAACGGCGGCACTGCCCTCATGACCGGGTATTCCGCCAAAGTCGACGAGCACGGTCTCTGGTTTGATACACCGCTCCCCGGCTTTTTGAGTGATGTATTCGGGCTCAAGACAAATGCCTTTTATCATTCGGCATCTCCGCTTCAGTTCGAGCTCGGCGGACACGCTGTCGACACTGGCGTTCACTACTATGAGGTCCTCGAGCCGTCCACGGCGTCCGTCCTGTCGCGCTTCTCCAACACGGCCGACAAAACTCCCGCCCTCACCGTCAACAACTTCGGTAAAGGCCGAGCGATTTACCTTGCGACGGAGTCAAAAGGCTCCGTCATTGGCCCCGTGCTCCGCGACCTCTATGGAAGTGCAGGAGTGCAGCGCGGACCGGAAACCCCGAGCGGAGTCTACGCGCGCACTGTAGATGGCCGAACCTTGTACGTGAACACAACCGCCGAGGAAAAGAAGATCTCCGTGTCAGGAACTCACAAAGGCCTGATCACGCACCGCACCTACGACGGAGTCGTTGTCCTCGCTGCTCAGGGAGCAGATCTCATCGAGTAATTTGTGTCAGCAAGGCGCCTCACGCCGCCTCCCACTGCGCCTCAACCCGCCGCTTCTCATCCTCAAATGCTGTCTCGGTCTTGTCCTGGTTTTCGATCACCCAGTTCATCTCTCCACCAACGAGGATTGCAAACCCGGTGATGTAGAGCCACAGCATCAGGATGATCACCGCACCCAGCGATCCATACGTTGCACTATAGGAATTGAAGAAGTGCAGATAGATCCTGAAACCCACTGACGCCACCAGCCACAGCACCACGCCGATGCCGGATCCTGGCGTCACCCAGTACCACTTCCGCTCCTTCAGATCGGGCCCGAAGTAGTAAATGATCGAGTACGACAGGAACATCACGAAGAACGTAACCGGCCACTGCACGATGCGCCAAACAATCCAGAACAGTTTGCCGACGCCCACGCGCATGGCAATCAACTGCCCGATCTTTCCGCCATAAAGGACCAGTGCCGAAGCCAACAGGATCAGCAGCGCCAACGCCAGCGTGAGTCCAACCACGGTCAGCTTCTGCTTCCACCACGGCCGAGTTTCCTTCACCTTGTAGATAACATTCAACGATGTGATAACGGCTCCCATGCCGCCCGAGGCCGCCCACAGCGCGCCCAGCAGTCCCGCCGCGACCTTCACCCCGCCGCTGTTCTTTACAGTTTGACCTACCACCTGCTGCACCAGGCCCGACGCCGATCCTGGCGCCAGATGGCCCAGGGTTGCGACGATGTTGTCCCGCATCTCCGACGCATGTCCCGCAATCAGTCCGATCAGCGAAACCAGAAATAGAAACATGGGGAACAACGCCAGGATGAAGTAGTACGACAGCGCCGCCGACCGCGTCGAAAGCTCATCCTCATCGATCTTCTTGATCCCGAGTTGCGTCAGCTTCAGCGGCGTCAATCCGCCGAGTTTCCAAAGCGATGCCATGGGGCCCTCAGACTGCTGCTACAGGTTGCCGATTCTCAGTTCCCGTCTGCTGCGGAAACTCCGACTCCGCATGCGGCTGATGCGCGTGATTCAGATCGGTCAGCTCGCTGATGCAGGTCATCAACACTCCCTGTATGCGAAAGAAGTTTTTCTCCGGCTCGTCTCCGAACGAAAAGAATTCTGGCATCGTCGCTACCATCGCCGCCAGCCCCACTTCGATGTTGCGATGTTTCTCGAGGCCGAAAACTCCATTCACTCCGCCGGGATATTCCGTCAGCGCGCTGACCGCCGCAACCGCCGTCCCAGAAACGAGCGAAGCGATCGCAGCCCTCTTGTTTCGTTTCCAGAAAAATCCCGCACCCGCCAGAAACACGCCCGCCGTCACGTAGTCCAGCATCGAGTGCGACTTCGGCGAAATCATCCTCGGCATCGGCTTCGTAATCGCCTTCGCAACTGTATTCAGCATTGTCATAATCTATCGCTCCTCGCCTTTACCGCCGCGTAAACATTCCGCCCGTTGCAAACCCGGTCAGCAGCCCAACTGCGGCAACTGCCAGTGCTGCAGTGCCAAACTTCTCTCGTGCATTTCTCTTCACATCGAGCCGCTCGCGCGTTACCTGGATCTTTCCCTTTAACTCCTCGGCGCGCTCGTGGAGTTGGTGCCGCTGCTCGATAGCTTTCAATGCAAGATCGTCAACCGGTTGAATGCTCATACGCGGCTCCTCACCTCAGACTGCAGCCATACCTTGTCTTCCTTCAGCACCTGCATCGTTCTCTTCGGCATCAGTTCCTTAACCTGGAACTCGCGCATAGCCATATAGCCGCAAATTCCGCCCACAATGCCCCACAGCACCGCAATCGCAAAGAACGCAATGCACCACCGATACGGATTCTCCGGCAGGAAGGCAACGATCACTCCTACCAGCCCCAGAGTGAACAGCATGTACGCCGTAACCAGGAAGACGACTCCCACGATCGCCAGCGGCGCAGCTGACTTGAGCATTGTCATCTTTTCGCTCAACTCAGTTCGCAGCATCGTGATGCGCGTCTCGAGAAAATCCTTCAACTCATCTTTCGTATCCGAAAGAATGCTCCCCACCGTCCTGCCATTGTGCAAATGATTCGCTTCAGTATTCACGATGCTCTGGACCTCCAGACCCTCAATGCAATTCCCGCGACAAAGGCCGTTGCTGCGATAGCGCCCAGCGCCTCAAGCGGATATCGTTCCCTCACATACGATGCGTTTTCCTGCGCGCGCCTGCTCAGATTTTTGGTCTCGCGCTCGACTTCGGTATACCGCTCCTGCGTGTACCCGCGCGCCTGGTCGAACCATCGTGAGTACCTGCGCGAAACCGTTCCCAGCGCTCTTCCCACCACATCTGCATAAGACTGCAGAGCGGTCTCCATCGCAGGAGGCCGGTAATGCGCGGGACTCGTCTCCGCCGGAATCTGATGTGAAGGCGGTACTGGAAACGCCGTCAGGTTCGCTTCACTTAAACTCGAAAATCCCGTCTCAGGGGGTGTAGTGGTCATAATTATTCAGCTTTAGTCGCAAGCTCCTCCGCATCCTACTTACCTTGTACTTACCTTCCGCGATCAGCCCGGCTTTTTACGTATCGCCAGCTAGGTGAGTGCGATGCGTCGATGCATTTACCAGTTGTTCAGATACGCACACTCGCCCTGCGGCAGGCAGAACGTACTTTCCTCGTCTCGCCGAATTTTCGAACTCCGACTCGCGAAGAAGATTCGAGTTTATCCAGCGGCGCAGCCGAAGTTGCGAGCGAGCGTGTAACCCCCACCCGATTTCACGCATAACCTACCCGGTGCTATACTCCGGGACGGTGAACAGAGTCCTCATCATCGCGGTTGTAGCATGCGTGATTCTGTTCGTCGTGGCTGTGCTCATTGCTCCGACCATCAACCTGGAGCCCTCCGCCCTTCGAGCACAGCAGTGGCTGAGCTTCATCTTCGCCATGTTCTCTCTTGCCGCGCTGTTTGAGATCTGCCTTCAGATCGCGGCCGTCCCGATCATGATCGGGACAGTCTCCGGCGCCGGCCAGCCTGCCGCACACATCGCATCGTCCGACCTGTGCAGCATGCGCTGCTAGAGCGCCTCCCCGCCTCAAGAAAGTTTTTGTGTCGATATTGGGCCCACCGCTCCACGTCCAGGTCGACTTTGCTTCCCTAACCTCCCCCGCCAACCCAAAACGCCTTGGAGGAATGTCATGAGAAAAATTCTGTTTGCCTCGATACTCGTCAGCTCGCTTGTGCTCTTCGCTCTCCCCTCGCAGTCGCAGGAGATCGTGCATGCCATGGCCGGCACCGTTAGCTCAATCGACCCTGCAACCAAAACCCTCACCCTGTTCCAGGACTCCGGCTCTCCCGCCACGTTCTCCATCAATCCCTCACAGGGCAAGCGGGTCGCCTTTGATAAGAAGGTCGCCAGCGAAGTCACCGCTGCAAAGGAATTCCAGAAGCAGGGAGCGTACGTGATCCTCTTCTACTACGGAGTTGAGGAGAACCGCACAGCAGTCGCAGTCAAGAACCTTGGCGCTGGGCCATTCACCGCCGCCACCGGAGAAGTGACGGACTGGAACGGACACACGCAAACCATCTCCATTCGCGGCAACGACGGAGCAGTGCACTCGTTCAAATTCGATCCGCAAACGGTAGCCGAGACATATCAGGGCGCCGTTGATGGATCGAGATTTGATGTGAACAAGGGAGAACAGGTCCGGCTCGTCGCTTCAACCAAAAACGGAACTCCCACCGTCCTCTTCATCCGCGAGAGATAGCCGAAATCCAAGCAGCCCTGGCGCCCGACCGGACCAGGGCTTTCTTCCCTGCCAGACCGCTCGACCTCAGTCTGAGTCAATCTGCCTTTACGCCTTCACGCCGATCACACTCATCATCCGCCCGGCGTGTCCCTTCGAGGCGCGATGCGAGAAGAACAGGTCCGCATGGCAGTTCGTGCAACCGCCCGTGGTGCTGATCGCCGTCGCCTTCACGCCCGCATCGAGCAATTGCCGGCGGTTCGCCTCGATCAGATCCAGGTGCAGTTGCGGCCCGATAGGCGAGTGCCCCGGTGCCCGCTGTGTCAAAAACAGCATCGGGTACTTCGTCCGCACCGGATCGGAATCGAACACCTCGCGAAATAGCTCCCGCGCATAACTGAATTGCGATTCGAATTCTGAGAGCAGCTCCTCGCCAACCGCGTAGCAGCATTGCGCCGCACCCGGGCCGATCGCCGCAACCAGGTCCTCAGGCCTGCAACCAAATTCCAGCCGCATCCGGCCAACTCCAAGCTCGACAATGCGCTTCACCGTCCCGCGCCACCCAGCGTGAAACGCCGCCACAACTCTCTTCCGCCGGTCGGCAACCAGCACCGGAATGCAATCCGCCGTCTGAATCGCAACCAGCACGCCCGGCACAGCCAAAATCAGGCCGTCCGCTTTCCGCGGCACTGTCCTTTTCACGTCCCGCTTGTCAGCGACCACAATCTGGTTGGAGTGAAACTGCCGCAGCGCCAATATCGGAGTCCGGGCGTTTCCTGTAACAGCCTCCGCCAGCAGCCTCCGGTTTTGCTCCACGTCCTCACGCCGGTCGGCAGCCGTAAACCCCAGGTTCAACTCTCCCGAAGCATCCTCGGCGCAATACGCCCGGCTCACCCCGCCCCGCCGTGTGCTGAATCCGTGCCAGAGCCAGCTTTTCATCTCCTTGTTTCTGAGCCACCCCGGAATCTGGAGCAACTCCACCTCATTCCGGACCCGCGTTGTTTCTGGCGCAGCGAGTGTGAGCTCCTCCTTCGCAGCGGCATCCTTGCGCGCGCTGCGAAGGCGCGCGGTGATGCCCGCCGGCGCAGCTCGGCGATTCCGCACCAGTCCCGCCAACGCAAGAAGGCCGTCGATTTCTTTGAGATTCTTCTCGATTTCTGAGGAAGGGGAAGTCTTGGGCCGCGTCACAACATCGATTGTAGCGGCGTTATTTTGGCCCAAACGAGCGAATGGGCCCGCTTTCCAGCGGGCCCGCTCGAGAGGCATTATAGGAGGGAAGGTCCTGAAGGGGTCGAGAGACGGGGTCCGTTACAGACCCTCAAAGGAGTAGATAACCTTTCTTGGATGGGCCAAATTCGAGGAAGCCTCTGCTAATTACTAAGTCAGATGCGCCAAGGGGTGAAACGTTGCCCCCTCCCTCAAGAATTATTTTCCCGACCTGCCTTTCTGTGGAAAGCATCGGCTCGAACAGGGTACTCTTACAGCACGCCGTCCCCAGGACCGGAATCGTTCTCTGGAACCACTAGAGCCAGCAAATCATCTGTTTTCATCTACTTACTTCTTCGGCGTCCCCGGTGGATTCTCCTGCTTCACCTCTTGACCCTCCCCCGGCAATGGCCAGCTCTTATCCAGAAGAATTTCTTTTTCCCGCTGATCCTTGGGCACCCGGTCCACCTTCAGGTTTTCCAGGAAGTGCACCCCGGTCTTTCCGGCGACAACGATATCAATGTCGCCGTCCTTGTCCATATCCTCCACCACAAACTGCGTTCCCGCCCCCGCCGTTCCGCCTACGCTCACCGGATACCGGCTGAACATCCCGGTTTTGCGATCGATGTTGTAGTAGTAGATGACCAGCGGATCGTACGACCCCGGATCGTGCCCGTTGTGCCCGCGATAGCGCTTCCCTGCCAGAAGCTCCGGCTCGCCGTCCCCATCAATGTCCACCAGTTTCAGGGCATGCACCTGCGAGAACGACTCATCGATCGCCCGGCGCACCCAATGCCGTGTGTCGCCCTCGCCAATCTGCTCAAGCCAGTAGAGCCCATAGCTGTGGCCCTCGCCGTAGATCAGGTCCATCTTGCCGTCGTTGTTCACATCAAAGCCGATGATGGGAAATCCCGCATCGCCCAGTTGCCAGTCTGGATGCCACTCCCAGTTCCCTTTGTTCGCATCCACCTGTTTCAACCATCCGCTCGGCGTAAGAATGTCCGCGAGCCCGTCGCCGTCGATATCCGCCACGCCTACCCCGTGCCCGTCCATCTCCTTGTCGCCCACGTGATGCACCTTGGGTTCCGGCCCGGCAAAGTCAATCCAGATCAAGCCCCCGTGGTTGTAATGCGCGAAGATCAGGTCCGGCACACCGTCGCCATTGATGTCAGCCATCACACCGCCCTCGGTGTCGTAGCTGTCGGTGATGAAGTGCTTCTTCCACTCCGCGCCGTCCTGTTTCGGATTCTCGTACCAGACAACCCCGTTCGTCTGCCATGCCGCCGTCACCACATCGAGAGCGCCGTCGTGGTTCACATCAATCGCCCACTCCCCGCAATCGGCCACAAACTCACCGGTAATAGCCGCCTCGCGATACTGATGCCGCTTCCACTCGCCGCCCTTCGCGCCTGGATTCTCATACCAGTACGCCCCGCTCAGGATGTCCGGAAAACCATCCCCATTCATGTCGATCGTGGTCACAGCCTCCGCGTGGTCCGTCCCCAGCCGATGCGAGACAAACGTCGCCTGCGGCAGTCCCCCCGGCCCGCCTCCCGGAGTCGTCTTCTTTTCTACTTGCACCTGCGCTGAACAGATCGTTGCGACACAGAACAGTGTCACGATCGAAAACCGTACCCCGATTGTCATGAATGGACCTTTCAAACTTCAACAATGCTGGACTGGATCGCACCGCATGAGTCTGCACGCAATTGTCATGCAGCAATGTGCTCGTTGCAAGCTGCTGCACGCGAGTGGCGCTGGATTCTTGAGTACACTTGTCGCGTGGACACCCTCGATCAACTTCGGGAAGACCTCTGGACACGCTGGCGAAACGCGTTCGACTGGATCGGAGAACTTCGCTCAGCTCCTCAAGCGTCCGGCGATCGCAAGGTCTACGCGAATAGCGCTCGCTTTAACCTTAGAGACTATCGCCTTGATAGTTTTCCCGCCGGGGGACGCGTTCTGAAGGAGCCGCCGAAAGAAGCTAACTTCTACTACGCATACCAGCTCGATGAGAGAGGCCGCCCTGTCCACATGAGTGCGCGCCACATCGTTAACAAGATCGACTGGGAGGCCTTTTACCGCTATTCAGAAACTGAAGTTGAATACGTCGAATTCTGCCTTCAGACCAAGGTCGTCAACGACTACTCCCGCGTCGCCTTCCATCACGGAGTACCTGCAACATTCCAGCACTTCAAGGTCAATGGCGGCGGATCACACCTCGCAGGTCGAACCGGCAAGAAAGCGATAGAGTTGATCGCTTCATCCTCCTTCAACTACTTCATCGAAGTTGAGGAATACGACTCCTGCGATGGTCGAATCAGCTCCGGCAGAGCTTTCACGGAAGGCATGGGAACTGCCCAGGCGCGATATGCCCTTGAGTACTCGTATTCAGAAAATGGGAAGCTGCTGCAAGTCAACCGCATGCACGACAGCGGCCGGAAGACCACCCAA
>Ga0105240_10006230_pt1 | contig 17547 bp, 15 predicted proteins | sample KBSC54metaG_FD_80426 | JGI IMG/M metagenome (GOLD analysis project Ga0105240, IMG submission 80426) | Corn rhizosphere microbial communities from Kellogg Biological Station, Michigan, USA - KBS C5-4 metaG | ecosystem: Host-associated > Plants > Roots > Rhizosphere > Soil | place: Michigan, USA...
CAGCGTTCCGGCCAAGCCGAAGCGCAAGGGCATCAACCCGTTCACCAAGGAAGAGCAGTGGTTCGCCGCCAAGCCGGCCACCGTGAAGGTGAAGATCCGTCCGCTGAAGAAGCTCAAGGACGCAGCGGTCTAAGTCTTACGTCGCGCGCCTCTTCCTGGCGCGTGGCAACAAAAAAGGCGGCCTGCGGGCCGCCTTTTTTGTTGGGTGAGGTCGGCGACTGCGTCGCCTGTGAGGGGTTAGGCGTCAGGAGCAACAGCTATGCTCCGGCTCTCGCCCCTGACTCCTCACAGGCTGCGTAGCGGCCGCCCTCACAGCAAACGCAGTGAGCGACCTAACCGCCCTTCACAGGAAACGTCTGTGCCCCGCCCGCCGAGCCCGGCTGCTGCGGCTGGCTCGTACCGGCATCGCGACGACGCTCCTCGCCGACGGGACGCGCACCGCACGAATACGCACCCCACGCCTGCGAACCATCCACCGGTTCGGCCAACGGCTTGATCGTGTCCGCATGCATGGTGGCCGCTTCGTTGCGTGCCAGCACTTCCAGCTCGTCACGTACCTTGATGTCATTGCGATTGACCGGACCGACATGGTCCTGCACCGACACCGTGACCTTGCCCAGATCGCGGCAGGCCGATACATCGCCGTGCCAGGCCGTGTGGACGTTCTTGGCCTCATCGGTCAGCGTGATGCCCCAGGTGCAGGCACTGAGCGCAATGGTGGGAACGAGCAACAACAGGGTCTTGCGCATGGATAGCTCCGCGGTATCTGCCATGAAAAAAGCCGGGTAGTCGCCTACCCGGCCATCATCGTAGCGTGAGATGGTCCGTTCAGCCCAAGCGCGGCTGAACGGCATGCACGTTTACTTGCCCGCCACCGGCTTGCCGTCGGCGTCGATCACCTGCACGTCGCCCAGCTTCAGCGCGCGCACCGGCTGCTCGATCTTCTTCAGGTCGCCCACGATCACCCAGGTGATGGCCTGCGGTGTGACGATCTCCTTGATCGCCGATTGGGCGGCCGGCTGGTGCACGGCTTCGATGTGCTGCTTGAGCGTCTGCACATAGTCGTCCGGACGATCGAACTGCACGATGTCCTCGACCGCGCCCAGCACCGCACTGGTGGTTTCGAAGCTACCCGGCAGGCCGCGGATGTCCGAGGACTTGATCTTGTCGACCTCCTCTTCGGTCAGCGGCTTGGCGCCGATGACTGCCACGGCTTCCTTGTAGACCTCGTTAGCTGACTCGGCGGTCTTGTCGGTCTGCACCGGGGCATACATCAGGAAGGGACGCTGGCCGACCGCGTCCTGCATGAAGCTGAAAGCGCCATAGGCCCAACGCTTGTCTTCGCGCAGGTTCATGTTCAGACGCGAGGTGAAGCTGCCGCCGAACGCACCGTTGGCCGTTTCGATCGCCTGGTTGTTCGCCGCCTTGGTCGACGGCGCCAGCAGGCCGGCCAGGATGAGTGACTGCGGCGCATCCGGGCGATCGATCAGGAACACGCGTGGCTTGGCCTGCGCGGCGACGTGGGCGAGGTTCTTGGTGGGCTTGGCGGTGGTGGCCGGGGTCCAGTCGCCGAATGCGGCATTCAGCTCCGGGATGATCTTGTCCAACGTGGTGTCGCCGGCAACGATGATCTTCACGTTGTCCGGGCGCAGCCAGTTGCTGTGGAACGCCTGCAGATCCGCGGCCTGCATGGCGCCGATCGACGCTTCGGTACCCGAGCCGGTAAACGGCACGCCGTACGGGTTGTCCGCGCCATACAGCAGCGGCGGCAGGCTACGCAGGGCCAGGCCGGTCGGCTGGGTCTTTTCCTGCGCGATGCGAGCGAGCCACTGGCCACGAATGCGCTCGATGTCCTCGGCCTTGAACGCAGGATTGCGCACGATGTCGGCAAACAGCGACAGCGACGGCGTGAGCTGGTCGTTCAGCGCATTGAGCGTGGCCGTGCAGGCATCGAGGCTGCAACCGACACCGGTCAATGCACCCAGGCGCTGCTTGCGCTTGGAGATTTCGACCGAGTCGAGGTCCTTGGTGCTTTCGGCCATCAGCGCCGTGGTGAAAGCCGCCGTACCGAGCTTGTTGCCATGATCGGCCGCGTAACCGGCGTCGAACAGCAACTCGATCTGGGTCACCGGAATCGTGTGCCGCTGCGCCAGGATCACCTCGATGCCGTTCTTGAGCTTGCCGCGCTCCAGCTTGGGGAAGCTCAGGTCGGGAAACTGGTCGACCTGCGGCACGCCCTTGCTGCGATCGAGCTGGGCCTTGGCAACGGTGTACTCATGCTTGGCCGGCAGCTTCGCTTCCGGACGACCTTGTGCCGCTCCCAATTTGGAGACCTTGGCGTCCTCTTGATCCGGGTTGAAGTCCTTCCCGGCAGGCAGCACGGTCAGATCGTAGCTGCCTTTGTTCAACCAGCGATCGGCTGCGGCCTTGATGCTGACCACGGTGGCATCGGCCACACGCTGCAGATCTTTCTTATAGGCGCCCGGGTCGCCGCGATAGACTTGGCCCTCGGCCAGGATCACCGCCTTGCCGCCGAAACCACCGACCTTTTCCAGCCCGCGTACGAAGCTCGCACGTCCAGCCACCTTGGCGCGATCGAGCTCGTCCTGGGTCGGACCTTCGGCGAGAAACTGCTTGAGCACCTCGTCGATCACCGCTTCGACCTTGGCCGGATCCACGCCCTGCTTCACATCGGCCTGGATCTGGAACTGGCTACCGAGCGCAAACGCCGACACGTCCGCCGAGACGCTATCGACCAGCTTGTCCTGATAGACCAGGCGCTGGTACAGGCGCGAGGTCTTGCCGCCGCCCAAGGCGGCCGCGGCCAGATCGAGCTGGATCGCATCGTCCGTACCCAGCTGCGGCACCACCCAGGTGCGATAGATGCGCGGCTGTGCGACATGGTCGTGCTGGATGCCGTGCGTGCTCTTTTCCAGCGGCGTGATCCACGCCTGCTGACGCGGCACCGGTGGGCCGGCCGGAATGTCGCCGAAGTACTTCTCGGCCTTTTCCTTCGCCTGCGCCACGGTAATGTCGCCGGCCAGCACCAGGGTGGTATTGGCAGCGCCGTAGTAATCGTGGAACCACTGCTTCACATCACCGAGCGAGGCAGCGTTCAAGTCGTCCATCGAGCCGATCGTATCGTGGTGATACGGATGGTTGGCCGGATAGGTGTTGTAGAGAATGTTCTGATCGACGCGGCCATACGGGCGGTTCTCGCCCTGGCGCTTTTCGTTCTGCACCACGCCACGCTGCGTATCGAGTTCCTTCTGCCCGATCGCGCCGAGCAGATGGCCCATGCGGTCGGACTCCATCCACAAGGCCATGTCCAGCGCCGTGGTCGGCACCGTCTCGAAATAATTGGTGCGGTCGAACCAGGTGGTGCCGTTCTGGTCGGTGGCGCCGGCCAGCTCGAACGGCTGGAAGTAGGTGCCCTTGTGATTTTCCGAGCCGGAGAACATCAGGTGCTCGAACAAATGGGCAAAACCGGTCTTGCCCTTGGGCTCGTCGCCCGAACCGACGTGGTACCACACGCTCACCGCCACCACCGGCGCCTTGTGGTCTTCATGCACCACGACAGTCAGGCCATTGGGCAGGGTGAAACGGGTAAACGCGATATCGGGGATGGCCTGGCCGGCCGGGGCGGCCTGCACAGGCGGCATCGCGCCCGCGCCCAGCACCATCATTGCTCCCGCAGCCAGCAGGGCGAAAGGTCTTGCCATGACGAACCTCCTTTTCACTGAAGTGATTCCGTCGAGGCTAGTGGCGGGCCTGACGCCGTGCAAATGACCAATGGCAGGGTTGTCCGCCGCGCGCTTTGAGTGTCCGCGCGGCTGTCCGGGCAAGACCGTCCGCTGTCCGCGGACAACTTCGACGCATTCGGGAGATTTGAAAATAGTCCATTTAATCAAAGATATATGCTCGTTTTTCAGCTTGGCACGGCACTTGCCATATACCTCGTGCAAGACCTCATAACTTCAGCGAAGGAAGCAAAGCCATGAAATTCGAAGCCTTGATGATGCGCAGCCTGTTCGTCGCTTGCATGCTGGTATGCGCCCTGGTGATGGGCGCGATGGTCAACGCCTCGCCCGACGCCGTGCGCCTGGCCGCCAATGGCAGCAACAAGCTGATCGCCCCGGCAGTGTGTGCCGTGCACGATGGCGTGATCTGCCCGCTCGCCAGCAACGGCTGAGAAACTCAGCCGTTCGCGCGGCCGATGACCGATAATGGCCGCATGCTGCATGTCATTCTTTTCCGCCCCGAGATTCCACCCAACACCGGCAATGTGATCCGGCTGTGCGCCAACACCGGCGCCGCGCTGCATCTGATCCGCCCGCTGGGCTTCGAGCTCGACGACGCCCGCCTCAAGCGCGCCGGCCTGGATTACCACGAGTACGCGCAGCTGGCAGTGCACGACGACCTCGCCAGCTGCCTGCAAGCGATCGGTTCGCCTCGGGTGTTCGCCTTTTCCACGCGCGGCCGGGTTGCGCACGTCGAGGCAAGCTATGCCGATGGCGATGCCTTCCTGTTCGGTTGCGAAACCGCCGGCCTGCCCGCCGAGGTACTGGACGCGATCCCCGCCGAACAACGCCTGCGCCTGCCGATGCGCGCCGATAGCCGCAGCCTCAATCTGTCCAATACCGTCGCCGTAGCGGTGTATGAGGCCTGGCGCCAACTGGGGTTTGCCGGCGCAGGCTAAAGATTGCCCTCGCCGCTACAATGGGGAAATGACCGATACCGCCCCACGCCCCCTGCTGCCGCGACCGTTGCGCGTACTCGCCGGCCGCGCGCTCGAAACGGCGCTCAACCACAGCTTGTCGCTCGATCCGGACAGCATGCAGCGACTGGCCGCGCTCGGCGGCCGCAGCGTGCAAATCCATCTGCGCGGCCCCGAGCTGGTCATGACCGTCACCGTCGAAGGCGACCGCCTCAAGGTCGGGCCGGCGCATGAAGACAGCCAGCTCCGTGTAGCCGCGTCGCCCGGCAGCCTGCTGGCGATGGCATTGCGCCGCGGCGAAGACGGCATCGCGCCAGGCAAGGTGGACATCGCCGGCGATGCCGATCTGGCGCGCCGCCTGGAGAAACTCGCCAGCCAGTTCGCACCCGACTTCGAAGAGGCCTTCGCGCGCACTTTCGGCGACATGCTTGGCGTGCCGCTGGCCAAGGCCGTCCGCAAAGGGTTGAGCCATGCGCGCATCAGCGCCAAACACCTCACTGAAGACGGCGCCGACTGGTTGCGTGACGAAGCGCGTCTGGCGGTTGCGCCGGGTGAGGCGGAAGGTTTTCTCGACGGCGTCGACCATTTGCGCGAACGCAGCGAACGCCTGGAATCGCGTCTTGCGCGACTCGAACAAAAACTGAAAGGAACGCGCGCGTGACGCCTCTGAAAGTCGTACCGGGGCTGCTGCGCGTCGCCTCCGTGCTATTGGCCTATCGACTGGATGAACTGGTCGACGCAGCCCACCTGTTCCGCCCGCTGAAACTGCTGCGGCCCTTCGCGGCGCGCCCGCGTGTCGATGTGTCCAAGCTCCCGCGCGGCGAGCGTTTGCGCCTGGCCATGACCGAGCTGGGCCCGATCTTCGTCAAGGCCGGCCAGGTATTGTCGACACGGCGCGATCTCGTTCCGGCCGACATCGCCGACGAACTGGCCCTGCTGCAGGACCAGGTACCGCCGTTCCCGGGCAGCGAAGCGCGTGCGATCGTCGAACGCGAACTGAAAGCCTCGGTCACGACGCTGTACAGCAGCTTCGACGAAACCGCGCTGGCATCCGCGTCGATCGCTCAGGTGCACGCGGCCACCTTGCACGACGGTCGCGCGGTGGTAGTGAAGGTGCTGCGGCCCGGCATCGAGAAAAAAATCGCCCGTGACATCTCGCTGCTGCATTCGCTGGGCGAACTGGCGCAGCGCTGGCATCCCAATGCGGACAAGATTCGCCCGCTCGACGTCGTCGCCGAAGTCGAAAAGATGCTCGCGAACGAGCTGGATCTGCAGCGCGAAGGCGCCAGCGCCAGCCTGCTGCGCCGCAATTTCCAAAGCGGGGTGGACCTCTATGTTCCCGAGGTGCACTGGGACCTGACCACCTCCGGCGTCTTGACGCTGGAACGCGTCTACGGTGTCAGCGCGGACGACATTGCCGCCATCGAAGCGGCCGGCATCGACCGCAAGGCACTCGCCGCCAAGGGCGTGCGCGTGTTCTACGAACAGGTCTTCCGCGACAATTTTTTCCATGCCGACGCGCACCCGGGCAATATCTGGGTCGACGTGCAGCGCACCGACGAGCCGCGCTTTATCGCGCTGGATTTCGGCATCATGGGCTCGCTGCCCGAGGCCGACCAGTACTGGCTGGCGCAGAACTTCATCGCACTGTTCGAGCGCGACTACGCACGCATCGCACAACTGCACGTCGATGCCGGCTGGATGCCCACCAGCGTGCGCCTGGACGAACTGGAAGCGGCCGTGCGCACGGTGTGCGAACCTTACTTCACCCGCCCGCTGTCGCAGATCTCGCTGGCCGAACTGGTCGTGAAACTGTTCCAGACGGCGCGCCGCTTCGAGCTCACCTTGCAACCGCAGCTGATCCTGCTGCAAAAGACCCTGCTCAATATCGAAGGCGTCGGCCGCACGCTCGATCCGGATATCGATATCTGGTCCGTGGCGCATCCGGTGCTCAAGCGCATCCTGCGCCAGCGCTACAGCCCGCTGCGCACCTTGCGCGACGTGCGCAAGCGCCTGCCCGAGTGGTTCCATGCCGCACCGCAATTCCCGGAGCTGATTCGCGATGCGCTGCGCCAGGTGGCGCGCGGCGAGCAGCAACAACGCGTCGATCCGTCGATGCTGGCACAGCAGGAATACGCGGCGCGGATGCAACGGCGCACGGTGGCAAGCGCATTGCTCGGCGGTAGCCTGCTGATCGTTGCCTCGTTGCTTGCGTTGGGCGTTGGCGTTTACGGCATATGGCCGGCCATCATCACCGGCATCGCCGGCGTCGTGGCGTTCATCGCAAGCTGGCCCCGCAAGCGCCGATAACCCTTCCTACATCGTCATCCCGGCGCAGGCCGGGATCCATTCCTCTGCCCTCGCTTGTCAGATAACTTTTGGCAAGCGGCCACATTGAGGAGTGGATTCCGGCCTACGCCGGAATGACGAATAGGAGATGATGTCTGAACCTTGCTACTCACTCCTCACTCCTCTTCACTCACAACTAAGACGCCCTTGCTACAAATCCTCCACCAGGACGACGCCATCATCGCGGTCAACAAGCCCGCGGGCATGGCCGTGCATCGCTCGAAGATGGTCGGCAATGCCGATGTCTTTCTGATCGACGAACTGCGCGAGCAAGTCGGTGGCACGGTCTACCTGGCCCATCGCCTGGATCGCGCCACCAGCGGCGTGTTGCTGATTGCGCGCAGCAGCGAGATCGCGGCGGCACTGGGCGAGCAGTTCATGGGCCGAGACGTGCACAAGCAGTACCTGACCGTGGTCCGCGGCTGGCCCGATCCCGAGCAAGGCATCGTCGATTATCCTCTGCCCGGCTCGCGCGAGACCGGCCCGCGTCGCGACGCACGTACGCGCTACCAGCGGCTGGCGACCACCGAGCAGGCCATCGCGCTTGGCCGCTATCCGCAGCAGCGCTACGCATTGCTGCTGGCCGAGCCCGAAACCGGGCGCTTTCGGCAGATCCGCAAGCATCTGGCACATATCCATCACCCGGTGATCGGCGACTGCCAGCACGGGCGCAGCGACCATAATCGTCTTTACAAGCAATATTTCAGCTGCCATCGGATGCTGCTGCACGCATGGCGGCTGAGCTTTCGCCACCCCGTCAGCGGCGAGGCGATGCGGATCGACGCGCCGCTGGATGCCGCTTTCGAGGGGCTGCTTACGCGCTTCGGCTGGGTTTTGCCGACCTTAGGCTAAACTGCGCGTCATGCTTACCGTCAGCCGTTCCATCGTGTTGCCCGAAGCGGAGCTGGTCGAGCGCTTTTTGCGTGCCGACGGCCCCGGCGGCCAACACGTCAATCGCACGGAGAGCGCGGTGGAACTGCGCTTCGATGTGCAATCGTCCCCTTCGTTGCCCGACGAGGTTCGCGCGCGCCTGCTCGCGCGCAACGATCGTCGCCTGACCTCCGAGGGTGTGCTGGTGATCCAGGCGCGACGATTCCGCGACCAGGCCCGCAATCGCGACGATGCGCGTGAGCGCCTCGTCGAAATCATCCGTGGTGTACTGGTGCCGCCGAAAAAGCGCATCGCCACCAAGCCCAGCCGCGCCGCCAAGGAACGTCGCCTCGTCGGCAAGCAGCAGCGCGGCAAGATCAAACAAACGCGTTCGCGCGATTGGAGTCGCGAGTGAGTTCGTTGAACCTGCCCCCATTGCCGCCGAGCGCACCGCCGGTCAATAGCCGCTTCTGGCCAGCCGTGGCGCGCGGCATATTGCGCCTGTCCGGCTGGCGGCTGCACGGCGAATTTCCAGACCTGCCCAAGCTGATCGTGATCGGCGCGCCGCATTCGTCGTATTGGGACGGCTTCTGGGGCCTGGTGATGAAGATCGCCGCCGGTGTGAACATCGGCATCATGATCAAGCGCGAGGTCGTGGAAGGCCCGCTTGGTGTGATTCTCCGTCCGATCGGCATGATCCCGATCAACCGCGGCGCCGCCACCGATGTGGTCGGACAGATGGTCGAGCGCTTCGCTGCGCATGAAAAGATGTGGCTGGGCATTACGCCCGAGGGCACGCGCAAGCCAGTAAAGCGCTGGAAGAGTGGTTTCATGCGCATCGCCCAGGACGCCAACGTGCCGATCCTGCCGCTGTTCATCGACTATCCGAGCAAGAGCTTTACGCTCGGCACGCCGTTCTACACCACCGGCGATGCCGATGCCGATATGGCCGCGATCCAGGTGCAGTTCCAGCCCTATCAGGGCAAATACCGGACGGCTGCGTTGGTGAAATAAGCGGCCTGCGGCTATCGCTCGGAATGCCCCGATTCGTCATAGTCGCGATGCGTCAGCAACCCGGGCCGGATCAGATCGATAAACGCACGCGCCTCGCCGCTCAGGTATTTGCCCTTGCGCATCACCACGCCATAGCTGCGCTGCGGAAAGTATTCGCGCATGTTGCGAACGGCCAGACGGCTGCGGTCGGCATCGGTGATGCAGATACCGGTCACGATGGAAATGCCCAGGCCCATCGCGACATATTCCTTGATTACCTCCCAACCGCCGACTTCGATGGCGACGTGGTACGGCACCTGCCGTTGCTGGAACACCAGATCGACCAGCCGGTAGGTGGAAAGCCGCTGCGGCGGCAGGATCAGGCCGAACGGGGAGAGATCTTCCACCGTCACGCGCGACTTTTGCGCGAGGGGATGATCCAGCGGCGTAATCAGCATGGGGTCGTAGTGGTAGACCGGCGCCCAGGCGATATCGTGCGGCACGTCGAGCATCGAGCCCACGGCAAAATCCGCTTCGTCGGCGCGCAACAAGGCCATGCCGTCCTTGCCCGTTACGTTGGCCAGTTGTAGCTGCACGCCGGGGAACTGCTCTCGATAACGGCGCACCCACTCCGGCAAGAGGTACTGGATGGTCGAGCTGCCGGCGGCAATCGTGAGGCGCCCGGCGCCGAGGCCTTTGATCTTGGCCTGAAATTCCCGATCGAGATTCTCCCAGCCCTCGACCAGGGGGCGCGCCAGCTCGTAGAGCGCCTCGCCGGCATCGGTCAGATTGATACGCCGACGACTGCGTTCGAGCAGATGCGTCCCCAGTTCGCGTTCCAGCGCCTGGAGCTGAAGGCTCACCGTGGGCTGAGACAAATACAGCGCCTCGGCCGCGCGGGTCAGGGTGCCGAGCTTTACGGTGTAGACAAAGGCCCGCAGCTGCTTCTGCCGATTGCCCTTGTAGTAGTACCGACCCGAGTCCTCGCTCTCACGCGACGCGGCCTTTTCCGGCCTCGGTAACCGTTTTGTAGCCTTGTTCAGCTTTTTTCGGGCCGGTTTCATAGATTAAATTCAGTGAGTTGCAAGATACATTAAGTATCACAATACCAAAAATTGAAACATTTGCTTTGTCAAAGCATTGGTGACTGGCCTAGCTTGGGCCGCAACAGCAACCCAAGCGTGGAGACAGCTCATGGCAGTACCGAAGGAGCGCGTGGTGATCGAGGCGGCCCAGGTGGTGGGTCAAACCCGGCCCGAACACGATGCGATACTGACCCCGGCCGCCCTGGCCTTTCTGGGCCTGCTGCATCGCCGCTTCGACGCGCGCCGCCAGTACCTGCTGGCACAGCGCCGCGAGCGCCAGGCGCGCTATGACGCCGGCCAGCTGCCGGATTTCCGCGACGACACGCGCACGATCCGCGAATCGGGCTGGCGCGTCGCCACGATTCCGGCCGCACTGCGCGACCGTCGCGTCGAAATCACCGGTCCGGTCGAGCGCAAGATGATCATCAATGCGCTCAACTCGGGCGCCAAGGTGTTCATGGCCGACTTCGAGGACTCCTCGGCGCCGACCCTTGCCAATCAGCTCGATGGCCAGATCAACCTGCGCGACGCCGTCCGCGGCTCGATCGAGTTCACCTCGCCGGACGGCAAGCATTACCGCATCAACGACAATCCCGCCGTGCTGATCGTGCGCCCGCGTGGCTGGCATCTGCCCGAGCGTCATCTGATCGTCGACGGCGCGCCGATGTCGGGCGCACTGGTGGACTTTGGCCTGTTCGCCTTCCACAACGCCCAGGAGCTCCACAAGCGCGAGCGCGGCCCATATTTCTATCTGCCCAAGCTCGAAGCGATGGAAGAAGCCGCGCTCTGGAACGACGTGATGGCCCTGGCCGAGCAGGAACTCGATCTGCCGGCGGACAGCATCAAGGCAACGGTGCTGATCGAAACCCTGCCCGCCGTGTTCCAGATGCATGAAATCCTGCATGCGCTGCGTGGCCGCGCGGTCGGCCTCAACTGCGGGCGCTGGGATTACATCTTTTCTTACCTGAAAACATTCCGCGCGCATCGCGATCGCCTGCTGCCCGAACGCGGGCAGGTGCAGATGACGGTGCCATTCTTGAAGGCGTATTCGGAACTGTTGATCCAGACCTGCCATCGCCGCGGCGCCTTCGCGATGGGCGGCATGGCGGCGCAGATTCCGATCAAGGGCGACGAGGCAGCCAACAACGCCGCCATGGAAAAGGTCCGTGCCGACAAGCTGCGCGAAGTACAGGCTGGCCACGACGGCACCTGGGTCGCACACCCTGCTCTCGTTGCCGTGGCGCAGGAGATTTTCGACAAGTACATGCCCTCGCCCAATCAGCTCAATGTCGAGCGGACGGATGTGAGCGTCACGCGCGACCAGCTTATCGCCCCCTGCGCCGGCTCGATCAGCCGCGCCGGTTTCGACAACAACGTGGACGTGGCGCTGCGCTACACCGCGGCATGGCTGGAAGGCCTCGGTTGCGTGCCGATCCATCACCTGATGGAAGACGCCGCCACTGCGGAAATCGCCCGCTCGCAGCTGTGGCAATGGCTGCACCACGGTGGCGTCGAATTCACCGATCACGCACCGATCAACTTTGCGTTGTTCGACCAGGCACTCGCCGCCCACACGCACAAACTGCGCGATAGCGACCTGCCCGGCGCACGCCGCGCCGACGATGCGGCACGACTACTTACGGAACTGACTCACGCCGAGCAACTCGGCGACTTTCTCACCCTGCCCGCGTATGCGCAGCTGTAAGCGCATATCACTGACCTATCACCAGCGGAGTCCATCATGAAGACGCAACTGCCGACCGCCGACCAGCTTTCGCTCGAATGGAAGAACAACCCGCGTTGGGCCGGTGTCCAGCGTCAATACAACGCCGAGGATGTGGTGCGCCTGCGCGGTACCGTCGGCGTCGAGCACTCGCTTGCTCGTCGCGGCGCCGAACGCCTGTGGAAATCGCTGCATACGGAAGATTTCGTCAATGCGCTGGGCGCACTGACCGGCAATCAGGCCATGCAGCAGGTGAAGGCCGGACTGCAGGCGATCTATCTCAGCGGCTGGCAGGTTGCCGCCGATGCAAACGTCGCCGGTGAAATGTACCCCGATCAATCGCTCTACCCGGCCAACTCCGTGCCGCTCGTGGTCAAGCGCATCAATAACACGCTGTTGCGCGCCGACCAGCTGCATCACGCCGAGGGCCTGGACGATACCGATTGGCTGGTGCCGATCGTGGCCGACGCCGAGGCCGGTTTCGGGGGTGTGCTCAATGCATTCGAGTTGATGAAGGCGATGATCGAAGCCGGTGCCGCCGGCGTGCACTTCGAAGACCAGCTCGCCTCGGTGAAGAAGTGCGGCCACATGGGTGGCAAGGTGCTGGTGCCGACGCGCGAAGCGGTGGACAAGTTGAACGCGGCACGCCTGGCCGCTGATGTCTGCGGCGTGCCGACCCTGCTGGTCGCCCGTACCGATGCCGACGCGGCGGATCTGTTGACCTCCGACGTCGACGACAACGACAAGGCGTTCCTGACCGGAGAGCGTACGGTCGAAGGCTTCTTCCGCGTCAAGCCCGGCCTCGATCAGGCGATCAGCCGCGGTCTCGCCTATGCGCCTTATGCCGACCTGATCTGGTGCGAAACCAGCAAGCCGAATCTCGAAGAAGCCAGGAAATTTGCCGAAGCCATTCATGCCAGGTATCCCGGCAAGATGCTGGCCTATAACTGCTCGCCGAGTTTCAACTGGAAGAAGAATCTGGACGACGCCACCATCGCCAAGTTCCAGAAAGAACTCGGCGCGATGGGCTACAAGTTCCAGTTCATCACTCTGGCCGGCTTCCACAGCCTGAACTACGGCATGTTCGATCTGGCGCACGGCTATGCGCGCCGCCAGATGAGCGCCTTCGTCGAACTGCAGGAGAAGGAATTCGCCGCTGCCGACCGTGGATTCACCGCGGTCAAGCATCAGCGCGAAGTGGGCACCGGATATTTCGACGCGGTGACGCAGGCGATCCAGCAAGGCCAGTCGTCGACCACGGCGTTGAAGGGCTCCACCGAGGAAGCACAGTTCCAGGCACAGCGCCGCGCTTCGGCGGCTTGAGAGCATGGTATTGCCCTCCCCCGGTTTTGCTGGGGGAGGGTTCGCTCAAGATCGGATGCTGCGGTCGCGACTGAAGTCGCTCCTACAAGCTAGGAGAGGGCCGGCTAGCTTGTAGGAGCGACTTCAGTCGCGACCGTCCCACCACAGCATCACCATGCAAACGTTCATCGAAGCGTTTCTTCAGGAACCCTCTTCCACCGGCGGCACCAACGCAATCACCGTCCACCCCGCCTTGGGTTCGACCGGCCGCGACGCCGACGCGATACGCAAATCGCCCTTCTCATCGACGCCAAACAACGGCATCGTCTGCCCACCGTACTGCGCCACAAAATGCGACCAGCCAAACGTTGCCGTAATCTTGGTCGACTTGGTACGCCATCCCTGTTGCAAGAGCTCGTCAAGTTTCCCGTGCGTCATCTCATCAGAGATCAGCGCTGTTGCCACCGTCGCCTCAGCCGTAGCCGCACGCCCAGCCGATTCTTCGTCACTCAGATTGCGTAGCAAGAACACCTTGCTATGCCCGAACTCCTGCCGATAGTGCACGCTGACCAGCGAGTTGCGCTCGCTATGCGTAGACAGCGCCAACAGATGGCCGATACCGGAAAGATCGAGATTGCGCTCGGCGTAGTGCGACGCCGGATTGCCGTAGAAGGTGGTCAGGCCCTCCATCCGCGCGATGCGCACGTTGTTCCATTGATCGTCGGCAATCACCACGCGAAAACCTGCATCGGCCAATGCCTTGGCAAGCACTCGCGCCACCTGATCGGAACCGAACACAAGTACGCCACGCGGCTCAGGCTCAACCACCTTGAGCCACATGCCGAGCGTGCGTGACGTCGCACTCTGCAACACCACCGTGCCGATGATCAGGATAAACACCAGTGGCACCAATGCATCGGCGCCGGACATGTTGTCCAGCTTGCTCAAGCGCAATGCAAACAGCGCAGATACCGAAGCCGCCACAATGCCGCGTGGCGCCACCCAGGCAATCAACGCCCGCTCGCGCCACGTCAACGAGCTGCCCAGGCTGGCGATAAAGACGGTCACCGGGCGCACGATCAGCTGCGCGAGCAGGAACACAACGAAGCCAGCCCACAACATGCTCAACGACGGCCATTGCAAGCGTGCGGCCAACAAGATGAACAAGGTCGACACCAGCAGCGTGGTGAGATGCTCCTTGAAATCGAGAATGTCATCGATATGCACATGGCGCATATTGCCCAGCGCGATGCCCATGATCGTCACCGCGAGCAAACCCGATTCATGCGCGATCGCATTGGAGATACTGAAAGCGAGCAGCACCGCGGCCAGCGCGCCGTAATTCTGTAGATATTCGGGAATCAGCTGCCGACGCAGCAACGTGCCCAGCCCCCACGCAGCCAGGGCGCCGATGGCGGCACCGCAGATCACCGTACCGAGGAAGACCCCGATCGTATGGCCTTGGCGATGCGAAACGATCGCCTCGTAGGCCAGCACGGCAAACAGCGCACCGAGCGGATCGATCACGATCCCTTCCCAGCGCAGTACGTTGGCGATACGCGAGTTCGGACGCACCGTACGCAACATCGGCGCAATCACGGTCGGCCCGGTGACACAGGTCAGCGCACCGAACAGCAGCGAAATCTCCCAAGTCAAACCGGCGACGTAGTGGGCTGCGGCCGCAAGCATCAACAACGCGACGATGGCGCCGTAACTGACCAGGCCACGCACTACGTGGCCAATGTCCGGCAATTCATGGAAGCGCAGGCTCAGGCTGCCTTCGAACAGAATCAGCGCGACCGACAACGACACGATCGGAAACAGCAGGTCACCCAGCAGCTTGTCCGGCTGCAACAAGCCCGTCAGCGGACCGAGGACGATACCCGCAAGCAACAAAAACAGAATCGCCGGGAGTTTTACGCGCCACGCCAACCATTGCGCGAGAAAGCCGATACCAAGCATGCCAGCCAGCATCAAGCCGAGTTCGAGTGTCATTCGCGATCCTTCACCACGTCGAAGCGAAGGGTTATCGGAGCACAGAACAGCCGAATCGTGCCAACCCTTTTGTCGGCCGCAGTCGCTATCTCTAAGGAGGGATTCTGAGGTGAAGGCCAATCCCCGGTATCGGGCGGGGGAGGGGAGTTCCGATACCGGGGTGGCGGAGGGCAATAGTCCATTAGAGAACTAGCCGGTGCAGATAATAGACCCCTGACAGGGGAAGTCAATACTCCCCGGTACATAAATTGATTATGGAGTGATCAGGTCCTGATCGGGCCTGGGGCCGCCCTCAAAATTCAGAGAGCCTCGAAAACCCCTCCTACTCGTCATCCCGGCGCAGGCCGGGATCCAGTGACTGTGCAATGGATTATCGCGAGAGCCAGCGAGACTCCGCTCTATCGCGAAAACCGGAAACCGAAGCCACTGGATCCCGGCCTGCGCCGGGATGACGGCAGGGAAAACTGAGGCTATTTGAGATTTCCTGACGTTGCTGCTGCCACAAGGGACTGCAGCCTGTTCCATGATCCAGCTGCCGGCTCAAAACCGCCGGTACTGCAGCGCCTCGGCCAGATGACTGCGATCGAGCGCCGCCGCGCCGCCATCCAGGTCGGCAATGGTGCGAGCGACCCGCAGGGTGCGATGGTAGGCACGGGCCGACAGGCCCAGCCGCTCCAGCGCCGCATCGAACCAACGCCTTTCGGCGGGCCCCAGGGCGCAGTCGCGTTCGAGTTCGCGGGTGCTTATCTCAGCATTGGGCCGCCCTGCCCGCATCAGCGCCTGATGCCGGGCCTTGAGTACCCGGGCACGAACGGTCGCCGAGTCTTCGTCCTGCGCCGCACGCGGCGCGCCAATCTCCGACACCGGCACGCGCGGCACTTCCACCGACAGGTCGATGCGGTCGAGCAGCGGACCGGAAACACGATTGCGATAGCGCTGGATCTGGTCCGGCGTACAGCGGCAGCGCTGGCGCGGATCGCCGGCATAACCCAGGGACAGGGATTCATCGCCGCGATCAGCTGAAACTGCGCCGGGAACGCCGACTGGCGCGACGCCCTGGAAATCATGATTTGGCCCGACTCCAGCGGCTCACGCAAGACGTCGAGGACGTGCCGGGTAAATTCAGGCAGCTCATCAAGGAACAGTACCCCGTTGTGCGCCAACGAAATCTCGCCCGGGCGCGGGTCCGACCCGCCACCGACCAATGCTACGGCGGACGCCGTATGGTGCGGCGAACGAAACGGCCGCCGACGCCAGAATTTCGGGTCGACCTGTTGCCCGGCCACCGAAAGCACCGCACAGGTTTCCAGCGCCTCCGACTCGGTCAGCGGCGGCAGGATGCTGGGCAAGCGCTCGGCCAGCATGGTCTTGCCGGTTCCGGGGGGGCCGACCAGCAACAGGTGATGCCCACCCGTGGCGGTAATTTCCAACGCCCGACGAGCCTGCAATTGGCCACGTACATCGGACAGGTTCGGCCCCAGATCGTCGCTGCCCCATTCCATCGCAGCGTTGGGCGTCGACAAGTCCTGTGCGCCGTGCAGCCAGCCACATACCTCTGCGAGCGTATCGGCAACGCGCACGTCGACTTCAGGGATCAGGGCGGCCTCGGAGGCGTTGGCACGCGGAACCACCACGCGGCGGCCACGCGCCCGCGCCCGCAGCAGGGCCGGCAACACACCCGATACGGCGCGCAAATCGCCGGACAGGGCCAGCTCGCCGAGAAATTCGCAATCGTCCAGCTTCTCGCGCGGTACCTGTCCGCCAGCAGCAAGAATGCCCAGCGCAATGGCCAGGTCAAAACGCCCGCCGTCCTTGGGCAACTCGGCCGGAGCCAGGTTTACCGTGACCCGTCGATTGGGGTACTCGAAGGCCGCGCTCTGAATCGCCACGCGCACGCGATCACGCGCCTCGCGGACGGCAGCCTCGGGCAAACCCACGATATGCGTACCCGGCAGGCCGGAGGAAAGATGCACTTCGACCATCACCTGCGGCGCTGCAACCCCTTCCTGGGCGCGGCTCAATGTGACGGCAAGGCTCATGACGTGCGGGAAACCCCCGAAAGGCGTAGTAGCTCAGGGGACGACTTCGCTGCACCGATTCGGCTGCGATCGCGCGACATCCCTGTAGCTCCTTCGCAACCTGTATAAAACAGCCGCCCCCGACCATTCTCGGGGTGAGGGTGACGATCGGGGGCGGCTCCCGGAAAGTGGGCTACCGCTCAAAGGACCCGATCAACGGATCACCCCTGGGCGCTAGCCTCCAATGCTGCAACGCGGCGTTCGAGTTCTTCCACCTTGGCACGGGTACGTGCCAATACCTGGCTTTGAACCTCAAACTCCTCGCGTGTGACTAGATCGAGGCGGCGCAATCCTTGTGCCAGGACATCGCTGAAATTGGCGCGCAAATCCTTATGCGCCTCTGCCAGTCCTGGCGGAACCAACGAAACAAGTCGCAGGGCAAGTAGGTCGATATCCCGCCTATCCATCATGGTAGGCACCTCGAGCTTGTCGATG
>Ga0105240_10006231_pt1 | contig 17546 bp, 14 predicted proteins | sample KBSC54metaG_FD_80426 | JGI IMG/M metagenome (GOLD analysis project Ga0105240, IMG submission 80426) | Corn rhizosphere microbial communities from Kellogg Biological Station, Michigan, USA - KBS C5-4 metaG | ecosystem: Host-associated > Plants > Roots > Rhizosphere > Soil | place: Michigan, USA...
CAACACCATCTCCGCCACTTCGCGCGCGTGCGCCATGCGGCCCAGCGGATTATTGGAATAGGCGCGATCGTAATCCTCGTCGGACCAACCTTCGCGTTCGGTCATTTTGGTGCGGGTCGGGCCCGGCACCACGGTGTTGACGCGAATGCCGAACTGGCCGAGTTCGATCGCCGCGGTTTTGGTCAAACCGCGAATGCCGAATTTGGTGGCGGAATAGAGCGACAAACCGGCGCGCCCCTCGAATCCCTGTACCGAGGAAAAATTGATGATGGAACCGCCGCCGGCGCGCTGCATCGGCGCGATAGCGGCTCGGCAGCCGAGGAAAACGCCTTCGACATTGACACGCTGAATGGCTTGCCAGTCCGCGAGACCAGTGACCTCCGGGTTGCCCAGATCGATCGCGCCTTCGATGCCCGCGTTGTTCACCAATATCTGCAGCGCTCCGTGCCGCTGCTCCACTTGGCGAAGCACCGCTTCCCATTGTTTCTCGTTAGTGACATCTTGAGTAAGCGTGTCACAACCCAACTCCTGGCCTAGCGCCCGCACGGCATCGGCCTGAATGTCGGTGATGGTGACCTTCGCTCCCTCCGATACCAGACGCCGCACAATGGCCTGGCCGAGACCCGAGGCGCCACCGGTAACAATCGCAATTTTTCCTTGAACTTTGCTCATTTGAATGGCTCCAGATTTGCTCGCGCGAAGTAATAGACTATGGATCGGCGCTGTCAGGCTGCGGGGGCGCCTTCTTGGCGTCCGGCGGCATCCGGACCTTGTACCAGCGTGGTTTCAATCAGCTCTACGACCTGCGAGTTCCTTTCGATGTGCGGCATGTGTCCGACACCCTCCAACACGCTCAAGCGGATGCCGTTCGGCAATTCGTTGGTACCGCGTGGCACGACCCGATCGTGGGCTCCCCAGATGACATGAACCGGCGCGGAAATATCCTGCAGCGCCTGCGCTGCCGACCGGTTTTCTTCTCGCAAAAAGCCGGCAAATTTACGGAGCGCGGGTTCCGCACCGTCCAGCCGCTTGAATTTCAGCATGTCATTGACCATGTCACGGCTCACTTGACCTTCATGCGCCAACAGCATCTTGAGCACGCTAGTCATATCCCGCCGACTTCGCGCAGCGATGAGTCCTTCTATGAATTCAGGCACGGGCGAAATTCCAAGTCCCGCAGGGCTCAGCAACACTAAGGATGCGACTCGCTTGTCATACTTGCGCGCAAGGGCCAACGCAACGGCTCCGCCCAGCGAATGAGCTACCAAATGCACCTTCTCTATGCCCAACTGGTCTAAGAACGCAACGAGCAGCTCCGCTACATCGTTTAGGCTGTTGATATCATTTAGATCCTTGCTTGAGCCTCCATGGCCCGGCAGGTCTACGGCATAGGTGCTTCTCTTTTCGGACAATGAGGGTTGGACGAACAGCCAGTTATTTAGATCGCCCGCGAAGCCATGGATCAACAGAACCGGCAGACCGCCACCCGCGCCCTGGTGCAGAAATCTTATTTGTCGACCGCGTACTGCCAGCATTTGCGGTACCGGAGTGTTCGATTGCGCACCGACCTGACGTTTCGCCTGAGCACGCTCGGCTACGAAAGCCGCGATCTGCTCATCCGGTACGTTAGCGTCCGCGATGACACCCAGCAAAGCCCCGCACGGATAACTTTGCCCCGCCATAGCGAGTCGACGCCGCAGGATACCGGCATGGGTAGCCTCGACGGCGTTGGCAATTTTGGCAGTCTCGATCTCCAAGATCTGCTCTCCCGCGGCCACTTCCGCGCCCTCAGCCACGTGCCAAGCTACGAGGGTGCCTTCCTCCATCGTCAGTCCCCACTTGGGAACGAACACCGGATGAATATTCAGGGTCGTTCTATCGGTCATGGGCTACACGCCGCACCGCCGCGGCGACCGTGTTGGCATTAGGGAGATAGGCCTGTTCGAGAGTCGGCGCAAATGGCACCGGAGTATGGGGCGCGGTAACGAGCTCAATAGGCGCTCGTAGGGCGTGGAAGGCCTTGCTGGCTATCAACGCCGCCACATCCGTCGCCATGCTACAGCGAGGGTGTCCTTCATCGACAATGACAACTCGTCCGGTTTTCTTCGCGGACTCCAGGATAGTGTCCTCATCGAGGGGTGAGGTCGTCCTCGGATCGATCAGCTCGACTGCGAGGCCCTCTTGCGCCAAAGACCGACTCGCCGCCAGGCTGACTTGCACCATCTTCGAGAATGCGATCACGGTAACATCATCCCCTTCAGTAAGCAGATTCGCTTCGCCAAACGGGATGGAGTAGGGCTCATCGGGCACTTCCTCCGCTTGCTCGTATAGGCCCTTGTGTTCCATGAAAATAACGGGGTCATCGTCGCGAATCGCACTGATCAATAGCCCTTTCGCGTCGTAAGCTCCACTAGGTAGCACCACTTTCAAGCCGGGGATGTGTGTGAAGATGGAATGCAACATTTGCGAGTGCTGAGCCGCTGCATTGACGCCGGCGCCGACGGTGGTGCGAATGACCATAGGCACCTGCGCTTTGCCGCCAAACATGTAGCGTAACTTCGCCGCCTGATTGAATATTTGATCGAAACAGACGCCGAGGAAATCCGCGAACATCAATTCGCCGACCGGGCGCAACCCCGTGCAGGCGGCGCCGGCGCACATGCCCATGATGGCGCTCTCGGAAATCGGCGTTTCGATGACGCGGGCGGCGCCGAATTCCTGTATGAGTCCGGCGGTTGCGCCCAGAATCCCGCCGCCCACGCCGTCATCGGGGGCGTCGGCGGCTGCGCTGGAGTATCCAGCCGCGATGTCGATTCCGATAAGCACGACGTTAGGATCGCGCTGCATCTCTTGACGCAGTGCCTCATTCAAGGCGCGCTGATAGGACTTGTGAGACATAGTCGCGTGTCTCTTAGGGGTAAGATGAGTAAACGTCAGTGAGCAAGTCGCTCTCGGCCGGGAAGGGCGCCGCCGCGGCCGTGTCTATCGCGGCTGCGATCAACTCGGTCACGTCCCGATCTATACCATCCAATTGCGCGGCTCCGAGAGCGCCCGTCTCGAGGACCCGGCTGCGAAACTTCACCAAAGGATCGCTATCGCGCTGCAGAGACTGCCGTTCTGCCGGGGATCGATACGTCTCTGGGTCGCCCATGTAGTGCCCGTGCCAGCGCTTGGCCACGGTTTCAACCACACCGGGACCCTGTCCCGCGCGAGCCCGCTCTATCATGGTGCGGCCCGCCTCATACACCGCGAAAAAGTCTGTGCCATCCACCTTAACTGCCGGCATGCCGAAGGCCGCGGCGCGCGCTGCTATATCCTTGCTACCGACGGCATAATCATGGCTGGTGAACTCGCCATAGCCGTTGTTCTCAAATACGAACACCGCCGGTAGTTGCAACACAACAGCCATATTCATGGATTCGAAAGTGGTGCCTTGATTCGCGCCGCCATCGCCGGTGAAGGAGACCGCGACGGCTTGGCGTTGCTGCATCTTGGCGCTTAGAGCCGCGCCGATCACCAGCGGCGGGTTGCCGCCCACAATGGCGTTCGCTCCCAGCATCCCGCGCTCAAAATCGGCAATATGCATGGAGCCGCCTTTGCCGCCGCATAAGCCGGTGCGCCGGCCGTAAATTTCGCACATCATGGCCTTGATATCGCATCCCTTGGCAATACAGTGGCCATGGCCTCGATGCGTCGAGCCTATGAAGTCGGTGTCGTGTAGATTCAGACATATGCCAACTGCGGAAGCTTCCTGCCCGACATAAAAGTGCACGAATCCCGGGATGTTCCCCCGCTCGAATTCTCTCTTGGTGTTTTCTTCGAACGCACGTATGGTCCGCATGCGCCGATACGCCGCGAGCAGCATTTCTTGAGTGAGTGGCATTCAGTCCCCCTTGCCCTTAGCGGTAACTCGGATCGTGGCTGGACCCTCTCGAACCGGCCCGGCGATTGTGCCCCACGCGCCACATTCGCGTATGGCGCGTCCCGCAAAAGAAATGGAACTCCTAGCAATCGCCTCTGCGAGCCAAGGTTTTCGCCCTGTCGCGCAGCTACATTGCGAACGTGGAAGAGCAAGATTTTCCCGACCAGGGAGGCGTTGTTAACAAGACTCAGGGGGTCTGTTTGATGAAGAGAAATTCTGCGGGGCGCGCGGCCGGCGCGAAGATAGGCGGTTGCGGATTACCGGCGGCTACACCAATTGCGGCTGCCGTCTGTTGTGCGCTGTACGGGATCCCGCAGCCGGCGAGTGCGCAGCAGCAAGCCGCCTCTGCCGAGCAGCGCGCCGAGCCACAATCCGGTGAACTGCAGGAAGTGGTTGTTACCGCCAACAGGCGCGAACAGACACTTGAGCAAGTACCGTACAGCATAACGGCGATCAGCGCCGATCAACTTTCGCAGTCGGGCGTGACTGACATCGCCTCGTTGTCGAACCAAGTCCCCGGGCTGAGTGTGTACAGTTTGGGCGCTCGTGACAGCGGCTCTACAACTCCTATCATTCGCGGCATCAATGCAACAGCCGCGCCTCTGAGCTATTTGGCATTTCGTACCTTCGAGCAGAGCCCGGTCGGCACCTACATCGGCAACTCGCCGATTGAGGGTTACTTTCAACTGGACGATATACAGCGTATCGAGGTGCTTAGAGGCCCGCAGGGCACCCTTTATGGAGCGGGCGCCTTGGGTGGCGCTCTGCGCATCATTCCCAACGCACCGGAGCTTGGCAAGCTCGCTGGCAATATCGAGGTCGGCGGCGGGGCTGTCGCTCATGCAAGCGATCCCAGTTATTCGCTCAGCGGCATGCTCAATGTTCCCATTGGGGACACGCTGGCGTTTCGAGCATCCGGCAAGTATTCGTACGAGCCGGGATTCATCGATGCTTATGGATTCCTTGAGCGCCCCGGCTCGCTGGTGAGCGGCATTCCCACGCTCGCCAACCCGGCAGATCCCGTCAACAGCTCGGGAGTCTTTTACGGTAAGAACGGTTGGAACTACCAGGACGTCGTCACCGGGCGCGCGAGTTTGTTGTGGAAGCCGACGGACCAATTCAACGCCGGCCTCTCATTTACGTACTCCGACGTGTACGGTGATGGTGGTCCAACAGCGAATTCCGAATTTCCGGGCGGTCCGTATCCGATCGACCCGCGCATCACTTTTCCAGCCGGCGGGAACTATCGAGACTTCGTGCCTGTCGACCAGCCGTGGACGCGCACGACCCAGCTCACGAGTCTCGACTTGAGCTACGATGCGGGCTTTGCGACGGTTTCCTCGACGAGCTCCTACTTCACCACGCACGGCGCGACGATGTTGGACCAAACCTATGGAGTTGTGGGTTTGATGGCCACTGACCCCGGGATCGCCCAATACTACACAGGCAATCCGCTCAATCCGCGCTTTGTGGACCCCTCACGGTTCACCGATTCGGCTCATACATTCACCGAGGAGCTGCGGCTGGTGTCCACCGCCGGCCCTGACAAGGTGCTGGACTACTCGGTCGGACTGTTCTACGAAGATCAGAAGCGAGTTGGCACGTGGGATCTGGCGAATCCCGGGTCGCCTGAGTACGCGGTAGCGCAAGGTTGTACGGGGCCGTATTTCGCCGGAGCCAGCTTTCCCGACTGCTTACTCGTCAGTGGCGCCGGCGACATCCATTTCTCTCAGGTAGACACGCAGCGGTTCCAGGACAAATCGGAGTTCGGCGAACTGACCTGGCACTTTGTCAAACACGGGCAGATCACCTTCGGCGGGCGTCACTTCCAGCAAAGTTTCACCGATGCGCAGTCGTACCTGCTCTACACGTTCGACATCCTGCTGCCGCCGGTGCCGCGTAACGCGCCCGCTTCAAAGAACACATGGAAGGTAAATCCATCCTACGAATACGCTGACGGCCACTATGTCTATGCGATCTGGTCGCAGGGCTTTCGTCGCGGTGGGGCTAACGCGTTGCCTACCGCGGGTATATTCAAAGACAACCCGCAGCTACTCAGCTATACGCCGGACTCGACTAACAACTACGAAGTGGGCTTGAAAGGGCGCTTCACGGAAGGATTGAGCTACACCTTCGATGTGTTCGATATCGAGTGGGATAAACCCCAGATCGGGGGAACCACTCCCGACGGCGGTCTCGCGGTCTGGAACGCCAACAAAGCGCAATCCAGGGGCTTCGAGTTCGATCTGCATAGCAAGTTATTCTTGAGCGGCTTGAGCATCACGGCCGGCGGCTCCTATGCGGATGCGAAGCTGACCGAAGATTATTCGTACGCAGCCAACAACGGCGCCGGTGTAATCGTGCCCGGCGCGATTTCCGGCAAGTCGGGCGAGCAACTCCCCGGCAGCGCTAAGGTCAGCACCGCGGTGACTCTCAACTATGACCGCCGGTTGTTACCCGGCTACGACCTCGCTGTATCGTTGAACGATACCTATCGGAGCGGTATGTATCTCTCGACATTTTCTTTGCCGGTGTACGGGCAAACCTCGCCGCTGCGTATTCCCGGTATAAACATCATAAATCTCTCGGCCGCCGTGAGCCATGACGCGTGGCGCTTGGGTGTGTACATCACTAATCTGGCTGATAAGCGTGCAATCCTCGATCCGCCCTACGAGCCCAACCAGGTGGGCGGCTTGAGCAACGAGGCCGTCATCAATCAACCGCGCGAGGCCATGGTGCGCTTGAGGTATTCATTCTGAGCGTGCAAAAGACTAAGATCCGGCGGCGAACGCACGCTCGGAGCATCTTATGAAAGTGTTGTTCAAAAGGGCACGAGTATTTGACGGCTGGTCCGGGACCTTGCGTGACGGCTGTGATGTATTGGTCGCGGACGGCTTGATTCAGCGCGTCTCGGAAGCGCCTGTGCCGGTGACCGGAAATACGGAAGTCATTGACTGCGCCGGCCGAGTTCTGATGCCAGGGATGATAGATGCCCATGTGCACGTTTACGCGGCGACGTTTCAACTACCGACTACGCAGCCTAGTACTTACCTGGCGCACTATGCGTCTCGGTTTTTAACGGCGGCCCTTGACCGTGGCTTTACGACGGTTCGCGACACTGGTGGCGCTGATGTTGGACTAGCATCGGCACTACGTGATGGACTGCTTGTCGGGCCTCGATTGTATTATGGAGGCAGGATAGTCACCCAGACGGGGGGTGGCAATGACATGCGGCCTCTCGACCACGCGCTTCCCGATCATGTGTGTGGGTGTGCGTGCTACAACGATCCCTTTACGGTCGTGGCGGATGGGTCGGAAACGTTACTACGGGTGGTGCGGGAAGAGCTGCGGCGCGGCGCCTTTCACATCAAGATCATGCTTTCGGGCTCTATTGTCTCGCCGCACACCTCGGTCAACCATTCGGAATACACGGACGCGGAGATATCGACGATTGTCGATGTTGCAAAGCGGGCCGGAAAATACGTCACGGCTCACTGCCACACCGCGGAGGCCGTACGCCGCGGCGTACAGCTCGGTGTAGGTTGCATCGAGCACGGTACGCAAATCGACGCGGAGACGGCTGCGCTCGTCGCCGAGCGAGGCGTCTTTGTGGTGCCGACTATGGCGATTATGTTCGCCATGTTGGACGAGCATGAGCAGTTGCATTTGCCGCCGGTCTATCTGGAGAAGTTGCGAACCATCTGCGAGCGAGCACTGCCTGGGCTACAACTGATGAAGGCCGCGGGCGTCAAGATGGGGTTTGGTTCGGATCTTCTCGGGCCGCTGCACACGCGACAAACGAGCGAATTGACCGTGCGTGCGCGGGTCCTTGCGCCGTTGGACATTCTTCGTTCCGCCTGCGCGGTCAATGCCGAGCTACTGCGCGAGGAAGGCCGCCTCGGGTGCATCCGCGAAGGAGCGTTTGCAGACATACTGGTTGTCGACGGGGATCCGCTCAGTGACATTAGTGTGCTGTCAGGCAATGGAGAGCGGCTTGGCGTCATTATGAACGCCGGTCGATTCCACAAGAGAACCCTATAACCTGCGCCGGTCGTCAAGCTTCGGGCGGAAGAGTGATTTCGCGCTGACGTAAGGCGTGTATCAGTGGCTCGAGATGCGTTCGATAATGGACCCACCGGCCCGACGATGAACCGTAGATCGGCCGGCGTATTTGCGCCGCGCTCGCCGTGAGTGATATAGACGCACTCTTGTGAACTTCGATAGCCCGCGGGTCCCATTGCAGGCCACAATACGCCGCAGCGGCGGCCCCTACTCGTAACGGCTCTTGCACCAGCTCTTCATACACCACTTCGTGCAGCGTAGCGCCGAAACTCTCGTGCCAGTGTCGTATCAATCGATCATATGCCGCGTAGTATCGCGCCAGATCTTCGAAGTCATAGGTGAAAGGATACGCTTCACCAAAGAGCGTGCGGTACATGGCAAAGCAGCTATCCAGCGGATTGCGCCGGACCAGGAGCAACTTCGAATTCGGTAACGCGCGCCGAATCGCCCCGAGATACAGGTAATTCATCGGTAGCTTTTCGATGATGTGCGAGTCGCCCAAATCCCCGCCGGAGAGCCTTGCATAATTCGCGGCGACCGTATGCGGTTCGGCCGCCGCCGCCCGCGCAAACACATCCGCGCCCAGAGCCGGCGCCGCGGCCAACAATGCCCGCGAGAAATTCTCGGTCTCGCCGTTCGACCGTACTCCGCGCAGCCCTGACAAGATGTGCTCGAGAAGGGTAGTGCCCGATCGGGGCAGCCCAATGATGAAAATGTATCGGTTGGAATCGCCGTTGGATGTGGCAGCCGGCGTCTGATTCAAGGGGAAGCATGCGCGAATGCGCTGCAGTTTGCGTTCGTCAACTGCGACGTCATAGGACAAATGACGCCTGCGTGCGGCCGCCGCTTGCGAGAACCAATGGAAAGCTTCATCGAAACGCCGCAGATCGTCCAACTCCTTCGCCAGCGCATAGCCCAACAACACGCGCGCCCGAGCTTCGATGTCCGGACGACTGAGGTGATCCTTTAGTTCAGTTATGTGGTTGGCGTCCGGAGCCTGCGGCCGTAACTCGGAACGCAGCAGATAGGTTGCGTAGTGCGTAGGATCCAAAAGGAGGGCTCGATCGCAGGCGGCCTCCGCTTCGAGTAAACGTCCGAAACTACGTTCGCTCGAGGCGAGGTTGTACCAGAATCTGGGGTCATCCGGAGCTAACTCGACGACACGCCGGTATAAGGCGTTCGAACGTTCATGCTTTCCAAGCAGCAGCGACGCGTGTGCCAGCCCGTCGTATGCGTCGGCAGTGCCTTCCTTACATTGTAGCGCTTGTGAAATGACCGCTTCAGCGTCGGCAGTGCGTCCAAGCCTCACTAGTATTGTCGCGAGCATGCCGTGCGCCGGAACACAGACACGCCGCCCCATTACCGCTTGCTCGGCAAACGGTAGGGCATCGGAATAGCGCCCGGCGCACATCAGCCGATATGCCTCGATTTCCGGCGCTGCTGAAGGCGGACGAGTCACGCGCCGTTGCGCCTTTTTGCCGCTTCAACTCGGCGGAACATGGCGAGACACTCCGCGCGCGGGGGCGGCTTCCCAGCCACGAGGGACTCATTGGACAGACCCTCGAGCATGAGTGACAGAGCTCGAGCGGTGTCAGGGTCCGTGTGTTTGACTAGAGCATCGAAGACAACCCGACCCCAGGCCACGCTGGCAGGCCGTAGGGCGGGGCGGCGCATGGCTGCTAAGTAAAGTTCAACTTGAACGACGCTCCGATTGCGCTCCTTACTGCTGAAAACATCGACCAGGAGCGCGGTCAGCTGCTCCGGCAGATCAGCATTCGCGGGTAGATTCCGGCTCCATTGTTGCCAGGACTCCGTGTTGCGTGCGGCGGCCAGCTCAATAGCGACCGCCAAAAGATCTTCCAATGATTTGAAGTGGTAAGTCATTGATCCCAGGGGCACTCGGGCCGCTGCGGCGACTCTGCGATGCGTTAGTCCTTCGACGCCCCATTTCGAAACGACGTCCACTGCAGCGGCGGCGATGCGCATGCGCCGATCCGGATCGAAGCGGCGACGTTGCGGTGTGGCGTTTCGAGTTTTGACAATCATCGATCGATCTCCACGGCCGGCACCTTTCGATCCAGCCATGTTCTATGATGTGGCAATTTGCAAACCCGGGTGGCCCACGCGCCCGCCATACACCATCGGTCTGATGACGACGAAGTTGAAAGATACCACCATGTCAATACTAATCTCTGGCGCGACAATTATTGACGCTGTTTCGAAGGCTCCCATTGAGGGGAAATCGCTCTGGGTCGAGGGCGAGCGAATCAAAGCGATAGTCTCGAGCGATGATTCGAGAGCGATATCGCCTGCGCGGACAATCGATGCGCGCGGCAAGTACATTATCCCGGGCCTGATGGATGCCAATGTTCATCTTCTGCTGGATGCGCGCATGGAGAATCTTGTGCGCCACTGGGGGCGTTATGAGGATCTCATCGTAGAGGCCGCCCAGGTTGCGCTCAAGGGAGGGCTCACTACTGTGTTCGATACATGGGGCCCGCGCACCCCCTTGATGGCGGTGCGTGACAAAATCAACGCCGGGCAGCTGACGGGGAGCCGAATTTTCTGTGCCGGTAACATCATCGGGCTCGACGGACCGTTCTCACCGGATTTTTTTGCCAAAGCGCTCGAGTTCGCTAGCGGCGCCATGGCCGAGCGGATCAACGCAATCTGGGCGGAAAACGTCGGCTCCAATTTGGGCTGGCTGACTCCGGAGCAGGTCGCGGAAGAAGTGCGGACCTATATCGGCAAGGGAATCGATTTCGTCAAGTATGCCTCGAGCGAGCACCGCATGGACCCGACAGCCTTCCTGGCATTCTCGCCGCGCGTGCAGAAGGCCATGGTGGCTGAAGCGCACCGCGCCGGCATCACGGCGCAGTCGCATACTTCGTCCGTAGAAGGATTGTGGGCCGCAATCGAGGCCGGTTGCGACATCATCCAGCATTGCAACATCTCCGGCCCGATTGCGATTCCGGAGGCCACGCTGCAGTTGTTGGTGGAGCGCAATACTGCCGCCGTGGTGTTCGCTTTCACCGAGGTTCGTTGTAAGTTGATTCTCGAGAAGGGTGACAAGTTTACCCAGAACTTGTTCGCAACTCAGGATACCAACCTGCGGAACATCATGAAAGCCGGCGCCACGTTGCTGATGGCGGGTGATGCTGGGCTCATTGCGCCCGAGATGTCGAGCGACCCAGCTATGAAGAACTCCTGGATCGCCGCGGGCGAGGACAACTTGGCCGAGCTAGGACAAGGGCACTTCGCCTGGTTGAAGGCAATGGAAGAGAAGGGATTGCCGGCTATGGAGGGGCTCAAAGCGGCCACCCGCAATATCGCGGTCGCCTATCAGAAGGACAAGGACCTGGGTACGCTCGAGCCGGGCAAAATTGCCGACATGGTGATCCTCGACAAGAACCCGCTGCAGTCGGCGGCCAATTATCGCAGTATTCATATGGTTCTTAAGGACGGGGCGGTCGTCGACCGGGCGGCGCTACCCATGAACCCGCTTTTGACCAAGCCCATGGAGCCGCCGTCCGATGAAGTGCTCGCCTACCGCGCTCGTCGCGCGGCCGGAGCGAGCCGGTATCCCTGTTGTTGAGTTAGCAGTGCGGCGAGTTCATCGCCGCACTCATACCAACAGTGATGGCGTTGCTGCGCTAGCTGACGCTCAGGGGACCGTCATCGCGGAAGGCCGGCTATCCTGCGGCACGAGCCCGACACGGCGATCGGCCACATGCGTGTCGATCGCCGGTCCGTTAACTTCGCTTTACCGCGGATGATCGTGATCGTCGTGCTCCGGCGGTGGCGCTTTTGGCTTCTCCATCATTTGGCGATGAGGCTCGTGGGGAGGCGCCTCAGCATGCTCCGGTGGCTTGGCTACTCTCGGGGAGGGCTGTGCCGGCGGTGGCATATGTTCTTGGGGATGAGACTCTGCTGCTCTCGGTTCGTGTGCTCGAGGCTCTGGTGGCCGCCCTGCCGGCGCTCTGGCGTCAAATCGTTGCGCCGCGGTGTCATGATGCTCCGTATCCGGGTGGTGTTCCTGAGCACGTCCCATGTGAAGCGGCTCGGATCCTCCATGGGGTCTCTCAGTACGGACCACTTGACGTGGTGGTGGGCTGTGACTGGGTGACGGTCCCGACGGACGCTGGTGCCTTATCGTGCGGTGTACCCACTCCTCGCGTTGCCCGTACCAGGGACGGTCGTGATAGTAGTGACCCCAGTACGTGTCTATCGAGAACGTTACAACGGGAAGACCAAAAGCGGGCGCGTACGCGTAGAAGGGAACATACCCGCCCTCGTACTCGTAAGTAATATCCGGTGAGTAGAGCCACCCACGCATATCTTCGAAGGCGACATCGCACCAACTCCAATCATCGAGACACCCCATAACCTGTACCGGAGTGCCGGGGTCCAGCTCGGCGACTTCGGGGTAAGCGCTGTCAGGACCTGCTCGGACGCTGGTAGAATCCGTGGTCACCGCGTTCTCTGCCTTAGCGGCGATAGCAAGAGTGAATAAAACCCCGCCTAATAAAAGGCGAGCAGCAATTGAGGCTCTCATGGCCACCCTCCACCGTCGTTGTTGTATTAGCAACGTTCCTTGAGCTGAGGGGTTCCGGTGTTTGCGGCAGCGCCGGAGGCCAAGAGGCCTCCTAGCCTTGTACTGCCTCGTGGTGACGAGCACGATAGTCCTGCTACTTCGCCCGCAGGTGCAACTATGACTGACCCGGCGACTGCATCCACCCTGGACTTCTCCAATGGTTACCCCCTCGAGGCGCTTTCCGATCAGGCCATAGTTGCAGGGAAGCTAGGCGGTGAGGACCTCATTCTGGTGCGCCGCGGCGAAGAGGTCTTCGCACTAGGCGCCCGCTGCACGCACTATGGCGGGCCGCTTTCACAGGGGTTGCTCGTCGGCGAGGAGTTACGTTGCCCGTTGCACCATGCTTGTTTCAGTCTGCGTACGGGTCAGCTATTACGTCCGCCGGCGTTCGACTCGATTCCCTGCTGGCGGGTGGAGCGGGTGGGTGATCGGGTATTCATTCGGGAAAGGTTGCCTGCACCGGCCCCGATGGACCGATCCCTTAAACGTGACTCGAGTGTGCCCGCCTCCATAGTGATCGTTGGAGGCGGTGCGGCGGCATTAGCTGCCGCAGACACGCTGCGCCGGGAGGGTTATCAGGGATCACTCACTATACTCAGCGCAGACTCCTCTGCCCCGTATGACCGGCCAAACCTGTCGAAAGACTATTTGGCGGGAGAGGCGCCCGAGGAGTGGCTCCCCCTCAGGCCCGCCGAATATTATTCGGAACAGAATATCGATCTGGCGCTCGATTCTCGCGTGACCGCGCTCGATCTACAGCGCCGCCAGGTCAAAGTAGGCGCGAGTCAAACATACGATTTCGACCGCCTGTTGTTGGCCACCGGCGCGGATCCTGTTGTGTTGAACATTCCGGGGTCAGCCAACTCCGCGGTTTACTATCTGCGTAGCTACGCCGACAGCCGCACGCTGGTCGCGAAAGCCGTGTCGGCGCGGCAAGTTGTTATTGTCGGGGGAAGTTTCATCGGTCTCGAGGTCGCGGCCGCGTTACGGGCAAGGGGCATTGGAGTACACATTGTGGCGCTCGAGGAGCGCCCGCTAGAGGCGGTTTTCGGCCCCGAGTTAGGGACATTCGTGCGCGAGCTGCACGAAGCCCATGGAGTGGTCTTTCACCTGAAAGACACGGTGTCGAGCTTGGATGGCCGGCGCGTTATTTTGCGCAGTGGCGCGGTCCTTGATGCGGACTTTCTGGTGCTCGGTGTGGGTGTTCGGCCCTCTATGGCGTTGGCAGAACAAGCCGGGTTGAAAATGGACCGTGGCATTGTGGTCGATGAATATCTGCAGACGAGCGTGCCGGGGATTTTTGCTGCCGGCGACGTTGCGCGGTGGCCTGACCCTCACACGGGTGAACGCATTCGGGTGGAGCATTGGGTGGTAGCGCTGCGCCAGGGGCAAGCTGCTGCGCGCAATATGCTGGGACAGCGTAAGCCTTTTGATGCCGTGCCATTTTTCTGGACGCAACAATACGGCGTGGCCATTAAGTATGTCGGCCACGCTGCGAGCTGGGATGAGGTCAGAATCGAAGGCAGCCCCGCGAACCAAGATTGCGTGGCGACCTACTTACGTGCCGGCAGGCCGCTCGCTGTCGCCACTATTTCCCGCGATTTGCGCAATCTGCAGGCCGAGCTTGCTCTAGAGACCGCGCCGACCCGCCGCTGATGCTGGACAGGCAGCCGACCTTGACAGTGGGCGTGGCCTTCCTTACAGTTGAATAAAGTTCAATTGATAAATTAAAAAATGAGTAATCGTCATGAGCATTGAGGCCATCAGTCGGTTGATGGACGGCGCGCAGCGCCACGGCTATGCCGTTGGCTACTTCGAGAGCTGGAGTCTCGACTCTCTGCAGGGGGTCATTGATGCCGCCGAGGGGACGCGTTCGCCAATGATTATCGGGTTTAATGGCGAGTTCTTGAGCCAGCGTTCGGGAGCGACCCCAGAAGAGCTGGCGCTATATGGGAGCCTAGGCAAGACGATCGCGGCCAAGGCCAGCGTGCCCTGCGGGTTTATTTTCAACGAATGCTCGAAAGAGCCATGGCTCGAGCGGGCCATCACGGCCGGATTCAATCTGGTGATGCCGGCCGATTCAGGTGGAGCGCCGGGTGACTACACCGAGCGCGTGCGTCGTTTGACGGCCCTTGCACATTCCCACGGTGTTGCTGTCGAAGCGGAGGTCGAGGAGCCGGCAGATCAGGATGGTGGGGGCGATTGGCATGAGCAAGCGCACGCGACCGATGCCGGAGCGGCGGCGGAATTCGTACAGGCGACTGGGGTAGATTTGCTGGCCGTTGAGGTTGGAAACGAGGAAATCAAGTTGCAAGGGCGCGTGCCGCTCGACCTCGATCGCCTTGCTGAAATTCACCGGCGCGTTGCGATTCCGCTGGTGCTCCATGGCGGCACCGGTATCGCGGATGACGCACTTAAAGCAGCCATTCGCCTGGGTGTCAGGAAAGTGAACTACGGTACTTACATGAAACAGAAGTACCTGCGGGCGCTGCGTGGGGCGTTGTCCTCCGCCGAGACAAATCCGCACGCGCTGCTCGGCGACGGTAGTGAGACCGACGTACTTGTGTTGGGTAGGTCTGTGATCCGCGATGCGGTGTTGGAGAGAATCGAGCTCCTCGGCTGTTGCGGTAGGGCTTGAGAGCAGTACTGCGGGCCGCTATTTCTGCCGGATATCTACCTGATGACCTGCCTGCTCCACCGCTAGCGCGGGGTCTTGCTCCAGATAATGGATGAGTGACTGTGGCTGATCGGCGCTGAAGATCGCCGTGAGATGCTTGTCAGCAGCGAGCGCTTCGTCTGCACGCATCTGTACCGTGTTGTAGCGGTTGAATTCGGCAATCACTTCTCCCAGGCTCGCATTCTCGAAAACGAGGCGCCGTTCACGCCAGGCGAGCGCATTGTGAAGATCGACGTGTTTGCGCTTGATTGCCGCGCTAGGCGCGATCTGGACCTCCTCCCCGGCGCTAAGTAGATTCGCGGCGGTAGGGTGGGCGGCGGGTGCTACCTGCACGGCTCCTTCGACTACCGACACGGTCGTTGCGTCTGGACGATCATAAACGTTGAATTGCGTCCCGACGACTCGGATGACCGCGCTCTGGGTTACGACTGAAAACGGACGCGACGGATCGCGCTCGACTGCGAATAGCGCTTCACCTTCGAGCAATTGCACTTCACGGGCGTTCTTTGAGAAGCGGATTACGACACGCGAGCGTGTATTTAAGTTCAAAACGGAGCCGTCCGGCAGTCGCAACGTGCGTTGTTCGCCGACGGCAGTACGATAGCTAGTAAGGGGAGCCCAGAGCTTCCAACCACCATAAGCCGCAAGCACGAGAGTCGCGCACGCAGCTAACAGCCCGATACGTATTCGGGTCGAAGTGGAGGGACGTCCAGAGGGATAGAGCCGCGCCGCGGCGCCCGGATGTGCCGGCAGGGCTGCAACACGGTTCGCCGGGAACAACTTCTCGATGTCCAGTCGCCTTTCTGAGTCGATGCCGTCCAGAGCGCGCGACAAATCGGCAATGGTCAGAAAAGCTTTCACATGCTCAGCCGAGCGCATGAGCCAGTTAAAGAATTCGCTCTGCTCCTGTGCGGAAATCGGCCGCTCTCGGTCTTCGAGGCGCACCACCCACTCGGCGGCTTGCAGATCCGTCCCGTGCCAGCGCCGCTCACTCATTCCAGTTCGCCTGTTTCACGTGGGCCATTGCTCGGGTCAGATATTTGCGCACGGTGTGGGCCGAGATGCCCAGTTGCTTACCGATCTGCGAGTAGGCGAGGCCGTCGCGCTTCCAGAGAATCAAGGCCGCCCCGTATAGCGGCGGCAGCTGTCCTAACACCTTGAGGATGCGTTGCTCCGCATCGATTTCCGACAGAGTGTTATCGGTCCACTGTTTGGCGGCTTGTTCTTCCGCGCGCCGCATAGATTCGTCATCGACGGGTATAGCGCTATGCCGCTCGCGCCCGTTGGATCGGTTCACCACGTTCCAAGCTATTTTGTAGAGGAACGCCTGGGGCTCGCGCAACGTTTCTCGCGGAGGGTAGCGGAGAAGCTCGAGGTAAACCTCCTGCACCAGATCGTCGGAAAGCTCCATGCGGCGTGACAACCGGCGGAAAAACAGCCGCAGCTCGCCGCTATAGCGCGAGTAGGCCTCCTCGATCGCTCGGGGAGCAATTCGGCGTTTCGGAGCGGCGTCGTCGGTATTCACGGCAGATGCAGTCTCTCTAAGCTATATAAGTGCAGTTCTCCACTAAATTTTGGGTATGCGGAGCGGATTTTTTCACTAGCGTACGCAAAAACCCGGATGCGGCTCCCCTTAACCGACACAAAGCAGTTTAATTCGGGGGAATCTCATGCCTATCACGTACCGGCTGCGGACGGCCTTACTGGCGATGGTGCTGCTTAGTGGCCCGTCGTGGAGCGCGGCGCAGACAGTCCGGACGGCGCAGATCGATATCGCGCCACAGCCGGTGGGTCTGGCGCTTAACGAATTCGGCAAGCAGACCGGATTGCATGTGGTCGTGGATTCCGACCTGGCAAAAGGCATCAACTCGCCTGGAGTGCATGGGCGCTACTCGCCCGATGCGGCCCTCAAGCAACTCCTGGCCAACACGGGGTTGCGATTTCGCTTTGTGGACGAGAACACCGTGGCCGTGCTGGGACCCCCGCCCGGCGCCGATACGAGCGGTGCTCCTGATTCAAAGGAGGGGAGGAAAAGCTCTTCCGCCGGCTTTCGCGTGGCCGAGGTGGATCAAGGATCGGCTCGGGAGCCTGTTGCGGTAACTGGGGCGGCTCCATCTTCCGCGCCACAGGCTGAGCCTGCGCTGGAGGAAGTCGTGGTTACCGCGCAGAAGCGCGCCGAGCGCCTGCAAGACGTCCCCGTTCCGGTCACCGCAATCAACGCAGATACCCTGTTGGAGAATAACCAACTGCGGCTGCAGGACTACTACAACGTGGTTCCCGGGATCAACTTG
>Ga0105240_10006233_pt1 | contig 17546 bp, 17 predicted proteins | sample KBSC54metaG_FD_80426 | JGI IMG/M metagenome (GOLD analysis project Ga0105240, IMG submission 80426) | Corn rhizosphere microbial communities from Kellogg Biological Station, Michigan, USA - KBS C5-4 metaG | ecosystem: Host-associated > Plants > Roots > Rhizosphere > Soil | place: Michigan, USA...
GCAAACATGAATTTTGTAAGTAGCCTGAAAACAGCTATTTATCAACGCGTCCGTAGCTCAATTGGATAGAGCTTCTGACTTCGGATCAGAAGGTTACAGGTTCGATTCCTGTCGGACGCACCATTTCTCCCCTGTAAAATCAGGGGTTTGGTCATGTTCCCCGGCTTCTAAAGCCGCTCAACCATTTTCGCTCATATACCGTTTATACTCCGTCACTCCCTTGCTTTTTCACCTCCGGGGAGGATGTTTACAGTCGTATGCAGCGTGTTTGGGAGCACGTGGAGCGCGGCCTCTACAAGGACACGAAGACCGGCAAATACTACGAGCGGATCCGCAGCAAGACCCGTGGCGATAGTTGGCAAAGCCTCTAGCGAAGCTGACGGAGGCCCGGGAACGTTTGGACGCCCGCCGAGCCGCCAGGCAGGCCCACAGGCTGGGCTTGGAGGTCTACGCGTGCCAACTAAATAATCACCCCGAAGGTGGTTGGCCGTCATGTTCGGAGTATAATAACAATTTAGGCCTACGCACTTGAAGCCCGCGCGACCGACAAGCCTGCTGATATTGGCTGGTTTTCGTTTGTCCGACGGCGCTACAGGCGTTATCTGCACCTGTCAATAACAATATATTGCACGATAACAATGGCAGTGTTAGTGTGCATCAATGATGTTATTGATGCTGTGACCGATCAGTTCGCTCAATTCAAGAATTATTGCCAGGAACTGGCCGGTGGGCCTGTGCCGATCGTCGCCGACGAGGAAGCGAAGGCTCGCCTGCCCGTCTTCCTGGGGCAGGCATACGAACCGCTCAAGGGGGATCTCTTTGAGCGCCCATGGACGTTCCTGCTCAGCAAGGGCCGCTCGCATCCGACGCCGGGCGAGGCGGCGAACCACGCTCGGTTGGCAGCCAAGACCCTCAAGGCGGACATCGTATTGGTGTTTTCGACGTTGGCCTCCTTCGACAGGAAAAGGCTGGTTCAGAAGCGCGTCCCTTTCATCGTGCCCGGTCGTCAGGTGTTCCTGCCGGGACATTTCATCGATTTGAGAGAGCGAGGCATGGGGGCAGATACAGAGCGTCAAAGCGACCGGTTGTCGATGCCCAGCCAGGTGTTGCTGCTCTTCCATCTCCTCAAACAGCCGGACGGAACGAGAATGCCCCTGCATGAGTGGGCGAGTGCCCTTGGATACTCGCGGATGACGCTGAGCCGGGCAGCCCAGGAACTCGTCGGAGCTGACCTTGCGAAGAAGACCGGACACGGCAAGGCCGTCTTGCTGGGCTTTGGCTTGGACCGACGACAGCTTTGGCAACACGCAGCTCCGCTGCTGAGCAGTCCCGTGAGCAAACGAATGAACGCTATTATCCGAGGCGACACCCCGCCGGAGGCTCTGTCGGCAGGCATTACCGCGCTCGCCGAGTATTCCGACATCGCCACTGGCCGGCAGCGGGTCCTGGCGATGTCGTCGCCATCGTTTGCGTCGGCCAAGAAGCAAGGCTCGCTCGAAGTCATCCGCTTTCCGGAAGCCGACACCGCCATAATCGAAGAGTGGCGCTATGCACCGACGCTCCTCTCCGAAGACGGTCGCACGGTTGACCGGTTGTCGTTGTATTTATCGCTTCACGACACGAAGGACGAGCGACTCGAAGGAGCGCTCAAGCAAGTTCTGGAAGGGGTGTCATAGTAGAGGGGCTCACCACATTCCGAGACCGCTTCCGCGGCTTGGAGGATTGCTACGTTCTGATCGGCGGAACCGCCTGCGATCTCTGGATGGGTGAAAGAGATCTCGAGTTTCGTGCCACCAAGGACCTCGACATCGTTCTTGTCGTCGAATCGTTGCGGCCGGACTTCTTCCGCACCTTCTGGCAGTTCGTCAGAGATGCCGGCTACGAGGGTTATATCGGGGGAGAAGCTCCGCGGAATTTTTATCGGTTCAAGAAACCGCACGTGAAGGGATACCCCTGGATGATCGAGCTGTTCACGCGGAAGTCGCTCGATCTTTCTGCAGATGTCCATTTGACCCCCGTGCCGGCTGGAGAAGACCTGTCCAGCCTGTCGGCAATTCTCCTTGAGGACCAATACTACCAGCTCGTGCTCAGGTCCCGCATCCTGATCGACGACCTCTCGACGACGCCTGCCGGCTGCCTGATCCCGCTCAAGGCCAGGGCATGGCTGGACCTCACGGGGAGGAAGGCGGCGGGCGACGTTCGGGTAAAGGACGAGGACCTCAAGAAGCATCGCAACGATGTGTTTCGCCTGCTCCTCACGCTGGCTCCGGCGGACCGGGTAGGGTTGCCCGAGACAATTCGAAGACACCTTACCGAGTTTGTTGCTCAATTTCCGCCGACCAACCGGGAGTGGGCCTCTATCCGACAGGCCGTCAGCCAAGGTTCGCTAACCATGTCGGAGCCGGAGACGGCGCTCCAGCAACTGAAGAACATCTTCCGGCTTGCCGAGTAGCCTATTCACGGATGAGCTTAACCGCTTCATACCGTGCATGCGTCATCCATTCTGTTCGAAATAGCGGCGGACTTCCTCGCCGCCTGGGTCAAGCTGCATGAGTTCGACATGGCAGGACCGTGGCGATCATTCAGCCCCGGGTAGGGGCGAACCGTTCCGAATTACTGCGGCTTTTGCGAGGACGCAATTTCAGCTCCGTGGACGAAACGGAATTGAGAACAGCAATGGACCAGGCTTCTGAATTCATAGGTTATGCCGGTCGCGATTGATACCAGCGTCCTCATCTCGGCCGAGAAACAAGGTGGTTTCGAGCAACTGCTCCCGGAAGGTGAAGAAGGGCCTTATTACATTCCGGCACTGGCCGCCAGCGAATTCTTGGTCGGTTGTCAACCCGTGGTCGGTTCGGATTTGAGGCAACGCGCAATGCACCTTTATCAGAGCCGCTTCCGGTCCTTGGTCTCGAGCTTTACCGAAGCCGACGCCGCTCAGTTGGCCATCCTCATTTCCGAGTTGAAAGCCACAGGACAAACCAAGAAGTTTTTTCGACGCGGCCATTGCGGCTACCGCGCTGTCACGGCGCGACAAGTTATTGGTTTTGGATAGCGATTTTGATCGTTTGCAGGACCGAATTGAACTCCTGAGGGCTAACCGTTAGTGCGACAGTACTTATCCCACTGAGTTAGCATGCCGGGCCTCGCTCGGGCGACGGCGTTGGCCACGATAGCGAGCCAGGAAATAACCCAGGACTACCGCCGAAATGATGGCCAACCCGAGCCAGAAGCGCGACCATGCGGTGCCATTCCCCCGCGCACAGGCGGCGAACCAACTGCCGGTGCCGAGATAACCGGCGAGGTTGCCGACACCATAATTCATGAGCCACAACAGGCCTTGGGCGCGCGCGCGCGATCCTTCCTCAACCCGTTCATTGAGATAAATCTGGGCCGTGATGAAGAACAAGGCAAACGCGGCGCCATGCAGAGCCACCCCGGCCAGCAGCCAGCCTGGCGCATTGATCGCGCACAACAGGTAACGCAGGACCCCGAGTCCCAATCCGGCGGCGAAAATCCATTTGAGCCGCCATCGCTCCAGCAGAAATCCCAGCACGAGGAGTGACATCACTTCGGTCACCTGCCCCAAGGACATCCAGGAGGCGGTGTGTCGAAACCCAAGAGCTTGCAGGTGAGGCGGCGTGAAAGGATAAAGAGCGGCCACCGGGATGCTGTAGAGAGCGGCGGTGATCAATACCACGCGGTGGTCAGGGTTCTTCAAGAGGTTGAGGGCATCCCAGCCCAGCAACTCGCGGAGCGTATGGCGCCGGGCAGACGCTGGCGGCGGCACGTTTGGCAGTAACCACGTAAACGCAGCCAGGCCGATCCAGACAACCGCCGTTACGCAACCAGCCCTGGTTGAACTGTCCGCGCCCAGGGTGCTTATCACCCAGCAACCCACCATCCACCCAACTGTGGCGACGGCCCGCACGGGGCCGAATTGGCGCTGGGAATTCTGCAAGCGCGAGAAAACGATAGCGCTGGCAATGCTCCCCGTCGGTGAGTAGAAGAACGCCTGCATCTGGACGGCCAGGAGCACACCCAGCACAGGCCACCTCCGCTCGATCGCCCAACTGGCCAGGCCCGCGGCGACGGCGCTTCCGCACGCCAACCACCGCAGGACTTGCACCGGCGAGGCATGGCGGTCCGCCATCGCACCGAACAGGAGTGGAGAGACGAAGGCCGCCACGGCGGTTGTTGCATACGCATAGGGGCGGATCCCGGCCAACCCGTGGGCCTCCAGCACGCTCCCCAGGGTCACCAACCAAGTGCCCGACGCCAGCGATTGGAGAAAGAACAAACCGGCCAATTCGCCGTATTCGACCGCCCGAACTTTTGAGGTCAGGACCTGCATACCTTACCCAACGAAAGCCGATCGCAGGCCATCTTGACGGGGCTCAATTGGTGGCCGGCCGGCTGGACAATCTCTTGCAAACGACTGAAGCAACATAGCGCCGCCACTGTAGATGCTGAACCCGCGCTGGCCTGTCCAGTGGAAAGCCGCTTGTCTTTCTGTGGCTCCGGGAACAAAAATGTCCGGACAAATCGCACATACACCTACTGGCGTTCTGCCCGTCCCATTCCGGGTGGCGTCGCATTCGAGAATTTCGAAATGCAGGAACGCTTTCACGATGGCCAGACATTCATCTTCGGCATCACCCGCCGGACCCCGCAGGAACTCGGATTCATCCAAAGGATTCATTAAAGGCTCCAAGGATCTCGCCCATTACCGGCCGTTAGGCATTTTCATAGGTTGGGAAGTCCCCGGCATGTTCGATGTGGACCTCCAGATCCGGAACCTCAGCCTCAGGACAGCGAGGTGAGCGCTTTTCCTGACTGCCCGTGTAACTGCGTCCGCCCGGCCTGGAGGTCGTGAGTCGCGACACAGAGAAGAACACCAACCATGAATCAAATACTTACAGCTTCCGCGTCCTAATTTCGGGAAACAGAGCCCGATGGCGGGGAATCGGCATCCTTCATTGGTATCAGTTTCCGGGAGGCCAACCACTTCAAGGCTCCGGCTTGCCAGGCGTCCCACATCGGGCCTTGGTACCCGTTCAGACCGTGATCCCCGTAGGGCAGTTCCAGGTAGCGCGTAGCGACCTTGTGAGCCAGCAGGGCTTCATAAAAAAGCCGGCTGTTTTGCGGCGTGACGATTCGGTCATCCAACGCGTGAGCCAGAAACGTGGGTGAAGTCTGAGCGGTGACCTGCTTTTCGTTCGAAAACAGGTCTACGAGGTCAGCAGATGGCGAGGTCCCAAGCAGATTCTGTTTGGTGCCGGAGTGGGTCTTTGAGCCCATCGCAATGACAGGATAGACGAGCACTGCGAAATCAGGGCGGCATCCCGTTCTCTCGGTGGGATCCGTGGCTTTGGCCTGGCCGGCATCGAAGTGGGTTGCGGCTGTGGCCGCCAGGTGGCCCCCCGCCGAAAAACCGATGATGCCAATGCGGTGCGGATTGCAACCTAGCTCTTTACTTCGCGAACGCACCACGCGGATCGCTCGCTGTGCGTCCAGCAGGGGCACGAAGGGCCGGCCATGAGGCAACCGATACTCCAGCACAATGCCGGTGATGCCGTGAGCATTCAACCAACGGGCGATGCCGCTGCCTTCCGGTCCGGTGACCAATCCCCCGTAACCTCCGCCAGGGCAAATGATAGCCGCAGTGCCATTGGTATGTGCGGGGCGATAGACAGTGATCTGAGAATCCGCTTTCTCATAGCTTCCATCCCCCACGGGCGCCATCTCCGGCCAAAGGAGGATCCTTTCGTTCCCAGCGGTTTCACCGGGGCTTTTGGGCCACGCCGGGTTACTTGCAAGCAACGGCGCGAGCGCGTCACCCCAAATCCGGTACCCCTTCTCAGTGGGATGGCAAAAATCCCGCATGATCTCTGGCGAGATCGTGCCGTCGGGTTGGAGCAGCTTGGGTCCTATATCAAGCCAGGTGATGCCGGGGAGCGGCCCAAACTCGCTCAGCGACCGATTTATCTGAGTGATGAGCTGGCGACGGGGGTGGTCAGGCTCGTGCTCGCGCGGGAAGACTGCCATGAGAATGATCCGCGCTTGGGGCGCTTTGGCACGCAACCGCCGAAGGATGGCACGGACGCCCTCGCCGATTTCGGCAGGCGTGTTCTCTCGGGCATGCTCGGTATCGCTGGTGTTGTTCGTACCGATGTGCAGCACAATGACCCGTGGATGCAAACCGTCCAGTTCGCCGTGGTCCAAGCGCCAAAGCACGTTCTGAATGCGGTCCCAGCCAAAGCCCAGATTGAGCGTCCGGTACGGGTTGAATGTGGCCTGCCAACTGGCCGGGCCACTGGCCTGCGCTGCCTTGGGTTCACCACCCCAGAAATGAGTGATCGAGTCGCCAATGAGGACGACTTCGGGATTGAGCCGATCTTTGATGCGCAACACCTCAGCGTGGCGGGCGTACCAATCGTAGCTATCCTCTTCCAGTTTGGGCACCGGAACCAAGGCGGTATTGTTCGGAACGTCGATTGCGAGCGGTTGGTCACCCAAGAGTTGGGCCAGGGTCGGCTCGATGGCTTGCGCCCAGGCCTCAGCGCCGGCGGGGCTGGGATGCAGCAGGTCCCACATCAGGTCGGTGTTAATAGTGCCATCGGGATTCAGAAACACATAATTCACATCCAACCAGAAGACCTGCTTGCCATCAGCTAACTTCGCCGTGAGTTCCCCGGCGCGGCGGCAGGTTTCGATGCATTGTGTCGAGGAGTTGAAAGGTGGCGGGCTCACGCCCTTTTCGGCGTCGCCACCACGAGGAAAGATCCGTAGCAGGAGGATCTTGGTGGTCGGGTGACGCTGCCGAATCAAGTCCACAATGGCTTTGGTGCCAGCAAAGATCTCCTCGGCTGTGTGGACCTTGGCGAAATGCCGATCATCGCTGTTGTTGGTGCCGATTAGGAGTATGGCTACCTTGGGCGACACGGCAAAACCGAGTTCCCCGTCCTGCAGGTTCCAGAGGATCTGCTCGGTGCGGTAGCCGCTGTAGCCCAGGTTAATGGCGTGCCGGGGGGCGAAGTGCCTTTCCCAAACTACTTGCAGGGGCTCGTACTTGCCGCCGAGTTCGCCCAAGGTGTGGGTGATGGAGTCCCCAATCAGGACGAGGTCATAGCGACCAGAACGTACTGCTGCGACCTTTTCCGTATGCCGCGCGCTCGGTGACGCCGTGGGAAAGTCGGCATCCCCAAGTTTCGGGAAAGCCTCGGCAGGAGCAGAGGGCCCGGGCCGCCCGCTTTCCGGTGCCGGCGTAACCCGGCAGGAGGCAGCCAGGGCGAGTATCAACAGCAAGCCAGGGACTAACTTCATCGCCACAACGGATGGACGGACGCATTCCTGGGACTGAGCACGGGGTATTAGTTTGTTCATGTCGCGCTACGTCTAAGGTTTGGCGGTTTTTGACACACGAGTCAACGGCCCACGCGTTTTCGTCTGGTCGCACTCGGGTTTTCTACTGCGATGGATTTGACGAATGGAATGACGCCTTCACGCCCTGCCTCTACACTTGCGCTCCTATGAAGTGCCTGTGATTTGGCGTGCCGATGCGCGGCTGGGTGGGGCCAGCGCTGGTGCAAGGAGAGGCTGATCAGCAGCGCTCGACCTGAGTCGGATAAAGTTTGATTGGACAGAGCGAAGGAACTCGCACATGTTCACCTGTCACCCTCGGGAACGGCGCGTTTGCCGTTCATGCGTGCCGGGTAGCACACTAAATCAGGCTAAGAAAGTTATCACATGCCATACGTCATGATTCATCACAAGGTCGCCAATTACGCGAAATGGAAGAAGGCGGTCAAGGTTTTCGCACCGTTCCGTAAAGCGTCAGGGGAGAAAAGTTTTTATGCCTGTCGCAGCAGCAAGAGTCCAAACGATCTGCTCGTCTGGTGCGAGTGGGACACCGCGTCGCGGATGAAAAAGTTCATCAAGTCCGCCGAGCTGCGCAAGGCGATGGTGGGGGCTGGGGTCATCGGCAAGCCACAGATTTCCTTCTACGGTGCGATGGAAGATTTGAGCGTGGGCTGAACTGGCGCGCGGTATTTGCCGGTTTTCGATACGGCGATCCCTTATCAGCTCGCCTGGGCAAAGGCATTTGTCCCCGAGACGAAGGGTTCGAAGTTTAAGTTCGGAACACCGGTGTTCGCTTTAAAACTCCACCCCAACGCCCAGGTTGAGGCGGAAATCGTTGCGCTGAGGGGTAGTACCGTTGGATTCGGTGTGGGGATTCTGCAAGTAGTCCCAGACGAGCGAGACGTTCAGGTCAAAATGTCGCTTGATTTCGAACTCCAGAGTGGACACCGCGTGGTGGGTATATAAGCCCGATTCCTGGCCGGTCAGCGTCGCGCCAAATGTCTGGATGAATTTAAGGCGCTGGGTGATATCCGCCTTGAAACTCGATTGGAACACAAACGCCGGTGTCGAAGTTTCGTCGCTGCCATCCTCTCCCACGGTTTCAAGCCGCGTATACTGATAGGCGGGACCGCTTGTAACCACCCATTCGAGGCCCTGGCGATCGAACAGGTAATAACCGATGCTCACACCTGCGGTGCCTTGCTGAGCGATGTTGGCCAATTGGTCCCGATAGTACTCGAGCTGCAACGGTCGGAGAAACCAATCACGATTCAGGCGGATGTCATAACTCCCATTGATGCGATGGTTGTTGGCGTTTTGCGCCCCATGCACCTCGCTGAAGTTGCCAAGGTAGGTCAGTTGGGCCACCGTCGCCGGCGTCCGGCGAGCCAATTCGGCGCTCGCCGATTCGGTCACCTGCTTGGTGTTGCCTGCCTGGAGGTTCAGTCCGATGCTGGCTTTGCCCGACCAGAAATCGATTTCTCGCTTTCCGCCCGGGGTGATGCCGGTGAGTTGGTCACGCGGCAGGGTGACCTGCTCCGGACCGGAAACCTGCACGACATCGTTACTGACGACCACTGAACCGTAGATTTGGTCCCGGCCATCGAATTTGGTGAACAATGGCTTCGCCGGATACACTTGCCGGACATCCTTCAGGTCGAACGAAAGGTCATTCAGCTCGTCGCTGTCAAACTCGACCTTGCGGTCCTGAATGTATTTCAGGCGGCCTCGCAGCCACTCGCCCGACTTGAGTTGAATCCAGTCGGCATTATCCTGGCCGATCCCGGGTGGGCGCCATGAGTTGGTTGAGGATTGAGGATTGAGAGTTAAGAGCTGAGGCTTCAGAGTGGCGGTCGGGTTGGTCCGAGGGTTCACTGATTCGTGCTCGCTGACCGGCGAGGTTGCACGCTGAATCTCGCGGATTTTGATGCGTGGAATGGTCAGGCGTCCGCCGAGCTCGGACTCGAATATCAAGGTGTTTGCCGTTTCTTCGATCAATTTGCCAACGAAGCGCTCGCCGTTGGTGCCCACCAGAACATCCGCCCGCATTACACACACGGCACCCCAAACGATGAGCGCCATAAGAAAAGGACGGTAGCCCACCAAAACTTGCTTTCGATATGCTTTCATTGCACTGGAGAACTTGAACCGCAGGTCCAAGCCCGCCGACCAGTCTCCGAATTTGTCGCTTTTGAGGACTGGCCCGCGTTCATTGAATGGTTATTTTGGTGGTGCGGCGGACGCTGCTTTCACGCACCTAAATCCGAGATGGTTGCTGGCCGTGGTGACCTCGCCCTTGCCGCGCGTGCCGACCATGTACCGCGTGCAATATTGGTCGGTGCAGAGAAACGAGCCGCCGCGGTGCACGCGCTTTTTCTCCCTTGGCTCGGCGGGGTCGTACGGCGCGTCGGGGCCTTGCGGGTTGCGCGCCACCCCGCCCTGTGCCGCCAGCGCCGCGAAATAGTCGGCGCGATACCAGTCGCTGCACCATTGCCAGACGTTTCCCGCCATGTCGTAGAGCTGGTAACCGTTCGGGGGGAATTGGGCGACGGGAGCGATGCCGGCGAAACCGTCATCACCCGTGTCCTTCACCGGGAACTGCCCCTCGTAGATATTCGCCGTCCATTTCCCGCCCGGCTTGAGCTCGTCGCCCCAGGCGTAGAGTTTCCCCGAAAGGCCGCCCCGGGCGGCGAATTCCCACTCGGCTTCGGTCGGCAGCCGTTTGCCGGCCCATTTGGCGTAGGCCTCAGCATCGGGGTAAGCCACATGTATCACCGGATATTTTCCCCGCCCTCGGATATCGCTGGCCGGCCCCTCAGGATGCCGCCAATTCGCGCCTTTTTCATACCGCCACCACTGGAAGTAATTGTTCAACGGCACCGGGCTGGCCGTAGGAGTAAAAACTGTCGAGCCGGCCACCAGGTTTTCTGGCGGTGCGCCTGGGAATTCCTGCTGCGTGGGAGTGCGTTCGGCAATGGTGACGTAGCCGGTGGCCTTGACGAACTCCTCGAACTTCTCGTTGGTTACATCGGTTTGGTCCATCCAGAAGCCGTCCACATAGACACGATGGATGGGTTGGGCGTCGCGAGTGACGCCCGGCAGCCCGCAGAGTGACTCCCCGGACTGGTCGCTGCCCATCGAGAACTCGCCGCCGGAGATCCAGACCATGCCCGCAGGCGCAGGCCCGGGCGGGGTTGTTGTGTTCGGAACGGTGGCGGCGAAGGATGAAGGGGCGGCGACCTCGTCGCTCGGCCGTCCTGTCGCGCTTGAAGCTGACTCCGCCGAAGGACGGAGCTTGAGGTAAGCCACGACGCCCGCAAGGGCGAGAGTGGCAACCAGCATCCACCTGCGCCGGCTCAATCGAGAAGTGGAGGGCGGCTTTGCTGCGCCGGGCTTCTTCTTCTTTGGCTTGCTCATCTCTTTGATCAGTGAATAGCGGTCAGTGCTCGGGGAGGCTTGGGGGACGCGTTTGTTGGACCTCGCTCACTGCGCCGGGATGGTGATCAGGGGCAGTTGCTCGTTAGCGCCGGCATCCGCCATCGTGAACAAAAACATGACGGCCGTGAGCGCGCGCTTCGATCGCCAGTCGCGGTCGTCAATCCAGAACCATTGATTGCGGTAATGCACGGAGGCAAAGGCATCCGCCGGTTTCGTCGGGCTGCACTTGATCTTGACCGGGTCAGCTTTGCCGGGGGTGTTGGCGGACTGCAAAGACGGCAAGGCGCGCTGTTCCTTCAAATCCTGTTCCGGCACCTCCGCGTAGGAAGCGAAGGCCAGCATGATTTGCACCATGGAACGGCTGCCCACCGCCAACTCATTCGTCGCTCCCAGCACGGGCGAATAGACCAGGTTGAACTTCTGCTGGTTCTCCGGCAGCTTCAGCAGCCGCCGACATTCGACAATCTTCTCGAGAGTTTCCGGCGACACATTGTCCCGTCGGAAAAACATCACGGCAGTCCCTTCCTTGGCCTTGTCGACTTCCACGCGCATCCCAACCGCACCCGCGGCCTGCACTTCGTGCAAGAGTTCCAAGGCACGCACGAACTCGGGGTCCGCGTCCCGCACGCCGCCGGCCGCGGTCGAACGATTGCGCACTCCATTCAAGGACTCACAGGTCAAGCCCAGAACGAAGTCGGCCGCGTAACCGGACTGGAGCATAAAGAAAATATTCTTCGGCTCAATCGGCGTCATGAGTCCGCGCAAAAACTTCTGGCCGGTCAGCGGCGTGTAGGTAATCGTGGGCCGGTCGGTGTAGATGGCTTGTCCGCCCGCGGCGACGTAGTTGCCCTGGATCGCCTTTTCTGAAGAGAGAGTGCCGTTGACGCTGACGCCCGTTTGCATGGAATAGCCGGCCACGATGGACGACACATCCACGAACACCGGCAGGTCCAGGTAGCGGAGCTTGATGATATTGAGGAGCGTCTGCTGCTTCCAGGAATCGGCGATGGAGGCGCTGTAGTCGGAACGGTCCACCGCGACGGTGCCGGGACCGAGGTGCTTGCAGCCGGTGAGCAGGGTGATAGCGATGGCCGAAGCCAGCACCGCGCTACCTACGGTTTGTTTTTTTTTCTTCATATACGGCTTCCTTGGTCATGTCAGGTATCGCAATCAGTGGTCGGTTGCATGTTGGTCATTCTCTTCCCAAACTCCGCGCGAGGCGCGTCGTCAGCGCCCGGGACACAGAGTAGGGGACTGAAATGAGAACCGGCCCGATCACCAGGGCTGCGCCCGGATGCACGGCTCGGTACAGGACCAGTTGAAATACGGCGTCGAGAATGATCCCCATGGCGAGCAGCGTGGAGATGGCCGCCGCTCCGCTCCGCAACAATTCTTTTCGACGTCCAGCGGCGAAGAGCAGGCCAAATACGTAGGGAGGGTTTCCCGCCCTTGCATCTGCCATCCCGCTGCGCGCTCCCAGGAAGATAGCCAGCGCCGGCTGCAGGAGGAAGCGGAAGCGCCCCGGCCCGGAGAATCGTCGGGGTAGTTCCTCCAGGAACTGGCTTGAGAAGAGGTAGACGCGGCCTGTTTGGTAGGTGTCCACGATCGCAAACGGTATCGCCGCCGCGATGACCAGCAGCGCCAGCAACAGCACGATGGTCTCGCGTCGCAGCCTCACGGTGCTGATCTCAGGAGCAAGGTCCGGAGGACGGCCACCTTCGGTATTGTTTTGTGCCGCATCTGTCTAATGGTGTTTTCAGCCAGGCTTCGAGCCCAGAGTGGTCGGCTTCTGATCTGTTGGCGAACCCTCGGCCCCGGAGCGATTTCCTCCCACACCTTGCAAATCGCTGACGCCCGCCAGGGCCTGGTCTTCGGGTTCGGGAAAGAACCGCGCGGCGGAACGGTGCAGCAGCGTCAGTTCGCCCCGGAGCAGCGCCGTGCGCTCTGGGGGCAAGGTCTGTATCAGATTCTCCAGCAGGGCACGCAGGCGGCGGGCCACCTGGATGCTCGTGCCGCCGAAGTGGCGGATTTCTGTGACCGCGAGGTAAACGAAATTCTCCCAATCGGGTGTCCGATAGACCAACCGCAGCGCTCCGGACTGGTCGCGGGCCACTCCTTCATCCAGGTGGCGACCACCCACACTGCGCAGGAGGTGATGGAGTTGGTCAATCGCCAGGACCGCGGTGGTGGGATCGTTAATCGCTGGGGAAAGCCCCTTGGAGGCGATGTCCACGATGATCCGGAAAGCAAACGCCGGGTCCTGCTCAATCGTCCTTTCCTGGCCGAAAGCGACCGATTGGCAGAGCGCACGTGGCGATGGCCCGCCTTGGCCCCCGAAGATGCGGAACAGCGGGCTCCCGGCTGCCACGAAGTCCCCCACCTCCGGCACCAACTCGATGACGCACCCCGCCTCCCGGGCCAGGCCGACCAACCCCTCGAGGTCGAACGCCAGGAACACCCCGTCCTTCGAACTCGGGACCATACCGGCAGGCTCGCCGGCGAGTGCGTTCTCGGGACCCTGGCCGGCGCCAGGTTGCCCGGAAAGCTGCCGGGGATAGACATTTTGAATCTCCTTGTTTCCCAGCCGGCCCACGGCCCGCAAGGCCCCACTCGGGCGCAACGCCTTGCCCACGTGATCAATGAGAAATAGGAAAACGCCTATGCTGAGCAGGCACAAATAGGCGGAGAACCTCGTTGTCACGGATGGCACTGAGGAGTGGATGCGCACGAGGACGGCAAGCGTGAAGGTGAAGGTGAAAGCAAATAGGGTTAAAGAAAATCGGGTAACCTGATCCCGGAACACGATCCCGATGAACCGCGGGGTAAGCTGTGCGCTGGCCAGCTGCACTACGAGCAACAGGCTGGAGGAAAGGAATACGATGAAGGTGAGCATGGACCCGGCCAGAGTGCCAAACAACACCAGGGCCGCGGCGGGATCAAGGTCGGATTTCCAACCCGCGCGCTCCTCGATCCAGTGGAGAAAATTAACCAACGCCATGGCGGCTATCATGCCGAGGACGGGCAGAACCCAGACCGAATTCCTGAGGTAATCTCGTAGCTTGTAGCGTTGAATCCAGCTCATGGCGTTGGTTCGTGGCGCTGACTATGTGTGGTGCTCACCCTGATTTAGCTGTGCGAAAGCTAATTAGAAGGAGTAGGTCACCGCCACCTTAACTATCGGCCACCATTTGTACTGGTCGGCATAATGCTGGAGCGCTCCTTGCGCCCCATTCACAGCGCGGTCAATGGCAGCCGAGGGAGGGCCAGACCGAGTTAAGCTGACATCTGGATTTCCAGTGTACGCCGCGCCTAACTCGCCGGCGAACCCGACGTGGTGGGCACGATCGAAATAAAAGAGGGTTCCACCAATGGTGAGATAGGGGTTCACCGGTTGCTGTGTGACCTTCATATTGAGCGACCCGACCTCAGAGCGGGTGAACGGTTGACCGTCAATGGTAATGGTCCCCGTGCCGCTGGCCGAGCCAGTCAGTTGGTTCTGATTGAACATCATGCCAACACTGACGTGAAACGAGTGCTTTTGCCAGGGATACACATCGAGTGTCAGCGGCTCGAGCAGGAGTCGCAGCTTGGCGTCGTAGTGGATATCGGCAATTCCCACGTGGTCCCAGGTGGACTCGGAATAGCCGACGCCAAAGCGGGTCCCCAGATGATCCGAGAAGCGCCATGAGACGCCTCCGCCGAAGATACCGTCGGTGCCGACCCCGGCGCCAATGGTCCACGGACGATACGGCGGCGGTTCCGGCGCTTCGGTCGGTGGTGTGGTTTCAACCGCGTTGGTTGCAGTCTGGGCGAGAACCCGGGTGGTGGTCAGGTGTGCGAGCGCGCCAACGAGCGCGGCCGCCAAGAGGTGTTGTCTGGGTGTGATTTTCATGATGGTGGTTTGTTTCGGTTGTTCTGGCCTTCTTGAATTTATTCTCCGTGCTTTGTTGAACGGGACTTTTCCAGTGAGATCGCAAGAGCTTCGGTATACGTGACCACGACGGTGTCGCCGAGACGGAGTTGCTTGAGTCTCTCCACGTTTTCGGCCCGAATGCTGCCGGAGTTGCCTCGCGGCCCTTCGAGGGTGACCGATTGCGTGGGCAGATCGAGACCAATGACTGTGGCCACGACCTTGAACGCCCGCAATGCACCGCCGGTCGGTGAGGACCCTTTCGGCGCGCGAGCCCCGCCCGCGATGATGGTTAGGGGGTGATCCTTCTCCTCTTGTGTCGGGGCGCGCAGTTCGCCTGCGAGCGAGACGTAGTAATCGGCCGTCACTTCGTCACCGACCTTGACCTCCTTTAACCGCTTCACGCGCTCGTCCACGACGAAAGTGGTGACGTTGCCCAGCGGGCCTTTGAGGGTGACCTCGCGTTTGTCTTGATCAATTGCAACCACCTTTGCAGTCACGGTGACGAGAAGTGAGCGCTCCACGCTCAAGGGCTTGGAAGCGGTGGGGGTGCTTTCCTGGGCTGGGACATTGAGCGCAATCGCGCCGCCGAGGACAATGCTGAATAACAGCGATGAACGGAGGATAGCTTGCATAATCCTATTGGTCTTATTAGTAGGTTTCATTTTTCCTGGTTTGTTTGTGTGCTGTGTCCGAGTCGTGGCTTGATCCCTTCGGCAACGGACAGATTGGTATTCGCTGGCCAGGAAATCGCAATACCCGCGATTCCCGGCAGGTTGGCTTGAAGGTTTTCGATCCCTTTGCTTGAGAGGGGAGCGCTCGTCCCCTCTGGAATGCGCTCGCCTGCCTGGCGGGTCCGTCGAGCTGGGTTCTTGGGTCATCAGCAAATTCCGGCCTTTCTATTGTCCTTCCCGTCCTCATTCCCGTTCCCCATTTCCCGCGGGAGCTGCGGCTTCTCCACCGAAATTGCCAGCTGTTCTCGAGGGGAGGTCTATGCTTTTGGGGTTAAGTTGATGCTTCTTACGTTTTGGGAGCCTGCTTTTTCGAGCGCGAACAGAGGAACTTCACCAGCAGGATTAGGACTATGGCTCCAATCAGCGAAGCGACTAGCTCCTCATACCGGATCAGCACTGGCCCCCAACCGAAATCCAGTTTGGTCACCGACACAACGATTCCCCCCAGAAATGCGCCCGCCAACCCCAGGAGGAGGCGCCCCAGTTTGCCCAGTCCCGTGGGCTTCAACGGAGTCATCATCCCGGCCAGTCCACCGACCAGCAGGCCCACGATAACCCACGCAACAATCTCATCCGGCGTCCGATTCTTCAGTCGTGCCGCGTCAATTCGCTGCCATAATTGTCCTGCCTGGTTCGCCGCGGCGCGTCCCGCCTGGTCCACCGCTGCGGTGGTATCCTGCACGACTTCTTTCGATTTGGTGACCAATCCCGGCTCATCGGCGCCCAAAGCCGGCGAGGCCGGACACGCAAGCACCAGGAGCAGTCCCCCGGCGACGGCTAGCGCACGGCGTGAAATCGAATCCAATATTTGATTTAAGTAAATGAACGGTTGCATGGTTTCAGGCATCAGAGTTCCAGGGATGCAGTCTCCAGCGGATAGGGTGCTCGAGCGCGCTGCAGATTCCAATTGGTCATTTCACCGGCAGGTTAGCAAAAACCCGCCTCCCATTCCAAGTCGAGAGATTGAGGCAATGGTGGGCAGCACGGCGGGAATCGCTGGGGCGACCCCAGCCACGAGGAATCATAGGCAAAAGAGGCCCCCTCGCGTCCTTTGTTCAGACGAGACCAAAGACGGCCGGCCAAATGGGCCTGACCATCCAGTTCAACAGAGACTTCAACTTCGCGGTTCATTCGCCTTCTCGATCACCGCGCGTTTCTTCCGAGGGCCATATATACGCCTGGGCAAGGCTTCAAAATTCAAATCGCGCTCAAAGAAACTCGTGTCCCAAAGCACGGGGTTCGGTTTGCCGGAGTAGCGCTGAGGTATGCGGGGTGGACCGCCCTGGTCCTCGCCTTGGGAAGACAAACCTGTGTTTGGGTTGGAACAGCAACCCCTCTAACGGCCCCTAATGGGGGTCATGAACTCGTTCACGGTCAGAATCCGGTCCCATGGGCCAGAGCATATTTCAGCACCTCGGCGTCGTCCGACATGAACACGAGCGGAGTTCGGCGGAACGCCTGCAGGTAAAGATCCACGATTTTTTTGCGCACCTCGACCGGCGAGGGATGGGAGGTATGCCATTCACCCCAGATCCCATAAGAGCCGATGTCGAGGAATTCCACCGCGGGATTCCCGTCATAACGCTGTCCGAGGGCTGTCAGGAACTCCCCGTGCCGCGCCAGGTAGTCACGCCGGCGGTGGCGGAAGAAATTCGAGCCCGAACTCCTTTGCAATCGCGATCACCCGAGGGATTTCTTGCTGTTCCGTCTGGGCGAGCGCGCCAATGGCTTCAAAGAACCCCTCGAACCCGGCCGGCGTGATGATGCACATGAGCCGCCCCGGAGACTTTCCGAGATAGCGATAGGTATGCGGGATGCCGCGCGGGGCAAAAATGGTCGTGCCCTTCCCCGCGATGAGGCTCTTGCCAGCCACGTTGAACTCATATTCGCCCTCGAGGATCTGGAACGTCTCGTCCTCGCGGGTGTGGATGTGCGGGGGCGGTCCACCCCCGGGCACGTCGTGCGATTCCACGACACTGACCACGCCACCGGTGTCGCGGCCATGGAGGCGAATAACCATCGGAATGCCCAGAATGTTAACTTTCTTGCCGCCCTCAGGAGAGATCAGTTCCAGTTTCATGTGCGGTAATTTGATGGGGCTA
>Ga0105240_10006235_pt1 | contig 17543 bp, 17 predicted proteins | sample KBSC54metaG_FD_80426 | JGI IMG/M metagenome (GOLD analysis project Ga0105240, IMG submission 80426) | Corn rhizosphere microbial communities from Kellogg Biological Station, Michigan, USA - KBS C5-4 metaG | ecosystem: Host-associated > Plants > Roots > Rhizosphere > Soil | place: Michigan, USA...
CTCTGGCTGTTTATATTCTTCGCTTTGTGTACGAATTTGATCAATCAAAGCAACAATTTTTTCTTCATAAATCTTTTTAGCTTGTTCAGAACAGCTATGCACGACCATGTTATTAATGCTTTCAAGCTTCATTTCTTTAATGGTCTGGTCTACACATTGGTTGTATTCATCTTGCTCATCAGTTTCCGTCTGCGCGTAAAGCCATGGACTACAAAAAAGGCTGGATAAAACAATGAGTTTGCAGCAAAATTTCAACATAACTAATTCTCGATTCTATAATTTTTAATATGCTTGAATATAACAAAAATTCTATAACGGTTGCCTATCGGTATTTAGACATAATAAAGGGACTATTGTTCGCTCCTATACCAATGCTTATTATTTTGGCTTCAACGAGCTCTATGCTTACTTATTTATTCATTATATATCTGTTCTTTTTACCATTCCTTATAGCAACGTCTATATTATTAAATAAATTCAAGCTTCTAAATTTCATAACAATATCTTTGACAGCACTCGGTATACTCCTCATCTTTAATACACTTGCTAACTTATCCTTTAAGACCTTTTTTTCCGAGCTTATTTTTAGTTGGATTGGAATCTCTACACTAATTACAGCTTTTAATTTTTGGGCATTATTGACTTGGTATAACTATAAAGATAATAAAATCAAAGAGCAGAACATCAACATTGAATGAACGCTCTGCTAATTGAATATAAAATCCTTAGAAGTTGAAATTTCTTCAGTAATAGAAAACAATTCATTTCTTTTATTTTTGAAATAGTCCCAATCATTATGTAAGTGGCAGCGTAAAGCTTTACTGATTTTTACAGGTATTCGGATAGGTTTCATCAACTTTAAGATCAATATTATAAACCGGTTGTATTGGTATCTCCTCTGTACGGTAAGAGCACATATCACGCCATTTCATTGCTTTCTCTTTATCCTTAGGTAGACCATTTAACCCAGAATAATAATTTTGAAACATATTTTCTTGACCATTCGCATAACCAAGATTGGCGGCTTTAATATACCACTCTGTTGAAACCTTACCATTTTCTGCTACGCCTAAACCCTGTTGATAAAGAACCCCTATATTATTCATCCCTGCTGGATTACCCTGCTCAGCAGCTTTTGTATACCAATACATTGCTTTTTTATAGTCTGTATCTACACCATAACCTAGATGATAAAACGTACCTACCCTGAACTGAGCATCAGCATTGCCTGCTTGCGCAGCCTCTTCAGAGAGTTTGAACATCTTAGGTACAAAAGCACTTAAGTCTTCTTTCCGATAATAAAGCGTAGTCAAATTCAATTTAGCTAAAGCACTCCCTTGTTCAGCCGCTTGTTGAAAGAGCTTTTCAATTTCTAAGGCTTTTTTTGCTTCAGTGGCCTCATCACCCTCTTTACTTCGAATCCAATCATTTATATTTTTATAATATAATAATGCAGCATAATTATTCAGCTCATCTGCATTTAACTTATTGAAATTGTAGTTATATTTAGCTGAATAATAAATCCAATTATTCTTTAAATAGTAAAAACCAACAAAGCCTAAAAATAATATTAAAATTCCAAAATAATATTTTTTCAAATTCATTCTAAAATAATCTAATTCAAACTATGAAAAATTATCCTATCAAAATATGTATTAAATACAAAATATAATAATCTTGTTTTAATGGTTCATGGACATTATCAACAGATCATTTTAGAATTTAAAAAACATAACCTACTATGATTAAGATGAATCCGACAACGCCAAATATCGAATACCAACCTAAAATTGCTCTTATTATTACCCCCCTTATTCCGATCAGCCTCTTAATTTTATTGTCCGTACTTACTGGCAAGTTTGCACTTGATCTCCTCTATATTATTGGAATCTTTGTTGGTACTTATTATATTATCTTATTCCCATTACTACTTAAGATATGCCAAGTACTCATTACTAAAAACCGCTTTATCTTTCCATTAATGTGGTTAGGTGCACATGTATCATTTAGCTTGATTTATTTCTTCTTAGCGGTCTATGAAAATATTTCTCATAATTTACCAATATTTGATTATGTATTCCCAACTGTTGGACGTACTTTGATCTCAACCTCTACATTCACTGTAAGTTTTATTCTTAGCCTCATTTTTTGGTTTTTTGCCTCATTTCAACCTCGATTAAAAGCAAAACATGCAGGAAAATCCCAGCTAAATGACAGCCAATAATTTTTTATAGGTATAGAAACTAGTCTTTGCCACTCCCCCACAAAATCCTTATACTTAGGGGCAATTTTTCTCATAAATTCGTGGATGCTACATGAGTCGCGCCATCTCGCACATTGATACATTTCAGGGCTTAATTCTTGCCCTACAAAACTATTGGGCTGAACAAGGCTGCGTCGTACTACAACCTTACGACATGGAAATGGGCGCTGGAACATTCCACACCGCAACATTCTTACGTGCTTTAGGGCCTGAGACTTGGAATGCTGCATACGTTCAACCTTCACGTCGTCCAAAAGATGGCCGCTATGGTGAAAACCCGAACCGTTTGCAACACTACTACCAATTCCAAGTGGTGCTTAAGCCAAATCCAGACAACATCCAACAGCTCTATCTTGATTCTTTAAAAGCAATCGGGATCGATACGCTTACTCACGATATTCGCTTTGTAGAAGACAACTGGGAATCTCCGACGCTAGGTGCTTGGGGCTTAGGTTGGGAAGTTTGGCTTAACGGTATGGAAGTGACTCAGTTCACTTACTTCCAACAAGTCGGTGGTGTTGAATGTTACCCAGTAACAGGTGAAATCACTTACGGTTTAGAACGTCTTGCAATGTACCTTCAAGGTGTAGACTCGGTTTATGACCTTGTTTGGACCAAAGGCCAATTCGGTACAGTGACTTACGGCGACGTATTCCATCAAAATGAAGTTGAGCAATCAACTTACAACTTTGAATACGCTCCAGTTGAAAAACTATTTGAACTGTTTGATTTTTACGAATCAGAAGCAAACCGTTTAATTGAAGCAAAACTTTCTCTTCCTGCCTATGAGCAAGTTGTTAAAGCGTCTCATACCTTTAACTTACTTGATGCACGTGGCGCAATTTCTGTGACTGAGCGTCAACGTTACATTTTACGTGTACGTACTTTAGCACGCGCAATTGCACAAAGTTATGTACAAGCACGTGCAGAGCTTGGCTTCCCAATGGCAGAACCACACTTACGTGATGAAGTATTGGCACAGTTAAAAGCACAAGCTGAAAGTGAAGCAGCAAAGGCGGAGAAAAACTAATGAGCAAACATACTGTTTTATTCGAACTTGGCTGTGAAGAGCTTCCACCAAAAAGCTTAAAAACTTTACGTGATGCTTTACAGGCAGAAACGGTAAAAGGCCTAAAAGATGCTGGCTTAAATTTCGCATCAATTGAAGCTTATGCAGCTCCACGTCGTTTAGCGCTTAAAATTGTTGATATCGATGCTGCTCAAGCTGATACACAAAAACGTTTTGATGGCCCTGCTGTTCAAGCGGCTTACGATGCAGAAGGCAAACCGACTAAAGCACTCGAAGGCTTTATGCGTGGTCAAGGCATTACAGTTGACCAGCTTTCTACTTTCCAAGCAGGTAAAGTTGAAAAAGTTTGCTATTTAAAAGATGTGAAAGGTCAAAGCCTTGATGCTTTACTTCCACAGATTTTACAAACTGCGCTAGACAATTTACCAATTGCTAAGCGTATGCGTTCTGCTTCAAGCCGTACCGAATTTGTACGTCCAGTGAAATGGGTTCTTTTACTCAAAGATGACCAAATTGTTGACGCAACTATTCAAGATCACAAAGCTGGTAATGTGACTTATGGTCATCGTTTCCATGCACCTGAGGCTGTGACTTTAGCGCATGCAAATGACTACTTAGCTGCTTTAGAAAAAGTTTACGTTGTTGCGAACTTTGAAAAACGTCAAGCAACCATTCAAGAACAAGTGAAAAAGTTAGCTGATGAAGTTAACGCGACTGCGATTGTTCCAGCGGATTTACTTGATGAAGTAACAAGCTTGGTTGAATGGCCAGTTGCTCTTCGTGCAAACTTTGAAGAGCGCTTCCTTGCTGTTCCTCAAGAAGCACTTATTACAACGATGCAAGACAACCAGAAGTATTTCTGTTTGATCAATGCGGAAGGTAAATTACAGCCTTACTTCATTACTGTTTCAAACATTGAGTCTAAAGACCCGACTCAAATTATTGAAGGTAACGAAAAAGTTGTTCGCCCTCGTTTATCTGATGCTGAGTTCTTCTTCTTACAAGATCAAAAGCAACCGCTTGCATCTCGTAAAGAAAAATTGGCAAACATGGTATTCCAAGCACAGCTTGGTACGCTTTGGGATAAATCAATACGTATTGCTAAACTTGCAGTTGCATTATCTTCAATCACTGGGGCAAACCCAGCCGATGCTGAAAAAGCTGCATTACTTGCTAAATGCGACTTAACATCTGAGCTTGTTGGTGAATTCCCAGAACTTCAAGGTATTGCGGGTACTTACTACGCGCGTATTGAAGGTGAGAACACTGAAGTTTCAGAAGCTTTAGGTGAGCAATATTTACCAAAATTTGCGGGTGATGTTTTACCAAAAACCAAAACGGGTACAACGATTGCCCTTGCTGACCGTTTAGATACGTTGGTTGGTATTTTCGGTATTGGACAAGCGCCTACAGGTTCTAAAGACCCGTTTGCTCTTCGTCGTTCAGCAATTGGTATCTTACGTTTAATCATTGAAAATGAGCTAGACGTAACAATTGAAAAGTTAGTAAATCTTGCGCTTCAAGGTTATGGCGATATCGTTAAAGACCACGACAAAACTCGTGCTGATGCTGTTGCGTTCTTGGAAGGTCGTTACCGTGCTAAGTACGAAGACCAAGGTGTTGCTGTTGACGTACTTCAAGCTGTTCAAGCACTTGCACCGAAGTCTCCACTTGATTTTGACAAGCGCGTAAATGCAGTTAATCACTTCCGCACATTACCTGAAGCTGCTGCACTTGCTGCTGCAAACAAACGTGTTGCTAACATTCTTGCAAAAGAAGCGACACCAGAAGGTTCTGTAGTTGAAGCAAACTTGGTTGAAGATGCTGAAAAAGCATTATTCGCTGAACTTCAAGCAGTGACCCCTGCTGTTGAACCATTACTTGCAGCAAAAGATTACACTGCAGCCCTTTCTAAGCTTGCAGCACTTCGCGCGCCGATTGATGCATTCTTTGATGGCGTAATGGTAATGGCAGATGATGCTGACCTGAAAGCAAACCGTTTACGTTTATTGGCTCAGTTACGTAACTTGTTTACTGCTGTGGCTGATGTAAGTGTGTTGCAGGGTTAATTAGCTTATGACTAAATAAAGGGATCTTTTATAGATCCCTTTATTTTTTAATCAAACAAATGCTTTAATTTCTTCTAAACTTTTTGATGGCTCAAACCACATAAAATCATAATCAGCCACATCATGAATATAAAACGGATCATTTTTCATGATTTCTTCAGCTTCTGGAATCGAAGAACTTAAAACTAAAATCACCCCACCTATTCTATTTTCGCGACGTCCCGATGCCAGAAATTTCTTTTGCTCATAGTAATGATCTAAAAAAGCAATATGCTCTTTGAGTACAGCATCAACTTCGGCTAATGGTTTTTTATAGGTCAAGCTAACAACAATCATCTCATTCTCTTAAAGTAAGCAGCACATGACATAACATCAATCTACAGATCGTTTAATTATCTATAGCTTATTCGATAGTACGCCCATTCCCCCAATTCATCCACAACAAACTCCCCACAATAATCACCCCACCTAACAGCACCATTATTGACGGTTTTTCATTTAAGAAAAGCACTGCCAAACTCATTGCGACAATGGGCGAACAATATAAAAAATTCGATGCAATCGTTAATGGCATATTTTTTAGTACATATCCCCAAAGCACATACGCCATCGCACTTGGGAAAATACCCAATAAGACAACCGACATATTGGCTTGCCAAGTAGCATGTAAAATTTCATGGGGTAAATGAGCACTATAAAACAGTAAAGGAATGGTCCCGAACCAAATGATGTAGCACATCATGCTCAAGGCATCATAATTTAAAGCAAATTTTTTATATAAATTAAAATAAAGCCCCCATGCAATTGCAGCTAAAACAATTAATAAACTATAAGGACTCGGTACACCAAAAGCATGATCTCCACTAACCACCAACACGGCGCCGCAAAGACCGAGCAAAATACATAACCATTGTTTGAAACTAATTTTTTCCTTAAAAAGCAAAGCTGAAATAATAAAGGTAAATAGCGGAATAGATTGACTCAAAATACTAGAGGCGACCGCAGTTACATATTGCTGCCCTGTATTTATAAGCAAATGATGCAGAGTTACAGAGAAAAAACCTAATACAGCAAGCGCAGGGACATCTTTCCACTTTAAAGGTTGAATGCCTTTTTTCATGACCAAAAGCAGTAAAAAAAACGATGCAATCAAAAAGCGGAGCAAGGCAATATGCTGCGGTGTATATGAATGCAAAGCACTATGTACGCCAATAGGTGAATAGCCCCAACAAAAGACGGTCACAGCAATACATAAATAGAGCTTAAATGCGGGAGGCTGGGTTTCGGCAGCAAGAGAAATTGCCATGTTAAATCTGCACTAATGAAATGGAACTCTTTCATCATATGCGCATGGATAGTTGAATAAAATTAACTTATATTGAGTCAAATATTCATTAAAAGTGAATGATAAAACATGGATATCGCACAGTTAAAAATGTTTCAGACCGTGGTTGAATGCGGAACAATGGCTAAGGCATCAATGCAACTACATTGCGTACCATCCAATATCACAACGCGCATTAAACAACTCGAAGAAGAACTAGGCGCACCGCTGTTTTATCGGGAAGGAAAAAGTTTAAACCTCACTCCCTCTGGGGAAATCTTTCTTAATTATTGCCATAAAATTTTAGCGCTGTGTGATGAAGCAAAGCGAAGTATTCATCCTGATGCACCACCCTCTGGTCCATTAAAAATTGGGGCTATTGAATCTTCTGCTACAACTCGCCTACCCAATTTACTTGCGAAATATCATCAACGTTTTCCAGAGGTTTCCATTCAAATTATTACAGGCACATGGAAACAGCTATTAGTCGATATTTCTCAGCACAAACTTGATGGTGCAATTGTCGCGGGCAATATCGAGTTTCCTATGCTGAATAAACTTAGTATTTATCAAGAAGAAATGGTCTTGATTGCATCTCATTCTTTAGGAGAAATCCACAACCAAGAAGACCTGATTGGTAAAGAAATTTTTATGTGGACTGAAGGCTGCCCTTACCGAGCAGCTCTTGAAGAATGGCTTAAGCTCAAAAATATTTCACTTCCAATTACTAGCATTACCAGTTATGCCACCATTATCGGTTGCGTCAGTGCAGGCTCTGGTGTGTCTTTGGTACCGAAGAGTATTTATGAGCAGTATAAAAATTTAACCAATATTCGAGGCTATAAATTTGAACACCTTGCCTTTATGCAGAATCAATTTTTCTGGCATAAAAATGTGAGCAACCATAAAGCTCGAGATATGTTTTTAGACTTAATTAAGTCTGAATTTTGTTTATGAGTCATTGGGATAATTACTTTATTGCGAACAAGTGATGATTTATCGTAATCAAATCGTATGGGTTTTATCTCATTGCAGTACAAGCTTTATTTTTAACAGTAAGATCACCACTTCATCTTTTGATTCTGGTTGGGGAGATTTATCCAAAATGAAAACCATACACATTTTATGTATTGCGACCTCTATGTTGGCTTCATCAACCTTATTTGCAGAAACAACGCAACCACAACAAGTGGGTGAAACAACCTCTAAAGCACAACCTTATGGTGATAACCCAAGTTTAGGTCGTGTATTGTTATATAAAACTGGAAAAGGCATACAAAATTTAGGAGACTCTATTCAAGGAGCTTCTGAAAAAACCTCAAATAAAATTAGCGAAAAGTGGAAAAACACCAAAGAATTTACAGCTGAAAAAGCAGAAGTTGTTCAGCAGAAAGCAGATACAGCCAAAGCTTTTACAGAAAATAAAATAGATCAAGCGAAGCAAAATATTACCAGTAGTCGAAACGGTGAAAATATCCCAATTGAACAAGGTGAGCTAAGTAAATCGAGCACAACAACTAACTAATTTGCTAAGACAGCGCGATAAATTCGCGCTTTTATAAATACAGATATTCATTTAGAACTATTGATCATCAACTATAAAGAGCTAGGAATCTGCCTTATGAATAGTCAAAAACTTCTCTTTTCAACGCTATGCTGCTTAGCATTAACTGCATGTGCAACCTCTGCACCTCCTTCTTCATCTTATTCTCAGGCACAAGTTCTAGAGCAAGATACCAATATCGAAGCTTATCCATCAACTACAGGTAATGTAGCCAAGCTCATTAAACAAGATAAGCAAGCTTGTATGATTGAATTTACGGGATATTTAGGGGGCGGACACGTTACTGAACACTGGGTATTTAATGATAAGGGACTGATTTCAGCCACATCATTTACACAACAATACCCTGATGAGTCAGGCATATTAAATCAGGCAACTAACTCTACAACCAAAAGCTCAACGACTTTTAATATTCAAGATCCAGAAATTCAGAATAATTTCAAAAAACTCCAAAATAACTTTAACCCAGCAAATTTAGAAAAGTGTCATTAATACTTTTTCCTAAAAAGCCCGTTGCAAAAGCTACCTTCTGCAACGGGTTATAGCTATTTTAAAAATTTCTTGGACCTAATTTAAAAAATTATAAATAAGCTATTAATTAATGGTTAAACCATTTGTTGCTGCCAGTAAATCAATACGTGGGAAAACCAAGCCCGTTCTTGAGTCAGTAATTGGTTTACCTGTCGTTTTTAAACGGCTGATGGTTTGATCAATACTTTCTGTTGGACTCACGCTATTCGCTCGTAACAAAGCAATCGCACCTGCCACATGTGGTGTCGCTTGAGATGTACCTCCCATAGTGTAGCCACCCGCGGTAATCATTGCTCCCGGTGCCAATAAAGTCACAAGGCTACCACCATTACTGAAGCACGCTACTTTGTCTGCTGCTGTTGTTGGGTCAGAACATTTCACAGGATTCCCCCATGACACACCACCAATATTACTGTCATAAACAGCACCCACTCTTACTGCACCAGCAACACATGCAGGAGATGAAATTCCATCTGAGAATGCATCATTGCCTGAAGCTACAACCGGAACCACACCAGCAGCTCGTGCATTAGCAAATGCTGTTCCATAACTGCTGTCGCTACACTCCGAAGTATATTTAACACCTGGTACGCCAAGACTTAAGTTAACTGCTTTAATATTGTAGGTTTGTGCATTATTTACAGCCCAGTTAATCCCTGCGAGGATATCACTATCATAAGCTGTGCTTACCCATTTACCTTGGGATCTGACCTTTCTAAACACATCAATGCCTATAATTTTGGTCTTGGTGGCAACCTTGGACACAATGCCTGAAACATTACTACCATGCCCATCATCATCTAAAGCGCCATCATCTGGTGCACTATCAAATGAGTAAACTACGCGACAAGTATTTGACGGTGTATTTACTGCCGTACAACCAAAATCAGAATGAAGATAATTCACCCCTGTATCAATCACTGCAACACTCGAGCCTTCACCAGTGAAACCATTGGTATTTGCTTGTGGTTGATTAATTAAAGGTAAACTTTCATTGGTCGTGGTTTGATTAATACGATTTGGATAAACCGCTTTAACATTCGGATCATTGAGTAAAGAGACCAAAGCTTCGCGGTTACTAATCCGATAAAAAGCTAAAGGCAAATTATTGTAGTCTCGAAGTACTTGAACACCACCAGCACGGTTAAACCTTGCCTGTAAATTTTTCTTATTTGTTGCAATATAACTTCGCCGTTCTAACCCGGAAGGCACGCTCACCGAAGCAATATTGTATTCAACAATTAAATCATTCGAATCATTATTAACCAAGGCATCTAAATCGATTTTGCCCTGAAATACTTTTTGTTTTGCTGCCTGATTTAATCGCTGTTTAGCACCTTTAGAATCTAAAGGAAGAGCTGATGCAGTTGTACTTAAAATCGTACATAGACCTAATAGAAATAACGTTTTACTTTGCATTATTTTTCTCCGTAGTTTTTCAACTAACAATTTACTTATTTCGCTTTTATTTCATTTGCTGGATCTTTTTCTGGATCAATCGGTTGAATTGAAGGATCACTTTTTGTGTCATAAAAAGGAACAGTATCAGCTGATACCGATTGTGAATGAGTTGAATGTTGAGATAGATTTCTAGGTTGAGTAGGCTCCTTAAGTTTAGAAAGAAAAGACGATGTGTCTGGTTGTGGCGAATTCGACTCATGTAAAGCAGAATTAAACACATCAGATGCACCACTTGTGGGCTTTAAATAGAGAACAACGGCGATCAAGCCGACTATTACAAGAAGGGAAGCAATAATTTTCATCTGTCATATCTCTGTTTTTTTGTTTATAGATATCTATTTTTATTTTTGATTATTTGAAATAAAGCAGCATTTCTTAATATATTTTTCATGTGAAAAATCTATTTAATGAAATACATAACCACTAAAAAGTTAAAATAACTTTATCCCGAATAAGCAAAAATACAGTTCTGCCCTGTACGTTTATATTTCTGGCAGAAGATGGTTCAAAAAAGTGCTAAAAAGCGCCTTATTCTCATAATAAGCAATAACTATGCCGTTTACTCCAATAAATAATGAGATTTACATCACATTTGAAGATATAGAGAGCAAATTCGAAAAAAACGAAATGAAAAAATTAAAAGGTGTTTTTAAAAAATTAAATAATAAGAATTCCTTTTGCTTAATTAGATTTTCTAATAAATAAATGTTCTTTTTCACTTTATTATTAATTTTTATTAATCTCCACAATTCCTCCCTAGTCTGTTTACTCAACGTAACACTGTTGTAACGTTTTGATGAAGTCAGTTCCCAAGCCCATATTCCCTTGGCTATGATTCGTTTGCGTTTATGAAATACCTCACTAAAAGGGTATATTCTTTGAAGGATATCGCAATGAAAATGATGAAAACAGCTATCGTTACTGCAAGTGTTCTTGCTTCTGCTTCTATTTTTGCACAAAGTGCGGGCGTTAATGCAGATGCTTCTGCTCAAGTAAATGTACAACCGGGTGGTCTTGTTAGTGGCGTAGCCAATACAGTCAAAAATACTGCACACACTGTAGGTAGCACAGCAAAGCATGCTGGTCATGTCGCTGCTGACACTACAGTTAAAGCAACTAAAAAAACAACAGGAAAAGTGACTGAACTTTCTTCTAAAGCTGCAAATGGTACTAAACACATAGCAACTGAAGCTGCAACGGGTACCAAACACTTTGCTACCGAAGCTGCGACAGGTACTAAAAATGTAGCGACTAAAGCTGCAGCTGGTACTAAACATTTTGCTACCGAAGCAGTAACAGGTACTAAAAATGTAGCGACTAAAGCTGCAAACGGCACTAAAAACCTAGCTGTTGAGGCTAAAGCTGATACAAAAGCAGGTTTTAATGCTGTAAAGACTAAAGTTTCAGAAAAACAAGCAGACCAAAAAGAATTTACTGCTGAAAAACAAGCTAATGCTCAAGCGCATGTAGATGCAGTAAAAACTCGTGTAGCTCAAAATCAAGCTGAGCAAAAAGAATTTGTAGCTGATACTAAAGCTGATGCCCAAGCACAGTTGAATGCAGCTCAACCAGCACATGCAATTAATGCTCAAACTGGTGTAAATGTTGGTGTTAACGTTGGCCCTGTTGGAGTTAACACAAACGCAAATATAAACGCTGGTGCTCAAACGTCTACACAAAAAGCTGAAAAGAAATCTTGGGTTAAAGGTCTTTTCGGTACGAACTAATATCTTATACATAAAAAAAGGGCAATTAATTGCCCTTTTTTATTTCTTAAAAATCAAATGTTCAGCTGGTTTCAGTTAAAACCAAACCTGCACGTAAACCAATTTTCACATTTGGATTTGGAAATAAAATCCAGACTTGATCTTGCTCAACAACATAATTGCCAGAAGGTTGAGCTGCAATGATTTCACCTTTGGTAAAAGTCGAAAAATTTGGTGCTTCAGCCGATAAGTTCATCTGAAAATCTTCGTCTTTTTTAATTAAAGAGTCCGATACTTTAAAAACCCGAATTTTTGTTTTATTACGTGGTGGCAAAGCTTGCTCAGAAACCACATGATGAATAACTTCATCAATTGCAGCAAACTGGCTCAAGTCATTTTGTCCAAATGGTAAGGCTTTTCCTAACTCTAAAGTTGCGCTCGCAGCTTTAAAATTTTCACTAGTAAAATGCGTAAAGGTTTTACCGACCGCATTGTGATAAACCAAAGCATCCAAGTCAGCTGCTTCAAGGCTCGCTGTCAAATCTGCATCATAAGCATGTGTTTGATAGGGAAATAAAGCAAACGTTGGCAACAAAGAAGCGCGAATTGCGGTGTGCAAATCATAGTGATAACGTTTTGCTTGGCTTGAACTTTCCTGAAAAAAAGTCGTAACCACTTGCTCTAAAACTTCAGCACGTTTTGATTCTTCAGTCACAGGTAGAGTTTTATATCCACCACAAAACATTCGGTTTACATCGTCATGCACATAACGTTTACCTTGACGCATTGCATAAGGATTACCCAGTACAAACAGTAATCTCACAGCAAGGTTTAAACGTCCTACAAACAAATCTGTGCAAAGATGAGATAACAATTCAATCGGTGCTGTTTCATTACCATGTACTCCAGCTGACAGTACGACGGCTTTGTCGTACTGTGCGTTTGGCGTACATTCAAGAAGTCCTTCACCTAACCAACGCCAAGAAAAATTATCTTGTTTTCCTTCGCGGGTTTTAGGCTGCTCACCTTGTAAGGTTAATGCTAGAAAATCTTGCATGTCACCTCCTCATTATTTTTGGAAAGGATAAACCGAACCCAAACCTAAAATTTTGGTCAGTTCATCGAGTGCCATACGGCTTTCCATTAACAAATGCGGATCAGCCAAATCTTCTTGTGCTAAACGATCACGATAATGTTTATCTACCCATTGATTGAGTGTGCCAAACAATTGATCGTTCATGAGAACTTTTGGATTTACAGCATTTAACTCAGTTTCGTTTAAAGCTATGCGTAAACGTAAACATGCCGGACCACCACCATTACGCATACTTTCACGTAAGTCATATACCTGAATAGCATCAATTGGTGTGCCCATCTGAACCATATCGTTCAGATAACCCCAAACTGCCTTATTCTGGCGAGACTCTTCTGGTACAACAATGGTCATTCCACCATCTGGACGAGTCAAAATCTGGCTATTAAATAAATAAGTTGCTACGGCATCATCAACAGTAACGCGGTTTTCAGGAACTTCAATCGAGATAAAATCTTCACCGATGCTTGCCATTTTCTGACGAATTTCAGCAAAAGCTTGATCTTGATTTAAGAATGCATGTTGATGATGGAATAAAACCTGTTGGTTACTTACCGCAATAACATCATTATGGAAAACGCCTTGATCAATTACATCCGGATTTTGTTGAACAAAAACGGTATGCGCATCATCTAAACGATGCAAACGTGCAATTGCTTCACTTGCTTCACGCGTTTGACGAGCTGGATAGCGTTTTGGTCCTGGTAAACCATTATTTAAATGTTGTTGACCATAAACAAAAACTTGAACACCGCGTTGAGCATAATCACCACCTAAACGATTGTGATTTGCTGCACCTTCATCACCAAACAAAGCCACTTGTGGTAAAGCTTCGTGGTGTACAAAATGACGTTCATTTTTAAAGATCGCTTGTAGGACCTGACTTGTAGTTTCAGCCTCAATTGAACGGTGAAACTTATTATTCAAGTTCGCTGCGGTAAAATGCACGCGTTCATCTTGGCTATCTGCCGAAGGTGAAACAGTAGCAGCATTTGCAGTCCACATTGGAGAAGCTGAACTTAACGATGATAATAGTTCAGGTGAATGACGCATTGCTTGAGCAACAACGCTAATGTCATCTCCTGTAAAACCTAAGCGGCGTAACATTGGAACATGTGGGCGCTCATGCGGAACAAGCACACCTTGTTTCATTCCCATGTCAGCCAAGGCCTTCATCTTTAGCAGGCCCTGTTTAGCTGCTAATTTTGGATTCGAGGCGTTATTACGGTTTTTTGTCGATGCTTCATTACCAAACGACAAGCCCGCGTAGTGATGTGTTGGTCCCACCAAGCCATCGAAATTTACTTCATATCCTTTCATTTTTCTTTCCCTAGTGTTTAAGGCAACACAATCCCTGGAGATAATTTTTCTGGTAAGGTTAAGCTGTCACTTTCAAGTGAAGCCATTGGCCAAGCACAATAATCAGCTGCATAAAAGGCACTTGCGCGGTGGTTACCTGAGGCTCCGACCCCACCAAACGGTGCAGCACTTGAAGCACCTGTTAATGGCTTATTCCAGTTCACAATACCGGCGCGCGCTTCAATAAGTACTTGATCAAACAGTTCACGTTTTGGTGAAACCAGACCAACAGACAAACCAAAGCGAGTTGCATTCGCAATTTTTAATGCTTCATCAAAGTTGTCATAACGTTGAATCGTCGTAAGCGGACCAAAATATTCTTCATCTGGAATATCTGTGACGCCTGTTACATCAACAATGCCTGGAGTAAGTAACGAACTATCTTCTTGCGGACGCGTCATTGGCAACAAGCTTTTTGCGCCAAGCTCAAGCAATTTTTGCTGAGCAAGCATCATATTTGATGCGGCAACTGACGAGATAACGCCACCCATAAATGGTTGTTGCTCATCGTTCCAACGACCAACTTTTAGATTTTTTGCAACTTCAACGAAACGTTGAATAAATGCATCACCTTCTGCGCCATTTTTTACCAAGATACGGCGTGCACATGTACAACGCTGACCCGCCGAAACAAATGCAGATTGAATAGTGAGATTAACTACAGCATCGACATTAATAATTTCATCAATAATCAATGCATTATTGCCGCCCATTTCAAGCGCAAGGATTTTCTCAGGAGCACCTGCCATTTGCTTATGCAAGTGATAACCCGTGTTTGCACTTCCAGTAAACAATAAACCGTCAATTTCATGTGAAGCAGCGAGCGCTTCGCCAGTGGTACGACCACCTTGCACCAAGTTCATAACACCATTTGGCAAACCAGCTTGCTGCCAAAGTTTTACAGTTTCTTCAGCAGTCCAAGGTGTTAATTCGCTTGGTTTAAATACCACGGTATTACCTGCCAATAATGCAGGAACAATATGCCCATTTGGTAAATGGCCCGGGAAGTTATATGGACCGAAAACTGCAAGCACACCATGTGGACGGTGACGTAAAGATGCTACGCCATCGGCCATTTCAGTTGAGCTTTCACCTGTACGCTGATGATAAGCATGAATTGAAATTGCAACTTTGCCAATCATTGATTGAACTTCAGTTAGTGTTTCCCAAAATGGTTTACTGGTTTCTTGGCTAATCACTTCTGCTAAGTGCTTTTTATTTTCTTCAAGCAAAGCCGCAAATTTTTCAACAATCGCTACACGTTCTGCAAGTGGTAAACGTGCCCATGCTGGAAATGCAGTACGCGCTGCCTGACAAGCTTGCTCTACATCAGCAGCAGTTGCTTCAGCACCGGACCATACAGTTTGGTTATCAACTGGATTTGTTTTTTCAAATGTTGTGCCGCTGCCTTGTAACCAGACACCGTTTATAAATAAAGAGTTTGACATCAGGAAACTTCCATTGGATTTAGTGATAACACACGAACAACGTGACCTTCTTGTACACCGAGTTTTTCAGCTTGTTCATGTGTTAAATTTATAGTGTTATCAACAAGATCAAGCTTCATCAACATTGCCTTATAGTCATGATAATTATCATTGGCAACGAGATATTGGGTCTTACCGACCGCAGCTTCACTTGTAATTTTGACGTTTAAGAACTGACTTTCTTTTACTGCCCGCAATTCATCAATATTGGCTTCAATGGTTGGACCCGCATCAAAAATATCGACATATCCTTGATAGCGTAAGCCTTCTGACTCAAGCACATGGTAAGCAGGCAAAGTTTGTGGGTGCATTTTTCCAATCACCTCTTGCGCATCTTTTGGCAAGAGATCTACATAGACTGGAAAACGTGGCATAAGCTCTGCAATAAATACTTTTTGCCCAATTCCACTTAAATAGTCTGCTGTTGAGAAATCCATATTAAAGAAATGGTGACCAATCGCATCCCAAAATGGAGAACATCCATTTTCGTCTGAGAAACCACGCATTTCAGCAATTAACTTTTTCTCGAAATATTGCTTAAAGGCAGCAATAAACATAAAACGGATTTTCGATAAGAATTTACCGTTTTGGTTTTCACGACGCTCTGGATCTAGAAATAATGTACAGAGTTCGCTACTACCCGTTCTGTCATTACTCAAAAATAAGGTAGGTAGTGACTTATAAACGTTTAATGCTTTTGAAGCGTGTACTTGAGTACCAACATGAAAGTTGTACCAAGGCTCAATGAGTCCTACAGCAACTTCAATTGCGCTTAAACCAATAACACGTTGAGCTTCTGTATCTTCAAGAACAAACAGATAGCCTTGTTCACTTTTATGGACATTGCCATTTAAAGTATTGCGAGTACGTGAAATTCGAGCCGAAAGTGTATCCATATTTTGTGGCAAGGAAGTCAGGCCTACACCCGACTTACCCGCTAATTTATAAATATCTTCAAGGTCTCGAAACTCGGCATGACGGACGATCATCATGGCTAGCTTTCCTTTTTTTTATTTAGCCAATTTTGCCAACGCTCTTTTTAAACGAGCAATCCCTTCATCAATATCTTGTTCAGGAATGATAAGCGACGGAGTAAAACGAACCACATTCGGGCCTGCAATTAAAGCAAGTAAACCTTCTTCACCCGCCCAAGTCGTAATATCTTTGGCTTTCCCTGCATACTCAGCTTTTAATTCACAGCCAATCAATAAACCTTGACCACGAATTTCTTCAAAAATCTGATGTTCAGCGTTTAATGCATTTAGTGCATCGAGGAAATATTGATGACGATGTTTCACACCTTCAAGTACTTCAGGCGTATTAATAAATTCGAATACTGCACCTGCAACTGCACTTGCTAATGGGTTACCACCATAAGTCGTACCATGTGTACCCACTGAAAAATGTGGAGCAAATTTATCAGTTGTTAACATTGCACCGACTGGGAAACCACCGCCTAATGCTTTTGCTGTCGTTAACACATCTGGAATAACACCAGAGTTCATGTAGGCATAAAGTGCGCCTGTACGGCCAACACCAGTTTGCACTTCATCAAAAATAAGTAAGGCACCAAACTCATCACACAGTGCACGTAAACCTTTTAAAAATTCGATGTCAGCAGGAATAACGCCGCCTTCACCTTGGATCGGTTCAACA
>Ga0105240_10006237_pt1 | contig 17541 bp, 13 predicted proteins | sample KBSC54metaG_FD_80426 | JGI IMG/M metagenome (GOLD analysis project Ga0105240, IMG submission 80426) | Corn rhizosphere microbial communities from Kellogg Biological Station, Michigan, USA - KBS C5-4 metaG | ecosystem: Host-associated > Plants > Roots > Rhizosphere > Soil | place: Michigan, USA...
CTTAAAATATACGATGGTTACCGCCCCTACTCAATAACCGAGAAATTTTACGAGATAGCCGCCGACACTAATTTTGTTGCCGACCCACGAAAAGGTTCGAAACACAACCGGGGCTGTGCTATCGACCTCAGTCTGATCGACTTAAAAACGGGAAAAGAGTTAGATATGCCGACTGGTTTTGATAGCTTTAGCCGCAAAGCGGCAGCCAATTACCCCGATTTAACCCCGCTGCAAATAGCCAACCGCGAGTTGCTAAAGAGCGTTATGCAGGCCCACGGGTTTAAGGTGATTGCCACGGAATGGTGGCATTATGATTTTAACGGATGGGCAAAATATCCGCTGCTTGATATCCCCTTCGCAACAATTTGATAATGACGATTTAAAATTTCGGGGCAAACATTTTTGGCTATTAAATATTCACTATATAATAGTTAATAAACGGGAACAGATTTAATTCAAAATGGCATTTAAAGCAGGCATGAAAGTTTTCAGCATAGCGTATGTAAAAGAGCTCTGGAAAATACTGGTGGCTACATTTATGGGGTTTATCAGCGATAATGGCCTTAAATTAAGCGCGTCGTTGGCCTATTATACCATTTTTTCGATAGCTCCGCTGTTAATCCTTATTATTTCGATAGCAGGTGTAGTTTGGGGGCAGGATGCTGCATCAAACAAATTGTACCCGCAAATTGCACATTACGTTGGTAAGGACGCTGCGCTGCAAATACAGGATGTATTAGCAAAACTACAGCTGTCCGGCAAATCAAATACCGCAGTAACAATCGGAATAATAACCTTACTTGTTGGCGCAAGCAGTATTTTTATCGAAATACAGGATTCGCTTAACATCATATGGCGGGTTAAGGCTAAACCAAAAAAAGGGTGGCTTAAACTTATTCAAAACCGGTTTATTTCTTTTTCATTGATTATCAGTCTCGGGTTTTTAATGCTGGTGTCGTTGGTGATAAGTGTAATAATGAACGCGGTGAGCCAATGGATCACTCACTTTTTACCCGCATTAACAACACTGCTTTTAAACCTGGTAAACCTTGGCATTACGCTGGTAATTATTTCGGTGCTTTTTGGTATAATATTCAAATTTTTGCCCGATGTAAAAATCAAGTGGAGGGATGTGCGTTCCGGTGCATTTTTTACAGCAATTCTGTTTATGGTAGGGCAATCGCTTATCACCTTATATATACAGTATTACGCAAAAAGTTCTGCTTACGGGGCTGCAGGATCAATTTTGATCATCCTTGTCTGGATATATTACACCGCGGCAATTTTGTACATAGGCGCCGAGTTTACCCAGGTTTATGCCGAAGCCATAGGCAGCCATATTGAACCTGCAGACTATGCTGTAAGCGTGCAACAAACCGAGGTGCTGAAAGAAGTAGCCACGTTGCCGGCCCAAAACCCCCAGCTCAAGGGAACGTTGAAGCCGGAGAAGAAGGTTGAATGAGTTGATTTAGTTAGATTTGGTTGATTAAGTTAGGTGCTGTTAACCTAATCAACCACTCACCTAATCAACTAATATTCATCGTGTATAAAAGTAATTATCCTCACTATTTCATCCCTTATTTCGGCAACCGGACGGGTGAAATTGTTGTTCATGAACGCAAATGCCAACCTCTTTCCTTTTTTGGTAACGAGGTAACCACTTTGGTTATAATTATTGGAAAATGAACCGGTTTTTGCCCATACAAACGGCTGCCCATTTTCGGTCTTGTAAATCTTACGGATGCTGCCTGTTAAACCGCCGGCTGGCAAAAGGCTGTGCACCAGGCCGTCGTTTTTCTTCTCTTCCAGTATCTTACCTAACAGGGCTACAATGCTGCGCGGCGTAAACAGGTTGTATCGCGACAGCCCCGAGCCATCAACCCATTGCGACGCATCCGGTAAATCATTTAGGAAATGGGCTTTTGAGTAGTTAATCACTGAATCAGTATTCAGCATGGAGAATTTTTGAGATGAGCAAATCAGCAGCAATTGCTCGGCAATAAAATTGTCGCTGGGCTGCAGCATGCGCCTGTAAACCGAATCGGCATTAGCATTGTAAATTGTTTTGGCATTTGCAGGCAATGGGATATGTACTATCGTAACGGGCTGCTTCAAGGTATCCTGTAATAGTTCGGCCGTCAGGACTTCGCTTACTTTCCAGGGCACCTCCTGCTTAAAGTTTTTGGGCAAAGCCATAAAAGGGTAAACGAATGTGTTGCTCAAAAGGTCGCGTTTTATCCTGAATGTTACTGGGCGATAAAACGTATCGCATTTTAAATATTTCTTCAGGTAGGCCGGTTTTATTTGCAGCGAATCATTTTTATCGGCATAAATAAGGGCCACATTGTCTTCAACCGGCAGTTCGTTTATTTCGGCCTGGTAATAGTCATTGTAATCGTCCCAGGCCCAGCCCGGTCCAAAAATCTGGCCCGTATAATTGCCAGGCGAAAAGAATAGTTTTTTGCCGCTGTTCTTTAAAAAATCAAACCCGTTTACGCCTTTTAAATCGCTATGCAAAAATGAAGGATCACCTGTACCCCAAAAAATCAGCGAGTCGCCTTTGGTAACGTATCTAAGTGCAGGAACCGAGTCGCCAAGCATCTTCAGGCAGGTATAAAAGGTAAACAACTTGGTGTTTGATGCCGGGTTAAAATATTTATCGCTGTTAAGCGCGTACACCATTTTCTTATTATCCAAATCGTACAATGCAAAGCCTGTAAAATGGTCTTTCGTTACCGGGGTATGCGCAAACTGTCTTTTTATTTGTCGTTTACGTATTTTATCGGCACAGCCATAGCCAAAACACATTAAAAGGCTGAAACCAAGCGTTATTATTTTAAATACATTCCGCTGCATTGATGTTAATTTTATATGATTAATTTGTACGTTTGATAACCAAATATAAACGTTTGTTGATTAGGCTATTCCATACCGCAAAACGCGCCATCCAAATTAGGGCCGCGTTGTGTTTTACTGTGCTGCTGTTGTCGCTTTGCTGTTGGCATTCAACTGCAAATGCCCAATATTTCGACCTGAAAGATAACAGAAAACATGTTACTGTTCCTTTTAAAATGATAAGGGACATGATCGTCATTCAGGTTAACATTAATAACAAGGGCCCTTTTAATTTTATTTTAGACACCGGCGTCGGCCTGATGCTGATAACCGACCCCAAATTGGTCGATTCGATAAACATAGTTAACAAACGTATTTTAAAGATAAATGGCATTGGCGACGGCGAGGCTTACGAAGCCTATGTTACATCGGCCTTAGACATTCAAATTCGCGGCCTGAAAAGTTATGATGTGGCAGCAGCCATTTTAAAGGAAGACCATTTTGGCCTGTCCAACTATGCTGGTATACCTATCCACGGGTTGTTGGGCTACGAGTTTTTTAATAACCTGGCTGTTAAGATTGACTTTTCTGACAGCACCATCTCTGTATCCAAACCAAACGATATCAGGCTATATAAAAAGGGTGTCAAAATTCCGATGACTGTTGAAGACCGAAAACCCTACATATATACGAAGGTTACTTATACCGATGGTGCAAAGACGGACGCCAAACTGGTGCTCGATCTTGGCGCCGGACATGCGTTATCGCTCGAGAACGCGATTGCAAAACACGGACTGCCTGCAAAATTTATTGCGGCCAACCTTGGCCTGGGGCTTACCGGGCCGGTAAGCGGCTTCCTGGGCCGCGTTAAAGAACTTGACATCGGCCGGTTTAAAATACCTAACGTGATAACTTCCTTTCCGCAGGGCGACCAATACAAAGCCCTGGCTGTAAAACGCGATGGCAACCTGGGGATAGGCATACTTAAGCGGTTTAGTGTTATAATTGATTACCCGGGCAGCGCTGTATATTTAAAGCAGGGCTCTGAATTTAATCGCCCGTTTGAACATGATATGAGCGGCCTGGAATACTATGGTGCCGGCGAAGATTTAAACCGTATTATTATCAGCAGGGTTGAACCGGGCTCGCCTGCTGATGAAATAGGACTTGAAAAAGACGACGAAATACTGGCGATAAACTTAAAGCCTGTTAAAAACATGACCCTTGAACAAATAGACAATATTTTTAAGTCGCAAAACGACCGCAGCTTGCTCCTGGAGGTTTACCACGATAAAAAGAAGGACGAGGTTGTTTTAACTTTGAAACGCCGTATATAACCCTGCTGCCTTCATAAAGTCAGCTTTTGACATTTAATCATCCCCCGTATAGGGTGATTTTAAACCACTATTTGTAACAAAAATGTTGCTATTCCCAAATGGTTTGTATTTTGCATAAGTTTACGCTTTAACTGACTCAATTTAATAATTAACTATATGATTAAACCATTACGTAAAAACGCGTGGTTATGCTTAACTGCTGCTACCATTGCCGTAATAGCAGGTTCGTGCAAAACTAAAAAGGAAGCTGCCGCACAAACTGTAACCGTTAAAACAACTGCTACCGCCACAGGCTCTACAGCTACTGCCACTATTGGCCCCGGTAAAAAAGAAGGCATCAAAAAGTTCGGTGACCTTATCCCTTCAAAAACCAAGGTTGATAACGGCCTTTTCAATACCTACAAAGTTGAGGGCAAATATTACTATGAAATTCCCGATTCATTATTAGGCCGCGAAATGCTTGTTATTACACGGCTGGCAAAAACTCCGCCTAATGTAAAAGTGCCTTACCACCAATACGGAGGCGAATCGGAGAATGAACAGGTTTGGAAATGGGAGCGCCATGACAAGCAGATATTTATACGCGTGCCCAGCTACAGCATCCGCGCTGATAGCACCAGCGATATGTACAAATCAGTAAAAAACTCAAACCTTGATGTGGTTCTGGCATCTTTCGACATAAAGGCCTACAACAAAGACACAACCGGTGTAGTGATTGATGTATCAGATTTTTACAATGGCGACATTGCAGCAATAGGCATATCTGACGAGTTGAAAAAAGCCTACAAAATATCTGCCGTTGATAACGCCCGCTCATTTGTTGACACTATCAAAAGCTTTCCGATTAATATCGAAGCACGTGTATTAAAAACATACCGCGCAGCAGAATCGCCAACGGATAACACGAACGCTGCTTTAACATTCGAGTTAAATACTTCGATGCTCCTGTTGCCAAAAACAGGCGCGAAACCCAGGATAGGCGATGACAGGGTTGGTTTTTTTGGCCAAAGCCAAACCGATTATGGTACCGATGCGCAAAAATCGGAAGTAACCAGGTACATACACCGCTGGAAACTGGAACCAAAAGATGAAGCCGCATACCAGCGGGGCGAATTGGTTGAACCCAAAAAGCAAATTGTATTTTATATTGACCCGGCCACCCCTAAAAAATGGGTGCCTTATTTAATAGCGGGTATTAACGATTGGCAAAAAGCTTTTGAAGCAGCCGGTTTTAAGAATGCAATAGTTGGTAAAGTAGCCCCTACTGCAAAGGAAGACCCTGATTTTAGCACCGAAGATGCGCGTTATAGTGTTGTTCGGTATTTTGCTTCGAATGTTGAGAATGCTTACGGTCCGCATGAAAGCGACCCTCGTACTGGTGAAATACTGGAAAGCCATGTTGGCTGGTATCATAACGTAATGCAATTGCTGCGCGATTGGTATTTTGTACAAACTGCCGCAGTAAATCCTGAAGCCCGCAAGGCCAAATTTACCGACGAGCAGATGGGTGAACTGATACGTTTTGTTTCATCGCACGAAATTGGCCACACGCTGGGCCTGCCACACAATTTTGGCTCAAGCTACGCCTACCCTGTTGATTCGCTTCGTTCGAAAGCATTTACAGACAAGCATGGCACAGCCCCGTCAATTATGGATTATGCGCGCTTTAACTACATTGCCCAACCAGGCGATGGGGTAACACATTTGTACCCTCAAATAGGCGAGTACGACCTTTGGGCAATAAAGTGGGGCTATACATGGTTCCCCGGCAAAAAGAGCATTAAACAGGAAAAAGAAATGCTTGATGTTTGGACAAAAGAAAAAGCAGGCAATCCGCTTTATTACTACGGCCGCCAGGGTACAAGTATCGACCCGCGCCTGCAAAATGAAGATTTAGGCGATAACGCTATGAAAGCAAGCACATACGGCATTGCCAACCTGAAACGCATTTTACCGAACATTGAAAAGTGGACCTATCAGCCAGGCGAAGATTATGATGATCTGCAAGGCTTATATAACGAGGTTTTAAACCAGTTTAGCCGGTATATGGGCCATGTTGCAACAAACATTGGGGGCATGAACGAGAACTTTAAAACGTACGATCAGAAGGGGCCTGTTTACGATTTTGTAGCCAAAGGCTTGCAGCATGATGCGGTAACGTTTTTTAACAAAGAACTATTTGCAACCCCAATTTGGATGATTGAAAGCCAGGAACTATCAAAATTTGATAATGGTGTAACGATTAACCGGATAAAAGGCATACAAACCAACACACTTGCGAACGTGCTGTCGCAATCGAGGATATCTCGCATGTATGATAACGAAACCAGGAACGGAAGCAAGGCTTATACGGTAGCTGATTTATTTAACGATTTGCGCGGTGGCATTTTTACCACCGGGCGCCCGGACGCGTTTAAACGTAACCTGCAAAGGGCATATATAGAAGATTTAAAAAGTTTGTTGAATGATGATTTCAGGGGTATCCCCGGCTTCCCGGCTAGTGCCATGGCAAATTTTGGCTTAACTCCCATTAACATGACGCTGTCGGATATTCGCCCGATGGTACGTGCCGAATTGAAAGTTATTCAAACCAAACTGCCAAAAGGCGGCGACGCTATTACAACTGCCCATTATATCGATTTGCAGGCAAGGATAAAGGAAACACTGAACCCAACAAGGCCGATAGTAAATATACCTGCAGCCGGCCGTGGAATAGTTGAGAATGATACCGTTAAAAATGATTTGGAAAATTATTAATTGCCTACTAATTAGCTGATACACTGATTTTTTCAGCAAATAAAAAGTCCCGTCTGTTTTACAGTACGGGACTTTTTTATTTCGTATACAAATAAATACAGTGTATGTTTTATTAATTGTAAAGCATGGCGAACATCAACCTGATCTCTAAATCACAGCTGGCTGATATTCTCGAAAAATGCTGTCTGCAGGTCAAGCAGCGATCTTACATTTATTTTCTCGCCATAAGCATCAAAGCATAAAAACTTCGAATTTTTCATGTCGTTATTTTTGGCCCGCTCGAAAAAATTGAACGTTTCAAAAAAATAATGATTAGTGGTAATGTTGTCTTTATTGGTTTGCGAGCCGTTAAGCCGGAACCCGATCGCGTCGATCCATTTGTGCACTTTTGAGTGCAGGTTTGCATTTATGTTAGCCATAGGTTAATGTTTGGTATGCTTTAAACGAAAATCGTGCCATATTGTTACCCCTGTATTGCATTACTTATAAACAAATGTTAGGGGAAAGCAGGCGCTTTAAATGTGGATAATTAATAGAATTGTGAATAACTTTTCTTTTAACAAGCAATTAATGTAACTTATTTGAAACCCGTGCCGTAGAAAGCTGTGATAAACAAAAAAAATTACCCGAAATTATGAAACCACTTAGACTTTTACTACCCATTGCATTCATATTCCTTTTAAGCGTTACCGCTTGTAAAAAGGATAAAACAGCGGGACCGGCAGGACCAGCAGGAGCAACCGGCGCACAGGGTGCTACCGGCGCTACAGGAGCAGCCGGACCACAAGGCCCCGCAGGCCCGGCAGGCGGACCAGTTGGACCGCAAGGGCCCAAAGGCGATAAAGGTGATACCGGCGCACAGGGTGCTACCGGCGCAACCGGCCCTGCAGGAGCAACCGGCGCACAGGGCGCAACCGGAGCTACCGGTGCAACAGGCGCTACCGGTGCACAAGGCCCGATTGGCCCTCAAGGCCCCATTGGTGCTACAGGCGCTACCGGTCAAACAGGTGCAACAGGTGCACAAGGCCCTAAAGGCGACAAAGGTGACACCGGCGCTACAGGCGCAACTGGTGCTACCGGCGCTACAGGTGCTAAAGGAGCTACAGGTGCCACCGGCGCAACAGGTGCTACCGGCGCAACAGGCCCTCAAGGTCCGAAAGGCGATAAAGGCGACCCCGGAAATGCTAATGTTCAAAACTTCTTATTGGTAAACAAAGGTGTTGTTGTTGCCGGCCTTACTAAATTTAGCATTCCTGCTATTACCCAGGCAATTGTTGACCAAGGAACTGTGTTAGTTTACCTGCGCAACACGGGTTCAACTTCGGGTTGGTTTGCCCTGCCATATTCTGAAGCCGGCCACTCTATCACCTTTAATGATTATGGTGTTGGTTATATCGACCTGAAAGCAAACTTTACACAGGCAAGCGGTATCGACTTCAGGGTGGTAGTTATCCCCGGAACAGCTATAACAACTTTAAATGCTACCAATCCAAACTTAAACATCAGGAACTTTAACGAGGTAGCGGCAGCGCTTCATCTATCTAACTAATAGCTAGGATAATAAGTATTTAATTCATATTCTTTTTAAATATTAAAGCCTCCTGTAACCAGGGGGCTTTTTCTGTTTATATGTAACAATGATATGATTATTAAATATTTAACGGTTTTTGTTGAACATTTGCATTCGATTTGTGTCATTAAGCATATTATTAAATAGTATCAACCCCTGCAGTACATCAAAAACAAAATGAAATCCTTAATACTTGCCGTAGCAATTGCTCTTTTTACACTCACGTCATCGTATGCGCAAACGGGTCGCGAAGTACACGGTACCGTGGTTGATACCACCAAACTATCGGTGCCTTCGGCCAGTGTGAAGTTAGTGTCAGACAAAGGCGACAGCACCATATCAATTGCTGATGTAAACGGAAAGTTTGTTTTCCAGAATATAAAGGGAACCAAAATAACAGTTACCGTAAGCTACATTGGCTACAAGCTATTTAAAAGGCGTTACACCTTAGATAACACACCTGCAGCTGCCGATTTGGGCACGATTGTGTTAAAGGCAGAGTCGAAAATGCTGAATGAGGTAACCATTGTTGGCGTGGTACCCGTCACGTTAAAAGAGGATACTGTTCAGTACCAGGCCAGCGCCTACAAAGTGCGCGAAAATGCCCCGGTTGAAGACCTGGTAAAAAAGCTGCCCGGCGTTGACGTTGACATAAATGGCAACGTAAGCACACAGGGTAAACAGGTTACCAAAGTGCGTATTAACGGCAAAGACTTTATGGGTGGCGATGTGCAGAGTGCATTGAAAAACCTGCCGGCCGACGTGGTTGATAACATCCAGATGATCGACGATTACGGCGATCAGGCCAATCTTACCGGCGTTAAAACCGGCGACCCTGATAAAATAATGAACATAACCGTACGCAAGGATAAAAACTACGGATACTTTGGCCAGGCTACGGCCGGCGATGGTCGCGATTTATTGCCCAAGGACCAGGGCGTGGCTAATCAAAACCGCTTTTTAACTTCATTAAATGCTTTCAGGTTTAACGGCGACCAGCAGATCGCTGTATTGGGGAGCATCAACAACACCAACGTTAATACATTCTCGTTCGGCAGCACCGGTGGTGGCGGAGGCGGTGGATTTGGTGGCGGCGGCGGATTTGGCGGCGGCGGTGGCCGGGGTAATGCGGGCCGCGGCGGTGGCAACGCCAATGGAAGCCTTATTACCAGCGCAAACGGTATTACCGACGCACACTCGATAGGTTTAAACTTCCGCGATCAGTGGGGAAAGCACCTTTCAGTATATGGGAGCTATAGCTTTGCTGATAACACTACTAATACCATCAACAATATTTTACAGCAAAACACATCGCCGACTAACCCGTCAACGCAAAACCAAAGCAGTAACGAAAAAGACCAGAATATAAACCACCGGTTTAACTGGAACATGGAATACAAGCCGGATACGGTTAACTATTTAAAGATAACTCCTAATTTTACCTACGCGGGCACCAATACCAATGATGCGGAAAACGTTAATTTTGTACGGAATGGTTCGGTAAGCTCAGCTTACACATCAACAACTACCGGCGACTCGCAGGCGCCTACTTTTGGACTTACTGCATTATACAATCGCCGTATTAAAGGCAGGCGTAATTTAAGTATTACCGCAAGCATCAATTCAGGGCATAATTATTCGTTCCAAAACCCCCTGTATAACTTCACTACCGGTGCGCCAACCGCACCTGCGAACCAGGTTATTAACGTCACCAGCCGCACAACAAGCTATAATGTAGGGTTCTCGTACCTCGAGCCACTGGGCAAACGTTCCTACCTGGAATTAAATTACACATTTAGCCGCTCAAACACCAATAACGATAAAGAAACTGACACCCTGTTCGACCAGGCAAACGTTGCGTTCAGGAACGACAGCGCCCTGAGCACACGTTATAATTACAACTTTACAACCAACCGTGTTGGCTTAAACTTCCGCTTTAGCGAAAAGAAATATAATTACGTATTGGGTATAGGTGTGTTACCATCGGTTTTGGATGGCTATTCGCCGCAAACGGGCTTGTCAACCCACGTGTCGACATTCAACGTAATCCCATCAGCCCGTTTTGTTTACAATTTTTCGCGCAGCAAAGCATTCACAATACTTTACAACGGATCGAGCAGTCAGCCGAGCTTTACGCAGTTGCAGCCGGTTGTTGATTTTTCAAATGCCCTGTATCCAACCGAGGGTAACCCTAACCTGAAACCCCAGTTTACCAATAATTTCCAAATCAGGTATAATAATTTCAGTTTTGCAACAGGCGACGTATTCTTTGTGTCGGCTAATTTGCAAACTACGCAAAACGCGGTGGTTACCAACAGTATAACATTCCCCCGCGTTTACGCCCGCGATCCAAGATTCCAGAACACCATTTTAACAACATACACCAACGCCAGCGGATTCTATAGCATCCAGGGCCGGGCAACATATTCAAAACCGTGGGACAATCGTAAGTTTTCGTTAAACCTTAACGGCACGCTTACTTATGCCAACAATATTGGCTACTTAACCAGTGTTGATACCAGCGGTGTTTTTGACACGCAGAAAAACATCGCCAAAAACCTGCAGGTTACGCCGGGCTTATCTTTCCGCGTTGATATTACCAACCATATTGACGCCCAGGTGTTCACCAGCTATAGCATAAACAGGACTCAAAATTCGATATCCAACTCACTTACTGAAGGAGTATCGAATATCCGTGCATGGTCATCGGGCGTTAATGGCAAAAACTATTTTGGCGACTGGACCTTCAGCTATGACTTTTCGCATATCTCCAACTATGGTTATACATCGAATGTGGCCATTGCCAACCCTAACGTGTTAAACGTTTACCTCGAGCGCAGATTTATGAAGGATCATCGTGGTACCATCCGTGTTTCAGCGTTCGATTTATTTAATCAAAACACCGGGTTTTCGTCAACAACTACGGCAAGTTCAATTACCCAAACCCAGGTTAACAGGCTGTCGCGTTATTTCCTTGCGACATTTACGTTACGCCTGCAAAAATTTGCCGGCAAATCACCTATTGGCGACCCATCTTCGCGCGGGTTTAGACGAGATGGTGGCGGAGGCGGTAACCGCGGTGACGGCGGCGGGCCGGGAGGACTTCCCGGCGGTGGCCCTCAATAAAATTTGAAGATGTGTTGATTTGAAGATTTAAAATTGCTTTTATTGCTGCTAATCTTCCAATCAACACATTATCAAATTTTCAATCAATGTATCTTCAAATTGGAACAATCAAACTAAAACCGAATTAATAACCCGCTCCAGTTCTTCCAGGTCGAACGGCTTGGCGAGGTAGGTTTCGGCGCCAGCGTGGTTAGCCAGTAGTTCAATATCGCTGTTAGCCGAAAAGTAAATTATCGGGATATTTTTAAGCGCTTCGTTTTGCTTGAGCTTTTGAGTGGCGATAATGCCCCCATCGTCAGGGATCCAGTTGTCCATAAGGATTACGTCCGGCATAACTGCCGATACCTTATCGACAATGTTATTGCAATCGGCATAGGCGTTTACAGCCCATCCCTGCTCTTCTAAAATAAAACTGCAAATAGAAAGGATGTCTTCATCATCATCGAAAATAATGATTTTCCGGGTGTCGTTGTTCATTGGCTAAGAGATATGTGAAGCTATGCAATCTATTTTAGAAAAACAAATGTTTTCCTATTAATATAAGAATTTTCCGGGTAGGTTAAGCACATCCTAACAACTACATAAATATTATATTTGATAACACCTTTTTAATTGCCATGTTTATGAGAGTAGCAAATAATTTTGCTTTGATTGATAAATTTCCCCGTTTTGATACCCAGGGCTTTGATATTGATGCATATAACGAAACTTTCAGGCGATCAAATGTCATTATAAATGCGCATTCATCCGACGTTTCATACGCAGAGCATTGGGGCTGTCTTTCGATAAAATGTGCTTTTGGCGGCACAGAGATGTATAAAATCAGCGACAGGTACTATGCAGTTACCGATGATACTTATTTTATCTGTAACGAAGGGCAATACTATTCGAGCTTTATCGCCGCTAAAAAAACGGTAGAATCTTTTACAATAAACTTTACCGATGCTTTTGTCAGGCAGGTTAAAAGCAGCCTTTTTGCAGATGCGAAACTGATTGATGATCCGGATTTCATGGCCGGCGACTCATGCGAATTTGTTGAGAAGCTATATCGCCACAGCGGCGATTTAAAAAACAGCATTGCCAGATTAAGAGCCCTGGCAAAAAACTTCGGCGAAAACCGGGGTGAAATTTCAGAAAGTTATTACCAATTGCTTCAAAATTTGATGTTTTCGCAGCAGCATATTTTAAATGACGTAAAAGAAGTTCATGCGGTTAAACTATCAACCCAAAAAGAATTATACAAACGACTACACTATGCCAAAGACTACATTGAATCGTGCTACGCTGACGATGTAACGCTTGAAAAACTGGGCCAAATATCCTGTTTAAACAGTGCCTACCTGTTACGCAATTTTAAACTATACTTCGGGCAAACCCCTTACCAGTATTTGATAAACAAGCGAATGTCTGTTGCTGCCCGGATGTTGGCAGGCAGTCCAATACCGGTATCCGAAATTTGTTTTGACACAGGTTATGCTGATGTCAGCTCGTTTTGCAGGTTGTTTAAAAAGGTGTACGGATGCTCCCCTGAAAGTTATCGCGCAAGCAAGACAAAAAAAGTCATTTTTAGCACGTAAAAGCAGTGGCAAACCCGGTAATATTACGCTTGTACAATATTTATAAAAACCTTTCTTTATGTTGAAAATACTTACCCTTCTTTCGTTGGCAATTTTTGCGCCCGGCGTTATTTCAACCGCCATTGCTCAGTCGCCACAGGTTAAAACTGCTGATTCCCTGTTTTTAGCCGGGGACTATGCCCACGCCAAAATAGCCTATAAAAACCTGGTGAATGACACCTCTAAAAATGGTATTTGGTGGAACAGGATGGCTTTTTCGTACTACAACACAGGCGACTACGAAACGGCTCTAACCGGTTATCGTAAGGCGTTGACATTAAAGGCAGCGGCGCCGCTTAAGGCATCAATTTACTCGCGTATGGCACGGGTAAATGCTTTGCAAAACAAACCGGAGCTAGCCTATGCAAGCATTGATAGCGCCCGGGCCAATGGCTACATACTGTTTACCGAGCTGGATAATTTGAAAGATTTTGATAAAATAAGAAACACCCCCCGGTTTAAAGAATTGCGTACGTCCGTTTTTAACTGCGCCTACCCGTGTATGGTTAACAAACAGGCCCGTGAGTTTGATTTTTGGGTTGGTCAATGGACTGTTTATGCCACAGGAACAAAGTTTGTAGTCGGGCATAGCGTAATACAGCGAATTGCCGGAGGCTGTGCCATTTTGGAGAATTGGACATCAAACAACACGATCAACAATGGCAAAAGCATTAATTTTATCGACCCGGTGACCGGTAAATGGAAACAATCGTGGGCAGGCGGCGGCGCGCAGGAGTTTGTAAATGGTGAATACAAGGACGGCGCCATGCGTTTCACCTTTGAAACAACCGGCCCCAAAAACCAAAAACTGATAGGCCGCTTTATTTTTTATAACCAAAGCGACGGTACCGTAAAACAGTTTAACGAAACCTCGGCCGATAACGGCAAGACCTGGACAACCTCGTACGACTTTACCTACGTTCGGGTTGGCGAAAGTAAGGATGACCTGTAAATAAAACCGCCCGAAGGCATGGTTTGTACACTATTGTTACAATTTATTGTCAGTGGCGTGCGCTGCCCCTTTTTATTCATAATTTTAGGTCACTGATGAAAGCACTTAGAATTATTCCCGGCTTTTTCCTGTTGATATTAGCCGGTTTTTTTGGACTGGCGCAGCCGAAAATAAACACGTCCCGGCTATTAAATAAAAGCCTAAAGCAATATGAAAAGGCGGAGTGGGAAATAAAACTCGCCGCCCGGTATGGCAATCCATATAACCAGAAGGACATAACACTCGATATGGCGCTTCTCTCACCATCGGGCAAACCAATTACGTTGCCGTGTTACTTTGAAAGCGGCGATACAACGGCCTCGGTTTGGAAAGCCCGGTTCACGCCGCAGGAAGCCGGGAAATATGTTTACCATTTCAGGGTTCAAAACAAAACGGGCTCAGTTGAATCTGAGGCCGATGCTTTTATTGCCGGTGCCTCTTTAAAGCCGGGTTTCTTACACAAAAACTCTTTATGGACTTTCAAATTTGATAACGGGCAACTTTTTAGGGGCATTGGCGAAAACGTTGGCTGGGAGTCGCGCGCGTTCGAAAACCCCAAATGGACTTATGATTATCTGCTGCCGACGCTTTCCAAAAACGGCGCTAACTTTTTCCGCACCTGGATGTGCTACTGGAACATGCCGCTGGAATGGCAAAAGGTAAATTCAACCAAACGGTACAGCAATACAACCGAATACTTTAACCCCGGCGCCATTAAACGCATGGATGAACTGGTAAACCTTACAGACTCGTTGCACTTGTATTTCATGCTAACAATGGATTGGCACGGTCACCTCATGGAGGGTGGCGGCTGGAAAAACAGCCCCTACAATGTGGTAAACGGCGGCCCGGCAAAAACACCCACCGAGTTTTTTACACTGCGCAGCGCCCGAGATAAATACAAAAACAAATTGCGATACGTGGTGGCCCGCTGGGGATACAGCACCAGTATTGCAGCATTTGAATTTTTTAACGAGGTTGATAATGCCGCTTTCAACGGCGCCGACAGTATATTGATCCCACACGCAGCAATTACCCAATGGCACGATGAGATGAGCCGCTATTTGAAAGATATCGACCCATATCGTCACATGGTTACCACCAGCGTATCGCACCGGGATATTATGGGTATGAACTCTATTGCCTATATCGATTTTAACCAGAAACACATTTATAAACACACCGAAAAAATCCCGGCTATATACCCCGATTATATCCAAACTTTTGGCAAACCATACGTGGTTGGCGAGTTCGGCTTCAGGTGGGAGGACGACGACCCCAAATATGGCAAAGATGAAGACTATGATTACAGGCGTGGCCTTTGGTACGGTCTTTTCAGCCCTACGCCATTATTGCCCATGACCTGGTGGTGGGAATTGTTTGACACCCGGAAGATGACGCCCTACTTTAACGGCGTGCGCCAGATTAGCGACGAAATGTTAAAAGCAGGGAACGGAAGCTTTGAGCAATTTGCAGTAATCACCGACCGGATTGAAAGCCACGGTGTACAATGCGGCAACAAATATTTTGTGTACCTGCTTAATAATACCGGCGAAAAGATCACATCGCCCGTATCGTTTGCGTTTAAAGGCAAAGGCGCGGTAGTAAAACAATTTGATCCTTCAACAAGGCAATATAAAACGCTTGCCGGATCTGCAATTATGCATGGAAGGATTGAAATAGATAATCTATCCCTTGATACAAAGAAGGAGACGGTGCTGGTAATCGAGACGCAGCGATAAAACCGTTGCCTATGGGCTTATATCGCCCTTGCGTAATTTTATAACATTAAACCATAATTGTGTAAAACATTTCTCCGCATAAACTATAACTTTGTCTTTAATGAAAAAGGCAGCGATTTTCAGTATGGCAGCATTTTACCTGTTACTTACAACAGGGATGTTTGTTTGTATTGTGCATTGCGCTGCCGAAAGCCTGGTTAAAAAACCGGTTATGGCTATGGAGCACAACCACGACCATCAGCCCAAAAAACATTGTAACAATGGCTCAGGTTGTGACTGTTGCAAACAGCACGGCGCATACGTGGTTAAAGAAAACCTTAAACCGGGTTTTGACTACCAGTTTTCGCCTACTGCGGTATTAATTGCATTTGCTGTACCAGAAGGACTTTTTACAACTAAACAGCAGCTAACCAATTATTGCTGGGCAGACGCCAAAGCACCTCCCGGCAAATCGGGCAAGGCCTTGTCCATTCAATTACGTTCCCTCCAGATCTGATTTAAGCTTTGACCGCCACGCGGCCGCGACATCCTATTGTCTGAATTTTAATAGCTTAAATTTGTTAAATTATGCTTCCTGCTAAAAACACGGTATGTTATGCTGCATTCTGGTTTTTAAACCGACGGCTAAACCATACCACAGGTGGCTGAATCTTAAATATAAAAATCATGAAAAATATAAAATCGTTAATTATAGCCTTAATTGTTTTAACATCTTCGACACAAATAAATGCGCAGGCTGTTACAACTAATACTGCGGTCAATAATGTAGTAACCGCTTATTATGGTGTTAAAAATGCACTTACAGCCGATAATAATACCCTGACACAAACCAGTGCCAAAGCTTTGGTTGCAGCCATTAGCGCCGTGCCAATGGATAAGTTTACTGCCGACCAGCACAAACTTTGGATGGCTTATACAGCCAAATTGCAGTTCGACGGCAGGCATATAAGCGAGAGCAGCGCGCTTGATCACCAGCGTGAACATTTTACCAGTCTCTCAAAAAATCTTTACGAACTGGTAAAGGGTTTAAAAATGAATACGGCCGTAATTTATGAGCAGTATTGCCCAATGAAAAAAGCTACCTGGCTGAGTGAAACCAGCGACATTAAAAACCCTTACTACGGTAAACAAATGCTAACCTGTGGCAAGGTGACTGAAACCCTGAACCCTGTAACAAAATAAATCCTTTAATGCTGCCGGCTAATCCCGGCAGCTTATTATACTATGAAAAGATACCTGCTGTTACTAATTATTTTCTTACTGTCCGCTTCGGCTTATGCGCAGCACATGGCAATGAAAATGGATGGTAAAGAACCGCGCAAACCCTTTTACACCAAAATCGGCAAGCGCGAAATTTATCACCTGTATATCGGCGATTCTACGGTAAACTATACCGGCAAAGCAAGGCCCGCCATGGTAATAAATGGCAGCATACCTGCCCCCTCGCTTGAATTTACCGAGGGCGATACTGCCGAAATTTATGTACATAACGAAATGATGATGGAAACATCCATCCACTGGCATGGCCTGGTGTTGCCTAACCGATACGACGGTGTTTCATACCTTA
>Ga0105240_10006239_pt1 | contig 17538 bp, 23 predicted proteins | sample KBSC54metaG_FD_80426 | JGI IMG/M metagenome (GOLD analysis project Ga0105240, IMG submission 80426) | Corn rhizosphere microbial communities from Kellogg Biological Station, Michigan, USA - KBS C5-4 metaG | ecosystem: Host-associated > Plants > Roots > Rhizosphere > Soil | place: Michigan, USA...
CGACCGTCGCAGCAGTCGCGAATTTACTGTGAAGTCCTCACGACCTAAACTACGATTGATTACAAACTCCCACAGACTCGCAGTGAGCTCACGGCCAGCCTGAGACAAGCCTTTGGGCTGACATGCAGCCCAAAGAAGACGATCCATGTCGACCAGCAGCTTTACACGCCACTGGCCTCGCCGATGGCCAGTTCACGCTCAAGTGCTAAGACGCTCATAGGTCGAGTGAGGCCCCGTCAGCGTCACTAGAGTTGTGGAAGAGAAGACCGGCTTACCCCAGAGTCATGACTCCCTACGTAAGTGCTCCTCGAACCACTCCACCACACGGGCCGTGTAATCAATCACCGCCGGAAACTTGCGCACGCCGTGGCCCTCTTCGGGATAGATCGCCAGCACTGACTTGACACCGTTCTCCAGCAGCGCATTGTGGAATTGCACGGCCTCTTCCGGCGGCGTGCACTTGTCCAACGCGCCCGTGATATTCAGCGTCGGCGTCTTCGCCTTATGGGCGTGCATCACGGGTGAACGCTGGAAATACGCCCCATTCGGGTTATTCCACTTGTCCTTGGTGATCATCGCCATAAAGTGCGGCAAATTGCCGATCAGATGCTCTGTCACCTGATTCGTATGCGGCGCCACGGGGATCGCAGCGGCAAAGCGGGTGTCCTGGGTGATCAGCCAGGAGGTCATGAAGCCGCCGTAGCTGCCGCCCATGACGCCCAGACGCTTGGGATCAGCGACGCCGCGTTCAACGAGTGCGTCGAGACCCGAGAGCAGATCCTGGGCATCGGCTCCCCCCATATCGCCATACACGTGATGGACGAAGGCCTGCCCCCGGCCCGAACTCCCGCGCGGATTCGGGAAAAACACGGCGTAGCCGCGCTTCACCAACATCAACATCAGCGGACTCAACAACTGCGGCCGGGTGTGGCCGACTGGGCCGCCATGCACCTGCATCACCACAGGGTGCGGACCGGCACCTTGAGGTTTCAGTAACCAACCTTGGATTTCCAGTCCGTCCTTCGCCTTCCACGTGACACGATCCACGCGGTCAATCACTTTGACTTCGGTTGCATAACCCACGTCAAAGGACTTCACGCACTTGTATTCGCCACCGCGAATCACTCCGATTTCGGGGGCCCGCAAAAACCCCCGGCCCGCCAGCACACAATCTCCCCTCTCGTTGACCCCTGATACAGCAGCGTAGAAACCGCCTGCAGCAGTTACTTCGTGGCTCTTCCACACTTCGACGAAAGTTCCCGACGTGGCATCACACAGCCCCACCACCGTCTCAAATCCCCGGTGACCTGCGAGCAGGAGCGTCTGGTCTGAGCGCCATTCCGTATATGTGACGTCGACGCCGTGCGTATCAACCGATCGAACTCGGCCGGATGCGGTATCGATCAGCCGCAAATCCCCCGCCACAAACCAGCGGTCGCTGCAGAGCGCTTCTACGATCGCGACCTGTTTCCCCGAAGGCGAGCTATCAGGCCAGCCCAGCTGATCTCGAGGGGTATAGATCTCGCGGACGTCGCCGGAACGCACATTAACTAGCGCCAAACGTGCGCTATACCAGAGGCCTTCGCCTGGACCGGGCGAGACCACGGCGGCCAAGGTGTCATTCCCGCACCAGGTCGCTTCCCAGATGTTGGTACCGATTGTCGAGATCCGGCGCACGCGGTCGGTAACGAGATCGTAAACCCACAGGCTACGCCATCGGTAGGTTTCATCTCCTGTCTCCACGATCGGTGTCCAGGAAGGGAGATCCGCCGCAGTCTGCTTACTGGTGACGGCGCCCTGCCCGCCAGCGATGTCGGCCCCATGGCCGGCAACCCCAAGAAGGATCTGTTGGCCATTCGGTGACCAATGCAGGTATTCCACCCATCCCTCAACGGCGGGCGTCGCGCGCGCTGCGCCACTGGCGGGATCGAGCAGGTAGAGCTGAAAATTCCCTGCCTTGACCCGATCCGATAGGAACGCGACGTTCCGAGCATCTGGCGAATACTTCGGGAGCCTGTCTGCGTTAGGTCCAAACGTCAGGACCTGGGTATGTCCCGTTGCAAGATCCAAGCGGCAGATACGGGTCGGGAGACCACCCTCCAGCGTGTCAACCATCGTTCCCGAAAATACGGCGTGGCCACCGTCCGCAGTGACATCAACCTCGGCGGCCTCGGAGATCTGGCCTGTGCCAGGCCGCCTTAACCGAGTGTAGAGCTCGTGCGTTTCGCGATAGAGTGCTGTTGTGCGGATATCTCTCTGCACGGTTCCCTCTCCTGCTGTGGAACGGTTGTTGGGCATGTGATGTCTGTCAGCTTGACAGGCTCATTCTCCCAGCTCGCCCGCCGTGCCGCGCGGGCGGAAGAACAGTGCGCATCCTGAGAGAATCAGTGCGGCCATTATAGCCGAGATTCGGCCTTTACACTGTCGCGTACCAGAAGACGCGCTCAACCCCTAGCGAAACCTCTGCGAGATGCTGAAATCCGTTCCCGCTCAGCAGCGAGAGGCGACAACCGAATCGGGGGAGATCAGCAGGACTACGTGTTCGCGCTTGACAGAAACCGCAGTCATCAATCCAGACCAAGAGACCCGTCACCTGAGCTGACTAACACTTAGAGACACATAGTGAAGTTGAAAGTGACATCTTATGTCGAAGCGCAACGATGTTTTGGGTCATATCTTGTCAAACCGCCTCACTGACGGCGCTTTGACTCATCCGCTCGCGCGTGGCGCGTTAGGTCCCACGGCTGGCGCCAATTCAAACGGAATGACGCAGGAGAAAGTTGACCGGTAGTGCCGACTCCAACACCGCAGGTCTGTCCAGTGGATCATCGAGCTCCTGCTGGCGAAGTAGCGCCGCGAGCGCGTCCGCCGTGTGACCGGGAATTGGGCCGGGTTCAGATCCTCGGGGGTTTCCCGCGAGCTCTTGTCCGGCCGATACCTTGGACAGACACGCAGGCAGTCAGTCCGATGAGGCATCGACATCCCCGAGTCCCTCGACGGAGCGCGACACCTCTTTCAAGGTCCCACGGCGCGGTGCGAGGACTCGCCGTGTGACCGGGCCCTGAACCAGGTTCGGATCATAGGAGGCAAGTTCCTGTGTCCCGCACAATTCGGGATAGGCGTGGCCGCCTACTGTTTAATGTGGTGTCGGCCAGATCGGCGCGTCGACGGCAGGCCGGGACCCAGCCGTTCGCGACGGACTTTGAAGATCGAGATGTAGGCAGGCCACAAGGCTATGAGGCGGATAAGGAAGGCCCGAGACGCAAGCGTCTCGGGCAAGGAAAATGCCAGGTTAGTAGATGAGCACGCAGCTCGGGTGGAGGTCGCGGAGCTCCTTCAAGTGGGCCTTGACGCTCCAGGGTCCCACATCCTGCGGGTCATCCTTGTTCACGATCTCGTAGGCCGTCACGTACAGCTCGTCGAGAATGTATCCGGGGATCTGAAACCAGCGCGCGTACTGATCGAATACGGGCGACTCCTGGAACACGTATACCTTCCAGCTCGGCACAGTCATGATGGCCTCCTGCAGAAGAGTCTCTTTAACTGTCAGGTGTAGCGAGAGCCGGCTCTGGTTTGTTGGCCGGCAGCTAGTTATCGAACCAGAACACTACGCGCTCCGCGCCAGCCGCCTTGAGCTCCTCGAGCGCTTTCAGGAAGTGCTCACCAAGGAACTCGCGGTAGGTAGTCTGTTGTCCCCCACCGGGTTTGGCTGTAGCGCCGCCGTCAAAACCGACCGGTCCGATTTGTCGGGTCACTCTCCGATCCTCCATGGTCTGGTCGTAGTTAAACAACAGGAGCTCCTCGAGGCTCAGCCACGACCTGCTGTGTACGCCAGCACAATCCTCAACGGCATCGCGCACCCCGACACTGGCATCCCGTGGCAAGCCGCGACACTCGGCGATAGGAGTGACGGCAGCATAGTTGCGTACGCCCGCGAGGAATCCGAACATTCCGTAATCTTGACGCTCCAGTGCCTTCGGCATGAGGCCGACTACTTCCCAGCACCCATCCTCTCGCCTCTCCGCCCATACGTGAATATCGCATGCCATGTTCTATCTCTCCTAAGTCTCTGTGTGATTTTCTGCGGATCGCTCTAGCACGTCAGCGACACTGCTGCTGTATCCCTCCATCTCACTGCACCTACTAATGTCCTCATACGGAGGTATAGCGACGACGTGCATCGCTGCCGAGAATCACGCGTCCCCAGTCCGGGGGGATCGACTCAAGGACGCCGTGCATGAAGCCACTTCATTGCCGCTAGGACGCTCGGACACGAATCGGGATCGAGGTGGCCTAAAGCCCCCTAGAAAGGCCGGCCAAAGGGAAACCCTGTGGCCGGTTAATGGTTAGTTGTAGTCTTTGAGTCCGTAGACTCTCACCGCATACCTCTGCGGCGAATCCTCACCCGTCGGTGGTAGAGCGGTTCTCGCGGCCCGATAAATTGTCGGCTGGCGCGCTTCGAGCGGCTCGCAGCCCCGACATGCGGGCCGCGATCACAGCTGCACTTTGGAGATCTGACGCACCCGCAAGAGCGTGTGGTTATTCCGGACGGTCGTCTTGCCTTTATGCACAGCGTGGTAAACCTTGACAAGCGCGGCACGAGAACGGCCGAGCATCCCATTCGGGCAGACCTTGAGTTGGTCCGTCGTAAGGAGCGGGTCAAGTGCCGAATAGCTGGCCGTCATTTCGAGCAACGCTTCGAGCAGATCCTCGTTCAGCTCCTTGAGCGTGTCGCGCTCCAAGAGGAGCGCCGTCGCCTGTCGTGCGGTCTCCCTGTGACCAGCGAGTTGAGCCTGAAGGCGGTCACTCAATTCGTTGAACTCGCGGTCGACCTCATCAGCCAAGTAGAAGCGACCATCCGAAACCTCTTTGAGGTCGCCCGATGTAGTCACCTCTTGCCGGCTAAAGCGCCGGTCCGGCGCCGCTGACACGGTGGTAGGGCTGCCGGGAACAGGCTCACTTACTGTAGTTTGCATTTAAACACTTCCTTTGGATTGGCCTGCTTCATATAGTGTATGGGGCGGCCGAGGAGCGTGTTGTATAACCGAACTCTACCAACGCCGCGGCTACTGATCGTCCTGTACGGTGCAGTTGCGCGCGTTCAACTGAAACACAGGCTCCATCGAGTTGCATCCCTGCCCTCGTGACAACGTGGACGCCTGATACTCTTCTGCGCTTCGTGCTCGACATCGCGACTACCCATCAACGGAGGGCCATTGTTGGGGCGAGATCGCAGCTTACCCGATGCTCAGAAAGCCTCCCAACTACATCGCATCACGCCGCAGGTCCGCAACCTCGGTCCGGTTCTTCCAGACACGGGTCAGATAACCGGTCAGAAGAGGCTCGAAGCAAAGGACTTCCTTTGTAAACCAGTCCAGATCCATCCGGTCATCGGGGAGGTCGGTCACGGCCTTGAGGGTACTCCTCCTCGGAGGGCGCACAAGAAGACAGGCTTTTTCTCACGCAGCCGCGACGGATTTTTACGTCCTATTCGTCTGTACTCGATTAGGCCCTCGCGGCGGTTATTCGGATCAGCTGATGATTGTCAGCGGTCGAAGCGGATAGCTTCCGGGATTTATACGAATCTTATTGAGTTTATCTTTTCTTTATAATATCGCTAAGATGCGTATTCATCGACGAAATGCAGTATGTGGCGAAGGAAGAACTTGCGGCACTTCATCGGTGTGCTCAGCGCAAGTTGCCTATCGCACTCGTAGGGGCGGGGCTGCCGCAATTGCGGGGCCGCATGGGAAACGCCAAATCGTACGCTGAAAGGCTTTTCGACTTTCCCGAGATTGGTCCACTGTTGCCGCCTGCGGCGCGGATCGCAATTACAAAGCCGGCCAGGGACTTGAGAGTTGCATTCGACACTCGAGCCGTCGAGCAGATTGTCGAAGAGACAAAGGGGTATCCCTATTTCTTGCAAGAGTGGGGTAAGCATTCCTGGGACGCGGCACCCGCCTCTCCCATCAAGTTGGCGGATGTGCACGCGGCGTCGAAAACTGCCGTTGCGGCTTTGGATGAAAGCTTCTTTCGGGTTCGCTTCGATCGACTTACTCCAGCGGAAAAGAAGTATTTGCGCGCGATGGCGGAGCTGGGGCCGGGCCCCCACCGCTCGGGCGACATAGCGACATGCTTGAAACGCGACGTCACCTCCTTGGGTCCTACGCGCAATCAGCTGATCGCCAAGGGAATGATTTGGAGTCCGAATCACGGAGACACAGCGTTTACCGTACCGCTTTTCGATCAATTCATGCGTCGCATCATGCCTGCGGACGACTGGCGCGGTTGATGATCCACAACAACCCCTCTCTGAAGTCCGCGGCCAGCGTCGGCCGACTGTAAATCGACGGAGAGATAACTCCGCAGTTCTCGCAAGAATTCCTATGCGGAGGATTATCACCAGCAGTATCTGGCGAAGAATCCGGATGGATATTGCGGGCTAAAAGGCACTGGAGTTAGCTGTCCGATTGGTGGAGACGTGCGGGTTCCGGCGCATTGAGGGAATGGCTGCAGAAAAATGCAGCGATTTGGACGGTAGAGACGTCTACCGGAAATCTACCGGTGAAGATGCCATTAGATAATACACCGTTAAATAATCACTGCGGTACCTTGTACGTACCGAGGGTCGTCGTGCAAAGATTTCGGGTCGATCTATTACTCTCGTTTACGACGTGATTTCTCCGGACCCGTGGAATCGAACACAGGTCACGCGACATTTGGTCGTATCTGCACTCGGGTCAATAATGAGAACGAGGCGCTTTAAGGGCTGGGTGTTATCCGAGAACCAGTTCATGAGGTCACCAGCCTTGTCCTTAACGTCAGAGTATGCGGGTATGAAAAGACGGTGGGCTGACAAATCAGTGCGGGAAACTAACCCTGGGATTATGTCCGTCAACGCACCCGCAACAAGATCTGGGATGGCGACTAGATCTTCTAACTCTCTTGCACCTGTATCGGATGCAGTGGTGCCAAATCGGATGTGACCTAAGTTGTGCGGAAGGTAATGGTTCAGGACAGTGCCGCAAGCCTTAACGACCTGTCGGTGGCGTATCTCGTTTGCAACTATGTCATCTTGGTCTGATATCCACAACACGTTCTGACCTGGTGCGCTGAGGCCGCGTAGCAGGAGGCTAACAAAATGTATGGATCGCAACATGCGCTCGATAGCTCGTGGCCTCCATTCAGAAAAGTCAACCAGTTCCGGGGCGTCGGCGCTTGACTGCTCTTGAGCCTGGAATAAGCGATCTAGTCGTTTATCTATCAGAGCGGAAAAGATCACCCCATGTAACCCGTTTGCCGCAGAGAGGAACGGCGATAATGCTCCTCGTTTCTTCTGGTCATTTAGACCCTTGTATGAAAGGCGACGGCCATCGGGCAAGTATATTAAACGTATGTATTGCTGTTGTGGAAGCCAATCGCCAATTGATGGCGAGGTTGCAACGAGGAAGGACATCGCTTCATATAAAGCGTCTTTGTGACTGCCGCTGTAGTCAGAAGCTATGAATATATTTGCTTCTCCGCGGAGATTCGGTAGTCCTCTGAAATATTGTCGCTCGAAATTCGAGATGGTACGACTTACGACGTTCATTAATCCAAACGCGGGTTCCTCGGTGTGCCACCAGCTGTATGTTGGGTGTACAAGAATCACTGATGAGTCCAGGGGTGCGGATTATTAAGAAACAGCGCTACCGCTTCTTGCGTCTCAGCCAATAGTCGTCGCCAAGAGTTGGCTTTCCGTCCCTCTTAGGTCGCTTTTCACGCGGCAATACTTGAACGCCGTTTTTGTCTAAGACCTCGATGTCGCCGGCTTGTTCCATGTCTAGAAGCACTTGCTTGTAGTCGCGCTCCCGGAAGTAATCGTGTTGCCGCAGTATCCAGTCCTTCGTGAACAAACGTACTTTGCAGTTGCCGACATCTAGCTGCTTCAGGATTGCGGTTCGTGCGCGGTCAGCGTTGGGTGCGAAGATACCGAGCTGATATGCGGTGTCGGCCTCGCGGAGGAACTCAAACGCACCGATTTCCTCGCTGCTCGTCGCCGTTCCCATCACATCCTTCATGATTTTGAAGGCGAGGCTGTGGCCACTGCAATGAATTAGGTAGTGGCTGGTGCGGTCGCTGTCACGTGCATCAACACGGAATGGGAGAACGAACTGAGCACCAGAATGTTCTCTTACAGCTTTGATAAACAGATCACGGAGCTCACGCTCCTTCTCCGGAGAGGGGTTCGCGGGGCTAGACAGCCGTAAGGCTTCCGCTACTGTAGGTTCATCACCAAACAGGTCGATGAGACCGTCCCGTCCTGCCGTTCCTCGATGCACGCCGCCTAGCCATCGATTGATTCCATCATAGTTCCAGAACAATAGACACTCACCGTACGGTTTTGATAGCACGGCTGCAAGGTCGCGCATGCGTACGCCTTGCACACCGCACGGATCGACGAAGGCGAACGTCGCCACGCGGCTAAATTCAGAGTAGACCTGCCGAGACAAGATCTGTTCGACGAAGTCCGAAAACTTACCCTGCTGAACAAACGGATCGTCGTGTAAGCCCCCAGTTCCAGAATGTTGAGTGATAGCTTGGGAAAGCTGAGAAAACAGCTTAGGATTGCGCTCGACGAAGCTAACAGAGCACGGGACTGTCTGTTTCGCTAGAAGCGTCAGAGCTATCAGGGGTGAACCGTGATGTCTCTGTTCATACAGACCGCCGCCAGCAAAACCGTCAATGTAATGAAACGCCTGTGCATGGCGACCTAGCGCCCGCATGTATGCGCTGAAGTACTTGCCCAAAATTTCGTGTTTGATTCTATTTTGGGGAGTGTACTCGTTGAAATGTTCTTGATCGTCTCGGCCCACCCGGGTATGCCTTAGTAAGCAGACCTACAATTACTACGCGACGACTACCGCGTCTCGTGCGGACATTGGGAGGCGAGGATACTGTAACCACTGGCGTCCGTCGAGTTTGTTACCTCCAGCTTTCGATGTGGTCCCGCCCCATTGCTTGAAAAAGAATGCAACACGTTGCGATCGACATTGATCGCGGATTGTACGAACCCATTCTGCTCTCAAAGGACGAGCAAGTGGCCCACTTTCGCCACCGGCTATTGCCCAGTGAACTCCAGACAAGTCGATTCTCTCTAGATCTTCTAAGAGGGGTTCAAAAGACACAAATCGGACAGTCGCACGAGCCTGCTTTAGGTGTATGAGTCGGACTAGTGACCTACGATCCTCGACTGAAACACCAAGCCAGATATGTTGCGGTGCAAATCGGTCACGGTACCGCTCATTGACGTAGCGGCGCATAAGCGAACTTCGTTTCGTCAAAACTTGGAATACGTGCCAATTTGCCCGCTCCATTGTGTCGAACACGCTGTCCACAAAAGTCTTCGGGATGTCCTTGTGGAACAGGTCACTCATCGAGTTGACAAAGATGCGTTTTGGCGAACGCCAAGACACTGGCTCTCTCACCTTGTGAGGTCTGAAGGTCAGATCAAACCCGTTTTCAAACGGATGTCCCTTCACTCCCCTGAAGCGCTCGGCTATTCGTTCGGCGTAGCAGTTGTCGCACCCGCGAGCGATTTTTGTGCACCCTGAGACCGGGTTCCATGTCGCGTCTGTCCATTCAATGCTTGTACCAAGTGCCATAGTGTATTACTGTATATATAACCAGTATCGGAGTCAAGCCTTTCTGAATCATGCCAGTGCCGGACTTGGTGTGTGTGGCAAGATTTGTTGTGTTTGAGATATTCGGGCAGAGGAATTCCTCCAGTACGACCGCGACAAGGATCGCCATTTACTCGTCTGGGAGCGTGAGAGTTGATTGGGTATCGGAGGAGTTTATTCAATCCGTACCGTTCCCTGGAAGATGGAGGGCTCTGACTGATGGCTACCGGAGTGTCAGAGCCCACCGAGTTTAGACTACTGCAATAGTTCTCTCCTCTGTTGCCCCGTCAGTTGGGTTTGGTGGTGATGGGCTGGCAGCTTGCGCCGAAGAGGCATTACCGCCGTTGCGTGCCCTCGCGCCAAATTCAAACGCTGTCACGACGAATTGGACTTGCTGCATCGAGTGCCAATCCAGAACGACGGTCGCACCGCACACCAGCGCCTCGACGATCAGTTGGTCACCCTTCCTCGCGTGCTTGATGAGACTGTTCGCTGCCTCATCGAAGGCGTGAAACCATACTGTGCTGGCGACAGGTCGTTCCACTCCGTTCTCGTCAATGTTGTGGTTGTTGCCAACCAGGCAGAACCTCACGACGGTGGTAATTTCCTTTGCGACGAGTTCGGGATTGCGAGCAAGGGTCCCAACGGCCTGGAGCGTGAAGCCGTTCAACCTACTCATCTTGTTTGTCCTTCTTCGCAGAGGTAATGTGGGCGCTGCCGAAGCCACCCCGCGTCGAACGGTCAGCCGCCGTCATCAGCCCAAGCCGCTCTAGCCGAGCCTCGATGGCTCGAAGCGTGCGCCCGTGATGGGCGGCAATCTCGGAGATGGGCTGCTTATCCGCAAAGGCGGCTATCACCGCTTGCTCTTCCTCCTGGGTCCATGGCTTGCCGACGTTGTCGGGTAGCAGAGCGCGTCGTTGTTCACGAACTTCAAGAACCTGCAGCGCCGAAAGTCCCGTCAACAGTGCCCTCAGCACCTCGGTACGGTTGAGCACGGAATCGCGGGGCAACGGCTCGTCGGTGTCAGGGTCGTTGCCCTGGACGAGCGCTTGAAGTACCTCCTGAGCCCTCGTGGTGTTACTCATCGGTGCTACCCTCCGGGCTATTCGCGAGAGCGTCGCCGCCGGTCCGGTCGTCGTCGCTGCAGGAAGTCGTGCCGCCAAGTGCCTCGATGATTTTCGTCAGCTCAAGGAGTTGCTCGTACAGCGGATCTGAGCCACAACGCTGCAGGACGTGAGCGAAGTCGCCGTCTTGAGTGGCGTTCTGGTGGTCTAGTGCCGTGTGAACGGTGATGCAGACATCGAGGATCGTCTCAAGCTCGGTGAAGACGGATTCCAGGTCTTGACGAACGACCACTATTCGTTGGTCGATGGGTTGGAGAGGGGAAGGTGGGTGGGCAGGACGGCCCCTGGGTGCCGTAGTAGACTGTTGTCCAGGCATGATGTGACCTCGTTATCAGGTTACGTTGTGCTTAGGTGCCCGCTGGTGCTGTAACACCGGTGGGCACCGCTTCTTGATTCCTCGCAAGAATGAACGATCCGGAAGCGTTCGCGGCCTGGATTTACGGCATGGCTTCCAAGCGGTATCGCGGTCGGCAAGTTCTTTGGCTAAAGGGTGAGAACGGCGAAGACGGCAAGAGCTATGTGCAGCGGCTGATCGCGAAGAACCTGTTCCCTAACGTTACGCATCCGATGATGAACTCCGCACTGTCGGAAGGGGCGTCCCGATTCATCGGAGCAGAGTTCGAGAACAAATACTTGGCGTATTGGGACGACTGCAACAACACGATGGCGTTGTTTCGTGAGGACGTAAAAGCCTTGTCCGCTGGTGCAGACGGCAACAAAGCCCGTGTCGAGCATAAAGGGGTGATGGCGTATGAGGCGCAACTGGAGGCTCGTCTATGGATCAACAGCAACTACGCGCCTTCAGTCAGTCAGGACAACTTCGTCCACTCTCGGCTCCTGTACGTTTGCCTTGAAGCGATGTCAGAGGAGCCTGACATCAACATTGGTGCAAAGTTCGAAGCTGAGCTTCCTGCTTTCCTCGAACATGGGCAACGCATGTTCGAGAAATTGTGCCCGGACAGTCGGAAGATCGGTCAAAGCCCTGACGCTGAACAGGAGATCGACGAGATGGCGGACAATTTCGACCACCACTATGAGGCGATCTTCGATCAGCTGTGGGTACAAACCACGGAGTTCGAGGATTCCTACGTGACGTGTGCCGACATCCAGACTGTGTTGAAGCGAGAGGGATTGCGCGACCACGTCAAGCAGGCTGACTGGTATCGGTGGCTCGAAAAGCGAGAAGGTCTGAAGCGTAGCAAGATTCCGGAGGGCGACGGATTCCGAAAAGTAGTGCGCGGCATGAGAGCTAGGTCAGCACCGCCAACGTTTGACTTCAGGAATACACCAATGCGAAAAACGGGTACGTGAGGGCAAACTGGATGCCGCAGTCGATGCAAACGGGGGCGAAAGCCCCCGAATGCGTTTATGGGGATGGAACCGAAGAACCGAAGGAACCGAGGCAATGAAGTGCGTCCTTCCTACTGTCTGCTGTTTAACTCTTTCAACTGCTGGAAGAATCACGAGTGAGATCGTCGGTTCCTTCGGTTCCGCTGTCGGCATCGTGGTGTAGTGGGTTGCGTTTTCTTCCACGACGCTCCTTGTTGACTTCGGTGCCGATATCGGTCACCAACGCGGCCAGGATCTCTTGGAAGTTCGGCCAAGACAACGGGCCGAGGTTCAGTAGGGACAATCTTCACGAGCGCCTCCGTTGCTTCCGGTTTCTCTGGTAGATTCCCCACAGCGAGTTCAGGTATTGGTTGGACAACCTTCGGGGTAGCTGCTCAAAGCCAGGAATGCTCTCGAAAAGCAGTAGCATGGCGTCGTTGAACCGCACTCGCGTCAGGTCGGCCCCTGAGTCCTCGATGACGATGCGAACGAGCATGCGGATCTGGTCTCTCGTCAGGTGGTGCATGGGTGCCTCCTATTGCGATGCACCTCCATCCAAGCCCGGGATGAGGACAACCGCTGAAAGTGGGAAGAACCAGGACGTGTCGGTCGGCGTTAACAGGGTCCCGACGCTTTGGGACACGGAGCCGCGTCCACATCTCCCAGAGTCGTCGTTCATTCAGGCTCGTTTAGGTGAGCGCTACGAGTTGACGGATCATTCCCATGGGGCCGTTGGTGTCTGGTGTCACATTTCGGCGCGTATGCTGTTTGGTTTCGGGTTGGATTCCGGGATTCACCTTGATGCGATACTCGAGCACGAAGACGTGTTCGCCCGTTCTCTGATCGAATACTTGAGCCTTCTTCCTCACGGTCGAGCGAACCTTGTTGGGGAATCCGAGAGTGCTATCCAGCACGGTGAGTAGCTTGTTCCAATTGGTCATGCGAGGTCCTCCTTTACTGTATTTACTGACCAGCGGACCAAGGCGCGGATGCATCGCGGCAAATAGAACCCATCGCCTTCGATTGCGTCCAGTGAGTGCTATCGAAGGACTCCGTTCATTACGCCCCGTCATGTGGGGCGAGTGCCTATGCCGGTTGGATCCGCGAGTGTAGAATCGTGATTACTCAAACTCGCGACGCTGATCGCCTTGAGGCCCTAGAAATGACCTATTACCTTCATCGCATTTCAGACAAGTATGGAACTCACGTATGGAAGGTTGACGCAGATCGGGCCTTCCGCATTGGCGTGCCGAATCCGGAGAACCACAAAGGGTCCAGTTATTTTGAAAGGAGTTCTGGAAAGACGATATGGGAAACGATTCAGTCTGAAACGGACTGGTTCGGGCCGGCGGGCCAGAGTCCCTTCGAGGCGGCTATCCTTCAGCCCGGCGAATACTATTACCGAATGGCTCGGCCGCTTGAGCAGCACAAACGGACTGCTGCGGGCTTCTATCCTGGTGCTAAAGATGAATCGAGCGTGATAGCTGTTTCACTCGGTCAGTTGAACGTGTTTACGCGGCAACTTGATCGCATATGCCAAACGGTTCACCCTACACCACAGACGTTTGGGGCATACGGTCATGACATCAGGAATTCGCTCATCATCGCCTGTACGGAAGTCGAGTCACATTGGCGCGGTGTTTTGGAGGCGAACGGGCTAAAGCGGGATCGCTACTCAACCAACGATTATGTTCGCTTGCTCAAGCCAATGAGGCTTGATGAATACGAACTTAGATTTGTGACTTATCCGTGGTTGCCACCGATCAGCCCATTCCGCGGTTGGGTCAGCACTGGGAAACCTACACAGGATCTGAAGTGGTATGATGCGTACAACGCTGTAAAACACAATAGGGAACATGAGTTTGAGAGGGCTAACCTACAGCACGTCTTTGAGGCAGTCTGTGCGTGTGTGGTAATGATGGCTGCTCAATTCGGACTGACGGATGGCTTCGGGCACCATTCTGATGTGGCGTCGTTTTTCCGGCTTTCGGCTGAGCCAACTTGGGATCTCACAGAAATGTACATCTATCCGTACGACGGATACGCCGCCGGGTGGTCACCGATATCTTTCTTATTCCCATGAAGACAGGTAGGCAGGATGACCGAATCCAGACTTCGCGGTTATTCCGACAGGTCTACCGGCGCTCCTTTCGAAGCGTCTACTGGAAGACTACCGCACTGGCCCCAGCGAGGATGTAACTCAGTGGTTTCAGTGCCGATTCCTTTTAATCGGCCTACTATCACCAGCAATACTTAGCGAAGAATCCTGACGGTTATTGCGGGGCATGCATGGACAGACTGACAAGGGGGGGACCTCGCCGGCCTGGAGGCGCGCAGCATTTGTACCCGCTGCATTCAGAAGCCGTTCCTGAAGAACGAGGTCAATATCGGTAATGTCATCACCGAATGTGACTACTGCAAAGGCCACAATCCCGCAATCTTCATCAGTGATCTCGCCACTCGCTTCGAACGGGTGTTCAAAGAACACTACACGCACGCGCTGGTCGGCAATTACAGCCCAGTGGAATGCCACAGGATAAACGAAGACCAGAAACGCTTTGGCTGGGACGCGAGGTTCGACACTGTCGCAGCACTTATTTCCTCCTTGGCCCAAATCCAAAAGCGGCGGCGGAGCATGTGCGTGTGGTCATCAACATCCGCGACTACGGCAGCGATCCCGGTCCGGGGTGTGGAGCATCCGGTTTCGAGAAGGACTGCGAGTACTTCAGAGGTCTCTTTGGATGAAATCCTCTATCCATCGGCCCGGAAAAGTGACAATGGTGAAAATGTCGCTCTTTTCCACAAATCATCTCTCGTTGAGATTCCGTATGTCGAACCCGAGACTCATTTCAACGTGCAAACTCAGGAGCCATACGACAGCGGTTACGATTACCGGGTAGTGGAAACGTTGCCTTCTGTCCCTCCGAGTGACAAGAAGAATACGAACCCGAGACGCAAGCTGACAGTCAGAAGGTACTTTGCGGCTTAATCGCGACTCATTGCGCGTTCACCATGTCGAAAGCGCATTCTTCAAGACAAAATTTTACGAGGTTCACCGACATCATCAGCAGGAGGAGTGCCCCTGGTTGAAACCACGCCCCCAGTGATAGTCTCGGCAGCGCGACGCGCGATGTCCACTAGCGTCACAAAGGCGTTCGCCATGCGCTGATGATCGCCCGGATTGTAAGCATCAGCGGGTATCGGCTGCAGATCGGGGTACCGGCGCGCTTTGCTTTGTCAACCACGGCAGGGCAATACCGGCCGTCATAAGGGCTATCGCCACAAATTGACGTGGCATCGGGATCTCCCCGAGTGCCACCATGCCGGTCAATGCCGTCGTGATCGGAATGCAAGGCATGAATAGTGATGCCGTCTGCGGCCCCAACTGCCTTACGGCATAGGTGTAAAGAAATATCGCGGCCGAGCCCGCAAGGAGTCCCTGTATCACCAGCTGCATACCGATCTCGATAGCCGATGCTGCTCCGAGGCCAGTCGGTGCCAGGAGATGGACGAACGGGAGCGGTAGGCATGACAGGAATGCCACAGCCGCCGTCGCGCCCAGCGGATCGACCGACCATCGCCGCAGGAGAATGGAATACGCAGAGAACATGATCCCAGACACGGTAAACAGGGCATCACCGTAGAGCAGGTGGTCCCCCTTGTCTCTAGCGGCGGGAGAAACAAACAGGAGAAGGCCCCCAATGATCATCAAGATGCCAACGATCCGTACCGCTGGGATCGGATCTTTGAAGACGATGCGTGACAGCAAGAAGGAGAACAAAACAATCGACGCAGGGCACACCGCAGCGGCGTGGGAGGCCGGGGCGTAAACCAAGCCTGAGTTGATGATCAAGGGATAAGGAAAGCCCACCAGCAGCGCCAATACGCAAGCGCGTCGCCAGCCAAGCTCCCCCATCTTTGCGAAGCCCATTCGCCATAGGATGGGCACGAAAACCATCCCCGCACCCGCGAAGCGCAGGCTTGCGATGTCGGCCGAAGTCAGGTGCGCGCGCAGGCTGAAGCGCGCAGCAACGAATTGGACCGCTGTGATTGCGACCATCGCCAGGCCGGCTGCCATGGCAAGTCTCCGGTAACTTTCGCCGAGCTCACCAGTCATGCGCAGTCAATCTCCGGCACGCGAGGGAAGCGCAGGATATTGGAATAAGATGCGTGTTAAAATACGAGTTCTCGGCCCAATTTGAGTGAAAATCACTAAATTCTCGCCGCTCTAGCGTGGATTATGAAATGAGTGATCTGGACAGCGTGGATTTCCAACTCCTGCGTTTGCTTCAGGAGGACGGTCGTCGCACCACCCTCGATCTGGCTGAGCGTGTTGGGTTGTCTCCCACTGGTACGAGCCAACGGGTGAAACGCCTGTTTCGTGAGGGCTACATCAAGGCTGTCAGGGCCGTGCTCGATCCGCAGAAGCTCGGCCGAGGAACGCTCGTGTTCATAGAGGTGCGCCTCGACCAGACCGCTCCACATGTCTTCGACCGATTCGCGGAAGCCGTCGCCCAAGCACCCGAAGTGTTGGAATGTCACATGGTCGTGGGTGGGTTCGACTACCTGGTGAAGGCGCGAATTGCAGATATGGCAATGTTCCAGGACTTTCTGCAGCGAGTCATCCTGCCGTTACCAGGCGTCAGGGAAACACACACGTACGCTTCCGTCGCCAATGTGAAGCCCGATGCCCTCTTGCCATTGTGACAGCCGATGTCGCTGTAAGTGGACGGCAAGGGGATGAGCCCATTGCACGTGTCAGCGGAGAATATGCCCGGATACCCCCCACCCACCGGTACCTCAATAGCGTTATCCGGCACCGCGGCGATCATCGGGACATAGCAGCAGAGCGTCGCCCAATACGGTTTCTATGAATATGCCGACATTGTCACTCTCACACCGGGAGGCAGCACGTCGCCCTAGCTTCGGTCCGGCGCATACGCCTGCAGCGTGCTCCGATATACCCTGGCGATGAATACAAAATCCGCTCCGCTGGGCTTACTCGTGATGCGATTAATAGCGCGCCGATACGTCCACACTCGATGCAGCGTCTGCACAAACGTTCGAGCACAGTCGGGGGGAGCATTGCACAATAAGCATGTGGCCGCCACGACGATCCTTACATAACCCTATCAGCGGCCATCTGGTAATCGCGATTTGACTCCTGCACATCCCGATTTTCGACTGCAGATAGATCCTCTTGAACCGTACTGCCGACTCGCCAAAGGTGATAAGCCGCCCAAAATGCAATAGTAGACATGATCAACATCGCGTAGCGCAACGAGTCCTTACCCAAGGTCGGCGACAGTAGGTCACTGAGTACTCCTACCAGTTGCGGTCCGAGTCCCATGCCGATCAGATTTCCAAGCAACAGCACGACCGCGAGTGTTGTGGCACGCATTTCGGCGACGACCAGCCGTTGC
>Ga0105240_10006240_pt1 | contig 17538 bp, 19 predicted proteins | sample KBSC54metaG_FD_80426 | JGI IMG/M metagenome (GOLD analysis project Ga0105240, IMG submission 80426) | Corn rhizosphere microbial communities from Kellogg Biological Station, Michigan, USA - KBS C5-4 metaG | ecosystem: Host-associated > Plants > Roots > Rhizosphere > Soil | place: Michigan, USA...
AATCGATGAGAGTGCTGCTGCTTGGCTGGGGCGTGGCTAGCTGCCTCGACCTAGCCGGGCAGTAGCCAGTTCGAATGGTACGGCAGGCGCTGGCGCATGCGGCGAAGTTCGCGGCGGAGTTTCCGGTCCAACCCAGAAGCGATGCCATTAGTGTCATACCCGCGCCGCGTAGTGTCCATGAGCACCCTAGCACCACCATGAAGGAGGCATTCCAGGATGGGCCTCCATTTTTCTAGATAGTCCTCTGGGAATCGGAGTCCATTGTCGGCATTCGCGGTAGCTCCCGCAAGAGGGATATTCTAGACCCGAGATGATGTTTCCCGATATTCGGCTGGGCTTTGGTCGCTTGGGTTGAGCTCGTCGTCACTTGCGAGCACCGTTCCGCGTTCTTCAATGTCAACGAGGAACATCTTAACTAGCTGATCTTCCCATAGAATCAACACGGTTCCGTCCTTCTCGGCTCGTTCCGAAAGCATCAGGATGATTGAATCAGATGGGATATGGAGAAGTTCGCGTTTACCAGCCTCCACCAGCAAGGCGATGGTATCCCTGTCCAACTGAAACTGCTTACCGCGAAACATCGGGAAACGCCAGTATAGAGCATGCCGGGTGATTCCGGCCCACTAAATACTGTCGGCAGGATGGATTAGTACTATAAGGGCAAAAGGGGTATCTAGTACGCGCCCATCGCCCCTCAACCTACCGCCGAATCGCTGGGTATGCTAAGGGAACCAATCCTATTGTTTTGACTGGACTAACGCCGAGTCGTGCTTTTGCCTGCCCGTCCTTAATTTCCCATTTCCTTCTTGAGTCAGGGGTTGCGCATTTCGAGCAGGGGCTCGATCCGGTGGTCGTTTATTGGAGATTTTTGTCCCCCGCAAACTCCGCAAACCTCTGGATCTCCTTATGCGGCGTTTGCTGGAGCGCGCGCCACAGCAGGGCGTTCCCGAATAAGCTGAAGAACGCGGACGGTCAAAAACCTGGCCCTTGCTGCGCGCAAGAGCGATCAACTCAGCTTCGGGGGACACGCACAGCGGTCTTGCTACGCCGTTGGTGTCTGGTACGAGGATTTCACGCAAACCTTGGATGCCGAGGTCCGAGCACCGCTCCATCGTGCATCGTCTGAAGCGTCATGTGAAGGGCGACGCGCTATAGAGGACCGCTTAACTTTTCTGAAGCAGACATTCAAGGGAAAGCGCGTTGTGCGCAGCATACGCCATCTGGTCATTGTCGAAATAGATGTAAACACCCTTGAGTTCGGATTTCCATTCTTGGATTTGACCGGCCCACCTGGAGAGGTCGGCCGTCGAATAGCTTCCCTGGTAGGCGCCGCCTGGCCCGTGAAGCCGAATATAGGTAAAATCCGCCGTAAGATCCACCGGGGATCGAAACCCTGCGATTTCGAAAATGCAGAACGCAGCGTTGTGACGCCTCAGGATGTCTTGAATCTCTGGATTGTGCCACGTAGGATTCCGCAGTTCGAATGCGTACCGGTGTCCGGACGGCAGCATCGTCAGAAATGCCTCCAACCGAACCGGGTCCGCATCCCAAAAGGGAGGAAGCTGAAATAGAATCGGTCCCAGCTTGGAACCGAGTCCCGCCAAGGGTTCGAAAAACCTGGTGATGCCCGCTTCGGGATCTTTCAGCTTCTTCATGTGAGTCAAGAATCGACTGCCTTTAACGGCGAAGCAAAAGTCGTCTGGGGTCGACTCGTTCCATCGTTCGGCCATTCCCGGCGCCGGCAAACGATAAAACGTACAGTTAAGTTCAACGGTGCGAAAATGCTGGCAATAGAACTCCAGCATCTTGCTCGTAGGAAGCTTCGAGGGATAGAAGGCACCTAGCCAGTGCTTGTAGTGCCAGCCCGAAGTGCCGATGCAGACAGTGGAGGCGTAGTGGTTTTCGCCAACCTCCGGCCGACCGGGGGAAGTGTTAGCGCCGGCTTTTAGGACGCGCCCCGCCGGCCGAGCGGGCGCCGCTTTTTTTCGCGCCGTTACGGCGGCTGGATCCGTTCCGTCCCGCCGTTACTGTCTCGCCTTCTTCTTCGCCTTCCGCTTCTTCGTCGATTCCATAAAGCGCTTCGGCGATTTCCGATAACTTCGAATCGGCTGCCTTTTCCTCGTCCTCAGTTTGCTGCAGCAATTCCGCCGCCTGCTGGTTATCTAGCTGCTCGGCGATAGTGCGAGCGGTTCCGTAGGCCGAGATTTCGTAGTGTTCGACCTTCTGCGCCGCGGCAATGAGCGCGAGATCGCGAACAGGCTCGTCTTCTTCCTGGATGACCTCGCCACCCTCTTCGATCAGTCCACGCATGCCTTTGCAGGGTTTACTTTTGGCGCTTTCGCCCAGAAGTTGGAAGATCTGTTCGATTCGGGCTACGTGTTCTTTAGTTTCTTCCAGATGATCATTTACAGCGTCTGAGAGTTCCGGCGACGACGCGGCTTTTGCAATTTTCGGCAGAGCCTTAACGAGCTGTTTTTCGGCATCGTAGAGATCGCGCAATTGTTCGACAAAGAGATTTTCAAGAGTTTCTTGTTTCACGCAACGTTAGACTTAGATTCTCAAAAGATGTTTCATCAAATCCTCGCTTCGCGAAGCCTGGAGGCCGCAGCTTCCGGAGTCAGATCCCGCTGCGGCTCCGCCAACAGTTCATACCCGACCATAAACTTGCGAATGTCGGCTGATCGCAACAGAGGCGGGTAGAAGTGGGCGTGCAGATGCCAGGATAAGTGGTCACGGCTGCCAACCGGTTTTTGATGAAACCCCATGCTGTATGGAAAGGGCACACCGAAAAGAATATCGTAGCGCCGGGTGATGTCCTTCAAAATCATGCCCAGGTCGGACGCTTCAATACCCTGGAGCGCTTCCAGATCCGCGATATGGCGCTTTGGGAGGACCAGCGTCTCAAACGGCCACACCGCCCAAAAAGGAACCACTATTCGGAAAGACTGATTTTCGCAGACCCAGCGCTCTCCGGAATCTTCCAGGTTGAGATAGTCGCAAAGGAGGCACGATTGATGTTCATCGCGATAGTGAACCTGCCGGGTCTCCTCTTTTACAATCTCGTTTGGAACGTTCTCAGTAGCCCACACCTGGCAATGGGGATGAGGATTGCTGGCGCCCATCAAAGCGCCCCGGTTTTCGAAAAGCTGAACATATCGAATGAAAGGTAGCTCTGAGAGCGAGCGGCTCTGATCTCTCCACGTTTCCACCACGGCCGTTAAGGCCTCCGGATCCATCGAAGGAATCGCCAAATCATGCCGCGGCGAAAAACAGATCACCCGGCAAATTCCACGGTCAGGCTCAGCAACCATAACGTCGTGGTCATTCACGAGCCCTGATACTGAATTCTCCGGAAGTAGTGCGGGAAAGTCGTTGTCAAAAACGAATGTCGAAGTATACGCAGGATTTCGAACTCCGCCGGCCCGCTGGTTCCCAGGACACAAATAACATCGCGGGTCATAAGCGACGGTGCTAGGAGCAGCAGGCTCATCCAATCTTCCTTGCCAGGGCCGGTTGGTTCGCTGGGGAGAGACTAGAACCCAGTCGCCCGTGAGCGGATTTAGCCGCCGGTGCGGCCGTTCCATCCATTCAATCATTTAGCCCTGCATGGTTATTTCCTTCGCGCCGCCTACAGCGGAACAAAGATAGGTGTCGCAGCGAATATCCGTGGCAGCCAGGTACCCCTCGGTGACGGCCCGCGCGATTGCAGCACCTTGCGTCGCGTCCACCAATGAAACCGTGCACCCTCCGAAGCCGCCCCCGGTCATGCGAGATCCATACACTCCGTCGCATTTTCGGGCCAGTGTCACCATAAGATCGAGTTCCGCCGAGCTCACTTCGAATTTGTCTCTCAGGCTTTCGTGCGACGCGTTCATCAACATCCCCACGCGTCGAACATCACCGTCCTGGAGGGCCTCGGCTGCGCGCTGGACTCTTTCGTTCTCCTCAATCACATGAGCACATCGAAGATAGATCCTGTCGTCGAGAAGATGTTTCGACCGTTCGAGTTGCTCAATGGTTACGTCCCGCAAAGCGGAAATGCCGTTCAGCACGCTCGATAGAATTCGAAAACCGTCCTCACATTGCTGGCGGCGGATATTGTATTCCCCACCAACCAAGGCATGCTTTGTCATGGTGTTACAAATCAGCAGCCGCACGCTTTCAGGCAGCGGCAAGTATCGATGTTTCAAAGACCTGCAATCCAGAAATATGGCTTGTCTCTCACGCCCATGGCAGCAGGCGAACTGATCCATGATTCCAGATCGCGCGCCAACGAATTCGTTTTCCGCGCGTTGGCACATTTGTGCGATCTCTGTTGGCCCGACTGTTAATCCGGCCAGCGCCACCAAAGCAATCGCGGTCGAGACCTCCAAAGCCGCCGAAGAACCCAAGCCGGAACCCATCGGAATATGTCCTTCGATCCACAAATCGGCGTCGCGCAGAACGTATCCCGACCTCTCTAGCATGACCGCTACGCCCCGGACATAGTCGCTCCAATCGTGACGCGGACTGGCAATAGGATCGTTTAGGTCGAATATAGCGGCCTCCTCAAGACTATCCGACCATGCGCGAATCCGGTTCAGCGATCCTTCTTTCGCGGCAATGCGGGTAAACAACCCAATTGCCGCCGGCATCACGAATCCGTCGTTGTAATCGGTGTGTTCTCCGATGATGTTCACGCGGCCCGGTGCCTGAAAAGTGCGAGGCGACGAACCACTGTGAAGTCGGAACGGACGCTTGAGTCTTCCTTTATCAATCATTCTGTCGTGACACCATGGCTGGATATATATATGTGCAAGCTATATACATGAGAAGCAATCGAAGTGCCGAATTCTTCATCCGGTTGCACGATGTGCATACGTCGATAGCTCGACGCGGCGTAAATAACTGTTTTCCTTAGCGCTCTAGGAACGGGGACTGAAATGCTAGGAGTACTGGAGCGATGGAAAGTTCGTTTCTACATCCGGATATAACGGATGCCGCGGTTTTCAGAACCTTCGTCCAAGCGGGCTTCGAATGTTCCACACACCGAAACCTAAAGGGCGCACGACTGGATCTAGTTAGCTCAACCGGACATGATCGGTTTGTGGAACAAGATTATCGCCGCCTCAAAGAGTTCGGCATGTTAACCGCACGTGAGGGATTGCGGTGGCATCTTATTGAGCGCGAATCTGGCGTTCGCGATTTCTCGACGGTCTTGCCATTTCTGCACGCCGCTCAGGAAGCAGGAATCCAGATTATCTGGGATCTTCTTCATTTCGGATGGCCGGATCATTTGAATATCTTTGAGCCGGACTGGGTGAAGTCCTTTGCTGAATTCGCTGCTGGATTCGCAGGACTCTTACGGCGGGAAACTTCGGACATTTCTTTCGTTGTACCGATAAACGAAATATCCTTCTTCTCCTGGGCAGGCGGTGACACGGCTCACATAAATCCGTTCACGAGAGGGCGCGGGCACGAACTGAAACGCCAGCTCGTTAGCGGCGCGATTCAAGCCTCGCACGCACTGAGAAGCGAGCTCGAGAGAATTCAGCTCGTTTCCGCGGAGCCGGTGATTCATATTGTCGGCGACCCCGCCCGTCCCGACGACGTAATTCAGGCGGAACAGTATCGCTCCGCCATGTTTGAGGCTTGGGACATGCTGGCCGGCCGCGCCCATCCCGATCTCGGCGGCGATGAAAGCTGCCTGGGCATCATTGGCGTGAACTATTACGATCGCAACCAGTGGTGGAACTATGGTGAAACCATATGGCGCGGAGCACCGGAATATCGTCCGTTCAGGCACATCCTGCAAGAAGTCTACGAACGATATCACCGTCCGATGTTTGTTGCGGAAACAGGCACGGAAGATGCCGCCCGGCCGAGCTGGTTCGCTTATATCAGCGAAGAAGTACGAGCCGCAATTTCCGCAGGAGTTCCAGTTCGAGGAGTCTGTCTGTACCCGATCTTGAATCATCCGGGATGGGATGACGATCGGCATTGTTACAACGGGCTGTGGGACTATCCGGATCCGAACGGTTCCAGAAAGCTTTTTGAACCTCTGGCCAGAGAAATTCAAACTCAAGAAAAGTTAAGGACAACACAAAAAGATGATGTACATTACTCAATCTCCCGCGATGCCTGACCTTGTATGCCTTTCCCATCTCCGGTGGAACTTTGTTTTTCAAAGACCCCAGCACTTGATGAGCCGGTTTGCCAGGGATCGGCGCGTGTTCTTCGTGGAAGAACCGGTCTACTCAGAAGAGGCGAGCGATCCCTGTCTCGACGCGAAGATATGCCCTCGGACCGGCGTGGAAGTGCTCACCCCCCGGTTAGCTGAGGAACTGCGTCTACATTCAACCCAAGTCGTGGCAGCCATGCTCTCACGGTTTGTTACGGAGAGAAAGATTCAAAGACCGATTCTCTGGTTTTATACTCCGATGGCGATCGATCTGGTGCCCGAGGGTATTTCGCACGCGGCCGTCGTCTACGATTGCATGGATGAACTGTCGGGCTTTAAAGGCGCCTCCTCTCAACTGCCCATGTATGAGCAGCGCCTGATGAAGTTGGCCGATCTCGTATTCACCGGCGGCGTTAGCTTGTTCGAAGCGAAGCGGACCTTGCATCCTCACGTGCATGCGTTTCCGAGCGGCGTAGATGTACTCCACTTTTCGCAGGCACGGACCATCGAGGAAGAACCCGCGGATCAGCGAGATCTCAAGCACCCCCGTCTCGGGTTCGCAGGAGTGGTCGATGAACGTATGGATCTGGGCCTGATTCGCGAGGCCGCGGAAAAGCGCCCGGAATGGCAGCTTATCATGCTGGGGCCCGTGGTTAAAATCGACCCCGGTTCGCTGCCTCGCCTGCAAAACATCCACTGGCTGGGAATGAAAGATTACCAGGATCTGCCGCGATACTTCAGCGGGTGGGATGTCGGAATGATGCCGTTCGCTTTGAATGATGCCACCCGCTATATAAGTCCTACGAAGACGCCCGAGTATCTGGCGGCAGGCCTGCCGGTAGTCTCGACGCCTATTCGCGACGTCGTCCAGCCGTATGGAGAACTCGGACTCGCGCATATCGCGAGCAACGCCGAAGAGTTCATCACCGAAGCGGAAAATGCTATGGAACACGGTATGAGCCTGAAGTGGCGCGAGCGCGCCGATGAATTCCTGGCATCCCTGTCCTGGGATTCCACCTGGAGTTCCATGAACAAACTTATTCAAGAGTCGATTGAATCGCGCGACCGGCATGACTCGGCGCATCCAGGCACGCATGGCCATGCTCGGGAGGTCGCTCGTGTTTGATTATATTGTCGTCGGCGCCGGGTTCGCCGGATCCATCGTCGCCTCTCAAATGGCTCGCAACTTTGGCAAGAAAGTGCTTCTTGTGGATCGCCGCAACCATATAGGTGGCAATGCCTACGACCATCACGATGCCGCCGGCATTCTGGTTCACAAGTACGGGCCGCATATTTTTCATACGAATTCGCGCGATGTATTCGACTACCTGTCGAAGTTCACCGAATGGCGTAATTATGAGCATCGCGTTCGCGCGTTCGTGGACGGAAAGCTGGTGCCGATCCCGATTAACCTTGATACGATTAACTCCATCTATGGGCTGAATCTCGATGTGAACCAGGTGGAGGCGTACCTGGAATCAGTAGCCGAGAAACCCGCGGCGATTCGAACCGCTGAAGACGTCGTCGTAAGTCGCGTTGGCCGGGATTTATACGAAAAAATGTTTCGGGGCTACACGCGAAAACAATGGGGTCTGGATCCTTCTGCTTTGGACGCTTCGGTGACCGCTCGCATACCAGTGCGGACGAACCGCGACGATCGTTATTTCACGGATACCTATCAGGCTATGCCGCGGCATGGTTTCACGCGAATGTTCGAGAACATGCTGGATCATCCTAACATCACCTTTGCGCTTGGAACAGACTATCGCGATGTGCTTCGCTCCGAAAAAGGCCGCGCGATTGTTTACTCGGGGCCAGTGGATGAGTTCTTCGACTTTCGGTTCGGCAAGCTTCCCTATCGATCCCTGCAATTCAAGCACGAAACTCGCGACGTCGAACAACTTCAGCCCGTGGCGGTGATCAACTATCCGAACGATCATGCGTATACTCGTGTCACGGAGTTCAAACACCTGAGCGGCCAAGCGCATCGCAAAACGAGCGTTGTGTACGAGTTTCCGTGTGACAGGGGCGATCCGTATTATCCCGTGCCGCGGCCGGAGAACGCAGCCCTGTACAAACTATATGAAGCGCTGGTTGCTGAGACGCCGAACGTTCACTTCGTCGGCCGGCTGGCGACGTACAAGTACTACAACATGGATCAGGTGGTGGCACAGGCGCTCACCTTGTGCGTCAAACTGTCGGGCGCAAGTCGCGGCGAGCTGATCCGGAGACCTCCTTTAGAACCGGCAACGGCGTCCACGCTTAAATCAGAAGCGAATTGATTTGCCGAATTACAGCGGGATCGAACTTCATTCGACGATCGTATGTCATCAGGCCGTTGACTTCCTGTTCGACGTCGTAGAGTTGGGTGTAGCAAATTCCCGCAATTTGCGGGATGCGGCTCAGCGCTTGATAGAGGCCTCGGATTCGTTCGACAGCCTCTTCGGCGCTTTTCTCTAGGCCTGAGTAACCCCACGAGTTAGGCGGCACTTTCGCCAGATCCTCCCGCAAGATGTATCCTATGCCGCCGAATTCCGACAAAAAAATGGGTGATCCGTTGTAGCGATATCCCGGTGCGAGATATAACTTGCCGTACAGCGGCAAAGGTACGTTGCCATAAGGAAGGTTCTGGAATCGGCGGTACAGCTCTTCGCCCGTGCGCGTGTAATCATGAATCGCGAACAAGTCCGTCGCTTCGGTATGTTCCCAGCCGTCGTTGTCAATCACCAGGCGTGTATCATCCAGTGATTTGGTCAGGTAGTAGAGGGCTTTAAGATGCGCTTGCTGCTGCGGATCGCGCAAATTGGGAACGCCCCAGCTCTCATTGACCGGGACCCAGATGACAATGCTGGGATGGTTGTAATCACGGCTTACAACTTCGATCCACTCTCGAGTCATTCGTGAAACGGCCTGTGGACTGAACAAGTAAGCATTCGCCATTTCGGCGGAAACCAGCAGCCCCAGCTTGTCCGCCCAATAAAGGTAGCGAGGATCCTCCACCTTCTGGTGCTTGCGCACACCGTTAAAGCCAAGCTCTTTGGTGTGATGGATATCCTGTTGAATGGCTTCGTCGGAAGGCGGCGTCAGATTCGATTCGGGCCAGTACCCCTGATCCAGAACCGTTTTAAGATAGATCGGCTCCCCATTCAGGAGTATTTTTCCGTCCTGCGTTCCGATGGAGCGAAACCCGAAATAACTTTCCACAGAGTCCAGACGGCCATCCGGGCCGCCAAGCTCAATACGAACGTCATAGAGCTGAGGCGAATGCGGCCACCAAAGGTGCGGCTCGGCAATGTGAACGCCGATACTCGATCTGGGGCCGTCCACCAGGCCCATACCAGTCGCCAGCGCGCGACCATTACGGAGCACCGTAACATCCACGAAAAGGGATTCGCCGGATGGCCGCACTTTGACAGCGAACGATACGGAGCCGTCTGTGCGCGGCGTAATCCGAACACTTTCCAGGTAATGAACCGGCACAGGCTCAAGCCAAACGGTTTGCCAGATGCCGGTGGTGCGGGCATAGAAAATGCTAACGGGTTCGGCTTCCCAATGCTGCTTGCCGCGGGGGATATAGCGATCATCCGGTGGATCCTCGGCGCGTACCAGCACGATGTTTTCACCCGGCTGAAGCTGGCCCGAAATCTCGCAACTGAAAGGAGTGTGACCGCCTTCGTGCGAAGCTACCACAATCCCGTTGATCCACACTGTAGCGCGATAATCCACCGCGCCAAAGTTCATCAGAATTCGGCGGCCGTCCCATGAATCCGGAATCCGGAATCGTTTCAAATACCAGACGCAGGGATGAAAGGAACGATCCCCAATACCGCTCGAACGCGATTCCATGGAGAATGGAACTAGTATCGTGCCGGGCAGCTCGCTGGCGCTGAACCACCGCTGTTCCAGTCCAATATTAGTATCATCCGTGCGGAATTCCCAGACGCCATTCAGGTTTAGCCAGTCGCGACGCACGAATTGCGGGCGCGGATATTCCGGACGAGGAATCGGATCGGCAGGAGACGTTTGATGAGATGCTGGATCTCTAACTGGGATTGACACGGCGACGCAGAAGATTACTACTCAAAAGTACCACGTTAGTTTTCATCCCAGGCTCCGCGAAGCATATCCCGGCTCATCCTGAGATACTCGCGATCCGGCGTGAAGACTTCCAGCGTGATGGTCCCGTCGTAACCATTCGCTCCCAGGCGAAGATGAATATCGACGCTGACAGCCTTGTTGTCATGCAGGTGAACGCGACGAAACCTCTGGCCGTAAGCCTTGAGAATCGAGTCGTGGAGTTCACGGGCACCAGCCAGGTTCGCATAACCGATGTCCAGATGGAGGCCTAAATCCGGCAGTGATCCAGAAGTTCTCCGAGCTGTTCAAAGGCAGGTAAAAAAGGCCGTGTGGCCGACGACCTGAAAGTGACAATCTTCAATGCACGCCGGACGGCGTCAACATCAATGCGCCAGCTTGCCCCAGCGGGAGGCTCTAAAATGAGATCCGCGTGTTCGGGCAGCGCAGCTTCAAGACACCGATGCTTCGAATCCATCACTTCTATTGGGACGCAATCGGAGTGCCTTTAGCGGAAGCCTCGGAACGCGGGATCGCTTTGCTTGAGCTTCTCGCAAAATTCCACGGCCGTGTCCCAATCCCTGACGATCGGATTGGTGAACAACGCTAGAGTCGCCAAAGCCGAAGACCGTTCCACGGCCGCCTGGATCGTAAGCCGCTCGAATGTCTTGACCGCGAGCGTGAGTCCTATGACTGACTCGGGTAGAGGTTTCACTGGCATCGGAACGGCCCCCGAACAATTGACCAGGCAGGGTAGTTCCACTACATCTTCCGGTTGAAGCTCCGCTAGCGTCGTGCCGTTAGGGCTGTTCAATATCATCTCCGAAGGCTCAGTTTTCAACAGTGCCTGGATGGTCTCCACGGCGATCCGGTGATAGCCCGCGGCTCCTTCAAAAGGATCCCAGCCGGGGTCGTCTTGATCGAGCGCAGATCCAGCTTCACCTTCGAGGCGCATATAGCTCGCGTTTCTGCGATTCAGGTAAGACCGGTAGCTTCGAAGCGCTTCTGCCGGGTTCCCTTGCCGGACGCCTGCTTCCAGATGGGCCCAGACTGTTCGATTCAGCTCTAAGAGCTCTTCCCCGCGCGTTCGATTCGTGCGGCGCTGGTTTTCAAACGCGCGCCGCTGGCTGTAGTAGAAGAACAAATACTCCGTTGGAATGAGTTGAAGGGCTCGAATCAAGCTCGGTGAGAAAAGCTTGGCAGGGTAAAGATGCTCCAGAAAAACATCGTCCTCGAGAACACGTTTCGTAACGTCCTGGCCCACCACACGCACGCTCCGGATCCAACCCAGATGATTCAGCCCCACATAATCGCAGACGATGTTCTCCATCGGCTGATTCAGAGCGTTTGCGATCCGAAATACCAGCTCGACAGGCGTATCGCAGATTCCGATAACGCGAGCTCCGCTGTGCTTTGAGATGGCCTGCGTAATCATTCCGGCCGGATTCGTGAAATTCACGATCCAGGCGTTCGGAGCGGTACGCTCCACCATCCGTGCGTATTCGATTGCCGCCGGCACAGTCCTTAGAGCCATAGCGAAACCCGCTGGACCCGTGGTCTCCTGGCCAGCCAAGCCACACGAAATCGCAAGCCGTTCATCCCGCGCGCGAGTTCCCATGTCGCCAACGCGGATGCTGCTGATGACGAATGAGGAACCGTCTATTGCCGTCAACGGACTCTCGGCAGCGGCCAGCTGCATGCGTCCGCCAGAAACGAGAATCCGGCCAAGCTCGGTCATGACCTGAGCGTGGGTCGCGTTCGTGTCATAGAGCTCCAGACGCGAGATATTAAGGCCCGAATGGCCCAAACCGTGAATTAATAAAGGCGTGCGCAGACCGCAACCCAGCACGGCTATCTTCATGCGGCCTTACCAAGGCTCGATTCGCATTCGCGAAGCTCTTGAAGGTTGGGAAACGCTTCAATACCTCCCAGGGCTCGAGTCGATAACGCCCCGCAGATATTTGCTAACTCTAAGCACCGCTGTGGCTTTGCGCCGCGCAGCCAACCGTATATGAACCCGGCATTGAAGCAGTCTCCGGCTCCTGTGGTGTCCACGGATGTAACAGGGAAAGGGTCAACTAAAAACTCATGATTTCGCCATAAAAGCGCCGCGCCTTTTCCTCCGAGTTTCAGTCCCACGCCTCGGAGTCCTTTTTCCCGCAGTGCATGAAGTATCTTGGAAGTGCCTGTCTGCCGTGCCACCCATTCAGCCTCCTGCTCATTCGGGAAAAAAATGTCGCACTGACGTAAAATATTCAGGCTTTCATCTCGAGTAAGCCAGCTCAGATGCGACTGCACGTCGATTGATATACGGCATCGGCGGCGTCGCAGATCATCCAAAAGCGGACCATGGATCTCAACGTCGGGAGTACAAGCGAAATGGACATGCCGCGCCGATTTTAAGATCTTGATAGTCTTCTCCTGGGAGAATAAATGGTGAAGCCGGCTGTTAGCGCCATAGTAGCTGAAGAAGGCTCGGTCTTCGCGCGTGGAAACGCTGACGGTTACGCCCGTGGGTTCACTGGGATGGAATGCTATGCCGCTACAGTCCACTCCTCTCGCTTGAAGTCTTTCGATCAGCCACGCGCCATCCGCCTTCCCCACTACGCCGATCACGGCGACATGAACCCCTAACTTGGACAGCGCACAAGCCGTTATCGCCGCGCCCCCGCCTACTTCGCGCTGAAACTCTTTCGCGAACGCCTCCTCGCCGAGCTTGGGGAGGGAAACAAAACTGCTAAAAATCTCGTCGATAAAAAGCTCTCCGATAATTGCGACACTGCGGCGCGCGGCGGGTTTCACCAAGTGGGGGCTCGCAATTCTTGAGCCGAAACCAAACGTACCTGGCCTTGTAATTGCAGGCCGCGTCAAAGGGAAATGAGATATACGATCCTGAGCGTGGCCTACCCTCTCACGCAAGTCGGGCCGGACGCTGCAGGGGGCTCTGAGCAGATTCTGACGCAACTGGACGCGGCGCTAACCAAACGAGGACACCGGTCCCTGGTTTTGGCTGCGGAAGGTTCACAAGTGAGCGGCGAGCTGATCGCGTCTCCTAAGGCGGGCAAGCGATTGGATGACGCTGCCCGTGATTGGGGCCAGCGGGTGCATAAAGAGTTGATCCGATCGATCCTAGGCAAAATTTCCGTGGATCTCATTCACATGCATAGTTTGGACTTCCATCGGTATCTCCCCGTATCAAATGTCCCCATGCTTGCGACTCTGCATCTGCCGCCAGACTGGTATCCGGCAGAGATTTTCGCGCTGAAAAACTGCAACCTCAACCTGAATTGCGTTTCTTCCACCCAAAGGCGGGCGTGTCCTCCTAGCGTGCCGTCGATCTCCGTGATTCCGAACGGCGTCGATGTCAATAGGTTTCATCCGACTCACAAGAAGCTGGGCTATGCGATGGCACTCGGGCGCATCTGCCCTGAAAAGGGTTTTCATCTGGCACTTAAAGCGGCTCGCCTTGCACGAAGTGAGTTTTTGCTGGCTGGCGAAATTTTTCCGTATTCCTCCCATCGGGAGTATTTTGATCGCAGGATCGCACCGCGGCTGGATCGAAAACGCCGTTTCATTGGACCCGTAGGTTTCCAGAAGAAAATACAGTTGCTAGCAGAAGCCAAATGCTTGCTTGTCCCCAGCACAGTCGCGGAAACCAGTTGCCTGGTAGCGATGGAGGCGTTGGCTTCAGGAACTCCGGTCATCGCTTTTCCATCCGGAGCTCTGCCTGAGATCATCGATCATGGCCGAACCGGTTATCTTGTCTCAAACGTCAAAGAAATGGCTGACGCTTTGTCCGAAGTCGGGTCTCTGAGCTCCGCCGAATGCCGCCGCGAGGCGTTAGCTCGCTTTTCCTCGGAGACGATGGTTACCCGTTATTTCGACCACTACGCCAAGCTAATAGAGGGCGGCAGGTCGGCAGAGACTCGGGTTCAAGATCCGAGACGCCTGTCGTGGCTCGTCGGTTGATTCAAAAAGTGCCTAGGACTCTGGCATTTGCGCCACCCGCTTTGGTTGTCGCGGCCCATCCGGATGACGAAGCTATCGGTGCCGGGATCTGGATTAAACGCCATCGCCATCTGATTGTGAATGTGTTGCATATCACGGATGGAAGTCCGCATGACATGGCGAATGCAAAGACGTTGGGCTTTGAATTCAGAAGCGCATATGCGCGCGCCCGCCGTGCGGAACTGATGGAGGCGATGGCGCTCCTGGACGTAACTCCCGAACGCTGCCATCACTTCGATCTCGCGGACAAGGACGCATATCTTCATTTCGGAGAGTTGATCTCCAGAACCCGAGCGTTGATATTGAAACTACAACCACAAGTCGTTTTATCGCCTGCATACGAGGGAGGACATCCGGATCACGATGCGGCAGCTTATGCCGTGGCGATGGCCCGGCAATCGGGTTGCCCATTTCAACACCTGGAATTTCCCCTGTACCATGCCGGTGCGAATGGAACCATGGTGACAATAAGGTTTCTAAACGATCGCCAAGGGCAGGGTGAAGTCCTGAAGCTTTCTGCAGCCGAGCAATTTTTTAAATCTCGTGTGCTTGGATGCTTTCATACCCAGCAGGACTTTTTACGGCACTTCGATTTATCGCACGAGCGGTTCCGGCCGGCGCCGCAATATGATTTCACGCGGCCTCCCCATCCTGGCGATCTCTTGTACGAACGCTGGCAATGGGGCATCTCAGGATGCGACTGGAGGCGGCGAGCGTCCGAGGCGGCAGAGAATCTTTCGCGGCCACATCCTGAAGTCTAGATGATGCTTCGGATCTTTGACGATGCCGATAAAATAGCGCGCGCCCGCACGGCTTGTGACCGAACCAAATATTGATTGGTCTTGCGAATATATAGCCCTCTCTCCCAGCCACCCCGCCAGTTTTTACCGGTTTCTTCAAGACCGACTAGTGATCCCCACTTCGATCACGCAAGCGCACAGATTTGACCATCGTCGGGATCGGTGAGAACGGCCACCTTCAACGAGCTACCCGCGGACTTCACTACATCGGAGCCCTTTATTGTTGTGGCGTTGGATGAATCCTCTCGCGAACAACAAGTAAAAGAACGGTGGTTCCCAACCATCGGAGACGTGCCGAAAACGGCCATCACCATGTCCATCCACCAGACCTCCTCGAACGGCTGCCGGTGGAGGCAAGAGTTGCCTTCTGGCCGGAAATGTTTTGCCCAACGCAGGATGGCCACATCCACATAGCGCGGATCGAGTTGGATCAAGCCACCGCGTCGGCTGGCTTGTTGACAGGCAATTAATGTCGATCCGGATCCCGCCACGGATCCAGAACCAAGTCACCAGCGTTGCTGCTGTGCAGAATCGCGCGCACCATTAGCTCAACCGGCTTCGTGGCCGGATACATATCGTTCACACGTGGTTTGTCGATGAACCGTCCTCCTTCCATCCTAAAAGCACAGGCTCGAATTGGCGCTGGTAGGATGACCGATGGTTATCCTGTGTCCGCGATACTATGGGCGGAAGCCCACACCGATCAAAACGACGCCCAGTTCGCGGATGTCGGGAGGCGCGGTGAACGTCTGGTCGACGCGGATTTCGACTGTGGCGGTCGCGCTCGTGGGTGCGAGCGGCATCTGCGATAGGAGATCGTATTTGCCGGGCCCGGGGAAACTCTGGGACGTCACCTCCTTTCCATCCAGCATCAGCCACACGCTTCGCGCCTTCGCATTATTGGGGATGTAGAAGGTGATGCCGAGCGGCGCCGGCGCGGCCGGGCTTTTCAGCAGCACCACCGCACTACGAGACATCCATCGATCGTTTGGCCATACGCCGCTGATCAATTACTCCCCGATGCCCGGCTCCGTTATGGTGAGGTACTCGCGAGACGCGTGGCGCTCACCTATTTCCACAGCTCGGATACGGTCCACCACTCCGGTCGAGATTCCAAATGGCCACACGCCGCGCGATGCGGTGGAGTAGCCCGAGTGTGTGTCGAGCCCGATTAGCCGCAGCGGCACGGCGGACCGTATCTCCGTCGGGGCCATCACGGGACTGGTCGGAACGGTCAGCTCAACGGCATGGCTCAATTCGCTCGATACCACGATGTCGCCTGCACGCAGGGGCTGTGTCTTCGTCAACGGCAGTGCGCCCTCAAATTTGCAGGTAGTGGCGCAGCCCCCACTCATCGTCTACCCACACGCGGCGCTTCGAAGACAAATCCCGCAGGTTGTAAGCTACTCTTCGATAGCCATCCCAGTGTTGGTAGTTCGCTGTGGCTAGCGCCAGTCCCAGCGTCATCTGCGCTCCGAACCCGATCGCCAGCCGCTTGCGCGGCAATCGCGATGCCAGCAGTGCCAGCGGCGCCGAAATGGGCAGCAGGTATCACGCCGAACCGGCGAAGAACCCTGCCAGGACACCCGCGAAGAAGATGACAATCCAGCTCAAAAGAAACAGGGCATCGGGCTCGCGCCGTCTGCGCCAGGCTGCGGCCAGCGCTACCGGCACCAGCGGTGGAAAGATCAGGAAGCAAGCATGCATTGCCAGCGCGACCCGCGCTCTTGGGTCCCAGATATCGAAGCTGTTTAAGTAGCTGATGAGCACACCAGCGGGAAACGCGCCCGTCGAGAGTCGCTCGAAAACCTGCCAGGCCACGACCATTGCCGGAGGCACGAAGCATACGGCCCACGCCGCCGCATCGCGGCGCCGGTAGAGCCACACCCATACGGCGAGGATCGGAGTGAGCAGCAAAGCCTGCGGAACCGCGCCCGTTATGGAGGCTAGCGCGATCAAAATCGAGGCCAGCGGCCGGTTCCACTGGAAGAGTGCAATCGCGGCCATCCAAAGGGCCAGGAAGGGCACATCGGTCTAAAACGAATTGCCGTTCACCACGAATACCGGCACGGCAACGAACAGTAGCGTGGCCCACAGCGGCTGCGGCGAGAACCGCTGCGCGAGCGACCACATGCCCCATGCCGCGATCAATGAGAAGACGGTATAGGCCGCGTGAAAGGGAACCTCCTTCACGTCCCCCTCTAGAGCCAGCAGTTCTGCCAGGACCCAGGCATTGAGTGGCCCGTGCGGATGCCGCGCATATCCATCTCGGTGCCCCGATAGACGTACTTAGTGTGGACCGGATGCAACCAATCCATTTGTGCGTGCGCAGCTTCGTGAAGATAGGCGGAGTCGTCACCCTGAACGGGTTGGTTCCAGAACGGAATCCGGATCGCCAGAACAAACGCCAACACGAGCCACAGCCCGCGGCCAGCGCTCGCACGTCCGAATGTTACCCCTTCCATTGCACTACCACCTCGCGTAAGTAGTGAAGAA
>Ga0105240_10006244_pt1 | contig 17534 bp, 12 predicted proteins | sample KBSC54metaG_FD_80426 | JGI IMG/M metagenome (GOLD analysis project Ga0105240, IMG submission 80426) | Corn rhizosphere microbial communities from Kellogg Biological Station, Michigan, USA - KBS C5-4 metaG | ecosystem: Host-associated > Plants > Roots > Rhizosphere > Soil | place: Michigan, USA...
CGGACAGTCGTGCACGCTGTGCATGCCGACGTTGCCAGAGCCACAGCCTGGACGCAACGCAAGCTCGTCTTCGAGCATCAATCACTCGGCGATGTTGCCAACGAATTCAACCGTTATAACCGCCAAATCATCGAAATACGCGGCGCGGAGTTGCGCGCACAAGATGTGACGGGTGTATTCGAAGCGAATGAGCCTGACTCGTTCGTGAAGTTCCTAGCAAGGATTCCCGATGTCTCCGTCGAGAAATCGCCCGACGGAACCCGATTCATCGTTACATTAGATTCTCGCGATTCCGTTGCACAGTAGCGTGTGTGCTCATGAGCACGCTCGCAGTAACGGTACTTGCTACAAGCCTGCAACGAAGCCTCCATCCATGACCCATCACCGCCCGGAAATATTTCGCGCGGCAGGGGGTCCGACCACAGGAAACACCCGCCTATAGGAGTACAGGAACACAAAATCGGGAAAGGATCCCCAACACAGTCATGGCAAATGGGGGGAGTTCCGATGAGTGGTCGTGTCACAGAGTCCGCTGCAGGCAACACCAAACACACAGTTGGCCGCAGCTTAACGATAGCAGCCCAATCAGCGCCGCTGCTGCTCTGGTCAATAATATCGGTGACGCCACTGGCAACGGCCGCGGCCGCAGATACGCGTGTGAAACTGGCGGACGCGTCTGCGCAAATCCAACTCAAGATACAGGCGCAACCTCTGGCCGCCGCTCTGCAGGAGTTCGCCAGGCAATCGGGTGTCCAAATCATCTTCTTCTCGAAGCTCACCGAAGGCCATGACGCGCCCGCCTTGAACGGGAGATACACGACCGAGAACGCACTAGATGCGCTATTGAACGGCACTGACCTCACCTTTCATCAACTCGATGAGAAGACGATCCAGGTCGAGCCCAAGGCGGCGAGTCACAAAGCGCCGACGCGCACCTCCTCGACTCGGACAATGCTCCAGTCGATGAATGACGGCCCTAGTGGCAGCGGTGAAGCCTTTGTGCTTGCGCAAGGAGCATCCCCTCCCGCATCGGGCCCCCCTGAGAAATCCAGCTCGGCAGAGTTGGCAACGGGCACCCCGACCGAACCCAGCCGAATCGAAGAAGTTGTCGTGACCGCGCAAAAGCGCGAGGAGCGCCTACAAGATGTCCCGATCAGCATGAATGTCGTGACCGCAGACGAGATCAGACAGCGTGGTCTGGTGGGGGCTGAGGATTATCTGCGGGGAATGCCGGGCGTAAACCAGATGGCCGGCTACTATGGCGAGACCATCGTTATACGCGGCATCGAGACCTCTCCCGGGTACCTCGAGAACTTCGCCTCAGGAACTCCTGTGGCGACCTACTTTGGGGAAACTCCTACGACAACCTCCGCGGGCTTGGCGGGCGGCTCAAACATCGATCTGAAGCTGGTGGATGTTGGTCGTGTCGAAGTTCTCCGCGGGCCTCAGGGTACTGCCTTCGGCGACTCGTCCCTCGGCGGAGCGGTTCGCGTGATTCCGGTCGCACCCAAGCTCAACCAGTTCGAGGGAATGATTTCCGCCGGCTACTCAGTCACCTCAGGCACTGGAGGTGATAACGATAACGTGCAGGCGGTCCTCAACCTTCCCCTGATCGAGGGCGCATTAGCCGTTCGTGCTGTGGGTTATACCTACAATGATAGTGGATTCATTCGCAACGTGGCCGGCTCCGACACGAAATTTCAAGCCTATTCGGCCCAGGTGGGTCAGGTGGCCACCAACGCCGAGCACGTCGGCGACCGGACGTTCAACGGCGGTCGGGTGGCGGCACTTCTACAAATCGGCGATAACCTGAAGATCACGGGCACGTACCTACGCCAGACAACCGAGCTCGATGGTCAGCCCCATAGCGGCACATCGGATGCGAGCAACGCAGGCTTTGCAACGCTGGGCCCCTATGACCAGGCCCTCGCGCAGCTCGCGCCACAACAGGTCTTGCGCGGGCAGAATCTCGGCCTGCTGCTCACTGACATCCATCTCTCCAACCTGACCCTGGAATACAACCTGGGCTGGGGCGATCTGCTGGCCACCGGCTCATACATCGACAGCAGCTCCACCAGCGACACGTTGATCCAGCTTGCTTCCTTTCCAGGACAGCGCGGCGCCGGCCCCCATCGCGAGACCGACGGCGAGATCCGGCTCGTCACCAAGCTCGATGGGCCCTGGAATTTCATAGTGGGCCTGTATGGTCAAAAGACCAGTGATTTCACGCTGTTTGATTATTGGTGGTTCCAAAGTCCGGCGGTCGAGCTCGCCGAGTTCAACACGGCCGATCCCTACATGGGCAACTATGCCGACCGCCGTGAGCTGCGCCAGCGGGCCGCCTACGGTGAGGTGTCCTGGAAGTTCCTCCGTGACTTCACGCTCACCGCAGGCACTCGTGTCTACAAATATGATCGAAGTGACGATGTGGTCACCACCGGCCCGATCTTTGGCAACGAAGACAGTCCTTCCAGCGCCAAGGCCTCCGGTACGAGCTGGCGCGGTAACCTGAGCTACAAACCCTATGAGGACATGCTGGTTTATGCCACGTGGTCACAAGGGTTCCGCCTCGGAAAGCCGCAGCCGGGCCTGCCGGAGTCGCTGTGCGGGGATCCGAATGGCATCGTCAAAGGGACCGAGGGCACAACCAATGTCAGCATCGATTCCACGCGAGTGGTGAATTCCGACAACGTCGAGAACTACGAGCTCGGCACAAAGCTGTCCCTCCTGAATCGCCGGCTCTCACTGAGCGCCGATATCTATCGGATGAACTGGAATGGCTTACCCGTCAGCGTCAATGCTCCCTCATTAGCGCAAGGGGGCTGTGGCCTCACGTACGTCGCCAACGCCGGTAAAGCGAAGTCGCAGGGTGTCGAATTCGAAGGAAACTTCTATATCACTCCAGCATTCCGGCTCGATCTGGGAGCGTCCTACATCGACGCCGGTCTGACACAGGACGTTCCGTCGCTCAATGCGGTCGCAGGCGACCGGCTACCCGGCTCGCCCAAAGTTAACGGCAGCCTCGCCCTGCAATATGGCTTCAATGTCGTGGGTCATGAGTCATGGGTGCGGGCGGACTCGGTCTATGTGGGTGACCTCTATGGTGATCTGCAGCAGACCCCAGGCACCAAGGCCGGAGGTTATTTCACCGTCGGTTTCGCTGGTGGGATCAGTATCAACAAGAACCTAGCGCTCAAGCTGGAAATTACCAATCTGACCGACGCGGATAACTTCGTCTTCCGCAACTATGTGGACAGCGGACCCAACTACGGCTACCGCCTTCGTCCCCGCACGGTCGGCTTCCAGCTCGAGTCCAACTTTTGAGGCACCCTCCGGGTGTCCACCCCATCCATCGCTTTGCAGGAGAATTCGATGAACTTCATTGACCAGGTCTCGCAGGTCTTTATTGTCAGGAATCACGAGGTCCAGATCGAGGCCGCGCCCCGAGCGATCTGGCCCCACTTGCTGAAGTTCGAGAACTTCAACAAGACCTTCGAGAAGGTAGAAGTGCTATCCGGGAAAGAGAACACCGTGGGAGCGATCAGCTTGCTTACCAAGGAGAAGGGCGAGCTTTACATGCCACCGTATCTGGTGAAGATCGTGGAGATGAAGCCGGAGAAGCAGATCGTCTGGAAGATGTATCCTCGCACCGGAGATGAGTTTTACTGCTTCGTGGACTTCCGCCTCGAGGGCGCGAAGACCGGAACGAAGTTCATTGTTGCAGTGTACTCCGAGAGCCAGGTGCCGCTCATGTCCGATGCCGCATTGGCTGAGTACAAAGCGGGCGTGCACAAGATGTATGACTCGGTCATGGACATCATGTTGCCCAACCTGAAGAACCTGTCCGAGGGGCGCGCGGCCTAGCGCTTGTATACCGGACACGCATCAGCTCAATGACTTCCGCCAACCCCCGCCCGCGGGCCTCTACGTTGGTAGCGTATGGGGGCTTGGCGATCCCCCTGCTGCTTGCGGACGTCTGCCTGCTCGCCTACCTGCCGGCCTACTACGCCGAGGAGATGACGCTTCAGGTCGGTCTAGTCGGCGTGGTATTTCTGATGACCCGGTTCTGTGATGCCCTGTTGGATCTGCTGGTCGGCTGGCTCTCTGACAAGACCCGATCTCGATCTGGACGACGTAAACCCTGGGTGCTCATCGGCACCCCGATGCTAATGCTGGCCGCGTGGTTCCTTTGCAATCCTCCGCGAGGCGCAGGGCTGCTGTATCTGTCGATCTGGGCCATGGCTTTCTATGCGGCCCACACGGCGATCAAGATCCCGTATTGGTCGTGGGGTGGGGAATTCACCACGGATTATGTGGAGCGCAGTCGAGTCACCACCTTCCGGGAAGTAGGCACCATGATCGGGGTTATGTTTGGCGCTACCGCACCGTTGGTATTTCTCCCGGACAACCCCTCGCTTCGCTCGGTATTGCATGTCCTCTCGATGTCCATTATCGGATGGACCGCCGTTACCGCCCTGCTAATTGCACTATTCGTCAAAGACAGTCAGCCGCCAATGGAGGCCACACCCCGCTTCGTCGATGGTGTGCACTCGCTCGCCAGGAATAAGGTGATGCTCCGATTCTGTCTAGCTATGGGGTTGGTCAACCTTGGCTTCGGCGCCATCAATTCGGTGGCGGTGTTCGTGGTGAACATCGGCCTGAATCTGCCGGGGAAGATATTCCTCCTCACGGTAATACAATATGTCGTGGCTTTGTCAGTGGCGCCTTGGCTCATCCGGCTGACACGTCACATCGATAAGCACGTCCTGCTGATGGGCAGTCTATTAGTCATAGTCGCCGCATTTACATGGGGCGCCTTGTTCATTCCGGGCGAAGCAGCGTTGCTCGCTGCCGTGTGCATCTGGATCTTGATGGGGGTGGGATTCGCTGGATTTTTTGCGATTCCCCTCTCCATGCTAGCCGATATCGTCGACTACGGGGCCGTGCAGACCGGGCAGCGCCTGTTTGGCACCTATGTAGCGGCTTATAACTGCACGACGAAGATCGGCATGGCGTTGGGAGTAGGTGTTGCCTTCGGATTGCTCGGCTTGCTGTCGTTTCATCCTAACGCAACGCCACACACAGCTGCCGATGCCCTATCCATACGCGTGGTCGGTTTCGGTCTGACGGCGGTGTTGTTCCTGCCGGCCATTGCCCTTCTCTGGAACTTCCCAATCAGTCGACAAGCGCAGGCGCACTATCGGCAGGAGCTCGAGGATCGAGGTCCGGATGAGAGTAGCCCGACATCATCCGGCACGTGCACATCGCTGGCTTCCGAGCATTGAGGTCCACCATGGCTACCACTACAAGCAATCTGGTCAGCGCAAAACTGCCGCGAGGAATCGATGCAGTAACACCCTTCATTGACGGAGGGCGCGTGTCTGCCGCGGACCCCAAGACCGTACGCACATTCAATCCCTCATCGGGCGAAGCGCTTCTGCAGATACCGACCGGCAGCGTTATTGATGTGCAGCGAGCAGTGGAATCTGCCCGGAAGGTCTTTCGGGACGGTCGCTGGAGTCAGCTTCCTCCGTCGAAAAAAGAAGCGACCCTCGCCCGATTCGCTGCCTTAATAAAAAAGGAGGCCGCCACCCTGGATGCGCTGGATGCCCTCGAGATGGGCAAGCCTGTCGGCTTGAAAGCATTCAACGCCGAGGGCGCAGCAGGTCATGTCGAGTTCTTTGCGGGGGCTATCAACAAAGTCCTCGGCGCGGTGTTACCGAGTGACTCCAGAAGTTTCGTGACTCAGATTCACGTACCTCGTGGTGTGATCGCGGCGATCGTGCCCTGGAACTTTCCCACCTTCAACGCCATTCTTAAAATCGCTCCCGCTCTGGCGGCGGGTAACAGCGTGGTATTGAAGCCCTCCGAACTCTCCTCTTTGTCTGCTTTGCGTTTGGCTGAGTTGGCAGTGGAAGCCGGTGTGCCGGAAGGCGTTCTGAACGTTGTACCGGGGTTGGGCGAAACAGTGGGCCGTGCCTTGGGCTTGCACAGCGATGTCGATATGGTGGCCTTCACCGGCTCGACCGCGGTGGGAAAGTTGATGCTGCAATATTCCGGCAGCTCGAACATGAAGGTAGTCTTGGCCGAGTGTGGCGGGAAGTCACCGCAGATCGTGTTCAATGATGGGGTCGACACCGACTCGGTGGCTGCGAGTATTGCACAGAGCATTCTGACCAACCAGGGACAGGTGTGTAGCACCGGCTCACGAGTACTGGTGCATCAAAGCATAGAGGAAGAGATTCTCACGAAAGTGCTGGCGAACATGCGCACGATCAAGGTAGGCGATGCGCTGGATGACGCCACTACATTCGGACCACTCGTGACCCGGCAACAGTTGGAGAAAGTTCACTCCTATGTCGAAGCGGGTAAGAGTAGCGGTGCGAAGCTCGCCTACGGCGCAAGTGATGCCGGACGCAGTGGCAGCGGCTATTTCGTCACTCCCACTGTGTTCGCTAATGTCCCTCCTCAAGCGCGTATCGCGCAAGAGGAGATCTTTGGGCCGGTTCTATCATTCATCTCATTCTCGAGTGAAGAGGAGGCTATCCGGATAGCTAACGATACAATGTACGGCCTCGCGGCCTTCGTATGGACACGCAATCTGGCGACGGGGCTGCGATTCGCGAAGTCTGTCCAGGCGGGCCTCGTTTGTGTCAATGCTTGCGCCATAACCGGGGAAGGCGCAGGCCACGGTATTTCGATAGAGCCGTATGGCCAGTCAGGTGTTGGAACAGAGAGCGGCCTGGCGGGCATGGAGTCGTATCTGCGCCGTCAACTGGTCTGGTTTAACCACTGAGTAGGCGACAGAGGCCAGTCGCTTGAGTGAACAGCAACTCGCCGCTCCCTCCCGAGTCCGCATGCGATGGGGTGCACGCATTCCCATGCGTGACGGCAGTCACTTGCATGCAACTACGACTTCGACCGATTTACTTTTGTGTCACGCCGGATCGAACGGGGCAGCCGTCTGCGACTCGTCGTAGGCCCTCTCAACTCGATCTATTTTGAAAAGAACTACAACAGCGGCGGCCGGGTATCGGCGGAAACCTTGCGAGATGCGCGCGTGGTGACCGTCACCCTATTCCACGACTCGTTGCGCCCGAGTTCGCTCGAGGTTCCATTAGGGCAGATGAAAGCGGATTCTCGTCTCTGAGTGGCCATAGCTGCGCAGAGACAACCGTCCATTTTGCAGCCCTTTCCGCCAGAACATGCTCTATTGACCCTCTGTTCAACAGATGCTATGATTTGTTCAACAGATAGAGAGTGCCATGAAAAAGCACCCTGAGCGAAGCGCTACAGACGAAGACGAGTTCGTCCGAATCCGTAACGCCCTCGCACTCCATCAAGCCCGTGAAGCGGGACTTTTGGGCTCGCGTAAAGATGCACGAATCTCGGGTCGAATTTCGGCGGTTTTGCTCGACGCAGCGAAAGAGCGCGCTCACGTTGTCTCGGATACAGAACTACTAGAGATTGCCCTCTCCCGGCTGGTCTTGGAAGATGACTTCGGCCGTAAATTCGTGCGCCGGAAGGGAAAGATTCCCAAGAGCGTAGATCTTGAGCTTTGATCTCGACGCGGCGCTTCGCCAGCTAAAGCCGCAGCAGCGGACTGTCTGCCCTCCACGTCGCCCGGATGAGCAGCTTCCTTGGGCAAAAGACGCTCCCCCAATCGCCGGACCGTTATTGCTCGATACGACTGTCTATATCGATCTACTCCAGGGCAGTAGCCCTCCGGAGGTGGATAGGTTGCTGCAACTGCGAACCTGCAATCATTCGGCGGTATCGCTTGCCGAACTGACCCACGCGTTCGGGCGTTTGGATCCCGCTCACCCCGAAACCAAAGTAGCTCTTCTGGAGCTGAAGGAAACGATCACGGAAGATATCCCGCCGCATCGGCTACAGACCCCCGAGACTGACACCTGGGGAGCAGCCGGTATCCTTGCCGGATTGACTTTTCGCCTGCGTGGATTGCCAAAGAATCAGGGCCACGAGCGGAAACTCCTACATGATGCCCTGCTCTATTTGCAGGCTCGTAAGCTGGGATGCGCCGTGCTGACTCGTAATGTCAGTGATTTCGACCTCTTGAATCAGCTTGTGCCCAGCGGACAGATACTTCTCTATCGGCACGACTCCGCCTGACTCGACATACTGAGGGCCTCAGCCAGCGCCGCCTAGTAAACACTACATCGATGATAAACCTGCACGCTAGAAGGAGAACGCGTTGTAGTTACCGCCTCTTCGCCGAGCGTCGAGGAGCGCCGATTTCGAGTCTAAGATTACGCGCGATTTGATCGCGCTGTGTCTTGCGCACTCCGGCTTGATCAGCGAAGTGGGGCCACCCTTTAACTGCCTCAACCACCTCAGACAACATTCCCCGATCGCGCCCACGTTTAAGTCCCGCAACCTGGGCACAGGCGTGAAAGTCGTCCAGCGTGAAGCCTTCCGCCTTACCATTAATCGTCATCTGATGGCGAGCTGTCCATTCTCCGCTCGGGTTGTAGGCGTAAGTCACATCAAATGCGGGCGACAACGACCATGCCCCGCTCTTGTCCATTAGGAACGCGATGTTCTTGACGTGATCGTCTTGATTGCGTGCCACGACGTTGAAAAGCATGCGGCGAAATTGCTCCTCTATGGAGCTCATAGGGAGCGCTAACCTCTTCATGACATCGAACGCCTGCTCATAGGAGTGAGCGCCTGCCGCGTTGAAGTCGAAATGGGCGAGTGCGGCGAGGGATTGCATATGCAGTTTACTGCCATCCTCTTGCCGATCGAAGCGCCGTGTCATGAAGTGCTGGCGGCCGCCCTCCTCCAACAACCGACACTCACTCATCGTGATGCCGGCCTCCTTGGCCATCAGCGCGTACGCATATTCGATGCAAGTAAAACCTTTCGGGTCTTCGAGCTCCTTGTCCTTGTTTGCACTAACGCCATCAAACTTCAGCAACCAATAGCCAAATCCCTTGGGCGCCTTGACCTGACCCGAGCGAACCTCGTGGGTCCTCGGATTCCAGGCAACGATGGCTTTGGCACGCGCACCGCCGGCAGAGGTTCCGACGCGGAGAATCTCTGTAAGGCCGGCGTGACGGTGACGGGGAGAGAAGGACACCTGCAACGAGTTTCGGTGAGTCAGCACCTCAGAGGCGAGCGCCACCAATGCATCTATGTCGATTTTGGTCGAAGCGCGTAAAGAGGGGCCGATGACGGGGAAAAATTCGAGCGCACCCATGCCACGCGTACCGATATAACAAAGTCGCTCGATGGGATTGAAGCTCTCGGGCCGGCGGCCTTGCGTAGCGAGCCAAGCGTCGATCAGAGCGTTGCCGAAGCGATCCGGCAGAGAGTCAGCCAGCAGACCGGGCAGGCCATGGAAGGATGCTGGGTTCAGCGCCGCAAATTGATACAGCTGCTCGGACAACGGCATGACAATCGGAGAGAGTTGGATCCCGCTGGGAATGAAGGCGGGGTTATATTGAAACGTCGCGACTCGCGCCCCCTCCTCCAGGGAAACCGCCCCGATGGCGGTCCCCCAGAGACGCACTTCAGCAACACTGGCCACAGGCTACTCGCCCCACTTCCAAGGTGGAGCTGACTTAGGTTCGGTCGATGGACTCCTTTTGCGCCGGCGGCCCACGCGCTTACGCTCGTGACCTTTTTGCTTCAGGAGCGCGATCGGACTCTGCGGCACATCGGGAATGAGGCCCTCCACGCCGTCAAAGAGCTTCAGGCCCCGCAGGGCGCGGATCAGCATGACAGAATCAGTGCCGCGACCGGCTTCGATGCGCTCCAGGGTACGTTTGGAAATGCCGGCCTGCTCGGCAAGCTCCGCCTGCGTAAGATTGGCGCTGAGGCGACGGCGCTCGAGGCGAGCACCGAGCTCCTGCAGCACCGCAGCGTCCGTCAAATCTGGAGACAGCTTCATAATTCGTCAAATAAGGCGAACAACGCTGCCTACTAGCCTTAAGTCGTCTAAGTAGGCGAATGATATTATGCCATCATGCGGCACAATATCAATCTGCCCCATCTGCCTAATCTGACGACTTAGATGGGAGCCGAGCTTCAGTTCGCCTAATTTGACGATTTAATCTAAGGATCGGTTGACGTAGCGTTCGGGGGTCAACGCCTCAAGCATGGCTCGCGAGAGATCGCGTTACAGAGCCGAGAGCAGTATCCACAACCAGGCCCTGCAGCAACGCCTTTCAGCGCATCGGGTCCATGAATAACAGTCGCACAGAGCCCGCACGCACGGCATAGCGCTTACGCGGACTGCTGGCCGTCGGATCCACTTCAATTCGATCCGCCGAAACCAGAAAGAGCCGACCCATTTCAGGATCCACGGCCATGGTGCGCGCCATCGGTTGGGTAGGATTCTCGCCCAGAAGTTCGAACCGATCCGAGCTCTCTTCACTTACAACCGTCACCGTGCCTGCCAAGCCGTTCGAGCTAAAGACGCGCTTACGTTGTGCATCAAACGCCACCGCATCGGTACCTTTCCCGATCGGCACGCTCTGCACCACCGTGCCCGTCGTCGCATCAACAATCACCATCAGGGCATTGGTGCAGCTTGAAAACAGCCGCTTCGCGACCGGATCTATGGCCAACCCGTGCGGCGCTTCGCACTCCGGAATAGACCAAGTGGCGTCAACCATCAGCGTATGCGTATTAACACGCTGGATAGTGCGTTGGTCTTCTATGTTGACAAAAAGATGCCCCTTCTCGTCGGCGACTGCGAATTCCGGTTGTCCGCTTAGAGAAACGCGCCCCACGACTGTATCAGTCCGTGTATCAACCACCAGCGCCTTATGAGGATCGCCTTCCATGACGAAGATACGTTTGGAGAACGGATCATACACGAGGCCGTCTGTATCCTCGTCCGCAGGCAGGCTTCTCAGGGACGTGAGCTTCTGTAGATCAAACACCACAACCGACTTGTCCTCGCGACTGCCGGCATAGCCCTTGCCCAGGGCAGGAATTACAGCCACTCCATTCGAGCCATGGATCTCCACTTTGCCAAGTGCCGTTCCTGAACGCCCGTCCAACACGTCAATAGTAGCTCCGTGAGCGACGAAGATGCGATGGGAGCCCGCATCGTAGGTCAAGTAATCCCAACGATCCGGAGCTCCGAGTGGGATCGATCGCGTAATTGCGTAAAGCCGCGTGGCCGGAGCGCAATCAGCGACGCCCGCAGGCGAAGTGCCCAACAGCAAGGAAGCCACTGTGACACGCAGAAATGTCAGGTGATTCATAGCGAGATCTGCAGCTGCATGCCAATCGCGGTGTTATCCGCAACGCCAGCGTGTGTCAGCTTTTCTCCTTCACGGCAACCGCCCCATCCAACGGCAAAGTAGTCTCGACGCACCTTGGTGAGTCTACCGGGCATTACGTCATCGGATCGTAAGAACAACAGGCTGCCGAGCCGATGAGCGGCGGCTAGATCGTAAGCAGTTCATTAGGAACCTTATATTTATGAGGCTCGGGATGGCACTCTAACGTTTTCCTAACAGCCTCGATGCTAAGGTAACCCGGTGCATCTGCGTGACGGGACTCTTGTGCTCGTCGCGTTACAGACATTCTATGAAGCGTTTTTGGATATCCGCTGCTGCGTCCCTGGTCATGATGCTCAACAGCGCGTGTGCAGTGAAGCCCGCTCCTCCACCGAGCGTAGCTGTTCCGAATGACTGGGGTCAGAAACATGAGTCCGGCACGGCCCCGTTGACCTCTGAGTGGTTTCGTCAATTCGGCAGCGCGGAACTGGACGGCTTGATTGTAACCGCCGCCCAAAATAACTGGGACTTGAGGGCCGCGACCGCCCGGGTCCGCCAGGCTGACGCGCGCGCCCGTGCGGCCGGGGCGCCGCTACTTCCAGAGCTCAGTGCTAGCGCGAATGGAGTCTTCTATGCCGGTCACGCTCAAGAGGGCTCAGCGCACGAGACCGACTACTCCGCTCTCCTGTCCGCCAGTTACGAAATCGATTTCTGGGGCAAGAACCGCGCCGGAAAGATGTCTGCAGAGGCCCTCCGGGATGCGAGCGAGGCAGATAAATCCGTGGTCGCATTAAGCACCGTAACGGCAGTCGCCAACACTTACTTTCAGGTTGTAGCGCTACATGAGAGAGTCGAGCTGGCGAAACAAACCCTGAGCGCCGCCACTCGATTACTGGAAATCATCGAGGCCCGTCGCACAACTCAACTCGCCAACCCCGTGGACGTTGCGCAACAAAGAGCCCTCGTCGCTGGCGCCGAAATCCAGGTCAAGGAGATCGAACAGCAAGAGCTTGAACAGCAAGCGGCTCTATCCCTATTGGTAGGGGCAACGTCGAACTCAGTCGCGGTCACCGCACATCACCTATCCGACTTTACAGTGCCGCGAGTCTCACCTGGACTACCCACGCAGCTTTTGACGCGCCGGCCCGATGTGTTTTCGGCCGAAGCCAATCTCCGATCGGCACACGCCGATCTCCTACAGGCACGCGCTGCTTTCTTTCCGAGTGTTACCTTAACGGGCAACACCGGATTGCAGAATCCAGCAGTGCAAGCGGCAGTACTAACCTTACCCGGCGTCGGCCCTACCGTAAATGTTGGTGCCGCGGTGGTGCAGTCAATCTTCGACGGTGGCCGCCTGCGAGCCGCGCGTGATGCAGCACTCGGAAAAGAGGAAGAACTGCTCGCCCAGTACCAGGGTGCAGTGCTGGCCGCATTTTGGGACGTTCGGACTGCATTGTCGGCCATCGAGCGCCTGGATCGGCAAGAAAACTCACAACAGCAAAGCCTGGCCGAGAGCGAGCGAGCCTTACAGGGGGCGCAAGCTCGATACGAAGCAGGCTCCGGCGATTTCTTGGCTGTACTCGACACACAGCGCACAGTGCTCACTGCACGGGAACAGTGGACGCAATATCAATTGACCCGGTTACAGGCAGCTGTTGGGTTGTGCAAGGCATTAGGTGGCGGGTGGACGCAAAAGCACTGATCGTACTGCTGGGTGCAGTCACCTTGGCCGTCTGCACCGGCTGCAGCGAGTCCCGTAGCGAAACGACTCGATCACAAGTGCAGTCCGGAGTGGGTTCCAAGAACCAGAGGGTGCCTAAAGAGTTGTTCGCCAAGACTGCCGGGAGCCCCCAAGAAGAGGCCGCCGCCCAGAGCGACCGTGGCGGCGAAATTGACCCTGACGAAGTTGCCTCCAAAGGCAAAGAGGGCCCCGACAAAGACTCTCGACGCCTGGAGCTGGACCCCAACCAAGCGATGCGACTCGGTCTGGCCACAACGCCCGTTCAGCCGGCCCATTACGCTCCGTCAGCTGAAGGATTTGGTGTCGTTATGAGTCACGAGGTCGTGGCTCAGGCGCTCGCAGATCTGCAAAGCGCCGCCGCTGCCGCACGGTTGAGTGAGGCGGCACTAACCCGCGCGAAGCGCCTCGCCAATGGTCCTGGCGCTCTTGGCATCGATACACTTGAGAACGCCCAACGACAGCAAGCCGCCGACCGAGCGGCTTTGCAGCTAGCCCACCGCAAGGTCACTTCGTTGCTTGGCGTTGGATTTCGTTGGAATAACGAGCGAAGTCGCGAGCTCGAAAAAATGGCCGATGGAACCCATCAGTTGGTTCGCGTCACATTCCCACCGGGCTCATCAGTTACTACCGTGCCCAAAGTTCTGCGAGTCTCGTCCCTCGACGCCTCCGCTACGAGCGCTTGGACCACTCACGTTGTATGGGCGGCACCGCAGGATCCTAGTTTGCCTGGAAAGAGTATGTTCGCAGTGTTGGCGGACAAGAATCTCGCCGAAGGCGCCCGAGTCCGGGCGCAAGCCGCGCTGGATTCTGACACGCCCGGCGTGGTCGTACCTGAGACTGCTGTAGTCATCAACGACGGACAGGACTGGTGTTACGTCAAGAGAAAAGGGGGTGTCTATGAGCGTATCGCTATCGACACGGACCGCCCCCTGAATGAAGGATATTTCGTCGCATACGGTATCGCGCCGGGAGACGAGGTGGTGACTGCAGGGGCCGGGTCGCTACTGGCTCGACAGTTAAATGGCAGTCCCGAGGCCGCAGACTGACATGCGTTGGCTCGTCTCACTGTGCATCCGTCATTTCGGGCTCGTTACTGCGTTGAGCTTGTTAGCGCTGGTACTCGGTTGCTTGGGCGCGATCCACACATCACTGGATGTGTTTCCGGACTTCGTTCCGACCCAGGTTGACATTCAAACAGAAGCGCCCGGATTCGCCCCTCAGCAAGTGGAGGAACTGGTCACCAAGCCTGTTGAGAATGCCGTTAACGGCGCCTCGGGCCTGGCCACGATTCGCTCGGAGTCCATCCCGGGGCTTTCGGTCGTGACCATCATCTTTAAGGATGATATCGATCTGCATGTTGCCCGCCAGGGAGTCTCGGAACGCCTGTCAGAGCTTGGGTCGTCATTGCCAAGCGGTGTGGGAACGCCAAAGCTTTCGCCGCTGCTCTCCAGCACGATGGACTTATTGAAGGTCGGGTTAGTCTCAGACAAGGTCGACGGCTACGTGTTGCGCGACGTCGCCGACTGGACTGTGAAGCCTCGCCTGCTGGCGGTGCCGGGTGTCGCTCATGCCCTCCTCTTTGGCGGCAAGGTAAGGGAAATCGAGATCGTTCCAGACCTGAACCGATTGGCTAGCCTGAATCTGACACTGAACGACGTCGCTGATGGGGCCCGGGCAGCGTTAGCCCTGCGAGGCGCCGGCTTCGTCGACCAAACTGCGCAACGTGTGCTGTTGAAAACACCAACGCCTGCGCCGGACATCCATAAGCTTGCTGCAGCCGTGATTGCGGTGCGTAACGATACACCCATTAGATTGGGCGACGTCGCCAAAGTGCAGCAGGCGCCGGCACTGCGTTCCGGCGATTCTCTTATCATGGGCCGCCCGGGCGTATTGATTTCTCTGGCCAGCCAATACGGCGCCAATACGCGGACCACGACCTTGGCCGTCGAGAAGGCTCTCGCAGACCTCAAGCCCGCCTTGCAGGCTCAAGGGATCACCTTGTATCCGCGTTTGCACCGCCCGGCGAATTTCATCGAACGCGCGCTGGGAAACTTAGAAAACTCACTGCTGATCGCAGCGGCGTTGATCTTAATCGTGCTCTACCTGTTCCTCCGTGATGTGCGGGCCGCGCTCATCGCGTTCACTGCTATTCCACTGTCTTTGCTCGCAGCTGTCTGGGTGCTCGACCGGATGGGTCAGACGCTAAATACCATGACGTTAGGTGGCTTTGCCGTGGCGTTAGGTGTGCTGGTGGACGATGCTATCATCGGAATTGAGAACATCATGCGCAGGATGAGGGAGAATCAGACACTACCCGCACCGCATCCCCGCCTGGAGGTTATCCGCGAAGCATCGGTCGAGGTCCGTGCCCCAGTCCTCTACGCCACGGCGGTCAGCGTTGTAGTGTTCATTCCTGAGCTACTCACCTCCAGCATACAAGGTCGATTCATCGGACCACTGGCCTTAGCATTCATCCTGGCGGTGACGGCCTCCCTACTCACCGCGATGACGACCACCCCTGCGTTGTGTGTCCTTCTACTGCGCTCGGAAGCCCTTAGGTCGGAGGCTCGATGGCTCACGCGCCTCAAACTATGGCAGCGCGAGAGTATAGGGTCGATCGAACGGCACGCGCTTTGGGCGTTATCGGTCGTCACGGTGTTAGTCCTCGTTTGCGGCTGCCTGGTCCCCTTTCTCGGTGGAACGTTCATGCCCGATTTCCGCGAGGGGCATTTCGTAGTTCAGGCCAACAGTGCCATACCTGGAACCTCTCTCGATGAGATGCTGCGAGTGGGTCGACGAATCAGCCAAGACATTCTGGCATTACCTTACGTTCAGACCGTCGAACAACAAGTGGGGCGCGCGGAATTGGGAGAGGACACGTGGGGCCCTCACCGTAGTGAATTGCACGTGGAGCTGAAACCGGATACCACCGTAGATCAGACGGCGGCGCAGGAGGCACTGCGCAAAATCATCGCCTCCTACCCGGGTATTCAGGGAGAGGTCGTCACCTTCCTCGGCGACCGGATCGGAGAAAGCTTAAGCGGCGAGACAGCGCAGGTGGCCATCAAGGTCTTTGGCGATGATCTGCGGTCACTCGACACTGCGGGCGATGAGATCGTGGCGGCGCTAACCGGAGAGGCTGGCGTCGCGGACCTGCAATTTAAGAAACAGGATAACACTCCCGTAGTCAGCATCGAGCCGCAGGACGACGGGCTAGCCGCCGCAGGGCTGAAAATGCAGGACGTGCTGGACACAGTGGAGTCTGCCTATGCCGGCGCAGTTGTCGGGCAGACCTTCAGTGGTGTCCGTACTGTCGCCGTCGTCTTGCGGCTCCCACAAGACCAACGCAACCGCATCGACCGTGTAGGCCAGCTTCCTGTAAGCGGCCCGTACGGTCCGGTTCCGCTGTCGACGGTCGCTCGCGTAGGTCTGTCCGCGGATCGGTATAGCATTGAACATGAAGGCGGCGAGCGTCGCATTACTGTTACTTTTAATGTCGAGGGTCGGTCATTGCAAGATGCCGTAATCGAAGCCAAACAACGAATCGCGCATTCGGTGCGGTTACCTACCGGTACATACCTGGAGTTCAGCGGCGCTGCGCAGGCAGAGCAACAAACAAGAACGGAACTGATGGCCTACTCGGTCGTGGCACTGGTTCTGATTATCACGCTCGTGCTCGTGGCCTTGCACTGGCGAGCCAACGGCTGGCTGGTCATGGCGAACCTGCCGTTCAGTTTGCTGGGTAGCGTGCTCATCATGACGGTCACCGGCATCGGACTGTCATTAGGATCTCTGGTCGGTTTGGTCACTGTGTTTGGCATTAGTGCGCGCAACACCCTTCTGCAGCTCGCACACTACGAGCACATGGTCGCTCACGAAGCCATGCCCTGGGACCTACAAACCTTGCTGCTAGGTGCGAACGAGCGCCTTGTTCCGATCTTGATGACGGCCACCGTGACAGCGCTCGGCTTAGCACCGTTGGCTGCCGGCCTGCACAGCCCCGGCCAGGAGATCGAAGCTCCCATGGCCATCACCGTGTTGGGTGGCCTCCTCTCCTCCACCATTCTCAATCTGCTCGTCTTGCCTGTGCTTGCATGGCGCTACAGCGGACCTGGGCGGAAGCTGGTTTCAGCGCCCGCATAAGTTCATTCGCGCAAGCCGATGTATCTAACGTCGCTCCGCCGTGCTTTGGTCGCACTGCGACCCCAAGAATGTTAAGAGAGACGAGCGCGAACTCCTCCACACCTCAATCTCCGCGCTCGTCTCGAAAACCAGATCGTCTTATCCTGCCGACAACGACACGCACTACGTCTTCGCGTCTCCGGCGAGTTCCGCACAACTCGGTGGCGATGGCGGAGGCAGTGAGCGAAGCTTGTGAACGATGTCGATTACGCTGGAGTATTCCTCGCAGTTCTCCGGTCTGCTATTCCACCTATTCCAGCGTAATAAGGTGGTTTGCTCCATCTCCCGATCGATTTGATTTTGGATCACCCAGTTGATCGCATCCCACCGTCGTTGCTGGGTAGAGACCCTTC
>Ga0105240_10006246_pt1 | contig 17532 bp, 17 predicted proteins | sample KBSC54metaG_FD_80426 | JGI IMG/M metagenome (GOLD analysis project Ga0105240, IMG submission 80426) | Corn rhizosphere microbial communities from Kellogg Biological Station, Michigan, USA - KBS C5-4 metaG | ecosystem: Host-associated > Plants > Roots > Rhizosphere > Soil | place: Michigan, USA...
ACTCGGAATACGGAAAGCTCGAGCCGACCATCAGCAGCGTGTCGCACCCGCTCATCATTTCCCAGCTGGGCTGCGTGCCGAGCAGGCCGATGGAGCCGGTGACATACGGCACGTCATCGGGCACCGCGGCCTTGCCCAGCAGCGCCTTGGCGATGCCGGCGCCGAGGCGATCGGCCACGTCGAGCAACTCGTCGGTCGCGTGCAGCGCACCGGCTCCGGCCAGGATCGCGACCTTGCGGCCCGCGTTCAATACCTCGGCCGCCGCTGCGAGGTCGAGCTGGCCCGGCAGTACGCGCTTGCCCGTCATGCCGATGCCGCTGTGCACGGTACCGTGCATGCGCGGCGGCTTTTCCACCGCCTGCACCTCCTGCAAGTCGTTCGGGATGATGATGCAGGTCACGGTGCGCTGGTCGCGCGCGATGCGCATGGCGCGGTCCACCAGATGCCGCATCTGCTCGGGCACCATGGCCACCTGCACGTATTCGTGGGCCACGTCCTTGAACAGGCTGAGCAGGTCCACTTCCTGCTGGTAATCGCCGCCCATCGCGGCGCGGGCGGTCTGCCCGACGATGGCGAGCACGGGCTGGTGATCGGCCTTCGCGTCATACAAGCCGTTGAGCAGGTGGATCGCCCCGGGTCCGGACGTCGCCATGCAGACGCCGACTTCGCCGGTGAACTTGGCGTGCGCCGTCGCCGCGAACGCCGCCAGCTCTTCGTGGCGGGTCTGGACGAACTGCATTTCCCTGCCCATGCGGTCCAACGCGCCCAGCAGTCCGTTGATGCCGTCCCCGGGATACCCGTAAATACGGCGCACGCCCCATTCGTGCAGGCGATGCAGGATTTGGTCACTGGTGGTCATGCTCATGGAAAGTCTCCTGCCGGATGAGCCGGAAGCGGCTGCTGGCCTGAAACCATTCTGGGACGCGCGTTGCCGCTTGTGCGGCCTTAAGCGGATTTTGCCGATCTATTTGTACAAACTTACATGACCGCACAGGTGCAGGCGCGCGCTCAGGCTTTCGCGGCCGAGCCGGGCTTGCGCAGCTTGCGCAAGTCCACGCACGAGACTTTCAGGCTCCCTGACCTGCCAGCCGCCTCGCCGCAATGCGGGCGTGCCGCCGGCCGGCGCAATGTGCGGCAACGCACATACTTTTTCCTCGCGGCAGCCTACAGTGCCTCATCGGCAGGCGCCGAGGCGGCCCGTGCGACGACAAAGTGCGTGAGGTGGCGGGTAGTGCCTGTCGCCACCGGAGCGCATCTCATGAAACACAACGCAATCGTCTGTGCCGTGCTGGCCATGTCGCTGGGCGCAGCGGGTCCCGCCTTCGCACAGCGTGACCAGGACCAGCAAAGGACCTATCGCGATGGTCAGCAAAGCCGCGAGCGCGGCAACAACCAGCGCAATCAGCGCGGTGCCGACCAGCGCAGCGAGCGTGGCGCCGAACGCGGCGCGGGACCGGACCATCGCTTCCACCGCGGCGACCGCTTGCCTGCCGAGTACCGCAATCGCACTTATGTGGTCGACGATTGGCGCGGCCATCGCCTGAGCGCCCCGCCGCGCGGATACCACTGGGTCCAGGTGGGCGGCGACTATGTGCTGGCCGCCATCGCGACCGGCGTCATCCTTCAGCTGCTGCTGAACAACTGAGGTCCGCATCGCGCGGCCCTGGCGCGGGCAGCGTTGCCAAGCGCTTACCGTGTAGAAGCAAGTCACGGCCCGGCGCCGCGGGGCACGCGCTAAAAGCATCAGGTGAAGCACGATGATGTCGCGCCGCACGGCGGCGCAGAGCCTGCGCGATCAGCATCATTGGTGCGCTGATGGCGAACGCCCTCGCGGACAGGAAACAGCGCTGACGCGCGGCTAGGGAAACTCCCGAGGCGCCGCACCGGACTTCGGCGGAATCTCATGTGCCCACTTCAATCGGGACAGAGCACATGAGCATGAACGACAGCACCAACCTCGCACGGCGCAGGCTTGTCGCCGGCGGCGCCGCGGTCATCGCGGGCGCCGGCCTGGGCGCCGCGGGCCGCTCGGCCCTGGCCCAGTCGGCCATCGACCTGCCGATCGCCAACGGCCACCGCAACCTCGTGGCTTTCCCCGAGAAGCGCCCGCTGATCGTGCTCACCTCGCGGCCACCGCAACTGGAGACGCCGTTCGAGGTATTCAACGACGGCCTCATCACGCCCAACGACGCATTCTTCGTGCGCTATCACAACGCGAAGATTCCCACCAGCATCGACGGCGACCGCCACGTGATCCGCATCGGCGGCAACGCCTGCGGCAAGCCCTTCGAGCTGACGATGGCGCAGCTGCAATCGCAGTTCAAGCCGGTCGAAGTCGTGGCGGTGAACCAGTGTTCCGGCAACAGCCGTGGCCTGTTCACCCCGCGCGTGACCGGCGGCCAGCTCACCAACGGCGCGATGGGCAATGCGCGGTGGGTGGGCGTGCCGCTCAAGGACGTGCTCGCCCGCGCGGAGCTGAAGAACACGGCGCGGCAGGTCACGTTCAACGGCCTGGACGAAGGCGTGCGCGGCGGCGGCGATTTCGTCAAGGCGCTCGACGTGCATCACGCACTGGATGGCGAGGTGATGCTGGCCTACCAGATGAACGGCACCGACATTCCGATGCTCAACGGCTACCCGGTGAAACTGGTGGTGCCCGGTTACTACGGCACCTACTGGGTCAAGCACCTGTCGGAGATCGAGGTCATCGACAACGTGTTCAACGGCTTCTGGATGAACCCGGCGTATCGCGTTCCCGACAACGATTGTGCCTGCATCGAGCCGGGCACGGCGCCCGCGTCCACCCGCCCCATCGGCCGCTTCACGGTGCGTTCCTTCATCACCTCGGTGCCCGACGGTGCGCGGCTGCGCGCCGGACAGCAGGTGGTGGTGCGCGGCATCGCATTCGACGGCGGACAAGGCATCCGCGAAGTCGCCTATTCGACCGACGGCGGGCAGACCTGGCGCGAGGCGAAGCTCGGGGCCGACATGGGACGCTACTCATTTCGCGAATTCACATTCGCATTCACCCCTGAGCGCGGCAGCCACGACCTGCGAGTGCGCGCCTGGAACCGTTCCGGCCAGAGCCAGCCGATGGAGGCGCTGTGGCAGCCGGCGGGCTACATGCGCAACGTCGTCGAGTCGGTCAAAGTCAACGCAGCGTGAGGACAGCGCCATGAGAACCAGGACCCTCTTCCTCGCCTGTGCTGCGGCAGCGACACTGTGCTGGGGCACGCTCGCGGCGGCGGGCAGCAAGACCATCCAGTTGCCGCCGGACACCGTTCAACTCAAGCCGAGCGCGTTGCCCGGTTATGCCAAGGCACAGGGCAACTGCGTGGGCTGCCATTCGGCCGAATACATGTTGTACCAGCCACCGAGCGCCGCCCGCCCGTACTGGGACGCGATGGTCAAGCGGATGAAGGCGGTGTTCAATGCGCCGATCGAGGATGCCGACATGCCGGAGATCGTGGACTACCTGGTCAAGACCTACGGCAACGAGCAGCCCAAGTGAGGTAAGCGGCCGGCACGTCAGCGCGGCGCGGCCGTCTGCCCCACCTGCTCGCGCAGCGCGCGCTTCATCAGCTTGCCGTTGGCATTGCGCGGCAGCGGCGTTGCCGACAAGGTGAAGCTCTCCGGCACCTTGTAATCGGAGACGCGGCTCGCGCAGAAGGCGCTCAGCTCCGCGGCGCTCGCCTCCTGCTTCAAAGTCACGAACGCATGCACCCGCTCGCCCAGCACCGGACAGGGCTTGCCGACCACCGCGCACTCCTGCACCGCGGGATGTTCGTACAGCGCGTTCTCCACCTCGATGCAATAGATCTTGTAGCCGCCGCGGTTGATCATGTCTTTCTTGCGGTCGAGCACGCGCACGTAGCCTTGGCTGTCGATCGAGCCCACGTCGCCGGAGTGCCAGTAGCCGCCGGTGAAATTCTCGGCCGTGGCTTGCGGGTTGTCCCAGTACCCTTTCACCACCATCGGGCCGCCGATCCAGATCTCGCCCTGCTCGCCGGGCGGCAGCTCGCGGCCGTTGTCGTCCATCACGCGCATGTCGGCGCAGGCCAGCGCGATTCCCACCGTGTCGCTGTGCGAAGCGGTCTCGCCTTGCGGCATCAGCGTGGCCGGCGAGGTGGTTTCGGTGGCGCCGTAGCAGTTCATCAAGGTGAGCGACGGGATCTGCGCCGCGAGCTTCTCGATGCTGGCCACGGGCATCGGCGCGCCGCCATACGCGCCCACGCGCCAGGCCGTGAGGTCGTGGCGCGCCAGGTCCGGCTGGATCAGGCACAGGTTGTACATGGCCGGCACCATCACCGTGTGCGTCATGCGTTCGCGCGCCGCCAGTTCCAGGAACTCGCTGGCATGGAAGGCCGGCATGATCACGAGCTTGCAGGCGCTGCACACCGCGGTCGTGATCAAGGCCACGAGCCCGGTGACGTGGCTCAAGGGAACGGTGGCCATCGAGCTGTCCGCCGGGGTCAATCCCATGCCCACCTGGAAATGCATCGACGAATGCACGATGCCCAGGTGCGTGAGCATCGCGCCCTTGGGCCGGCCCGTGGTGCCGGAGGTGTAGAGAATGGCCGCCGTGTCCTCTTCGTGCACTGGCGCGATCGGGGGAGCGTCCGCAGGAGAATGCAGCAGCGATTCGTATTCTTGCGAGCCCGTGCACGCCTGCATCGCGACCCGCGTTCGCAGCGAAGGCAACTCGCGCGGCGGCGGCAGGCGGTCGGCAAGGTCGGCTTCGTGCACCACCATCGCCGCCGCGCAGTGACCGAGCATGTACGCAAGCCCCGGGGCCTGCTCGCGGATGCTCAGCGGCACCGCAATCGCGCCGAGCCGCGCAATGGCGAACAGGCTCACCACGAATTCGTTTCGGTTGCCCAGCAGCAGCGCGACTCGGTCGCCGGCGACTATCCCGCGAGCCGCCATCCCCGCGGCGAGCCGGCTCGATTGATCGAGCAAGGCCCGGTAGCTGATGCGGCTCGCGCCGCAGACCAGCGCGTCACCATCGGGGTTGCGCCGCACCGCTTCGAGCAACATCGCGTGCAAGCTGGCGGGCCGCTGCGAGAAACAGCGCACGACCCGGTCGCCGTAATGCGATTCCATCCGGGTGGCGGGCCAGGTGTCGTCCCATCGGGTCATGCGGTTCCTCGACTTTCAGCGGCCACGATAACGCATCCGGTGTGCCGCCGCAGCGCAAATGCCGGCGGGATTGTAGAGTCAGGCCTTTGCCGCACCTGATGACCCCACCACCCGACGACCGGCGCGATGGCTCGCTTTCCGGCCGCGACCTGCTCGCGGCCCTGGCCATCGTCGTTATCTGGGGCCTGAATTTCGTCGCGATGAAGATCGGCCTGCGCGAGTTCACGCCGTTCCAGCTGGGGGCCGCGCGTTACCTGTTCGCGTCACTGCCGCTGGTGCTGTTCGTCAAGCCGCCACGCCTGCACTGGAAATGGGTGCTGCTGTTCGGGCTGCTGCAGGGACTCGGCCAATTCGGTTTCCTGTTCACGGCCTTGAAGGTGGGCATGACGGCAGCCCTCGCGTCGGTGCTGATGCAGACCCAGGTTTTCTTCACCGCGCTGTTCGGGTATGTGCTGCTGCGCGAGCGGGCATCACGCGCGTTGCAGCTCGGTTTGCTGCTGGCTGCGCTGGGCATCGCTTGCTTCCTCGCCAATTACCTGGCGCCCGCCGCCGGTCCGCACGCGACCACGATGCTGGGCTTGCTGCTCAACCTCAGTGCCGCCGCGATGTGGGCGGCGTCGAACATCGTGGCGCGCAAGGCGCAGGAGGCCAGCGCCGGGTTCGACCCGCTGTCGTTCGTGGTCTGGTCCAGCGTGACGCCGATCCTGCCCTTCATCGCCATGACCTTGCTCTTCGACGACCCCGCCACCCGCTGGCGCTGGACTTCCACCAGCTGGGCCGAGTGGATCGCTGTGGCCTATCTCGGCTGGATGGCTACCGTCGTTGCGTACGGCATGTGGACCGGCTTGCTCAAGCGCCATCCCGCCAATCGAGTCGCGCCGTTCAGCCTGGCAACGCCGGTGATCGGACTGGCCGCCGGCGTGGTGCTGCTGGGCGAGACGATCACGCCCTGGCAATGGGCCGGCACGGCTTTCGTGATCGCCGCGCTGGCCTGCGTGATGTTCGGCGGACGTTGGGCCGTCCTGCGGCAAAAAGCAACATAATCGCGCGATGCCGAACATCACCCTCGCACAGGCCGACGCCATCGCCGACGCCGCGCTCCAGGCCGGGCGCGATCACCAGTTCAAGCCGCTCACGGTGGCGGTGCTCGATTCAGGCGGGCACCTGAAGGTGCTCAAGCGCGCCGACGATTCCAGCCTGCTGCGTCCCGAGATCGCCATCGGCAAGGCCTGGGGTGTGCTGGGCATGGGCCTGGGCGGCCGCGAGCTCGCGCGTCGAGTCGAAAAGATGCCCGCGTTCTTCACCGCGCTCAATGCGATGTCGGGCGGGCGCATGGTGCCCGCCGCCGGCGGCGCGCTGATCCGCGATGCCGGCGGCGCGATCATCGGCTCGATCGGCATCAGCGGCGACACCTCGGACAACGACGACAGATGCCTGGTCGCGGCGGTGAAGGCGCAAGGACTCATCGCCGACACCGGCGACGCCGCGGTCTAAGCCGCGCCGCGCGCAAGGTCGCGCGATTGCGCGGATGATCGGGAGCTGTCGCACTTTCATGGGGAGCATCGTATGGATGAGCAGAAGGAATCACTCGCCGGCCCCGACCTCGTCACAGGCGTGCCGCTCGCGCATATCGCCGACGCAGCCATGCTGCTGGGACATGCGCATGGCGAACAGGTGTTGCTGGCGCGGCACGGCGGCGATGTGTTCGCGGTCGGCGCTTCCTGCACGCATTACCACGCGCCATTGAACGATGGCTTGCTGGTGGGCGACACCCTTCGCTGTCCCTGGCATCACGCCTGCTTCAACCTGCGCACCGGCGCGGCCGATTGCGCACCGGCGCTGGACGCGCTGGCGCGCTGGAAAGTCGAGCAGCGCGAGGGCAAGGTGTACGTCGGGGAGAAGCTCGAGCCGGTGCAAGCTCAGCGCATCGCGCCCGCGGCCGGCATTCCAAAGTCGGTGACCATCGTGGGCGGCGGGGCGGCGGGCAATGCCGCGGCCGAAATGCTGCGCCGCGAAGGCTACGCCGGGCCCATCACCATGCTGAGCGCCGATGCATCGGCACCGTATGACCGTCCCAACCTGTCCAAGGGTTTTCTCGCGGGCACGGCGCCACCCGACTGGATTCCGCTGCGGCCCACCGAGTTCTATCCGCAGCAAGGCATCGACTTGAAATTGAATGCGGCCGTTGCCGCGATCGATGTGGCGAAGCGGCAGTTGCAGATGGCCGACGGCAGCCGCCGCGATTTCGATGCGCTGCTGCTCGCAACCGGCGCCGAGCCGATTCGGCTCGACATCCCGGGCGCGACGCTGCCGCACGTGCAGTGCCTGCGCACCTTCGCCGACAGCCAGGCCATCGTCGACAAGGCGGCGACGGCGAAGAAGGCCGTGGTGATCGGCGCGAGTTTCATCGGCATGGAGGTAGCCGCGGCGCTGCGGGCCCGCGACATCGAGGTGCACGTGGTCGCGCCCGATGCTGTCCCGATGGAAAGGATCTTGGGTCCCGAGATGGGCAATTTCATCCGCAAGCTGCACGAGCGGCACGGCGTCGCCTTCCATCTCGGCACCACGGCCGTGGCTATCGACGAAAACAATGTGAGCCTGAAAAACGGCGAATCGATCGCGGCCGACCTGGTCGTCGTCGGCATCGGCGTGCGCCCGATCATCGGATTCGCGCAGCAGGCGGGCTTGGCCGTCGATCGCGGCGTCAACGTCGATGAATATCTCCAGACGAGCGTGCCGGGCATCTACGCCGCGGGCGACATCGCGCGCTGGCCCGATCGCCTCACCGGCGAGCGCCTGCGCGTCGAACACTGGGTGGTGGCCGAACGCCAGGGCCAGACCGCAGCGCGCAACATCCTCGGACAGCGCGAGCGCTTCGAGGCCGTGCCCTTCTTCTGGAGCGAGCAATACGACTTCGGCTTCAGTTATGTCGGCAACGCGCCCGGCTGGGACAAGGTGGAAATGGACGGGCAGCTCGACGAGAACACGCAGGACTGCACATTCACTTATCGCCGCGCCGGCAAGAAGCTGGCGGTGGTCACCGTGCACCGCGACATGGATGGCCTGAAGGCGGAAGTGGAATTGGAGCGGGCGATCGCGGCAAGCAGTTGAGGAGCCAAGATGACGCAACGAATCGACTTCAAGGATGTGGCACCCGGCGCCTTCCAGGCGATGCTGGGAATGGAAACTTATGTGCGGCAGTGCGGCCTGGAGCACTCGCTGCTCGAGTTGGTCAAGACGCGCGTTTCGCAAATCAACGGCTGCGCCTACTGCCTGGACATGCACACCAAGGATGCGCGCGCGGCCGGCGAATCCGAGCAGCGCTTGTACCTGTTGCCGGCCTGGCGCGAGACGACGTTCTACACGCCGCGCGAGCGAGCGGCGCTGGCGTGGGCCGAGGCCGTCACGCAGTTGCAGCACGATGAGCTGTCCGATGAGCTGTACGCCGAAGTGCGCCGGCACTTCGATGAGCAATCGATCGTGAACCTCACGCTCGCGATCGTCACGATCAACGGCTGGAACCGGCTTGCCGTTCCGTTCCGTGCCGACGTCGGGAGCTATCAGCCGGCGCGTGCGCGCAAGGAGTGATGCGCGGACGCTCGGCTAGCGCTGCCCGTGCTGCAGGCCGTGGAACAGGTCCTTGTGCTCGCGCGGCTGTGAGCGCCAATACTGCGGCGGCGCGGTCACCTGCGCACCGAGCTTGGCGGCCGCATGCCAGGGCCAGCGCGGGTCGTAGAGCATCGCGCGAGCGAGCGACACCGCGTCGGCCTCGCCATTGGCGATGATCGCTTCCGCTTGCTCGGGCTCGGTGATCAGGCCGACCGCGAACGTTGGTAGACCCACCTGTGCTTTCACGCGCTGCGCATACGGCACCTGGTAACCGGGGCCGAGCTTGATCGCCTGCAGCGGCGAGACCCCGCCGGTGGTGACGTGGATGGCCGCGCAGCCTCGCGTCTTGAGCACCTTCGACAAAGCCACGGTGCCTTCGATGTCCCAGCCGTTGGGCACCCAATCGGTCGCCGAGATCCGCATCCACACCGGCTTGCCGGCAGGGAACGCCGCGCGCACGGCATCGAACACCTCCAGCGGAAAACGCATGCGGTTTTCCAGGCTGCCGCCGTATTCGTCCGTGCGTTCATTGGCCAGCGGCGACAGGAACTGATGCAGCAGGTAGCCATGTGCGCCATGCACTTCGATGCCATCCAGCCCGATGCGCGCCGCGCGCTGTGCGGCCCGCACGAAGTCGTCGCGGATGCGATCCATCCCGGCGCGATCGAGTGCCTCGGGCGGAACCTCGTCGGGCGAGTGCGGCCGCGCCGACGGCGCTTCGGTCTTCCAGCCAGTCGCTTCATCGGGACGGATCTGCGCGCCGCCTTCCCAGGGTGTGCGGCTCGATCCCTTGCGGCCCGCGTGACTCAACTGGATCGCCAGCGGGATGGGCGAATATTTGCGGATCGCGCCGATCACATGCGATAGCGCCGCTTCGTTGTCGTCCGAATACAGGCCCAGGTCGGTGGGCGAGATGCGCCCGCGGGCGGACACCGCGGTCGCTTCGAGCGTCAACAGCCCCGCGCCCGACATTGCCAGCTGACCGAGGTGCATCATGTGCCAATCGGTCGCGCTGCCCTCGCGCGCCGAGTACTGGCACATCGGTGCGATCAGGATGCGATTGGGCAGCCGGAGATCGCCGAGCTGCAGCGGCTGGAAGAGATGACTCATGGCTCGATCATCGCCGATCTGGCGCGCTGCCCGCGCGGCCAGCCGGATCTCAGCGACCCAGGCGTGCAGCGCCCGCTCAGGCCGACTGCCGCATCGCGCCCTCCGGCGCGCAATAAGCCACGGCCTCCACCTCGATCAGGAAGTCTTCCTTGACCAGCCGATCGATGACGAGCAGCGTGTTCGGCGGAAATTGCTTGCCGCCGAACAGCTGCGGGAACAGCTCGGCGCGCACCTTCATGAAGGTTTCGATGTCCTGCGAGTGCACCATGAAGGTCGTGAACTTGATGACGTGGTTGTAGCCCAAGCCCATGCCTTTGAGGATGTCGCCGATGTTGGAGAACACCTGGCGCATCTGGGCCTCGAAGTCGCCCTTGCCCACGACCTTGCCGTCCTTGCCCACGGCCAGCTGTCCCGCAATGTGGGCCGTCGGGCCGGAAGGCACGATCGTGACGTTGGAATACAGTCCTTGCGCGGGCCCCGCGCCCGGCGGGTTCAGGTACTCGATATTCGTCTTCATGGATGAGGATGTCCTGGTTGCGATCCGGTGATTGTGGACCCGCGGCCTTGCGCGGGCAAAATCGGGCTTCGTCCTCGCCCAACGTGCTTCGCTTCAGCCATTTGCGTGAAAGGTTTGCATCATGAAAGTATCGGTTCTGTGTTTCGCTACTTCGCTCGACGGCTACGGCGCCGGCCCGCACCAGGACCTGCAGAACCCGCTGGGCGTGGGCGGCCCCGCGATGTTCGAGTGGTTCTTCCCCACGCGCGTGTGGCGGAAGATGCAAGGCCACGAAGGCGGCGAAACCGGCATCGACAACCAGATGGCCGAGCGCGGCTTTGCGAACGTCGGCGCCTGGATCCTGGGGCGCAACATGTTCGGCCCGGTGCGCGGCCCGTGGCCCGATGAAAGCTGGAAAGGCTGGTGGGGCGAGGAGCCGCCGTATCACACGCCCACGTTCGTGCTGACGCATCACGCGCGGCCGGTGCTGCGCATGAAGGGCGGCACGGATTTCCATTTCGTGACGGACGGCATCGAATCGGCGCTGGCGCAGGCCAAGGCGGCGGCCGGCACGCGCGACGTGCGCATCGGCGGCGGCGTGTCCACCGTGCGCCAATTCCTGCAAGCGCGGCTCATCGACGAAATGCACCTGGCGTGGCGGCCCGTCTTGCTGGGCGCCGGCGAGAACCTGTGGAACGGCCTGGACCTGCCCGCGCTCGGCTATGAAGTTGCCGAGACGGTTGCCGGCGAGCGGGCCACGCATGTGATCGTGCGCAAGCGCGCCTGATCCCGGCTTGCGCCATGCGCGCGATGCTCGGCTGATCCCATCTGGACAGTTTCGAGCAGCTCGGCTTTAACAGCCGGCGGCTTCGTCGCGAACCGTTACGTTGATCCCACCTCGAAACCGTCTCGGTGTACTGTCGTCGTGGTTTGGCGTCGCTCCGTGTATTCAAGCTGTTCTTAAGGAGACAAAACATGCACAAGCACATTTTGGGGCTGTTGTCGTGCGCTGCGATCGCGAGTTACGCGTTGGCCCCCACTGTGGCCCACGCGGCCGATCCCATCAAGATCGGCGTGATTGCCGAAGCCCAATCGGTTGCCGGCTCGTCCATCGCCCCCGCGGCTCAGCTCGCGGCCGAAGAGATCAATGCCAAAGGCGGCGTGAACGGCCGCAAGATCGAAATCGTCGTCTACGACAACCATTCGTCGGCCGCCGAGTCGGTGCGCGCCTTCCAGCGCGCGGTGAACGAGGACAAGGTGAACGCGGTGATCGCGAGCTACGTATCGGAAGTGGTGCTGGCGCTCGAGCCGTGGGCGGCTCGGCTGAAGACGCTGATGATCACGCCCGGCGCCGCTTCGGACGTCATCACGCAAAATATCGCGAAAGATTACGCGCACAACAAATACACCTTCCACGGCTACCTGACCTCCAGCGCGTTGGCGGGCCAGGTGTGCGCCGCGGCCAAGGATCTGCTCGTAGATGGCGAGCACATGAAGTCGGCGGTGATCATGAGCGAGGACGCCGCCTGGACGACGCCGCTGGACCAAGGCTATGAAGCATGCCTGCCCAAGAGCGGCCTGAAGGTGCTCGACCACATCCGCTTCTCGCCCGACACCACCGACTTCACGCCGATCTTCAGCAAGATCGAATCGCAAAAGCCCGACGTCATCGTCACCGGTATCTCGCACGTGGGCACGCAACCCACGGTGCAGTGGAAGAGCCAGCAGGTGCCGATCCCGATGTTCGGCATTTCCTCGCAAGCCACCAACTCGACGTTCTGGAAGGACACCAATGGCGCCACCGAAGGCGTGCTGTACCAGGCCGTGTCGGGTCCCGGCGTGGCCGTCACACCCAGGACGCTGCCTTTCGTCGATGCCTACCAGAAGAAGTTCGGCAACCTGCCCTCGTACTGCGGCTATACGTCCTATGACGAGGTCTACATGATCGCGGATGCGGCACGCCGGGCCAACTCGACCAACAGCGACAAGCTGGTCGACGCGATGGAGAAGACCGATTACGTCGGCACCATCGGGCGGGTAGCCTTCCTGCCCAAGGGCGACCCGCATGTGCATGGCCTGAAAACCGGCAACGGCTACATCACCGGGCTGATGCTGCAATGGCAGGACGGCAAGCAGGTGAACGTCTGGCCGAAGAACCTGGCCAACGGCAAGATCAGGTATCCCTCGTTCATCAAGCTGTCTTCCGCCCGTTGAACGCACTGACCTCCTCGCCGCGCCCGCGTCCGTCAAGGACCTGCGGCGCGGCGTGTGCGCGCAGCTAGGCGCAAGCGCCCCATGCTGTTCTGGCAGATCCTGATCGACGGCTTCGCGATCAGCGCGCTATATGCATTGGGTGCCACCGGCTTTACTTTGATCTTCGGCGTTTCCGGCGTGCTGAACCTGTCCCACGGCGCGATCATGGTTGCCGCGGCGGTTGCGGCCTGGGCACTGGCCGGCCTGATGGGCGCCGGCCCTTATGCATCCGCGGCCGGTGGCGTGCTGATCGGCATGGCTTTGGCGATGGCGACCTACTTCGTCACGGTGCGCCCGATCCAGCGTTCGCCGCGCATCGCGGAATCCGAGAAGGAAATCTTCATCCTCACGGCGACGCTGCTGTGGGGCATCATCATCTCCGAAACCGTCGCGTACTTCTTCACCAACAACGCCAAGACGGTGCTGCCGATCGTCGAAGGTGTCGTCACCGTGCTGGGCGTGCGCACACCGACCAACGAGTTCTTCACGGCGGCCATCTGCTGGGTGGCGATCGGGCTGCTGTGGCTGCTGGTGAACAAGACCCGCCAAGGCAAAGCGGTGCTCGCAGCCTCGATGAATCCGCGCGGCGTCACGCTGCTGGGCATCGAGCTGACCAGCATCCACCTCGCGGTGTGGCTCATCTACGGACTGCTCGCCAGCATCGCCGGCATCCTGCTGGGCATGTTCCTGGGCGTGAGCTCGTACAGCGTCGGGCCGCTCACCGCCAGCGCGTTCTCGATCGTCGTGCTCGGCGGGCTGGGCAGCGTGACGGGTTCGCTGATCGCCGCGTATGTGGTGGGTTATCTCGAGACGGCGACTGCGTATCTGGTGTCGCCGGCCTATCGGACCATCCCCGCGCTGCTGCTGCTCGTCGTCGTCATGTACCTGCGCCCGCAAGGCCTGTTCGGAAGGCGATGATCGTGCGCGGGCCGATCTTGCGATCTCGCACGGTGCTGGCCGGCATCGTGATCCTGGTGATCGGGGCGTTCGTGCCGCTGTTCTTTTCGGGCTACGTGCTGGGCCTGCTGACGGTGGCGTTCTACACCGCCGTGTTCGCGATGGCCTGGGACCTGCTGTTCGGATTCGCCGGCGAGGTGAACTTCGGGCCCACGTTCCTGATCGGATTGGGCGCGTACACCGCCGGCATCCTGGACGCGCGGCTGTCTCCCGCGATTTCCATCTGGTTGTGCATCGTTGCCGGCGCGGCCGCGGCGGTGATCGGCGGCGTGGTGCTGGCCTTGCCGGCCTTGCGCGTGCGAGGTCCCTACTTCGGCCTGACGACACTCGTGGCCGTCCTGATCCTGCAGAACGTGGTGGTCGTGTTCGCAGGCCTCACCGGCGGGGAGATCGGCTTGTCGGTGCCGGACGTGATGTCGGTGAGCGAAACCACCAATTACTGGATCGCGTTCGGCTTCATGGCCATCAGCGGCGCGATCCTCTACGGGCTGGCGCGCTCGCCGGTGGGACTGGTGCTGCAGGCGAGCGGACAGGATCCCGTGCAGGCCGGCGCGCTCGGATTCAATGTGACCAAGCACAAGCTGTTCGCCTTCATCGTGAGCGCGTTCTTTTCCGGCCTCGCCGGCGCGCTGATGGTGTTCTACATGGGGACCGCGTCGGTCGGCACCTTCGTCGACATTTCGGTGGGCGTGCAGATCATCGTCGCGGCCGTGCTCGGCGGGCGCCGCACGGTGATGGGCGCGGCGATCGGCGCGGTGTTCCTCATCGGCATGGGCGAGGCCCTGCGGCCGCTGGGCGAATTGGCGACGCTGATCGTGTCTCTCATCGCGCTGGCCGTCGTGATGTTCTTCCCCGACGGATTCCTGGGCATGTTGCAGAAGCGCTCCAACGATGGCTGATGCGCCCATGCTCGAGGTGGCGCAGCTGACCAAGCGCTTCGGTGGCCTGGTGGCGGTCAAGGACTTGAGCTTTTCGATCCGGCCCGGGGAAATCCTCGGCCTCATCGGCCCCAATGGATCGGGCAAATCCACGGCCATGCTGACGGTGATGGGCGTGATCGCGCCCAGCTCCGGCTCCATCAAGCTCGAAGGCGCCGAGATCGGCGGCCTGCCATCGCACAAGGTCGCGCGCAAGGGCGTGGGCCTGATCTTCCAGCACTCCCGGCCCTTGAACCGGCAGACGGTTCTGGAGAACATCAAGGTCGCGTTGATACCGGACCGGCTCAACATGATGTTCCACAGCGCCGAGATCGACGAGCAGGCGCGCGCGATCGCCGAGCGTGCCGGGCTGGGCGCCGTGCTCGAGCGCAAGCCGCCGACGCTCGCCTTCGCCGACCTGCGCCGGCTCGAATTGGCCAAGGCGATTGCGCGGCATCCGAAACTGGTGCTGGTGGACGAGCCCTTCGCGGGGCTGACGGCGTCCGAAGTGGGTGCGTTCTCCGAGCTCATTCGCGAATTCCGCAGCGAGGGCCGCGCGGTGCTGCTGGTCGATCACAACGTGAAAGGTGTCGCCGCGCTGGTGGATCGGGCGGTCGCGATGTACCTGGGCGAACGCATCGCGGAAGGCACGGCCGCGGAGGTGATGCGCGACGAAACGGTGCGCCGCGTCTACCTGGGCGGAGCGCTCACGCGCACAACGCGCGAAGCCGCTGCATTCGCGGGCGCGGCGCATCTGCTTGCGGTGCAAGACGTCGTCGTGCGATACGGCAAGGCGCTGGCGCTGCAAGGCGTATCGATGCATGTCAGCGAGGGTGAGTTCGTCGCCGTGGTCGGCCTCAACGGCGCCGGCAAGACGACGCTGTTCAACGCGATCTCGGGGCTGGTGCCGCACGCGGGAACGGTGCGCTGGAACGGCTCGCCCCTGGGCGGCATGACGGCCGCGTCGGTCGCCCGCGGCGGCGTGGTGCAGTGCCCCGAAACGCGCGAGCTCTTCGGCGACATGACCGTGCGCGAAAACCTGGACCTCGGCGGCCACCTGCTGCAACCGGCAGACCTGACGCAGCGGCGCGAATGGCTGTTCGACCTGTTTCCGATCCTGCGCGACCGCGAATCGCAGGTAGCTCGCACGCTCAGCGGCGGCGAGCAGCAGATGCTGGCGATCGCGCGCGCGCTGATGATGGACCCGAAGCTGCTGATCCTGGACGAGCCTACGCTCGGGCTGGCGCCGGTCATTCTCGAAACGCTGTCGAAGGCGCTGGAACGATTGCGCAATACGACGAATCTCACTGTGCTCCTCGGCGAGCAGAACGTGACGTTCGCGCTGCCGCACGCGGACCGCCTGTATGTGCTGGACCATGGAAAGCTGGTCTGGGAAGGCCCTCCAGACCGGTTCGAGGCGGAAGCGGCCGAAACCTACTTGTAGCTGTCAGGAAAGGAACAAAGCATCATGGGAAATGAAGCTGCGCGGACTCGCCGCGATTTCATCAAGCTGGGCGGCGTCGCCATACCGCTGCTGTCCATCGCCGGGCAAGCGCCTGCGGCCACCAACGCCGCGATGCGAAGCGCGCTGAAATACCAGAACACGCCCAACGGCGACAAGGATTGCGCGGCCTGCGCGCATTTCATCCCGGGCAAGACCGCAACGGACCTTGGCGGTTGCAAGCTGATGGCGGGCGACACCGAAATATCACCGAAGGGCTATTGCACCGCGTGGACTGCCAAGCCGAAGTGACGCGCGCTTGAGCGCGCGACCACTCGCGAGGCTGCCCTCGCCGGCTTGACCGCAGGCGATGGGCCTGCTAAAAGCGCGCATCTCCACTTCGACTGGGCCCGCGCCATGCGATTCGCTTTTCGTGTTTTGTTGGCGCTGTGCCTGGCGGCATCCGTGGGATTCGCTGGGGCGCAAGCCGCGTATCCGACGCGGCCCGTCACGCTGGTGGTGGGCGTGCCGCCGGGCGGCATCCTCGATTCCGTGGCGCGCATGGTCGTGCCTTCGATGTCGCAGAGCCTCGGACAGACTTTCGTCGTGGAAAACAGGGCCGGCGCCAGCGGCAACATCGCGGCGACCGCGGTGGCGCGCTCGGCGCCCGACGGCTACAACCTGCTCGTGGGCTACTCGATGTTTCACGTCGGCAACCCCTCGATGTTCAGCAATCTCAGTTGGGATCCCGTGCGCGATTTCGCGCCGGTCGCCATGCTCGTGGTGTCGCCGCATGTGCTGGCGGTGAACCCTTCGGTCCCGGCGAAGACGCTGCGCGAATTCGTCGACTACGCGCGCGCCAATCCGGGCAAGCTCTCGTATGCAAGCTCAGGCAACGGCTCGGTGCCGCACGTCGGCGTGGAGCTGCTCAAGCAGCAGAACAACCTGTTCATCGTGCACGTGCCTTATCGCGGCGGCGGCCCGGCGATGCTGGACGTGGTCGCGGGCAACGTGGACATGACGGTAGCGACGCCGCCGACCTTGCTCGGTTTCGTGCAATCCGGCAAGCTGCGCGCGCTGGCTGTCGCTGCGAAGCAGCGCTTGCCTCAGTTGCCCGACGTGCCGACCTCCGCCGAGGCCGGATTTCCCGGCTTCGAACTGGAAGCGTGGGTGGCGTTGTTCGCACCGAAGGGCACACCGCCGGCGATCATTGACAAGATCAGTGCTGCGGCGAAACTGGCCCTGGATTCACCCAGCGTGCGCAAATCAGCCGAAGCCGCGGGCCTGGAGATCCGGTACATGACACCGCCGCAACTCGACGCGGTGGTGCACTCGGACATCCAGTACTGGTCGAAGGTGATCAAGTCGCGCAACATCCGGATCGAGTAGCGCGGGTCGGCCGCTGCAGTTCACCTGCTGCTTCGGTCATCTGCCCGGAATCATCGAGCGCAGCACGCCGTCCCTGAGAAAGAAGTGGTGATAAAGCGCGGCTGCCGCATGCAGCCCGGCGATCCACAAGATGGCGTCGCCCAACCAGCCGTGCAGCTCCGCGATCTGTTTGCCCAGCGCGTGCGAAGAAGCGATCCACGGACCGATCTCGCCACCCAACC
>Ga0105240_10006248_pt1 | contig 17528 bp, 8 predicted proteins | sample KBSC54metaG_FD_80426 | JGI IMG/M metagenome (GOLD analysis project Ga0105240, IMG submission 80426) | Corn rhizosphere microbial communities from Kellogg Biological Station, Michigan, USA - KBS C5-4 metaG | ecosystem: Host-associated > Plants > Roots > Rhizosphere > Soil | place: Michigan, USA...
GCCGATGCCGCTGGTGCGGGTACGCTGTCCATTGAGCATGCCGCGCATGATGGCTGCGATGGAGAGGATCATGATGACTTCGATCGCGACGGCGAAGGCGCTGATGATGGAGCGAAGGGGCCGATGGACGAGATTGCCGACAACGAGTTTATTCATACCTCTACCAGTGTATGGGAACTTGCCGCCAAATCCTTCACCGTGACTTCATGGCGCCAGGAGTCAGCCGGCTTGTTTGCTCTTTGGCGGGGGGAGCGGCTGCTTCGCCCGGCGGCTCCAACAACCGGGCGGCAGGATACGGCACGGAGCCGGTGGCTGCCTTACAGAGCGGAGCAGCATCGGTAGCGGGCACGATGAGATAGTGCAGATCTTCCGAACGCACGTTCGTGAAGTCATAATCATCTCCGCAAACGTCCCACTGACTGATCGTGATGTAAGGGCTGAGTTCTGCGAGCTGCCCAGCACTCAGGAACAGGAACCCAGGGTTGCGAGCGGCACACGCTGCCACGCGTTGCGCTGGAGACATCGCGGCCGCCGCCCTTCCATTCACCAGACCATTCAAATCACAGATGTCAGCCTTGGAAAAATAGCCGATGGTGCCAACATCCGCCGTAATCCCCAGGCGCCCCCTCAGAACATCGAGGTGCTGACCTTCCATTGTGTCCATGATCTTCGCGCGGCCGCGAAGGACGTGGTACATTGCCCGGGCCTCAAAGGGCTGCACGAGGATGACTACCGCTATTAACGCGTATGCCAAGAGGTGCCCAGTATCTCGTTCTGTCGATGCTCTGGCAGGTGGGACCATCTCAAGCTCAAAGATGTTCCAGAGAATAGAGAAGAACATCGTCCATACGAGATAACGTATGCCCTGAATCTCCTGTCCGCGGAGGCAGGCAAGAGCAATGGTCAAAGGGAAGAGGCTATTAGCAACCAGCGTCGACAAAGAGATGCGTCGCGCACGCAGGAGGAGGACGAAGGTAACGATCCACAGGAGCATCATGCCCACCCCGAAGGTAAACGCCCCTAAGGTAACCGTCAGCGATGCGGCCAAAACACTGCGCCATGCGCTCAGTCCGTGGGATTTGGCGAGCGCCGTGTCTGGAAGCAGTACATGCATCTTCCAGACAATCCCTGTAACGGTAATCGAGCCCCCTACTACAAAGTGGCTGGATTGCAGAGATGCCTTGAGATAGGTCTTGAACGTTTTCGGTCTACGAGCGGATGCGACGCGGTTCAGCGTAAGGATCAGGGATGAAATGGCACACAGAAAGAGGAGTTCGGTTCGCAGCAGCACCATAACGGCGCCTAGAATCAGGAACTCCAGATACCTTCGCGGGGTGGCCTGGCTTCGAGTCGACTCGCGGAAGGTCAACACGCACAGGAGACCTACGAAACACATGACCATCCCTGTCTCCATACCGTCATCCAACCAGCGAACGGACGATGGGACAGAGAGCAGGAATAAGACAATGAGCGACAAAAGACGCACCATGAGCGATTGACGTGGAGCTTTTTTTGCGAAGAAGAATGCCAGCCCCGCGAAGAGCCCCAGATGGACGAGACTGGAAAGGCACCTCGGTAGAGCCGGCGATTGGACAAAGCTGCTCAGAAGAGCCAGAAGGCCCACATAGAGCAGGCTGGACGTTCCGAAGTCAGGATGGATGCCGTCATAGGAGATGTGGTGGCCGAGACGGATGTTGTTCGCATAGCGCAGGTGAATCAGCGCATCGTCCTGAATTGCAGGCCAGGACAATACGATCCAGGTAAGCAGCAGGATCGCCATGAGTGGCACGAGGAGGCGGGAGACTCTATTCATCAGCGGGGACCCCGTTGCAGAACCAGCGACGTCGAGCAGGTGGTGGCTCATCAGCGGAGAGAGGGGAGCCGGCGGGGTACGCTGCGGACTCGGGTGATGCGGCGAATTGTAACGTTCTCGGGTCCAGCAAGAAGAGTCCCGATAATTGGCATAGCGTAGGCCGCAGCCAATGCTGCGAACAAAATGCCGACGGCACCGTATCCGAGCAGATAGATGGGGCCGCTGATGCCGGTTTCAGGGGCAGCGTGGGCAAAGATCGAGATGACGAGAAGTCCCCAGGGAGATTTGCGAACGTCGCCACACATAGAGTCGAAGAGAGTAAAGAGCAGGGTCCAGATGATCGGAGCAATGATCAGAACGCCCACCCATCGGGCTAGATGAAAGGCTTCGGCGGTTGGGGTAAATGAGATACCCGTGGTTGTGTCGCCCTCCGGGATGATGCCGCCGATCTCCTGGGCATACAGTGTGCCGTAGTAGAGTCTGGGTTTATCTGGCCATATGAAATGTGGTACCAGATTTTCGAAGTCGGCCCAGATAGGAGACAGGCCGAAGACGTGACCCTGCTCCGTGAAGTTGATGAGGGCATCGTCCATTCCAATCATCTGGAGGCGGTCGAAAAAGCCCTGCGGGGTATTGTAGTACCCCGAGCCAGCGGCTTCACTCGATTCCATCTCAATCTTGGTGTTCTGATCGCGGACAAATTCGAGATTGGAGAGCAAGGAGAGGGATGTGTTGAAATTTTCGGAGAGAGAATCGGTTTTATAGACTCGTCCATACTGCGAGTAGGGGACAAGAAATTGAAAGACAAAGAGGGCGGAAAGAATGCCTCCGATGACCTGTGGCAGGGACAGTTTGTACCGTAAGGAGGCGGCTGCGGCGACCCAACAGAAGATGGGAGTCAGCATCCCTTCCTTAGAGAACCCAACGATGCCGCTGAGGAAAATGACCGCGAAAGAGATCAGGACTGGCAGGTTGACGCTGCTGGTTCCTCCACTCTTTCGGATCTGGTAGATCACGCCAAGAATGATGGCCATGGGGAGGAAACGGTCGACCTGCGAGAGTGCACTGAGGATAGAGCCGCTCTCATGGGGCACAACGGTAACCAGAACGACGATGAGCATGCCGGTGACCATGCAGCCGATGGTGGCATTCAGCATGTTTTGGGGAGTCAGAAGCGTGCCCAGAAATGCACGTTTGGAGGTTAGTTTGCGGCTCACATAGACCGCTGCGAACATCGCGCAAATGCCACCGAAATAGACACGGATAGTCACCATGGGGGCGGCGAGATTGGAATCGGCCGGTTCACCGATGATCGCTTTCCAGAACAGACCAATGATGACCCCAAGGACTGCGAAAAAGAAAACATAGGATCCTGATGGTCGTGTGAATCCACCAGCGAGATTAAAAGTAAGCGCGGCAACGAGGACAAACAGGAAGCTGTAAAGTGCAAAGAGACCGGACGTACCCTCGAGGATCTGCACGGTGCAAAGCAGCATCGCGAAAGACAAGACGTAGATAAGGGGAATGCGTTCTGGAAAAGGAAGGCGCACTCATTTCCTCTCTAAGCGGCAGGTTAATCCATTGATAACGGAGACCGGATCTGGCATCTTTATAGGCGATAGCTCGGCGTAATTGGCTAGGCTGGTGATGATCCAAAGAACTGAACGAACCATCGACCTCTTTCAGAGTCCGATAATAGCGGAAGGACGCTCGTCCAACAAGCGCGGACGGTCAAAACCCCTCAGCCGCATGAACATTCCGTGTACAGCCTTCTTGATATGGTCAGGTTTACTGTTGAGTCCCGGTCGGAACTGGCCGGTATCGGGGTCGATGTTCCAGCCGAACTTTGACGTGATCGTAACCTTATCGCGGAATGGTGCAACGCCCTCTCCGAGGATACGTTCGCATTCCAAAGGCCCGTAAGCCTCAGCCGTGTCAAAGAACGTCACGCCGTGGTCATAGGCTGCGCGGATGATATTGATCATCTCCGGGCGGTACGGCACGGTTGTCTCATACTTGCGGCTCATGTTCTGAACGCCAAGGCCCACGCTCGATACCTCAAGCGAACCCAGCTTGTCGTCACTCACGTGCGCTTCCGTACTTCGTTCCGCTTCTGCCGGAACCGAAAGGTCGCCAGTGATTGTTGCAGCCGCTACCGCTCCCGCGACGCCGAGGAACGACCGGTGATTTAGGCTGCGTGTTGTGCCGTTGTCGTGGAGGTTCTGCATTTCTGAGCCTTTCGTCGGGTGCCTGGGCCCAACCGGCTGGCTCCGAGGACATCCTCGAGCGAGTCATCAAAAAAAACTCGACTCTCTCACAACTTCTTCCTCTCCGCCTACGTCCTCATGCCGGAGCACGTACACCTTCTCCTCAGAGAACCAGACATAACTTAGATTGATATATCACGAGAGGGTGTATCGACGTGATTCGATCCAATATCGAGTTACATGTCGATAAGAGTCGGATGCCATGCCTATTGAGTGACAGAGGTACATCAGTCGTATGGCCCCAGCACCCCGGATCGCGCAGCTTAAGAGGCAGAGCGCACCATCTCTCCGGGGTCTCAGCCTGCATATGGTTCAAGGAATAAAAGTTGCAGCCGAAACGTTCTCTAGCTAGTGAGTGCCCACCGCCACCGTTGTTTCCTCGTCATTCCAGCCATGTAATGAGAAGTGAAGCGCTCCAGGTCCGCAGCTATTGAAAGGTGCATTCACGGTTACAACGCGTTCTTCCCCAGGCATTAGAGAGACGTAATTGTCGCTGTAATACGCGGGCAGAACGCGAGTACCATCCGCATGTAAGAGGGTTAGTTTTAGCTCCAAGGCAGGACTGGTCCCGCGATTCGTTAATTTCACCGAAAATGTCTTTTCTTTGCCCGACAGAGACTGAACATCCTCTCCCGAAACAGCCTCGGACTGAATGTTCGCAAGCGCAAGATCGTTCAGGTCCCGAAAATCCTTCTCTTCACGCGCTGTCCAATAGATATTGTCGGCAAGTAAATTACCCGATTGATCTTTCATCTCCAACCGCACAAACACGAGTGGAGTGCGATTGAAAATCGACACCAAGGGTAAGCGAGTCCATGCGGCGGTGGAGTTTGCCAAAACGCTGACGCTTCCATCGATTTGCCGGAGGACCTGACCTTGCGGAGAGTATATCGTCGCCACTACTTGCAAAGCAGAACGCGCAGCTAATGTCGTATTTACTATGGCAACGGTGTAATCGGAAAGATCCATTTGAATATGTAGCGGTGCATTTGCCTTCTTGACAGCATAGAAGGATGCCTGGGTATCGTAGTCCGAGCTATATATCTGCCACATCGTACTTGGCCACGCAGGGTGAGTCATCCATAGCATACGACCGCTATTTGGCTCCCAGAGATGTTGATAGAAGCCTTCGAAGATTGCCTTATGGTCAACATAGTTGAACATCTGGATGCGGCGTTCGAAGTCTTGAAGTGATTCCGACTTGCCGAACTGGATGTCCATATGTCGTATGAGCGTGTGGACGTCTCCTCCCCCGGACTGATGCCAGTCGTGGTAGGCCCAGGCATCGCTGACCGGCCAACGGTCTTGAGAAGCAACCGTATGTTCAAATGCCTCGCGCGTTGGGAACGATGCTATGCCGAGTTCTACAGAAAAACCTCGGTTCAGCTTACTGAAGTACAGCGCAGGATCCTGCCAGGAATATGGGCCGCTTTTACGCAAGTTAATTACGTTGGAACTGGGCGAGTAGAAGCGTGTCCCATCTTCTTTTCGAAGCATCGTTATCATCTGGCTATTGAGCGCTGGCGGCGGAACGCCCTCATTGCGGCCACACCAAATTGCGATGGAAGGATGGTTGCGGTCGCGGCGCACTACATCGCGGGCATTCTCCATAAAAAGAGAGACATCGCCGGGCTCTGCGTTGGAGTTTTGCGTCGAGGACCAAAAGTCATTCCAAACGAGCATGCCGTATTCGTCGGCAAGATCGAAGAATGTTTCTTCCGTGTCCTGGCCCACCCAGTTCCGCACCATGTTGAGGTTTGCTTCCCGGTGCAGCCGGAAATATGGCTCCAGGCGGCTGCGGCTGACTCGCTTTCTGGAATCGTCCATCCCCCAGTTACCGCCTCGTACCGCTATCCTGACGCCATTGACTTTAATAACGAGGTCAGTCATTTCCGGCTCGTTCGTCACTTCTCGAATCGCCGATGTTCCCTCAGCTTCACGAGAGATCGAAGAGGCCCATCCATTCGCCGTCTGGCGCATGGCTTCATGGTGAACATCAACCGCATCATAGCCCTTGTCTAAAGTCAGGGTAGGAATTGCTTCAATTCGCTCCAATCTACCGGAATGGTCAAACAGAGTGAGTTCATAGCTGAGTTCGCGAATGCCGAAAGTAGTCGAGTGGGTGTCGGAGATATTTCCCTTTGCATCCACTATCGCAAGATGAAGGTGATATAACTCCGGCGATCCATATCCGTTCGGCCACCAAAGCCGCGGATGCATCAGATGCAATTTAAGAAACTGCCCCGGTAGCAGAGACAGTGTGCTGTTGCCAGGGTGCACCACTGCAGGCATGCGTAATGCAACGCCTTCGAATGCTACTTCGAGCACAATGTGCTGCGAAACATCAGTCGCGTTGTGAACAGGAACATGGATCTCTATATTGGCGGTCGTATTGTCTGGAAGGGGGAGGCGAGTAATAACCTGTGGATCTCCGATCGTAATTGCACCTGATTCTGTCAGTGAAACATTCTGCCATAGGCCTGTATCGCGATCTCGAATCGCTGGGACCCAGTCCCAGCCTTCAGTCGCTACAAAGGTGGGCCCATCGATCAGCATGGCACCTCCATTGTCACCAGGACCACCCTTGAGCGATTGCTCCTGAGGTATCCCGGGATGGGGTGGAGGAGAGATGCGAATTGCGAGTGCATTGATTCCGGTCTTCCGAAGGACGGAGGTTACATCAAAATCGCCACGACGAAACGCTCCCCGCATTTGGCCTAGACAAACGCCGTTCAACCATACCTCGGCAGAGTAATTAATGCCTGCGAAATGCAGCGTGCGCCGGGAGGCGTTGTGAAGCTTGGGCGAAGGAAACTCCACGCGATACCAATAATCGTGCTTATTCAGAGATTCAGGAATCGCCAGGTTGTTCAGGCCAAAATCGGGGTCCGGATATATCCCTCGATCGATCATGGTTGTCAACACGGTACCTGGAACGGTTGCCAGCATCCACGAAGCATCGTCGAAGCCCACTGTGGAGAAAGCAGGCCCGTCGGCAGACTTGGCGATACGGTCATCCTCTACGGAGAGAAGCCTCCAATTATTCGCAATCGTCCAGGCCTGCTTTCCCTCTGCTCGCAGAGTTGGTCCGGGGGCAGGCAGGGGCTTCGCTCGTGGCTTCTCCGCGGGGAAGCCATGTGGCATGCTGTCTGGAGGTTGTGGGGCCTCATACCCAACCCGTTGACGAGTTTGCAACCGCCAGGGCTTGGCGTTCTCCTCAGGCAGTTGCGAGTTGAAATCAGGACGCCGTACAAAAAGATTCATCATCTCCGCTGGAGAAAAGGCACGTGAAGCAATTGAGAGACCGCCAATGTCTCCGCTGAAGTGGCGCATATTCGTTGGTGCAGTAGGAGCTAGAAGCAATTCTGGAGTTACGGGTTCGTTGCTTACGGTGCTCGTGCCTGCGGGGAGCCCATCAACGTACAGGGTCAGATCGTTACCGTCTTCAACAACTCCAATCAAATGCCAAGTCATGGAATCAATCGCGGCAGACGCGACGATCTCCTTATCAGCTATCCGGGCAGCAGGATGTGCGCTTCGGATCATGAGCACACGAGGCGCTTTATCATCCACCGCGCCTATTCGAGCGATCACTGATGTCTTCGAACCATCGGGGCCGATCCTTACCCAGACCCATTCGCTCCACGCACCGGATGAAGCAATCTCCTGTTGGATGGGCTTGCTGAGTTCAGGGCCTCCTTCTACGATATGTGCGATGTATGGCCCCGCAATCGCGGTCTCGGATACAGCGGGGAGTGAAAGTAACCCCAAAACAGATATCAACAAAATCACAAGGCGCAAGACGCGTCTGAAGTCAACTACTGACATGGTGGTGAACTCCCTTGAGGTAGGGCACGCGCCGTCCAATGCATCTCCGCAGTGAAACGACCTCATAGCCAATACTCGGGACTTTATTTGTAGAGCCTTGAATTTGCTACGTTTGGTGCGTTTGGTGATTTCCTAACCATGCTTCTCATCCAATCACTCATGACCTGCGTCAGCCGCTCCTTGTTTTCTTCTCTCGGGAACATTTTCTGCCAGAGGGTTATGGTCATCTGATATAACGATGTTTAGCTTTCGCTATGGCTATTTCGCAACATCTCCGTGACGACTCGTTAGAAGACCCTCTTCCACTTCCCACGAAGGATGAGATTCGCACGCATCTGGATACCATTCTTGCAAGTAATGAGTTCAGCGTAAGCAGACGCTCTTCAGAGATTCTGCGCCACGTCGTCGAACGCTATCTAGATGGAGAGATCGACAGCCTTAAAGAGCGCCTGCTCGGCATTGAAATATTTCACCGCCGGAGCGATTACGATACAAGCATCGATTCGATCGTGCGAGTCGCAGCCAATGACGTGAGACGCCGGCTGACTAAGTTCTATAACGATCACCCAACTGAACCAATTCGGATACTGCTTCCGCTGGGATCCTATGTCCCCGACTTTATCAAACTCGAGCCGACTCCACACCCGGTTGTAAATGAGACCGAGTTCGTTTTCGAACATCTTTCCGCTCCCACCACCGACCCTCAGGCTGCATCGACAGTCGAGATAGCAACTTACTCGACCCCAAATGCCTTGTCTTCTCATAAAATGAGTAGATTCCTGACAATTGCATTGGTAGTCATCTGCGCTGGTGCTGCCGGATGGTGGATAAAAGGCTGGACCAACCAACGTACCCCTGTATTCAACGGCTCAGATTATTCCTTCTATAAGGAGCTTCTTGGACCCATTGGTGTTTCCGGGTCGTCGAAAACGAAGATTGCACTTTCCAATCCAAACGTCCTCCTCTATCGCGGAGCGCTGCTTCCAACTCCTCCGCGTGGAGATGAAGTGCTAAGTGTTCCGGTTCCGGAATCGATGGCGAGTGTTTTGAATGGCAGTGCTAATAATACTCAGGCACAGTTTCCTTTCCATTTCCTCCAGGTAGACAACAAGAACTACACGGGACTGGGCGAAGCGGAAGCCGCTTTCGGTTTCGCTCGCATCCTACAAATTCTTGGACGCAGTGCCCAACTAACGCAGGCGCGCTTTCTCAACTGGGATGCGGCTCGAACAGAGCAGATCGTCCTTCTGGGTGCGCCGCATATGAGCGCGTTTGCACAGGGAACTGTCAATACAGATAACTTCATCATGGAGCACGATGTCATTCGCAATGTCCATCCGCGCCCGGGGGAGTCGCCTGTTTACGCGCGCGTCATTCATGACGGAGCACTGGAAGACTACGGCCTCATATGGATGGGTAGATCGCCCTCCGAATCTCGCGTTCTCGTGCTTGCTGGACTTACCAGCACAGGAACTGCCGGTGTCGGAGAGTTTTTCAGCGATCCTACATCCATGCGACCTGTCTACGAGAAGCTCAAATCAATGTCCAAAAATGGCAACTTTCCTGACACATGGCAGGTTCTTCTACGAATTGACGCGCGTCAGGATGTTCCTGTCAAAATCTCGGTAGTCGCCCTACGATAAGCACCCCGAGGAAGCTGTCTTAGTTAGTATGCCTAACGAGTTCCCCAACCTGGCATCTGGTCTAGCGTGACTATATTCGGTGTCTTATAGAGGGTTGGAAGCGCAATCTGGTTTCTTGGATTTGAGATGAAGTCAGACCACAACATGACATAGACCCAACGATTCTGTCGAGCGAGTAAATCTGGAGTCGGCAGATATTGGCACTCAGCGACGGCAATCGGTTTTCCCTTGGCGGCGCCCAGCATGGCGTTGTAATTGTTCTGGGTGTAGCCGGTGTTGTAAACATCAAGAGCGGCAATGTCGAAATAGCTGCTGCCCGGATTGTAGGAGTTGACGTCGTTATCAAGGGTGTCGAAGTCCTGCACATTCCATACCCATATGATATTGTCGAAGCCTTTGACGTTGACCAGGTAGTCGTGCGTGATTTGATAAAGCTTCGCGCTTCCGTTCGGGCCCAAATGACATCCCCACCAAAACACGCACTGGTTCATCTCATGCAGCGGACGAAAGAGCACCGCTACATCGGCATCTTTCAATTGTTGAAAATACACTGAGAGTTTGTCGAGTCGCGCAATCCACGTCTTGTAAAGGCCGGTTCCGGGCGTTGTAAGTTGGTTCCACTGGTCGTTGGTCAGGTGTACTGGGTTAGAACCTCCGACGGAGTTCCAATCGCAGGTTTCGTCAGGAAGTATCGGCGCGCAGGCATGATACATAAGGCCTACGAGAGCACCCGCTTTATATTGGGCGATTGCTTCATTGATCATGGTCTGCCGGTTCTTATCGAGGGCACGTTGCCCATAGCTAAAGTCGGCGCCCCAGAATGAGGGTTGCTTTCCCGTCAGAGATGCGATCCGGTCACTGTCACGGGTAGGATTCGCAGAATCCTTGTTTTGAACGCCGACGGCGGTCCTACTGCCAGAGATGCTTTTGAGATAGTTAAGAACCGTTTGCCGTGCAGCGCCACTGGTGCTTTGCGGTGCCGTTGTTAGTACAACTACGCCGCGCGATGGTAACGACACCGTCTGAGTCCTTTGAGGATTCTCTTGTAACTCGCTTTCTTTCGGCTCCAACGCTCCATCAACGTTCTGCTCTGTGGCGAAATAACGAAAGACGTGAAGCTCCTTTTGTTTCGGCAATTTCAAATTGACGGATGCAGGCGCATCCGTGTGGTTTACAAGTACCAAGGTCCACTGCGTTTTCCCTGAAGAATTCCATTTGGCGATCGTTGCGCGAACAGGCGTTTCGCTCGAGCCCGTAACCGGAAGTATCTCCGCGCCCTTCGGCATAGAGCGTGAAAGAATCGTCCACGCATAGTACCAGGGACGAGGCTTCATGCCTGCGTCGCTATTTGAATCGAAGAATCCCCAAACCTTCCAACCGCCGCCTGGACCGCGATGCATGGCGTCGTCGAGATCCCACGCGTCGGCCCCGCCCCAGCCAGCTCGGGCGACCTGGACGATATAGTCGGCCATCCGTGCGCCATAGTCGAAATCGTGTACTCGTGGCTGCTGGTCGACCGCTTGAATCTTGCCGGTGACCAGTCCTGACTCTGCGATAAAGCGCGGCTTGCCCGCGCCGTCCGGATCGTGCTTCAGAATCGTTTCGTGGTCGGAGATGAGCTCTCGCTCCAGGGTGCCCGATTCCACCTCCTGATCCTTGGCATAAATGTGTTGCTCCCATGCGCCAAAGACGTCATGCATTTCGGTAACCGTGCGATCAAACCACTGCCTTCCTCCGGAGTTATCAGGGCCGGTCAGAATAACATCGTCTAGGCCGCGAGCATCCAACTGATGGCGAAGGTTGCGGACCCCAGTCGACCACGAGGTAAAGTCCGGCTTACGTCCGTGCCACATCCAGTCGCCGTTGGGCTCATTCATAAAGATGTAGTGATGGATCACTGTATAGTGCCGATCTCGCACAAGGTACTGTACGAAATCGGAGATGATGCGCTGCCAGCGCGGATCGTCCGGAGAATGGATGCCGAGAGAGCCTGGAGGGGACCACTCACCGAGATATACCTCGATATGATGTGCCTGCGCGAAGTCGAGGACGGTCAGGATCGCTTGGAATTGCGGCGCTTTGGGATCAGTGTCCCATCGATAAATTGGCTCGCCCTTTGCATCGAAACCGCTGCAGTAGTCCGTCGCGCCGGACATCACCCGCAAAAAACCTGGCTTCATGTGGGCCAAATGGTCCATCATTTCTGCCCAGCGGTGTGCGTCAACCTGATTCACGTAAGGATCAAACTGCACCCCGAGCCCAAGGAATTTGCCCAATGGTTGAGCGGAGAGATCAACCTTCATCTCCTGAGGCACATTCTTAGGATGTTCCGATGGTTGAGCTGGAGCCGCCGTCGCAAGCGAAGCCGCGATCAACAGCAACGAGAAGCACAGCACGTTCTTCATATGGTTTGCTCGTTCGTATTGTTATGGATCGAAAACAGAGGCTCGGTGCGACTGAACAAGCAGTCGCACCGAGCCAGGTTGAAGGTCAGAAGATAAATTTACTTGCGAATTGAATTACCCTCGAACCGTTTGCGATTGATGTGATCTTCCCGAAATTAGCCGAATTGACGTTAGCGTTGGGGCCACCGAAGATGGGGTGATTCAATGCGTTGAACGCTTCAAACCGAAGCTGCAGATTGTAGCGCCGCTCGTGCCCAAAGTAATTGTTTTTCATCGCGGACAGGTCTGCATTACGGTTGCCGGGACTACGAACATTGCCCAGTACGCGCGGTGCGTTGCCGATCGTGAAGGCAGCCGGTTGCGAGAAGATGTCCGTATTGAACCACTTGTCATGCGTCCGATTGGCCAGATTAGGATCTCCCGCAGCCATATTCGGACGCTGGCCGAGCGAGAGCAAGCCAGTTTGGTTGTTGACCGAAGAGAGAACGACCGGCAACCCTCCATTCATGCTGACGATCCCATTGGCCTGCCAGCCATTGATCAGCAGGTTCACGCCGCGAGGCGCATCGCTGAAGAAACGGTGGCCCCTGCCAAAGGGCAGTTCATAAGTGGTGGCAATCGTGAGGCTGCTCGCCAGATCGTAAGCGGAGAGCGACCATTCCTTATCCGGCCGGAACTGGTCGGCGCGTGTACTGCTTACAGGGCCCAGGTAGGTTACCGCCGATGAGGAGTTGTCCATCAGCTTGGCTCCGGTGTAGGACACCAACAGACTCAGTCCCTGCGAAACCCGCTTGTCCAGGCGTACGGTGATGGAGTTATAAATCGAGGAGGCACGCGGCTTCCTCTGGCTGTTGACAGAGCTGTATTGCGGAAATGCATCCAGCAAATACTTCAGCGGCACAGTTTTGTTGGACAGCGTCGCTCCGGGTGTCGTGATCTTTCCGTAGAAGGGATTAGGTACGTTGCTGTTGAGTTGATTGCCTAAGGAAAGATAGGAGGGATTGACTTGGTTATACGGTTGCCCAGGGTCTCCATCCACAAGAAACAGTCCATGACTATAGACGTAGCCCACCTCCAGTACGGTCTGGAGAGGGAGTTGCCGTTGTACGTTCAAGTTTGCCTGTTCGGTGTAGGGGTTTCTAACGGAGTCGAAGAAGGAGTAATTGATCCCACTACCGAGTTGAGTTCCAGCACCATTCGCGGCCCCGGTAGGAAGGTTGAATCCGGATTTGGCGGGATCGGAGAGATCGGTGCTGATAGTCTGCTGGCTGTCAGTAGAAAATTGGAAACCGGTCGTCGTGGCGAAGCCATCATTACCGAGTCCGCCAGTGCTTCCCGCGGCTTGTAACGCAGACGCGCCGAATAAGATTGCGTAGCCGCCGCGTATCGCCCACTTCGCTGTTGGGCTATAAGAGAAGCCGATGCGCGGCCCGAAGTCCTTCCCTTGAAAAGGAGCCTGGTGACGCCCATATTTGGCTCCCGGTGTTCCCACGAACACCATCGCGCCCTTCAGGTTGGCGCAGGCAGGACAATTGGTGGTTGCGATCATTCCCGCCAGAGGAGAAGGAAGGGAAGGATCCCAATAGGTCATCTGATTATGACGCTCGGTGCGAGGAATCTCTCCCTCCCAGCGGATGCCGAGGTTGAGAGTCAGCTTTGGGGTCACGCTCCAGTCGTCTTGAAAGTAACCGGCAATGTAGCTGCTGGCGGTTAGGGCCGTTACGTCGTGAGTCATATATCCACTGGATGGCAGGCCCAGAAGCATCGAGGCGAAGGTGTGCCCTGCCTTGGCCACAGCAGTTCCACCACCGTTATCCGTGGCGTCGTTCGGGTTGTACTGCGTCCAGCTACGGTTGAACTGAAACTCACCCGACGGCTGACCATACTGATAAAAATTGACAAAGAACTTACGGAAGTTTGCGCCCACCTTGAAATTATGGCGTCCCTTCACGAGGATGAGGCTGGCCGTAGCGTCGTGGGCGGTGTTGTAGGAGCTATAGGGAACATAGCCGCTCATGCCTAAGGCCGAATAGCCGTCGGACTGGTTGAAGGTTGGAAAGACAAGCGCCTCTCGGGCCGCCACCGCCTTGAACGACCCCGGCAACCCTAACGAGGAAATATCGAACCCCTGGCCGAAAGCCGTGCGATCGACGGTATAGCGGCTCAGGCCATAGCGAAATTCCGCAAGAAGATTCGGTCGAATTGTCCAGGTGTCGTCCAGGGAGACACTGGTTGCGGTTGCATATTGCGGACCGCTTCCGGTCTTTGCCGCCGCATTGCCGTAACCATTGAATGGAACGCTGTCGTCGACGTACTTGGAGAAGCGTGCAAATGCACGGTTGTTTGGAGTGAGTTGATAGTCTACGCGAGCATCACCGTGATAATAGGTGTCCTTGCTCGCCCCGATGGCGAGGTAGTTGTTCAAGAACGCATTCGCTCCACCATAGTTTGGCGAGGGATAGTATTTAAAGGCCGCCAGGGCGACTGCATTCTGTCGGCTTGCCGGGATCTTGTTGCCTACGAAATCGCCAATGCTGCGCGTGATCTTTCCGTTCGGCTGCATTACGGCTGTAAGTGGATCATAGATCGGGACGGAGAGCGCCGAGAAGTCGCCTGTGCGCCACGCGTCGAGCGGTACGCTGTCAATCTCCTGCGATGCTGAACTTTCCGAGGAACGTTCAAGCGCAAGGAAGAAAAATGCCCTGTTGCGATAGATGGGCCCGCCGATTGTACCGCCCTCCTGGTAACGGTGCCTGTCAATCATCGGAGTGTTCTTCGACTGAAAATAAGGCCGCGCATCGAACGTTGCATCATGAGCAAACAGGAACGCCGAGCCATGCAGGGCGTTCGTCCCGTATTTGGTTACGAGGTTGATCACGCCACTGCTGGTCCGGCCATACTCCGCCGAAGGGACACTGGTCTGGATCGAGAATTCCAAAACCGAATCGACGATCGGCTGGTAAGCGACATATCCCAGGCCGATGTTGTTGGTCCCAACGATGTTAGAGACGCCGTCGATCTGCTGTTCCGCGTTCGCATTCCGCGAACCGGAGATGTGCGGCGTCGTCTGTGCCGTGTCGCCGGTTCCCTGGACTCCTGGTGCAAGGAGCGCGAGATCGAGCGGGTTGCGTCCATTCAAGGGAAGATTGTCGATCTGCTTGGCCGTGATGACCTGTCCCGTCGATGAGGTCAACGTGTCGATGGTAGCGGCACTTCCTTCAACGACATCGACCTGTTCCGAGGTAGTCCCCACGGAGAGCGTAAAGTCGACCGCGCGCTCTTGAGAGACGTCCAGGGTGACGTTTGTCTGATTGGAGGTTTTAAACCCCGGCGCCGTGGCCGAGACGTTGTACTGCCCCGGAAGCAGAAGCGGAGCGGCATATCGGCCGGTGGAGTCGGTCTTTCTCTCTACCTTGAGGCCAGTGGCAAGATTGCGAATGGTGACTTGGGCGTTTGAGATGAGCGCACCGGACGGATCTTTCACTAGCCCGTCAATGGAACCCGTAGGCGTTTGTGCATGCAAGACCATTCCCGCAATGGATGCGAGAAGTAGAACGACTCTTAAGCTCGTGGACCGATAAGACATGTAGCCTTCCTCTCAATTACGGCCTGCCATCTTGCTGCGATGCAACAGGTAAGTCTGCATCGACAGTTTTTGCCGACGGAACAGGCAGAAGTTGCGTAACGGAGAGCGATACTAGGAGGTGGCCGATGCGACGCACAAGGTTACAGGAGTTTGCCAATCCTCGAATCCGCGTTAGCCAGAATAAAACCACGTAAGTCCAAGACCAACATAAACTTAATTCCACCACTCCCAACCCGATCCCTGCCGTTAGCCCACCCTGTTTGTTGCCTGCGTCCGTGACATCTCAACATGCCAACTCACGCGATGTTCCCAAAGCGCATTGGAAAAATAGGGACAAGGCAATGACGCCATTTGTTACACGGAATTGGGCTGTCACGGCTGCCTGTAATTATTGAAGAGGTCAGCAAAAGGAGGCTTGGAGCATGTCCAAAACTAGATGAGGAGCCTGGCTGGGAATATATGCACGATGGGTCTGCAGGGCAGGAGCATACATTCGATTTGTTTGAGTGATGACGCTAATTGATTGCCGCTCGGATAAGTCACCACCTAAAGTGATAACTCATCCATCCTTCAAGCAGCCTCATATGATGACGAACAGCTAGCTGGGTAGTTCGCAGATTCAAGAGAGGTCGATGGGAAAATCGCAGCTTGCTAAAGTCGTCTTAGAGTAAGGCCGCCATCGATGGTTAGAACCGCGCCGGGAGAGTAAGGAAGATCTCCGCTCGCCAACATTGCTACAGCTATGCCAATGTCGTCCGGAGTTCCCCAGCGCTTCTCTAAAAGCAGGTCACCTTCGATCAGATTGTCGTACTTGTTTCTCACACCCTTCGTCATATCCGTCTCAATAAGTCCCGGCCTGACTTCATATACGCCAATGCCGTATTGTGTAAGCCTACTCGCCCAAAGCATGGTTGCCATTGCAATACCAGCCTTTGTAATGCAATAGTCTCCCCGGTTGACGCTTGCGACGGTTGCCGAAACCGAACCAACGTTGATGATGCAACGATGTTCTTTAGACTGTTCCTGTAGACGTATCATCCAATTCGCAGCCGCCTGGGTTAGAAAATATGGGCCCTTAAGATTAGTAGAGATGAGTTCGTCAAAACTTTCTTCTGAAGCTTCAAGAATGTCGGCACGGATCGTGGGCGCGATGCCGGCGTTATTCACAAGAATATCCAGCCGTCCGAAGGTTGCTTCAACATCCGCCAGCAGGCGTTCTCGATGGCTTGCATCTGCAACATCCGCCTGGCAGTACTGAACATTCAAACTGCCGTCACTAAATTGTTCGCGCAACTGTGCGAGAGCAAGTTCCGCTTCATCATGACTGCGCCTGCCGGTAATCATCAGATTGAAGCCTTTGCTCGCCAATCTTTTGGCGATGCCCAGGCCTATTCCGCGCGTCCCCCCGGTCACGAGTGCGACCCTTGTATTACTCATTGCCTCTCCCTCTGGGTGCATCGTGCTATATCCGAAAAAGGTTAGAAAAAAGTGTAGTATTTATTTTCCGCCAGCCGCAGGATAAGTAGTCCTAATTCCAGCATGTGGTAATCCCCCCACATGCTGGATTCACCGAAGGGGATCTTTGCCCCTTTTTGTACATGGTCCCAACCATTGGGCCGGTGATAGATACTGTGAAGCAGAATGCCTTGATGCTGGGGATCGCTGGAAAGATACGGCTCCTTGAGTAGCACCTCAGCAATCGTTAGACCAGCATCGAGATAATTCCTTCCAGCTTCCCCCATGGCGTGCCCCAGGCGAATTAATCCTTGAGCAGCGATGGCCGCTGCCGAAGAATCCACTGGTTCGTACTGGTTGAATGGATCGGCACAGGAACTTTTCCAGTCGCCCAGGCGGTGCAGATCAGGAGCGCCTGTATCCCAGTAGCAGATTCCATCCAGCGCACTGGCCTGGCGGAGATAGAAATCGCAGGTCGCCCTGGCGGCCTTTTCCATGAAGAAAATAGCTTCCGCCTTTGTCATCACACCA
>Ga0105240_10006250_pt1 | contig 17522 bp, 15 predicted proteins | sample KBSC54metaG_FD_80426 | JGI IMG/M metagenome (GOLD analysis project Ga0105240, IMG submission 80426) | Corn rhizosphere microbial communities from Kellogg Biological Station, Michigan, USA - KBS C5-4 metaG | ecosystem: Host-associated > Plants > Roots > Rhizosphere > Soil | place: Michigan, USA...
CGGATTACCATGCAGAAACACAATGGGATCGCCCACGCCAATATCGACGTAGGCCATCGGCACACCCAGCACATGGATGTATTTACGGAAGCACGTTTCCTCGGTCGAGATGGGTGGACGGCTCATGGTTCAATCCTCCGCTTGCGGGTAAAGGACGATCTGTGTGCATCGGAACAGCGCGATGGTTCTCCCGGATGCTTCGCCGAACACTGCTGCGTCCCAGACCTGCGTAGTGCGGCCGGCGTGAACGACGTGAGCACGACAAGAAACCGCAGCCTCCCGCACGGTTCCGAGGAAGTTGGATTTCAGTTCGGCCACGGTGAAGCCGGAGGCCAACTCAGGTCGCCCGGTCCGTCGGGAGAGCTCCCTGCCGGGTCCGCTTGAAAGGCTGCCCCCAGCTCGCTCATGGCAGTTGTGTCTGATGAATGGGTCCGCGGGCGCGCGCCGTACGCGGCTCAGGGTGCAGGTCTCGTCCCCGTTGCGATGGCTGAGCGCGAGATGATTCGGGGCGCCTCGTCAGGCTCGTCGGGCAAGTCTGGCCCGCCGCTTGGTTCGGCATCCACCCACTGGAGCATCACTGACTGGAGTGAACGTAATGAATCTCATACAGGAACCCATCACGGGGAATGAGCCACTCGGAGACCTCGATCAGCCTCGTCAGGCATTGACGCAATTCTATCGTGCGTTTAACACCCGCGATCTGAACATGATGGACGAGAATTTCGCTGACTCTGATGCAGTCGCGATCGACAATCCTCTGGGCGGAATTCGGCGTGGCGCGGACCAGCCGCATAAGATGTATGAGGCGGTATTCAAGAGCACTGCGGACGTGCATGTTGAATTTGTGGACTACACCATTCATGGCACCGAGGATGTATTTTGGGCCGTGGGGCGAGAACGCGGCACCTACCGCGATGGGAAGGTCGTAAGAGACCTCGACATTCGGACAACACGAATTTTCCAGCGGATGGACGGTCGTTGGCGCCAGATGCACCATCACGGGTCAATCGAAGACGCGAAGCGCCTGGGGGATTATCAGAATGCAGTTGCGCAAGGGTCTCGCCCGCCTCGCGAGAGTAGCCGACCGCAGTGATCCATCGATCGCGAGCTCGCCAGCGAGTCGTGAACGAATGTTATCGCAGGTCACCGGATTGCGGCTCGCGTTCGCCAGGGCGGGCACAACGTGCCGCGAGCGGATGTACTCAGAAGACGCGCGCGGCTAGGCCCGCTTTGTCCGAATCTACCGGCCGCTGGCGGATGACTGGGTTGGGTACGACAATTTTGCAGCAGGCCATCAGGGAACGGGTTGCACCACCAATGCGTCGGTGCCGGCGATGAACACGGTTTTGCCATCCGGCGTAATGGCCATGTACAGCGGTTGAGCGTTGCTGCCAATGTCAATGCCGAGAACCCCGGGCGCTCCCGGACTGCCGGCCAGGGTGATCCCGGTGCCGGTTTGCGGAAATACACCGGCAACCGGAGTTGCCGTCAGATCGTAGGTGAGCAGCAATCCAGATTGGTCGTACGCATAGGCCTTGTGCCCATCGGGGCTTAGTTTCATGACCAGCGTCGAGGTGGGCAGAGAACCCAGGTCGTTGAAGCTCCCATCGTATATTTCCCAGTGCAGGATGCCGCCAAAATCCAGATTCACCGCGATGCGATCACCTGACCGATCCAGCACCGGATCGAAGTTGGTGATCTCCTGCAGGCCTGTAGCAGTCAAGGTGCCAGCGGTGGTATCCGCAACATAGACGGCATCCGAGTTGGCGTCTGTACCCCCGTCAATCACTACCAGTCGCGAGCCGTCGCCGGAGACGCCGACTCGAGCGCGGCAAAACGAATACGCGGGGAACGTATTCGACAGTTTTCGCGCGTTGTAGAACGTCAGCGCGGAGCCGCAGTTGCCGGAAATGAAAGTCGTCACAGCGACCGTGCCGTCATTGGTCACTGCGGCGTCGAACACCGACTGCAGACCGCCGTCATAGAACTGGTTGATGGGCGTCGTCGCGAGCACCGCCAGGCTCTGCGGATCCAGATTGGAAACCTTTTCGTTCGTGCCGGCGATCCAGTCGGCGCCATCGGCGGAAAGGGCGAGGGCAAAGCTGTTCGGGAGGGATGCGGACGTCGGGCTTTGCCAGGACCCGCCGGAGTAAGCAAAACGCAGCACCGAGGTCGCACCCGTGCTGGTGTACCAGGCGCTGACAGCGAGAGCCTGACGTTCGGCATCGTAAAACAGGGCCGTGGGCTGCTTGGGCGAGGAATCGGGGTACTGGATCAGGGCGGCACTGAACGCGGGCGGAGCCACCACGACGAGATTTGCCAATTGGTGGGTTCCCGTGAAGCTGCTCTGCAGCACGACGGGGTAGCGCCCAACAGCGAGCGTCGCGGGGTAAGTTGCATGAATCTCGGTGGAACTGACGACGGTGTACGACACCGCTGGTGTCGTGCCGAACAGCACGTTTTGAAGCGCACTCGGGCCGCTTAGCTGGGAAAACTCCTGCCCGCGGATGATCACGTTGCCGCTGCTGCCGACGTAGGCAACATAGGGCGATACATAGTCGACCTCAGTGCGTTTCACAGTGATGGTCACAGGAATGTCGAGCGGGTGCCCGTTGCTGGCCGGCACCACGTGGATGGTGCTGCTATAGGTGCCGTCGTCCAAGGCGTCGAGCGCGGCTTGAACCAGATTCGCATTGAGGACGTCGCCGCTCTTGCCGCTGGCGGTCACCGCGAGCCAGGCGGCCGAGGTGGTGGCGGTCCAGTTCTGCGACGGATAGGTCGTCACGGTCATCTGACTGGTCAGGTCAGAGGGCTGGGGCGTGTTGGTGACGGTATAGGCGAGCGATGCGGCGGAGGTTTTCACTCCCGCGACGCTGTAACTCACACTGATCGTTTGCGGACTACCCATCAACATGCCGGTCGCGCAGTTGGGATCGTTCAGGCACGCGGTCACCTTGATCGAGCCGGTATATGTGCCGATGCCCAGCGATGCCGGAGCGGGAACGGAGACAAACGATTGGCCGCTCGTGTTGCTCGTAATCATGACGGTGGAGATGCTCGAAATCGCCTGACCCGAGCCGACGATGGTGACGTACAGCGTACCGCTCGATACGTTCGTGACCGTGCCGGTCACGGCCTGCGCTGCCGGCGTAGCGTCGTTCGGCCCATTGGCCAGGAAGGTCAGGCTGGTCGGCGAGACGCTTAGCGTCGGCGGTGGCGGTCCCCCTCCGCCACCAGACCCACCATCGCCGCCACCACCGCAGGCAGCCAGACACAAAGCCACCACGGCCGGCATCAACTGCCCGGCTCTCTTCAGTCGGACCGACATGGAGACCCCGAGATTCTTGCTGTAGTTAGCGCTAACATTAAGCGTGGCCGGCGCTCGGCGTCAACGGGGCCGGCCGGAGCGGGCGATGGATGCATGGCGTCGGCGAAATCGATTACGACCTGGGAACCGGCGTCAGAGGGTTATGACAAATTGCGTGTCACCTCACTGGCCCTCGTGACGCCCTCAGTGTTGGATGCGCTCCAGTGTCTCGGGAGGCTCCGGAGCTGTGATGGGAGCTGCGGTGCGCCTGCGCAGCGCCACAGTCGCCCACACCAGAGCGCAGGCCACGGGATGCAGCAGTCCCATCATCAGGAATGCGCGGTCGTACGCGCCGGTGCTCGCGAGATGACCGACGAGCTCGGTGGAGAATATCCCGCCCAGGCCGCTGCCGGCCGCAATGATGCCGAAGATGGTGGAGACCGTCCGCTGCGGATAGAGATCAACGATGAGGGTACCCATGTTGACCTGAAACACCAGATGCGCAAATGCAACCAACGCCGCGAGCGCCAGCGTCACTCCGATCCCGACGCCACCGGCGATGAACATGCCGAATGGCGCCAGTGCGGCCGCGAGGGTCATCGCGATCATCCTGCTGCGCACGGGGGTCGTGCCGCGACGGATCAGCCGACCCGAGAACCATCCACCCCCGATGCTGCCGATGTCGGAGGCGAGATAGACCAGCCAGGCGAGCTGTGCGATTGCGAGCAGGCTCATGCCCCTGGCATCGGCGAGATATTTCGGGAGCCAGAAGAGATAGAAATACCAGACCGGGTCGGCGATCAGCCGCGCACCCGCCAGGCCCCAGACGCTGGGATCGCGCAGTATCGGCGCCCAATCGATGGCATCGCCGGCGCCGGCCTGCCGTACATTGACGGGAGGTCTGCGATAGATGGCGAGCCAGGCCGCTACCAGCACGAACCCCGCCGCCCCGGTGACCACGAACGCGGCACGCCAGCCGTAAGTAATCGCCAATCCGCCGATCAAGGGCGGCGCAAGCGTTGCGCCGATCATGGCTCCCGCGGTGAAGAAGCCGTACGCGAAACCGCGTCGCTCGGGCTCGAAATGCTCCCCGATCGCCTTGGGAGCGGCCGTGTAGAGACCCGACTCGCCCAGGCCGAGCAGGGTGCGCACGAAACCTAGAGAAGTGATGCCGCGCACCAGCCCGGTCGCGATGTTCGCCGCGGACCACCAGCCCAGACACAGCGCCAGCATGAGTCGCGTGCCGAGCTTGTCGGTGACCCATCCCGACACGAGGTACGATGCACTGTAGGCCACCAGGAAGAATTGCACGATGTGGGCATAGCCGAGATCGTCGATCCCCAAATCCTTTTGTATGCGCGGAGCAAGGATCGACAGCGCCTGTCGATCGACGTAGTTCAGGATGCCGGCGAGGAACAGCAGGCCGAGGATCGCCCAGCGCCACCACCCTGCCGACCTCCCTTTCTGCAAGGTCACCCGCCGATTTCCGCCGCGGCGGCTTGCAGCGCTTCCACGATCGGTGCCGTCGCCGCTTCGGGGATCCAGCCCGACACCGCGACACCGGCGTGGGCCGGGTGGCCGGTGGATACCGCGACGACATGATGATCCCGATCATCGGCGACATGCACGCGCGCATACCCCAGCCGCCGCACTTCATCGAGCTTGGCGAGCAACTGCCCGATGCCCGCGGGGAACTGCGGAATGTCCGAGCCTTCATACAGCTCACGCACTTCCTCGTCCTCATGCTCGGACAGCAGCACGATGCCGATGCCGCTGGTCGTGGCTGGAAGCAGACCGATGCGCCCCAGCCCGCGCGACGCCTCGATTCCCGGAGGCGCGTGGAACAGGTAGCTCACGTTCCGTTCCCACAACACGCCCAGGGCTACCGTGTGTCCGAAGCGTCGCAGCGCCTCCAGCACGGGAAGCGCGCGCCGGATCAGTCCCGAGGCGAACAGGCTCTGCGCCGCGAGCACGTGCATGCCGGGCCCGGGAGCATACTTGCGGTCAGCGGTCTGACGGGCAATGCCGAGATAGGCGAGCGTCTTCAACAGCCGGTTGACCTTGGTTGCGTCGATGTTGAGCCGACGCGCCAGCTCGCGGCAGCCGGTCGGCTCGGACGAGGTCGCCAGCGCCTGCAGCGTGGCGATGCCGTCAATGAGGCTTTGATTCGGCTGTGAGTTGAGTTTGGGACGCATGGTATCCGGCTAGTCGGTGCCAGCACACGGTGGCCGACGGCTCATTCGACTTTCTCGGCGCGCTCCCAGAAGGCTGGCCCGGGGGCGACCCCCAGGCCGGCACCCTTGGGCAGCACATACGCATTGCCGTGGTAGCCCATGTCACCTTCGAGCAACGCGAGGCTGCGCGCAAACATCGTATGTTGCCACTCGTGCTTCCACAAGTTGGGCAACGTGGCCGACAGCTGCAGGCTGGCGGCCAGGAAGAGACCGGCACCGATCGTCGCATGAGGGGCGACCCGGACGGAATGGGCCGCGGCCAGTGCGGCGATACGCTTGAACTGAGTGACGCCCGTGTGCCCCATCTCCGGCTGGATGAAGGCGAGCGAGCCGCAGGCGAGGCGATTGCCCACTTCATAGGCGGTGTACCATTCCTCGCCCGCGGCAACCGGGACGACGCTCTCGCGCGCGACGCGGGCAAGGCCGGCGAGATCTTCGGGTTTGACCGGCGCCTCGATGAACCCGGGGCGATAGGGCTTCAGGGCTCGAGCCAGCGCCAGCGCCTCATCGGCCGAGAATTTCCAGTGGAGATCGATCAACAGCTCGGCCGCATCGCCGAGCGCTGCGCGCAGCGCCGCCACTTCCTCTACGATCCCTTCGTGGCTGACGACGGTCGCTATCTTGAACGAGCGGTGCCCTTCGCGATACATCGCGACCGCGAGCGCAACGCGCTCCTGGAGGGTCGCAGCCGGCAATCCCGAAACGTAGCCGGGCACATCCGTATTGACTGTCGTCCCGAGAAGATCACGCAGCGGCCGGCCTGCGGCTCGCCCCCGCAGATCCCACAGCGCGATATCGATCGCCGTGATGGCGTCCACATGGAAGCCGCTCGTGCAACCGCGCACTCGCATGAGCCCGTAGAGCTGATCCCAGATCTCCTCGACCTCCTCGGGGTCTGCGCCGATGGCCACTGGCGCCAGCAGGTCGTTGATGATCTCGCAGGTGGCACGCGGAGCGCAGATACCATACGTCTCGCCCCAGCCGACCAACCCATCATCCGTCGCGACCCGCACGACGATGGAGCGGTCTTGCGTCGGGTAGAGGGTTCCGTTGCCACGCCGCACGACGTAGCCGCGCGTGTTGACGAATTCACCCGCTGCGAGGGGCCCCAGGTAGGGTGTGTCGCGTGGGACTGTGACGATGAATGTTTCGATCGAGACGACACGCCGACTCATGTGCGCGCTCTGTCGAATGAGCCGAGATCCGCCATCCGCGCGAGGAGCGCGTCGAGCTCGGTCCGGTCGTAGCGATCCAGCTCGGGTCCGGGCGCACGAGTGAAGTCGCTGTCGATCAGCCCGCGCCTGAACAGGACCGCCTTGGTCAGCCGCCAGCGAAAGACCGCCTGCATGTTCAGCAGCGGCAAGGTCCGCTCGAACAGGTTGCGAGCACCGGTCTCATCACCAGCGCGGAACAGCTCGAGCATGGCGACATGGAGTTCCGTGATCTCGCAAGCCGGCATGGTGCCCTTGGCACCGCGCGCCAGTTCATCGATCAGGTAGCGGGCTCCGGCGCCTCCAAACACCGCGCGCAGCGAGCCCCGCGCGAGCTCGGTCAGGTGCATGATGCGCTGACCCGAGGGGGGAGTTTCTTCCTTCACGTAGACGATCCCATCGACCGCCTGGGCCAGCGCCGCCACTTTCTGCAGCGGCAGGCCGATTCCCATCGGCGCCGGCGCATTCTGCAGCATGATGTCGATCCCCGATCCCTCATGCGCCGAGCGGAAGAAATCGGCCATCGCGTCCATATCCTCGGCGAGCGACCGGGGTGTCAGGATCATCGCGGCGGACGCGCCCGCCTCCGCGCCAGCGACCGCATAGGCCAGCGCATCCTCGGGCAATGCTGCACTGGCGCCCACCACAAAGGGCGTGCGGCCGCCGATCCATTGGCCGATCACTTGGGTCAGTTGCAGCCGCTCCTCGCGACTGAGCAGCTCGTACTCGCTCGCCAGCCCCGGATAGACGACACCGTGGGCGCCCGAGCTGATGATGTACTCCAGAACACGCTGCATGCCCCGCTCATCGATCGCGCCGCTCGAATCGAAGATCGTGGGCAGGATGGGCAATACGCCGCTCAACGCCGCCATCGGTGCCTCATGGTCAACATCCTGGCTCCCCGGGTTCTCGAAATGTGTTGCTATAGTTGCACAAATCGGAGCGGATCACCAAGGGCTCCTACCCGGCGCGTTCGGTGAAAAGCGCGACAATCCAGCGATGACCCCATTTGAGAGCGGCTTGCGTTCGCGACTTCCTTGGTCTAATGTTGCTTTAATAGATACATTACGGCACGAGGGGGCGTATGAAAAAGCGGGTCATGCGGGGCTTGATGGGGTCGCTGATTCTCGTCGCAGCACCGGTACTGGCGGATGAGGCAGCAGCCACCGGCGGTCCGGCCTCGCCTGCGTCGGCCAACGCGACGGCCGCGGATGGTGAGTTGCAGGAGGTCGTCGTCACCGGTATTCGCCACAGCCTCGATGCCGCCCGCGACATCAAGCGCGACTCCGAGCAATTCGTCGATGCCATCGTTGCAGATGACATCGGCAAACTACCCGACCGGAACGTCGCCGAATCGCTGGCTCGCGTTTCCGGCGTGCAGGTCGATCGTGGTATTGCCGAGGGGACGAGCGTCTCGATTCGCGGTCTGCGCCAGAACGTATTCCTGTTCAACGGGCGCGAGATCCTGGATGCCACGGGCCGCGGCGGCCAGGGCCTCGACCAGCTCGGGACCTCGACCTACGGCCTGCTTGCACTGGTGCCCTCGGAGCTCATCTCACGCCTCGACGTGACCAAGCTTGCCTCGGCGGATCAGTTCGCCGGCGCGCTCGGCGGAATCGTCGATATCCGCACGCCGATGCCGCTGGAGAGTCCCGAGCAGATTGCGTTGAAGGCGGGCGCCAACTACTCCGATCTGGCCGGCCAGGCCGGCCCTGACGTGTTCGGCCTCCTGTCGCACAAGTTTGCCGACGATACGCTGGGCATCATGTTCTCCGGCTCCTACGATCGTCGCCATCTGTCGCAGCAGGGTCTGGACACCTTTTCCGGCTACACGCGCTACACGGATAGCACGGGGACGGTGCGCTACGGCGACTCCGATGCGCGCCCCGAGGAGATCGAGGAGCTTCGCCAGAATCTGGGTTTCGACGCGGTGGTGCAGTGGAAACCCACGGCGGGCGTCGAGATCACCGCCGACAGCTTCTATTCCAACCTGAAGTCCGATCGGGGGCGCTGGTGGCTGTCGTTCGCGCCGAATGCGGGCCTCAGCAACGCCGTCTATTCCCCCGACAATATTCTGCTGGCCGGCACCGCGACCGGGCCGGTACTGACCAACACCGAGTTTGCGAACACCAAGGCCGACACCTGGTCGTCCGCGCTCAAGGGCAAGTTCGAGGTCACCGACCGCCTGCACAGCAGCGCCGAAGTGTCCTTCGACCGCTCGACCTCGACCTACCATCAGAACTACTTCCGCCTGCAGCCGGTGGCCGGGATCAACTCCAGCGTCAATTTCGACTTGACCCAGGGGGCGTTCGGCAGCTACCAGATCAACGGCATCAATCTCACCGATCCCAGCCAGCTGCGCTTCACGATCCTGTTCGACAACCTGTATCGCGCCAGGACCGATGCGACCGCCGTGCGCAACGACTGGACCTACGATCTGGACTTGCCCGGGCTGAAATCGTTTTCCGTCGGCGCGCGCTTCGACGATCTGGATTCGACCCAGAATCCGCTGCGCGCCGACATCCGCCCGGCCGGCGGAATACCCGCCACCCAGATGTCGCAATACCTGACCCTCCACTCCAACAGCGATTTCGCTTCCGGGGAGTTCGCCGGCCTGCCGCGTACGTATCTGGCGGAGGCCAACAGCTTGCAGTACTGCGGGGATTTCACGAGCATTCCCGCCATCTCACAGAACTCGCAATGCCTCGATCCGGTCGACAATACCAACGCTTTGTCGAGCACCTTCCAGATCAAGGAGCGCTTCACCGAAAGCTACGGCAAGCTCGATTTCGGCACGCCGCTGGGATCGATGAAGCTCGCGGGCAATGTCGGTCTGCGCTTCGAGCACCGCGACCTGACCTCGGTCGGCAACCTGATCAACCCTGCCGGAGGTGCGACTCCGACCACCTACACACGGCAGGACAACGAGTTCCTGCCCTCATTCGCCGCCAAGCTCGATGTCACCGACGATCTCGTGGTGCGACTCGGGGCCGCGAAGGTGGTCGCGTTCCCCAATACGGCGGATCTCAACAACGGCGTGACACTCTTCAACAACGCGGTGTTCGTGAACGGCGTACAGACGACCTCCGGCACGGGCAATGGCGGTGCGCCCGGTCTGGACCCCTTCAAGGCGAACCAGGTCGACCTGTCGGGCGAGTACTACTTTGGCCAGCAGGCGCTGTTCTCCGTCGGCCTGTTCCACAAGGACATCTCCACCTTCATCATCCAGCGGCAGAGCCCCGAGAGCTATGGCGGCGTCAACTATCTGATCAACCGCGAGGTCAATGGCGAGGGCGCGAAGGTCGATGGTGTGGAGACCCTGCTGCAGCTGCCCTTCTATTTCCTGCCGCAGCCGTTCGACGGTTTCGGCACCATGGCGACCTACAGCTACATCGACTCGCGCACCCCGATCAAGGACGCGGTCGGCCGCACCCTGGCGTTTCCGGGCCTGTCGAAGAACAACGTCAATCTGATCGGCTATTACGAGAACGGGCCGTTCGGGGTACGCCTCGCGTACAACTGGCGTTCGGCCTATCTGGTCAGTCTGTCCGGGGCGGCGACGGGCATTTACAATGACTCCTATGCGGACCTTTCGGCAACGCTGCGTTACGACCTTACGCGCCATATCTCCCTGGGATTCGAGGCCAACAACCTGCTCAACGAGAAGCAGCGCACCTTCGATGGCGCGGAGGAAGGCCTGCGCACCGACGTGTTCTTCGGCCGCATCTACAAGGCCAGCGTCAGTGCGAAGTTCTGATCGTTGCCAGGGCAGGGCCCGTGGCTGAGTTGCAGGGAAGCGTGGCACTGGTGACGGGGGCAGCGAGCGGGATCGGCGCGGCGATTGTGGCCCGCTTTCGAGCCGCAGGCGCCCGTGTTGCCGGCCTCGATGCGCGGGAGGGGTCGGCAGGGGATTGCAACCTGGTCGCCGATCTACGCTCCGGCGCGGCGCTCGCGCAGGCGTTTGCAACAATGAAGGCAGCCGTCGGTGCGCCTGACATACTGGTTCACGCGGCGGCGGCCACTTTCCACGGGGGCACGATCGACACCGAGGAGCGCATCTACGCCGACCTCTATGATGTCAACGTGATCGGCGCGGTCCGCCTGCTCAAGGGGTGCATACCTGAAATGAAGCTCAAAGGCGGTGGATCGGTGATCCTGCTGTCATCGATCAACGCCGATTTCGCGACTCCGCAGCTGGCAGCCTATGCAGCTTCCAAGGCGGCGCTCAACAATCTGATGCAGACCGCCGCGCTCGAATTCGCGCCCCACAATATAAGGGTCAACGCGATCGCACCCGCCAGTATCGACACGCCTGCCATGCGCGCGTCCTATGCGCGTAGCGGGGACCCGGAGCGAGCTCGCGCGGAGAATGCTTTGCGTCACCCGCTCTCACGGATCGGCGCTCCCGAGGAAGTGGCCGAGCTTGCGCTCTTTCTGGCATCCAAACGCGCGGCGTGGATCACCGGCTCGCTGTATCCGATTGACGGAGGCGCGCGTGTCACCCGACGCTAGGGAGGGCGAAATCGTCGGAGTCAATTGGGGCAGCAGCAACTTCAGAGCCTACCGGATCGCCGCCGACGGCAGGCTGCTCGAGGAGTATTCCGAAGCGGCCGGGGTGACCTCGCTCGATCGTGAGGGCATGGCAGCGATGCTGCGCAAGCTGGCGGCGCGCTGGCCGATGCATGGGCCGGTCTATGCATCCGGCATGATCGGATCCAACATCGGCTGGATGGAGGTGCCCTATGCGGAGGCACCCGCCGGTTGCGGCGAGCTGGCGCAAGGGGTGCGGCCAGCCAACATCGGCGGCGTCGATGTGCGAATCGTGCCCGGCATCGCCTGCCGCCGCGCGTTTGACGGGGCCCCCGACATTCTGCGCGGCGAAGAGATCGAATTGCTCGGGTTGATGGGAGAGGATCGGGCCACGGGCCTGGCCGCCTTGCCCGGCACCCACACCAAGTGGGTGCGCCTGGATCGGGGCCGGGTAGTGGACTTCTTCACGGCCATGTCAGGGGAGATGTTCGATCGCCTCACCGCCCAGGGGCTCCTGGCCGCCATCATCGAGGGCGAGGCCACCGATGGCACCGCATTCCTCGAGGGCGTTGCGACGGCCCAGGCGCGCAAGCTGGGGCTCGGGACCTTGTTGTTCGGTGCACGCGCGCGCGTGGTCCGCGGAGCACTCCGCCGGTCGGACGCGAGCTCCTACATTCGCGGGCTGCTGATCGGAGCCGAGATTGCGGATGCGCTCACCGCGTATCCCGGTCTCGCCCGCGAAAAAGTACCGCTGACAGGAAGCGGCCCGCTGTCGCGTCTGTACGCGAGTGCGCTTGCCGCCAACGGCATCGAGAGCCAGATCATCGAGTCGCGTGAAGCGTGCGTGCGAGGCTTCCGCGTGCTGCATCAAATGCGGCATCCCTGATATGGGCGAGGCCGTTGCACGCCTGATCTGCGATGCCGGCGCGATGATCGGAGAATCACCGCTCTGGTCCCGCGGCCAGTTGCTCTGGACCGATCCGCTCGGGCCGCGCTTGCTGCGGTTCGCGCAAGGGGCCTTGCGAGTCGTACCGACCGACGAGCCTGTCTGGTCACTGGGCTGCCTGCCCGACGGAGGCGTCCTTGGGACGCTCGAACGCGCCTTCTGCGCGATCGACACCGCGGGCGCGATGCAGTCCGGCGTTTCTGCGCTGATCGATGCGGGGTGCCGCTTCAACGACATGACGTTGGATCCGGGCGGTGGCCTCTGGGCTGGGCTGATGCACCGTGGATTACTGGCCACGCGAGGCGCAATCTTTCATGCGCCCTCGCTTGATCAACAGCCGCGCAGAGTGGCTTCGGGCCTGGGCGTACCCAACGGGATGAAGTTCTCCCGCGACGGATCGAAGCTCTACGTGGTCGACACTCTGATGCGCACCCTGCTCGCCTATCCCGCTGGCGGCGCGCGACTGGGCGAGCCGGTGATCATCAGCGACTTTCTGGGTCTTCCCGGCAAGCCCGATGGGATGACGCTGGGGCCGGATGGCACTTTCTGGGTAGCCATGTGGGGCGGGAGCTGCATCGTGCAGCTGGCGCCCGACGGCGCGCCTCTGCGACGAATCGCGATCCCTGCGCCGCACGTGAGCAGTGTCTGCTTCGGGCCGCCCGACAGGCTGTTCGTCACGACGTCCCGGATGAGGCTCAGTCCGCAGGCGCTGGCCGGGCATCCAGGGTCGGGGGCGTTGTTCGAGATACAGTTGTGATCGAGCGGCTCCGCCTCGTCGTCGCTGCCACGATGCGCTGGAACTATCGCGTCTGGGGTTTCGGCGAGGCGATCGCGCTGCGGGGCCTGTTGCGTGCGGGGGACACACTCGGTGATCCCGCACCCATCGGCTTCGTCCACGGAATTCTCCGCAGTTGGCTCGGCCGCGGTGTGGCACGAAGCCACGAGGACCATGTTGGCGCCGGCCGTGAATTGCTCGACTTGCATCGCCGCACGGGCGATGCGCAGTTCCTCGAGGCCGCCCGGCGGCTGGCCGCGCTCAATGCCGGATTTCCCAAAGGCCCCCAGGGTGCGCGCTACCATCGGGGCGATACGCCCGGCTGGCGCGGGCAGATCTGGGTCGATTGCATGGATGTCGACGGTCCTTTCCTCGCCGCGCTCGCACAGACAACGGGCGAGGGGGCCTACTTCGATCAGGCGGTGGAGGAGTTGCTCGGCTATGCCCGCACGCTCCAAAGCGAAGGTGGCCTGCTGTTCCATGGCTTCGAGCGGGATTGCGGCCGGAACGGGCAGTTCTGGGCTCGCGGCCAGGGCTGGGCGCTGATGGGGCTCGTCGAGACGCTGGTCATTCTTCCGCGCGAGCATCCTGGCTGGACCGAATTGCATCAGCGGCTGGTCGCGCTCGTCGATGCACTCGCCGCTATGCAGGACGACAGCGGCCTGTGGCACACGGTCGTCGACCGGCCCGAGACGTATCTGGAATCCACGCTGGCGGCGATGACGGCGTATGCGCTGAGGGAAGGGTTCACGCATCGCGTTCTTGACGCGAGCGCCTATCAAACAGTCGAGGCCGAGGCACGCGAGGCCGTGCATCGCGAAATCGCGGCAGACGGGGGCCTCCAACGGGTCAGCGACGCTACTCCGGTTGGCGAGCTTGCCGTGTATGCCACACGTCCGTTCGGCATTTTTCCATGGGGGCAGGGGCCTCTCCTGCTGACACTCTGTCAGGAGCAGCCGTGAAGATCGTCAAGGTAGAGCCCTACGCCATTCAGGCGCAGCCGATCGATAGCCGTCCTTATTGGGGCAGCCGCGCCTGGGGCAGCGAGCGCGCACCCGGCAGCGCCGAGCTGTCCACGGAATACCCCTTGCCGCTGCGCCGGCGCTTCATCTATTCCCAGACGATTGACACCGTCGTCGTGCGCATCGAGACAGACACCGGCCTGGTGGGCTGGGGCGAGGCCAAGGCACCGGTGGCGCCGCAGGCGACTGCACGGATCATCGAACTGCTGCTGGCTCCGATCGTACTCGGGGCCGACCCGCGCGATGTGCTGGTGTTGTGGGAGCGCATGTACGCCGGAATGCGCGTGCGCGGCCATCGAGCAGGCTTCTACATTGAGGCGATCGCCGGCGTAGACATCGCGCTGTGGGATCTTGCCGGCCAGGCCGCAAGCGCGCCTATCTCGAGGCTGCTCGGCGGCAGGATGCGCGAGAGCGTGCGCGTCTACGCTTCGGGAATCCCATCGTTGCCGCTGGAGGCGCCGGAGGAGGCCCTCCAGTCTCTGGTGTCCGAAGCGCGATCGCTGGAGGCGGCCGGCTACACCGGCGTGAAAATAGCCATCGGTCGCGGAGTCGCCGGTGACCTGCGAACGATCCGGGCGATCCGCGACGCCCTGGGCGATTGCTTCGCCATCTATGTGGATGCTGCGGGTGTCTATTCACGCGCGGATGCCATGCGGCTGGGCCGCGCACTCGAGGAACTGGGGGTGGGGTTCTTCGAGATGCCGATCGCGCCGGAGGACGTGGAGGGCTATGCCGAGCTGGCACAGGGCCTCGCCATTCCCATCGCGCTGGACTCGATCATGACCCGGCACGAGACCGTCGAGCTGATTCGCAACCGTGCGATAGACATCGTCCAGCCCGACGTCTGCCGCGCCGGCGGCATCACCGAATGCCGCCGGATCGCAGAGCTCGCCGACTGCTTCGGTCTGGCCTTCCAGCCGCACGTCAGCATCGGCTCCGCGATCCATGTCTCTGCGAGCGCGCATCTCGCGGTTGCGATGCCAAACAGCCTGGTGTGCGAATACTGGATCGGCAAGAATCCGATCGGTGCCGCCGTTGCTCGCCACCCGGCAGAGGTGCGCAACGGCTATCTCTTCCCGCCGGATGCCCCCGGGTTGGGCATTGGGCTCGATGCCGACGCACTGTTGGCGCACAGTGTGCCGGTCCACGGCGAGCGCTCCGGCTAGGTGGCATTGCACTGATGGTTGAGCACATCGCAGCACGACTGAAGCAAAGCCGGATCATCGCGATCCTGCGTGGCCTGTCTCCAGCCGAGGCTGCGCCGGTTGGCGGCGCCGTCGTGGGCGCCGGTATCGACATTGTCGAAGTGCCGCTGAACTCACCCGACCCCTATCGCAGCATCGAGCGGCTGGCGGAATGCTGCAGCGGACAGGCGGTGGTTGGCGCTGGTACCGTGCTGCGAAGCTCCGAGGTGGACGAGGTCCATGCCGCCGGTGGACAGCTGATCGTTTCCCCGAATACGGACGCGGACGTGATCCGTCGCGCGCTCGATCTCGGGCTCATGCCGCTGCCGGGATTCTGCACCCCCACCGAGGCTTTCACCGCCCTGCATGCGGGCGCCAGCGTACTCAAGCTGTTTCCCGCCCACACCTTCGGAGTCAAACACCTCAACGCACTCCAGGCCGTGTTGCCTCGCGGCGTGCCGATCGTGGCGGTTGGCGGCATCGAGGCCGGCAACGTGTTGCACTGGCTCGACAGTGGAGCCGCTGCGGTCGGGATCGGGACGGCTCTCTATCAGGCGGGTCGGCCCATCGAAGAGATAGCGCAACGCGCACAGGCAATCCATCGTCTCGTGCACAGGCGCGACGCCCCGTAGGGTGTGAATTCCGGCAGTGGATGGCAAAGTGCGATGGCCGCTCAACCCACTCGAAGGTGAGTTGCCCAGTTCGGTGTCCGCCTTCTAAACCAACTCCAGCCTTACGCGCCGTCCGACCAGCGCTGCGGCCCGCTGCAAGCTCGAAAGCGTGACGTCGCTGCCCGGGTCGAGCAGCCGGTTCACCTGCGTGCGGCTCGTGCGGAGCATCTTCGCTAAGCCTGCCTTGGAGACCTTGCGCTTCTTCATTGCTTCCTCGAGCTGCCAGGCGACGACTTCCTTGATCGCCTTGACCTGGAGTTCCTCAAAGATGCCTTCCGCCTTGAGGAAATCATCGAGGCTACTGCCGATGCTTGGATTTCGTTTCTTGCTCATGCAATGACCTCTTCCATCCGCTTCTGGGCCAGCTTCAAATCCGCGGCGGGCGTCTTCCGCGTCTTCTTGATGAACCCATGTAGGGCCACGATGCTGCCGTCCTTGATGCAGAACAGCACTCGTGCGGTGCGGCCCGGAAGGTTGCTGCGAATCTCCCAAAGCCCGCCGCCAAGGGAGCGGCACAACGGCATTCCGACCGGCCATCGCCACTGCGCACGCATCAAGTCCTGGCCGATCTCCTTTCGCTCATCGGCTGCCAGGCTCTTGAGCCACTTGAGCACGGGCTCGACACCCGCCGAACTCCGGTAGAAGACCAGCGGGATCTTCCGCGGACCGCCTTCACCCGGCTCGGTCATTGTGAACCTTTAAAAGTACATGTACCATAAAAAGTGCATGAGTAGCAAGAGCAGACCTAGGGGCATACCTGTCAAAGGGAGAGTTGGCCTGTCGCGACTGTCCAGCCGCTCCGTTGGCTTACCCGCTGTGTCCAAGCCAGATTGCAGTTACCGGACGGAGGATTCCCGACGCGTTGTCAGTCCTCGCGTGGACGATTCGCTGGCGTTCCACTAGCCAGCACCCTTCTTTTCGGCGGGTGCGATCCTACTCTCGCCGCGATCGTCGGCAATACGGCATTTCCCGCAAGTTCATGCACAAACAGTCCACCCTCTGAATCGGTGGCGTGCTGACACGGAGATCAGCGCGAAGACGGGAACTCAGGAGCATCTGATTCCTCCTCAGACTACGACAGCGTGCTCGCCGTTCGTGCGGATGCCGGCGGACACTGACGCTTGTCAGTGGCGCGGCGCACTCACACGATATATATGCGGACGAGAACGATAACTTTGATAGGCGGCGGTGCTGCTGGCCGCCCAGGAGTGGGTGCGTGTTCATCTGTGCGGCTGGCGACACTCACGGGGCCATGGTGAGCCTCTACGATGACGTCCAGGCTTTCGAAGCCTCCCTGGGCATTCGCTTCGATTGGGTACTGCACGTCGGAGACTTTGGGGTGTGGCCCGACCCGGCCAAGATTGACAGGGCGTCTCGAAGTCACGATGGCGCTGGCGACTTTGCAGACTGGCTGTCTGAGGGACGTTCGGTACCGCGATCCACCGTGTTCATCAAGGGGAATCACGAAGATTTCGCGTGGCTGGACGCGCTGCGGCGGATCCTCGATTTTCGCGGCAGCGCTCCATTAACGACCCGAAGGGGCCCGGGTGAGGCAGGCCTGATCGAGGCCGCCTTCGACCCGACGTCCCCCATCCACCAGCCGCCGCACGATCCGGCTGTGGCATCCTTGCGTCGATGTTTA
>Ga0105240_10006251_pt1 | contig 17519 bp, 17 predicted proteins | sample KBSC54metaG_FD_80426 | JGI IMG/M metagenome (GOLD analysis project Ga0105240, IMG submission 80426) | Corn rhizosphere microbial communities from Kellogg Biological Station, Michigan, USA - KBS C5-4 metaG | ecosystem: Host-associated > Plants > Roots > Rhizosphere > Soil | place: Michigan, USA...
CGCTGATGGTCGAGACAAAGCTGTCGGAGGATGCGATCCGGCTTTACGGCTTTCATTCAGCCGAAGAGCGCGAGTGGTTCCGCCTTCTGCAGACGGTGCAGAATGTGGGAAGCCGCGTTGCGTTGAACGTGCTCTCGGCACTTTCCTCGCGCGAGCTCGAACGCGCCCTTGCCTTGTCGGACAAGGCGGCCATCGGGCGCGCACAAGGGGTGGGCCCGAAACTTGCGCTGCGCATCGCCACCGAATTGAAGGACAAGGCGCCCGCGATGATGCTGCGCGGCCATGGCGAAGGCGACAAGGTCGTCGCGCTCGCGCCGCGCGGTCCCGAAGCCGATGCCGTCGCCGCGCTCGTCAAGCTCGGCTATTCGCCGTCGCATGCGGCGGAATCGGTGGCGCGCGCCGCGAACGATCTCGGCCAGGCCGCGCCCGTCGACGCGCTCATCCGCGAATCGTTGCGGGCGATGGGGCGGTGAGGAAAGGTTAGATGGCCACGCCAAAGCCCGAAAATCGCGAACGCCTCGTCGCGCCCGAGCGGTCGCAGGACGACACGCTCGAAGCGTCGCTGCGGCCGAAGCGCCTCGATGAATTCGTCGGACAGAAGCAGGCCTGTGCCAATCTTTCCGTGTTCATTCAGGCGGCAAAGGCGCGCAATGAAGCGCTCGATCACGTGCTCTTCTCGGGCCCGCCGGGTCTCGGCAAGACCACGCTGGCGCAGATCGTGGCGCGCGAACTCGGCGTGAACTTCCGTTCCACGTCCGGCCCGGTGCTGGCAAAGGCGGGCGATCTCGCGGCCATCCTCACCAATCTGGAGCCGCGCGACGTTCTCTTCATCGACGAGATTCATCGCCTCAATCCGGCGGTCGAGGAAATCCTCTATCCCGCGATGGAGGATTATGAGCTCGATCTGGTGATCGGGGAGGGACCGTCGGCGCGCTCGGTCAAGATCACGCTCAATCCGTTCACGCTCATCGGCGCGACCACGCGGTCAGGATTGATCACCACGCCGCTGCGCGACCGCTTCGGCATTCCGGTACGGCTCAATTTCTATTCGCCGGAAGAGTTGCTCGCCATCGTGGAGCGCGGCGCACGAGTCCTGGATCTGGATCTCACCGCTGACGGCGCGCGCGAGATCGCCGGGCGCGCCCGCGGCACGCCGCGCATCGCGGGGCGGCTCCTCAAGCGCGTGCGCGATTTTGCCTCCGTTGCCGGGCATGCGCGCATCGATGCCAAAGTGGCCGACGCAGCGCTGACGCGGCTCGAAGTGGATGCGCGCGGCCTCGATGCCTTCGACAAGCGCTATCTGAGACTGATCGCGGAAGGCTTTGGCGGTGGTCCGGTTGGCATCGAGACGATTGCCGCCGCGCTCGGCGAATCGCGCGACGCCATCGAAGAAGTGATCGAGCCTTATCTGCTGCAGCAGGGTTTCGTGCAGCGCACGCCGCGTGGCCGCCTCATCACCGGCGCAACCTATGCCCATCTCGGGTTAGCGGTTCCGCCGCGCGACCCGCTGCAGATGGAACTGCTCAACCGAGACGATGCGAACGATGACTGAGCACAACGGTCTCGGCCGCTTCGAAGGCAAGGTCCATATTCTGCCGATCCGCATCTACTACGAAGACACGGATCTGTCGGGCGTCGTCTATCACGCGAATTATCTGCGCTACATGGAACGCGGACGCACGGAATTCTTCCGTCTCGCCGGCATCACCAAGATGGCGATGCTCGACGATGCCGAACCGACGGCCTGGACTCTGCGCAGCGCCTCGCTCGTATTCTTCAAGCCGGCGCGACTCGAAGACCCGATCGAGGTGCGAACGACCTGTCCGCTGCTCACGGGTGCGCGCATGCAAGCGGATCAAAAGATTTACAGCGGTGTAACATTGCTCGCGCATGGCAAGGTCGAAGCCTGCATCATGACGATGAGCGGAAAGCCCAGACGCATTCCGCAAGCTGTGCGCGACAAACTGCTTCCCTTCGTGTTGGAAACAACCGATTAAGTGTTGACGCCCCAATTCGGCCACCATTGAATGACTTTTGCGCCGTTCGCGGATGATTCGGTCGAGGTGAGGGCCACGGGCTCTCGCTCCTCGTTGCATGAGGTTCGTTGATGAAACTCCTTCGCCTGATCGCCGCCGTCCTTTCGGCGCTTGTTCTCATGACGGCCGTGCCTGCCCTGGCGCAGCGTTCTCCGGCTGCCGCGCCGACGGGAAGTGCCGCCGAATCGCGCGACCTGCCGGCGCCGGCCGCCGCTCCGACCGGAGCGGTCGAAGTTGCGCCGCTCGGGTCGTCGGATTCCGCAATCGGGAACATCTCCGTCGTGCACATGTTCATGGGCGCGGACTGGATCGTGAAGACCGTGATGCTCATTCTGCTCGTCGCGTCGCTCTGGTCGTGGACAATCATCTTCAACAAGTGGCTGGCACTCGGCACGTTGCGGCGCAGGGCCGCCAAGTTCGAGAAATCCTTCTGGTCAGGCCAGTCGCTGGACGAGCTCTATCAGCAGTTCTCCGGCCGCGCCGATCACCCGATGGCCGCGGTCTTCGTATCTGCTTTGCGCGAGTGGCGCCGCGCGTTCGAGGGCGGCACACCGCTCGTGGTGCTGGCACCGGGCATCAAAGACCGGATCGACAAAGCGATGAGCGTGACGATCATGCGCGAAGCCGACGGGCTTGAGCGTTCGCTCGGCTTTCTGGCCACTGTCGGCTCGACCGCACCGTTCATCGGATTGTTCGGTACCGTCTGGGGCATCATGAATTCCTTTTCGGCGATCGCCGCACGCCATGACACGACGCTTGCGGTGGTCGCGCCCGGAATCGCCGAAGCCTTGTTCGCAACGGCGATGGGTCTCCTCGCGGCCATTCCCGCCGTCATCTTCTACAATCGCTTCGTCAACGAGATCGGCCGCTACAACACGCGTCTCGACGCGTTCGCTGACGAATTCTCCGCCATCCTGTCGCGTCAGCTCGACGAGAAAGTGCGCTGATGGCGGGCAATGTCCAAACCGTTGGGCGGAGCGGGCGGCGCGGTCGTCGTCATGCCATGTCCGAGATCAACGTCACGCCGTTCGTCGATGTGATGCTGGTGCTTCTCATCGTCTTCATGGTGACGGCGCCGCTTCTCACGGCGGGCGTTCCCGTCGATCTGCCCAAGACCCGGGCCCAGCCGCTTGGTCAGGATCGCGAGCCCTTATCCGTCACCGTCAAACGCGACGGCAAAGTCTATCTTCAAAACACGGCGGTCGGCGAAGACGAGCTCGTCGCCAAGCTGACGGCGATCGCCGCCAACGGCTACGATCAGCGGATCTTCGTGCGCGGCGACAAGGCTGTCGATTACGGCCGCGTGATGGAAGTGATGGGCATTCTGTCCGCCGCAGGCTTCACTCATATCGGGCTGGTAACCGATGTCGCAAAGCCGAAGCCAGAGAAGGAATAGGTACGCGCCGACCACAGCGCGTAGTCCTCGCGTCGGCTTGCTCGGCGCCCTTCTCCTGCACGGGGTGATCGCGGCGGGCGCACTCTTCACCTGGCAGCATCATTGGGAGATCACCGACCAGGCGGCACCCGTCGTGCCGGTCGATCTCGTAACGATCGCGGACAAAACGAACATCCGCGCGACTGCGCCGCCGCAGCCCAAGGTGGAACCGAAGGAAACACCGCCACCTGTCGATATCCCGGTGCCGAAACCTGCGCCTGCGCCGCCCAAGGCGGAGCTCGCACCTTCGCCGATCAAACCGCCGCAAATCATGCCAAAGCCTGCGCCTACGCCCAAGACGGTCGTCGACACGCCGACGCCGATCGCAAAGCCAGTGGAGAAATCGAGCGATGCGTTCAACGCGCTCCTCAACAAGCTGACGTCGCCTGCAGCGGCGCCGCGCAACGCGCGCACGGCCGACCGCACGACGCGCGGCGTCGGCGCGATGAATGCCATGACGATGGATCTTTCCGATGCGCTCAAGAACCAGATTGCGCAATGCTGGAATCCGCCGGTCGGTGCGCCGCATCCCGAGCAGTTGATCCCGACCTTTCGCTTGTTCCTCGGTCCCGATGGCAGCGTCCAACAGCCGCCACAATTGGCTGCAGACTCTGCGGCACAGGCGGCGAGCGATCCTTTCATGCGCGCCGCCGTCGACGCGGCACGGCGTGCGATCTACACCTGCGCGCCGTACAAGCTTCCTGCCGACAAATACAATGTCTGGCGCGACATCACGGTCGACTTCGACCCGAGAAAAATGTTCCAGTGAACGGAGTCTGGCATGCGCATCTCCTTCTTCGTCCCATCCATCCTCGCTGCGGCGCTGATTGCGCTCGTTGGCGCCGCACCCGCGCGAGCCGAGTTGCACGTGACGGTCGATCAGGGCAACGCCAAGCCGCTCCCCATCGCCATTCCAGACTTCAGCGCGGCGAGCCCGAGCGATGTGGCGGCCGGCCAGAACATCGCCAAGGTCGTGCGCGCCGATCTCGAACGCTCGGGCCTGTTCCAGCCGCTCGATCCCAAGTCCTTCATCGACAAGCTCGCCAACATCAACACGCCGCCGCAATTCGGCAGCTGGCGCGCGATCAACGCGCAGGCGCTCGTCGCCGGGCAAGTGCAGGCGCAACCGGACGGAAGACTGCGCGTCGATTTCCGCCTCTGGGATGTCTTCGGCGAAACCCAGATGATCGGCCAGCAATATTTCACCACGCCGGAAAACTGGCGGCGCATCGCGCACATCATTTCTGACGCGATCTACGAACGCATCACGGGCGAGAAGGGCTATTTCGACACCCGCATCGTCTTCGTCTCGGAATCAGGGCCGGCGCTCGCCCGCAAGAAGCGCCTTGCGGTCATGGACGAGGACGGCGCCAATCCGATCTTCCTGACACGCGGCGACTATCTCGTGCTGACGCCGCGCTTCAATCCGACGGCGCAGATGATCGCTTACATGTCTTATATCGGGTCGAAGCCGCGGGTCTATTTGTTCGATCTGGAAAGCGGACGGCAGGAGATGCTGGGCAACTTTCCGAACATGACATTCAGCCCGCGCTTCTCTCCCGACGGCAACAAGGTTGCGCTCACGCTGGAAACCGGCGGCAACTCGGACATCTATGTGATGGACTTGCGCACCCGTGCGCTCAGCCGCCTCACAAGCGATCCCGCGATCGACACGGCACCGTCCTTTTCGCCCGATGGCAGTCAGATCGCGTTTGAGTCGGATCGCGGTGGCAGTCAGCAGATTTACGTGATGAACGCCGACGGCTCGAACCAGCACCGCATCAGCTTCGGGGCCGGCAGAAATGGCACACCGGTGTGGAGTCCGCGCGGCGATCTCATTGCGTTTACAAACCAAAATGGCGGTTTCCACATCGGCGTCATGCATCCCGACGGATCGGCGGCGCGCATCATCACCAATGGTTGGGAAGACGAGGGCCCGACTTGGGCCCCCAATGGGCGCGTCGTCATGTTCGGGCGCACCACTCCTGGTGGTCGTGGTTCACAGATATGGTCGATCGACGTCACCGGCCGGAATGAACGTCGTGTCACCACTCCTGGTGACGCGTCCGACCCCGCGTGGTCTCCCTTGATCCAGTAATTGCAAAGTTCCAAAATTACGCCATCTATTTATGGAACCATTTCCGCATACTACGCGTATGGGTATGAGTTGACTGGCGATGCGCTGCGGGTTTTCCGCAACTTTGCATGGCCAACTGCTGGAGGAGCCTGAATTCGATGAAGACCTATTCCGCACTCGTCACCATTGCCGCATTCTCGACGGCGTTGGCGCTTGCCGGTTGCTCGACGCCGAAACCGGCAGCCGAGGCGCCGCCGCCTGCGGCGACGCATGAGACTCCGGCCCCAACCTCCAGCATCGTGCCTGGAAGCGCGGAAGATTTGCGCGTGAATGTCGGGGACACGGTTCATTTCGGATTCGACCAGTACAATATCGAGGACAACGACAAAGCCACGCTGCAACGTCAGGCAACCTGGCTGCAGAAATATCCCGCGGTTCGCGTCACGATCGAAGGCGACTGCGACGAGCGCGGCACGCGCGAATACAATCTCGCGCTCGGTGCCCGCAGAGCCAATGCCGTGAAGGAGTTTCTGGTCAGCCTGGGCGTCTCGGCCTCGCGCGTGGAAACGATCTCCTACGGCAAGGAACACCCGATCTGCACGCAATCGACCGAGGATTGCTGGGCGCAGAATCGCCGCGGCGTAACCGGAATCTCGGGCGGCGCGAGTTCCTGAGCATTGCTGACTGGCGAAGAGGGCGCCCGTTGCGGGCGCCCTTTTTGTTGCCGCGCGGGGAGCCTCATTTTGGGCTAAGTGTTCGCCAATGAATGACAACTGCTCCGGAGGCACGGCATGACCAAGTCTGGCTGGTTGATCTCGGGTTCCTTCATATTTTGCGCGCTGCTGGCGACGAACACGGTGTTCGCTGCCCCTTCCGATCAGTCGCCCTCCAGCCAAACGCGCATCCAACTTGCAGACTTGTTCGGCGAGAGCGACGAGGAAAAGGCGGCCCGCCAACAGAAAGAGCAAAACCAGGACGATGCGATCAATGCCCTGAACGCCAAGGTCCGCGATCTGGAGGATACGATCCGCAATCTGACGGGCCAGAACGAGACGCTCGCGCACCGCGTCCAGGAACTGGACAACAAAATCGACCGCCAGAAAAAGGATTTCGAATACCGCTTGTGTGCCATGACGGCGCAGCAACTCGGTGCCGGCACAGGCCAGAACGACGCCAATGCGGTGCCGTGCCCAGGGGAGGCGTCGGGCGGCAGCGGTGCGTCTTCCTTCAGTCCGCCTCCACCGCAAGGAAATGGCGAACCCCTGCAGCAGCTTGCGCCGCCTCCGGGCGTACTCGGCACGCTTCCGTCCGGGACTCCGACGCAATTGGTGGCGCCGCCGAGTACGCAGCCTGAATTCTCGAGCGCTATGAACCTGCTCGCGAAGGCGCGCTATGACGAGGCGCGGGCGGCGTTTCGCAGTTTCGCCGACAACCACCCAAAAGACGACCTGGCGCCGCAGGCAATCTATTGGATCGGCGACATCGCCTATGTGCAGAGGGATTATCCAGGCGCAACGCGCGCCTTCGCAGAGGTGATCAAGAAATATCCCACCTCCAGCCGGGCGCCCGATAGCATGCTGAAGCTTGGCCAGGCGTTGATCGCGTCGGGCCAGAAAAAGGAAGGTTGCACCGCTCTTGCCGCGCTCCCGGCAAAATACCCACACGCGACAGCCGCTGTCCTCGCGCAAGGCAGCGAGGCGCGCAAAGCCGTCTGCCGCGGAACCTCTTGAGACGCGCTTCATCGAGGCCATGGACGCGATCGTCGCGACGGGCGCGCCCTGGCCCGGCGCGGTCGCGGTTTCCGGCGGCAGCGATTCCGTTGCGCTCATGCATCTCCTCGCCGCGTGGGCGAAAAAGAGAAAGCGGCGAGCGCCGCCGGTCGTGACCGTCGACCATGGCTTGCGTGCCGGCTCGGATGCCGATGCGCGCAAAGTTGTGCGCTGGGCGAAATCGGCCGCGCTCAGGTCGCATGCCCTGCGCTGGGAAGGGCCGCATCCCAATTCCGACATCGAAGCGGCGGCGCGCCAGGCGCGTTATCGCCTGATGGGCGAGTGGGCACGCGCCAACGGCATCAGAGCGCTCTATGTCGGGCACACGCTCGACGACCAGGCCGAGACGTTCCTGCTCAGACTCATCCGCGGTTCGGGCCTGGATGGACTTTCGGCGATGCGCACCATTGCGGCCTATCCCATCCCGGGCTTCCGGGAATTGCAGCTGGTGCGGCCGCTTTTGTCCTTCGAGCGCGCGCAGGTCCGCTCACATTTGACGTCTCGCAAACTCGAATGGCTCGAAGACGCCATGAATGAGGACGAGCGTTTTGCGCGCGTCCGCCTGAGAAAGGCGTGGCCCGCGCTCGAGAGCGCCGGCCTGAGCAAATTCCGAATCGCGGCGGCGGCAGCGCATTTGGCGCGCGCACGCGACGCGTTGGACTTGGTCACGGAAGCCGTCTTCCGCCGCGCCGTGCGCCCATCGCACGGCGGCGTTCACGTCGACGGCGCAGCCCTTGTAAGCGCCCCGCGCGAAATCGGCCTGCGCGCCTTGGCCCAGCTGCTCCAACTCGTCGCACAAAAGCCCTATCGCCCTCGATTCGAGCGCCTGGAGAGACTTTACGACGGGATCGCCAACGGAACGATCGGCGGCGGCTGCACGTTGCACGGTTGCCGAATCGTGTTTGTCCCCAAAACGGACGGGGCTTTTGACGCAGGAACGCTCGCCATCGTGCCGGAGAATGTGCCGCAGCGCCCAAAAGGCGGCAGAAAGCGGGCATCTGCCCAGAAACCAACGGAATGAAGCTGTTAAGCGCCTTTTGGCATTGCGATTGCAGCGAGGATACAAACTTCTTAACGTTTTGCAGGCTGGCAATACGGTAAAAACGGCCTATCTATCAGGTAGCTATATGCGTCAGCTGATATCGTCGCCTGGTTTTGGCTTGGCCCCGCGTGAAAGGACGGCCCTTGAACAATCTTAGAAATCTCGCGCTCTGGATCGTGGTCGCGCTCCTTCTGGTGTTCCTGTTCAACTTGTTCCAGGGCACGGCGCAGCACGCCAATGCGCAGAACATCACCTACACCAAGTTCGTCGAAGAGATGAATCAGAACCAGGTCAAGGCCGTCACCATGCAGGGCGACGCCATCAAGGGCGAGCTGGCCAACGGCCAGACCTTTACGACCATGGCGCCCAACAACGACTCCACGCTTGTGCCGATGATGAAGCTGCACAACGTGAACATTTCCGTCAGCCCGCCGGATGACGGCTTCAACCTGATGGGCGTGCTGCTCAATGCGCTCCCCATGCTGCTCTTGATCGGCGTGTGGATCTTCTTCATGCGCCAGCTTCAGGCGGGCGGCGGCAAGGCGATGGGCTTCGGCAAGTCACGCGCCAAGATGCTGACCGAGCGCACCGGCCGCGTCACCTTTGAAGACGTGGCGGGCGTCGACGAGGCCAAGGACGATCTCAAGGAGATTGTCGACTTCCTCAAGGATCCGCAAAAGTTCCAGCGCCTGGGCGGCCGCATTCCCAAGGGCGTGCTCCTGGTCGGGCCGCCGGGCACCGGCAAGACACTGCTCGCCCGCGCCATCGCCGGCGAGGCGAATGTTCCCTTCTTCACGATTTCCGGTTCGGACTTCGTCGAAATGTTCGTCGGCGTCGGCGCAAGCCGCGTGCGCGACATGTTCGAGCAAGCCAAGAAGAACGCGCCCTGCATCGTCTTCATCGATGAAATCGACGCCGTCGGTCGCCATCGCGGCGCCGGTCTGGGCGGCGGCAATGACGAGCGCGAGCAGACGCTGAACCAGTTGCTGGTCGAAATGGACGGTTTCGAATCCACCGAAGGCGTTATCCTGATCGCGGCGACCAACCGACCCGACGTGCTCGACCCCGCGCTCTTGCGTCCGGGCCGCTTCGACCGCCATGTCGTCGTCGCCAATCCGGATCTCGGCGGCCGCGAAAAAATTCTCCGCGTGCATCTGCGCAAGGTGCCGCTGGCGCCTGACGTCGAGCCGCGCACTATCGCGCGCGGCACACCCGGCTTCTCCGGCGCTGATCTCGCCAATCTGGTCAACGAAGCCGCCTTGCTCGCGGCGCGCCGCGGCAAGCGCGTCGTGACCATGAGCGAACTCGAAGACGCCAAGGACAAGGTCATGATGGGTGCGGAACGCCGCTCCATGGTGATGAGCGAGGACGAGAAGAAGCTCACCGCCTATCACGAAGGCGGCCACGCCATCGTCGCGATCGCGGTCGAAGGCTCCGATCCGATCCACAAGGCGACCATCATTCCGCGCGGCCGCGCGCTTGGCATGGTGATGCGCCTGCCGGAACGCGATCAGCTCTCGCTGACCCGCCAGAAGATGCTCGCCGATCTTTGCGTCGCCTTTGGTGGCCGCATCGCCGAGGAACTGGTCTTCGGTCACGAAATGGTCACAACCGGCGCTTCCAGCGATATCGAGCAGGCGACGCGCATGGCGCGCGCCATGGTGACGCGCTTCGGCATGTCGGATGATCTTGGTCCGATCGCCTATTCCGAGAACCAGGAGGAAGTCTTCCTCGGTCACTCCGTGTCGCGCACCCAGAATGTGTCGGAGGCGACCGCGCAGAAGATCGACGCGGAAATCCGCCGCATCATCGATGAGTGCTATCGCCGCGCCTATGGCATCCTGAGTTCGCGCCTCAACGATCTGCACACCGTGGCGAAGGGCCTTCTGGAATATGAGACGCTCACCGGCGACGAGATCGTCGGGCTTATGAAGGGCGTCAAGCCGATCCGCACGCCGTATGAAGAGCCGGCGCCGGAACGGGGTCCCGGTCCGAGCGTGCCTGCGGCAGGACGTCCGCGCGGTCCGCTCGTTCCCGAACCGCAGCCGGGCCGCTAAAAGCGCGCCCACTTCGACGCATGACGACGATCCTCGGCATTCTCAACATCACCGAGGATTCGTTCTCCGACGGTGCGAAATACCTCGACCCTGTCGCCGCTATCGCGCACGGACGCGCGCTTGTGGCTGATGGGGCTGACGTTCTCGACCTTGGTGCAGCCTCGTCCAATCCCGAGTCGAAAGGCGTTCCGCCGGACATTGAGATCGGCCGTCTTACGCCCGTTGTCGCTGCGCTGACCGATGTCGCACTCTCAATCGACAGCTATTCGCTTCCCGTGCAGCGCTGGGCATTGGCTCAGAACGTCGCTTACATCAACGACATTCATGGCTTCGCGGATGCCTCGCTCTATCCCGAACTCGCCGCATCCGAAGCGAAGCTCGTCGTGATGCACTGCGTGCAGGAAGAGGGAGCCGCGACGCGCGTCGATGTTCCGCCGAGCGTGATCATGGATCGCATCGCAGGCTTTTTCGAAACGCGGCTCGGCGTGCTCGAAAAAGCCGGCATCGCGAAAGCGAGAATGATCGTCGATCCGGGCATGGGTTTTTTTCTTGGAACCAATCCGCGCACATCTTTCACGGTGCTCGGAAATCTTGCTCAATTGAAGGCGCGATTCGGTCTACCGATCCTGGTTTCCGTTTCGCGTAAGTCGTTCCTGCGCCGGCTCACGGGGCGCGATGTGCAGTCGGCCGGAGCCGTCAGCCTGGCGGCGGAACTGTTTGCCATTCGTCAGGGGGCGGACTATATCCGCACCCATGCGCCGGGGGCGCTGAGGGACGCTTTGTTGCTGGACAAGGCACTCAAAGAGTCGGATTAGCGTCGGCCAACGCCATACTTAAGGCTTTGTTGGGAAAAGACTGCGAAAAATCTGAAAACAAACTAAAATACGAATAGCGCCAGGATTCAGGGGAGACCAGTTCGACATGAGCCGGAAGTATTTCGGCACCGATGGCATCCGCGGTCGCGCCAATTCCGGCGCGATGACGCCGGTCGTCGCGATGCGCGCCGGTATGGCGGCAGGACGCATCTTCACAAGAGGCAATCATCGTCATCGCGTGGTGATCGGCAAGGACACGCGGCTCTCGGGATACATGCTCGAGTCCGCGCTCGTCGCCGGCTTCACGTCGGTCGGCATGGATGTGTTCCAGTTCGGACCGCTGCCGACGCCCGCCGTCGCCATGCTCACGCGCTCCTTGCGCGCCGACATGGGCGTGATGATCACCGCCTCGCACAATCCCTATCAGGACAACGGCATCAAATTCTTCGGACCCGACGGCCGCAAACTTTCCGACGAGCATGAGGCGGCCATCGAGGCTTTGATGGACAATGGCCTCGAGTCCGGCCTTGCGACGTCGCCCAAGCTCGGACGCGCCAAGCGCATCGACGATGCCCAGGCGCGCTACATCGAATTCGTCAAGAACACCTTCCCCAGGCGGCTGACGCTCGAAGGGCTCAGAATCGTCGTCGACTGCGCCAATGGCGCGGCCTACAAAGTGGCGCCGGCAGCGCTTTGGGAACTCGGCGCAGAAGTCGTGTCCATCGGGGACACGCCAGACGGCTTCAACATCAATTCCAATTGCGGCTCGACATCGACGGAAGCGATGGCGGAAAAGGTGCGCGAGATGCGCGCCAATTTCGGCATTGCGCTCGATGGCGATGCCGATCGCGTCGTAATGTCCGACGAGCATGGGCGCATCATCGACGGCGACCAGATCCTGGCGCTCCTGGCCCGCTCCTGGTCCAAGAGCGGCAATCTCAAGGGCGGCGGCGTCGTCGGAACGGTCATGTCGAACGCCGGTCTTGACCGTTACCTGAAGACGATGGACCTCAAGCTCGCGCGCGCGCAAGTTGGCGATCGCTATGTCATCGAGCAGATGCAGAAGGGCGGATTCAATGTCGGCGGCGAGCAGTCCGGCCACATCGTGCTCAGCGATTTCTCGCCGACCGGCGACGGCTTGATTTCGGCGCTGCAGGTTCTGGCCGTCCTGGCCGCCGAGAAGAAGCCGGCGAGCGAGGCCGCGCATCTCTTCGAACCGCTGCCGCAGGTCATGGAGAATGTCCGCTTCCAGAAGGGTTCGCCGCTGTCCAATGCCCGCGTCACCGCGTGCATCAAGGACGGCGAAGCGCGCCTTAACGGCTCGGGCCGTCTGCTTGTACGCAAGTCCGGAACCGAACCCGTCATCCGCATCATGGCCGAGGGCGACGACGAAGCCTTGATCCGCGCCGTCGTGACCGACGTCGTCAGCGCGATCGAGGAGGTCGCGGCTTGAGGCCAGTGCGGCTTCTCGCCATCGCAGGTTCGGATTCAGGCGGCGGAGCAGGCATCCAGGCCGACATCAAGACGGCGAGCGCTCTCGGCGCCTACGCCATGACGGCGATCACGGCGGTCACCGCCCAGGATACGACCGGCGTCGGTTCTATTCATCTCGTTCCCGCCGCCATCGTCGTCGAACAGATCGAGCGTTGCCTTTCCGACATCGGCGCCGACGCGATCAAGATCGGCATGCTGGGTTCGCGTGAGATCGCACTGAGCGTCGCCGCCATATTGGCGCGCAACGCCAAAGGCATTCCGCTCATCGTCGATCCGGTGATGGTCTCGACCAGTGGGGCCGAACTTGCCGACGCCGCCGTCGTAGATGTCCTCAAGTCGTCGCTTTTCCCGCTCGCTTCGCTCATTACGCCCAACCTGCCGGAAGCCGAGCGGCTTTGCGGGTTTCCGCTTCACGTAGGCGATGATCTCCTGCGTGCAGGCAAAGCGCTGCTGTCGCTCGGGCCACGCGCGGTTTTGCTCAAGGGCGGACATGGCGGCAGCAACACAGTCAACGACCTGCTGTTCGCGCCCGATGGGAGCGCGCGCGCCTATATCGCCAAGCGCGTCGACACGAAGCACACTCACGGCACAGGCTGCACGCTCGCCACCGCCGTCGCCTGCGGACTCGGCGAGGGAATGCCGCTCGGCGACGCGATCCAGCGCGCGCACGATTTCGTGCAACGGGCCATTCGTACGGCACCTGAATTCGGCGCCGGCAACGGCCCGATCAGTCACCTGCCCTGAGGGACTGCCGCAATCGTCGCCAGCTTGGCGAGTGCGCCGTCGGACAAAACGAGTTTGTCTGCCCCCATATTTTCGCGCAAATGCGCCAGTGACGAGGTGCCTGGGATCAGGAGAATGTTGGGCGCGCGTTTGAGCAGCCACGCCAGCGCGACTTGCATCGGCGTCGAGTCAAGCTCGGCGGCGACCTGCGAGAGCGTCGCCGATTGAAGCGGAGCAAATCCGCCGAGCGGAAAGAACGGCACATAGGCGATGCCTTTTTCGTTGAGCTCGTCGATGAAGGCATCGTCTTTGCGATGGGCGACGTTGTAGAGGTTCTGCACGCAAACCACTTCGCCGATCGCGCGGGCTTCAGCGAGCTGGCTCGACGTCACGTTGCTCAGGCCGAGATGACGGATCAGGCCTTGCCGCTGCAGGTCTGCCAAAGCGGAGAACTGTTCTTCGATCGGCTCTTCGAGCGGCCCGTGCACGCCGCCGACGCGCAGATTGACGACGTCGATCGCGTCGAGCCGCAGGTTCCTCAGATTGTCGTGCACGGCGCGGGTCAGATCGGCCGGCGTGCGCGCGGGAATCCAGGAGGCATCCTTGCCCCGTACGGCGCCGACCTTGGTCACGATGACGAGATCGTCCGGATACGGATGAAGCGCCTCGCGGATCAGCTGATTGGTGATGAACGGGCCATAGAAATCGCTGGTGTCGATGTGATTGACACCAAGCGCGACGGCCTCGCGCAATACGGCGCGCGCGCCGTCCATGTCCTTGGGCGGCCCGAACACGCCGGGCCCGGCGAGCTGCATCGCGCCGTAACCCATGCGGTTGACCCGGCGACGACCGAGAGCAAACGAACTGCCGGACCCGGGCATGATGGCCGGCCGCCTTACGCGACCATCCGTTCGAGGCGGTTGCGGATGATGGCGTGTGCCTCGCTCATGATGTTGTCGATGAGTTCCTTGCAAGTGGGGATGTCGTGGATCAGGCCCTGGGTCTGGCCCGCGGACCAGATGCCGAAATCCGTATCGCCCGTGTCATAGACCTTGCCGCCGCGCGTTCCGGCGACGAGATCGCGCACATCCTCGAACTTGGCGTTGCCGCGGCGTTCGATGGCGACCACTTCCTGGCTGATCTTGTTCTTCGCCACGCGCGAGGAGTTGTGCATGGTGCGGAAGATCATGTCAGTGGCGCGTTCGTCGTTGGCGACGAGGGCTTCCTTCACCTTCTGGTGGATCGGCGCTTCCTTGGTCGCCATGAAACGCGTTCCCATGTTCGCACCTTCGCAGCCAAGCGCGAGCGCGGCGACGAGGCCCCGCGCGTCGGCAATGCCGCCCGACGCGATCACCGGAATCTTCAACCTCGCTGTCGTGACGGGAAACAGAACGAGCCCGCCGATGTCGTCTTCGCCCGGATGACCGGCGCATTCGAAGCCGTCGATGGAAACGCAATCGATGCCGAGCGACTCGGCTTTGACGGCGTGGCGCGCCGTAACGCACTTGTGGATGACCTTGACGCCGGCGGCCTTGAACGCGGGCAGATGCGGCTGCGGATTGTTGCCGGCCGTCTCAACCACCTTGATGCCGCTCTCGATGATGACCTGGCGATACTCGTCGTAAGGAACCGGATTGATCGTCGGCAGGATGGTCAGATTGATGCCGAACGTCTTGTTCGTCATCTCGCGGGTCTTCTTGATCTCTTTCTCGAGGAGTTCCGGCGAGCCGGGCGTCAGCGCCGTGAGAAAGCCGAGTGCGCCGGTGTTGGCGACCGCGGCGATCAGTTCGGCCTTGCCTACCCTCGTCATGCCGCCGCAGGTGATCGGCACCTCGACGCCGAACATCTCGGTAAAGCGCGTCTTGATCATGATCTCTTCCCCATCGGTTATCTCTGGGCCAAGCCTGCCGTGTTTTTGCCGCGAGCGGAAGTGGCCGATGCCGCTACGGAAAAGGCCTACGCCAAAAAAGGATCGCGCACGGTGATCGTGTCGTCGCGGTCGGGGCTGGTGGAGAGCAGGGCAACCGGGGTTGCAATCAACTCCTCGATCCGGCGGACATATTTGATGGCATTTGCGGGCAGGTCAGCCCAGCTGCGCGCGCCGTGCGTCGAACTGTTCCACCCCTCCATGGTTTCGTAGATCGGCACCAGCCTGGCCTGGTCGTTGACGTCGGCCGGCAGATAGTCGAGCACCTGATCACCGAGCCTGTAGCCAACGCACACTTCGATGGTTTCGAACGTGTCCAGGATGTCGAGCTTGGTGAGCGCGATGCCGTCGATGCCGCCGGTGATCGCGGTCTGGCGCACCAGCACGGAATCGAACCAGCCGCAGCGGCGCTTGCGCCCGGTGACCGTGCCGAATTCGTTGCCGCGCGAGCCGAGTTTTTCGCCGATGGCGTTGATCTGTTCGGTGGGGAAGGGACCCTCGCCGACACGCGTGGTGTAGCTCTTGGTGATGCCGAGCACGTAGCCGATCTGGCGGGGTCCGACACCCGAGCCGGCGGCTGCCTGTCCGGCAACCGTGTTGGACGAGGTGACATACGGATAGGTGCCGTGATCGATGTCGAGCAGCACGGCCTGTGCGCCCTCGAACAGGATGCGTTTGCCGGCCAGGCGCGCGGCATCGAGCTCTCGCCAGCTCGAGCCGATGAAGGGCAGGATTTTCGGCGCGATCTCGGTCAGCGACCTGAGAAGCGCTGCCGCGTCGATCTCGTCGGCTCCGGCGCCGCGGCGAAGCGCGTTGTGGTGCGCCAACAACCTGTCGATTTTCATCGGCAGGCTCTTGAGATCTTTGAGATCCACGACTCGGAGGGCTCGGCGTCCGACTTTGTCTTCATAGGCCGGTCCGATGCCGCGTTTGGTCGTGCCAAGGCGCTGCACGGAGTTCGAGGATTCGCGCACCTCGTCCAGCTCGCGATGGATCGGCAGCACCAGGACCGCGTTCTCCGCCACGACCAACGTGTCGGGCGTGACCTTCACGCCGGCCGCTCCGACGCGCGCGATCTCCTCAAGCAACGCCCAGGGATCGACCACGACGCCGTTGCCGATGATGGAGCGCTTCTCCTGGATGACGCCCGAGGGAAGCAGCGAGAGCTTGTAGGTCTTGTCGCCGACGACGATGGTATGGCCGGCATTGTTGCCGCCCTGGAAGCGCACGACCATCTCGGCCCGGTTGGCGAGCCAATCGATGATCTTGCCTTTGCCTTCGTCGCCCCACTGGGCGCCGATCACTGCGACGTTGGACATAATCCGTACCCGGACTAAGCGAGTTTCCCGGCAAGGGATTCGCCAGGCACGGTGACCATTTATAGCCTGTCGCGACGCCGGCGAGAACGGCATTGCTGCGCTGCGACACTCAGGCCTTTTATCTCGGAAAACGGGCCTGATATCGTTCGATTCGGGGCAGTTCTTAAGGCTTTCATGCCACTCAGACGTCACGTCCCTGTCCGGCTTTCTCCTTATCAGGGAGATGTCCCGCGCACCGGCCACAATCGCGGTCCTGCGCTCGATCTTTCCTGGGAAGCCTGGCTGTGGCGACGCGCGCATGCGCAAGCCTGGAAACCACCCAAGCGCGACATCGCGTTGCATCGCCTGAAGCGCGCCGAACGGCTGGGCCTGGATTACCGCTCCTATGCCGGCGTGCTGATGAACCGAGGCACCCATCTTGGCGCCGCGATCTTCGTTCTTGACGGCTTGAGCAAGCGTGAGCGCCAAGTCGCGGAGGAGCGCGTTCTTGCTCTTTCCGACTGTCGCATTCTGATCGCGGGCCAGGGGCGAGAGGCTTCACCGCTGAAAGAGCATGTCGACCTCAGTGTGGTTTTCGCCGGCGAGAACGAGCTTGTACGCCACATCGACAGATTCATCCTGGCGCATCGCCTGACGCCAGGCGGGACCTTCATGGTGGGGACGACATCAGCTCACCTGCGCGCCGCCGAAGACGCGGGGCTCGCGCTGTTTCTCTGGGCACGCGACTATTTCAACCGGCCGGCGAACTAGCGCTCAGGGCTTCAGCGCCCGCTCGACGACGACGTCCTTCGCCTTCTTGTCTTCGCGAAGACCTTTGAAGGACGC
>Ga0105240_10006252_pt1 | contig 17518 bp, 16 predicted proteins | sample KBSC54metaG_FD_80426 | JGI IMG/M metagenome (GOLD analysis project Ga0105240, IMG submission 80426) | Corn rhizosphere microbial communities from Kellogg Biological Station, Michigan, USA - KBS C5-4 metaG | ecosystem: Host-associated > Plants > Roots > Rhizosphere > Soil | place: Michigan, USA...
AAGAAATCCGAGGGATTCCGCGACCGCATTTACGCCGATGTCGCCGGCTTCCATACCATCGGCTTCGGCCACCGCCTCACCCTGGCCGAGCATTACCCCGACGCCATCACGCTCTCCCGGGCCGAGTCCATCCTCGCCTCCGACGTCGCCATCGCCGAAGCCGCCGTCACTCGCCTGGTCCACGTCCCTCTCACACAGGGCCAGTTCGACTCCCTGGTCGATTTCACTTTCAACCTCGGCGCCGCCCGCCTCGCCTCCTCCACCCTGCTCCGCTATCTGAACTCCGGCAGATACGATGAAGCAGCCTGGCAGCTTCTCGCCTGGGACCACGCCGGCTCCCGCGAACTCCCCGCCCTCAAACTCCGCCGCGAATCCGAATTCCGCCTCTGGTCCCCGTCCCAGCATCCGGCCCCAGCCGCTGGCCACCAGCTAAGCTAACTACATGTTCTCGAGAAAGCTGTCGATCGCTCGCGTGGACCCGCATGGCCTGCGGCACCCCTGTCCTCTCAAGTGGATCGACAACTTCGCCATGCGAAACTTCACCAACGACGCGATCTTTGACGACACCCTGCCCGTGGCAGATGGGCTGATGGAGGCCGGAAATCGAGTTCCGCTCGATCGGCTCCGCACGGCGATGGAAGACTGGTTCCGCAGGAAGGGATATTTGAGTGCAGGTGAGACGGTCGAAATTCAGGAGACAAGTACGGAACAACACACTCCAAACAGCTAATCGTCAGCTTGCCAGCCGGCAACCACCGTAGAGTTCACTGCTTCTTCCCCGGCGCCATCTTCGCTTCCTTCTCCGGCTGCGCCTCCACCCGGAACCGCTGGTAGTCGTAGTTGCGCTCCCTGAAGTGCTGCCTCAGATTCTTGAGCAACAGCACCCGGGCCTGCATCGTTCCTTCCGCCCCAGTAGGCAGCCAGATCTCCCCATTCACCTTTGCCTGGTCGAAGCGAAAACTCGATCCCTTCTGTACCGTCGCCAAAATTCCGCCCACCATGCGGAAGTTGTCGATAAAGCTCACCTCGAGATGCGCCACCTGCCGGTCTGCCTCGTTGATCCAGATCGTCCCCTGCAGCTTTTTTGAAGCATCTTCCGCAAACCCGTGCGTCTTCGCATCCTTCCGGCCCACAAAGTCGAACACAATCGTCGGATCGCCCCGGTACAGCTCCCTGCGCTCGTTCCGCACGTCCATAATCTCGAGCAGCCGGCTCACCGTGATGCTGGGCCCCTCCAGCGGCTTCTCCCGAGGAGTCTTCTCCGCCTTCTCCACCAGCTTCGTCACCCGCTCGGTCTCTTTCCGCTGCGCGCCTTCGTCCAGCGGCTTGTCATTCGCCTTTACCTTGCGCTCGATCACATGCCCGTTCACGAAGAAGTCCTCGTACTCCGACGTCTCCGTCTTCTTCACCTGCCCGTTCCCGTCGACATCCTGCACCGCCTGGTACGACGTGTACGTATAGTTCTCACGAATCTGGTCGAGCTTCCTCTGATGCTCCTGCACCTCGCGCATAAGCTCGCGAATATCCGGCAGCGGCGCCTGCCCTGGCTGCTGACACGCCGCACTGGTTACCAGCACCAGCAGAACTATGGAGATCGTGACCCGAAGAAGATGATTACGGCTGTGCATGTGGGAGGTTGGCCCTTTGGTGACACACTGATCGAAGTAGCGCGTTTTGAAGGAGGTACCCTGTTATCCGTTAGTAGAATGGTCGCACAAAAACGCGCTCGGGGGATTCCATCTAGAGTTATGATTGCTTACCAATAAAGGTAGACACACATCAGTACAAACGCGAACCGCCGCATGGGGAGTGAATCACTATGTTTCGAGCGCTAATCCACTGGATCCTCAGCGCCATCGCCTTGATGGTTACGGCCCAGTTCGTTCCCGGATTCTATGTCAACGATGTCCGGTCCGCGCTGTTTGCTGCCGTAGTCATCGGCGTCTTGAATGCAACCCTCGGCTTCTTCATGAAGGTCGTCACCTTCCCGTTCGCAATCCTCACCTTCGGCCTCTTCCTGCTCTTCATCAACGCAGCCATGATCCTCCTCGCCGCCAAAATGGTGGATGGGCTTACCGTCTATGGATGGGTGCCCGCCTTCGAAGGAGCTGCCGTTCTCGCAGTCCTCGGCATGCTGATCCGCGCCGTCATGAATGACGAATAACCCCCGCTTCTGCATTGACGTCGCAGCTCGTACTCCGCGGACGGTGCAACCGTGACGGTTTCGTTGCCCTGAGCGGGGTCAGATGAGAATGTTCGAATTGGACGAGTTGAGATGAGGCCCAGACTCTAGTTCAGGCCCGACCGGCTTATCGCCTCGGTTCAGCAGCAGGACCTGTCCCCTTCCGATCCTTCCCCTTCGCCGAATGCTTCTGCCCAACTTGCGTCTTGCCTGCCTCCGGCTTTTCGACTGCCGGAGCTGCCACCGCTGGGCCCTCCACGGTCTGCGGAACATGTTTCGCTCCCGCCGTGCTGAACCTTCCCGCCTCATTCGGAGTTTGTGAATCGACCTGAGCTGTCGGCACCGGCGCAACCTGGATATGCGAGTAGACGCCCCAGCCTCCGCCCGCAACCACCAGCACAATCGCTGCGGCGGCCGCCGCGCGCGCTCCCGCGCTGTGCATCCAGCCCTCTGCCGACGAAAACGGCCACGCAATCACCGTCGAACGTCGCGGAGCAGCGCGCAGCCCAGCCTTCACGCGATCTTCCAGCCCCTCCGCCGCGGGCAGGGTCGCAATCAGCCGCAACGTCTCTTCCGCTTGAAGCGCCCCGGCACTCCGATCAACCCGATTCTCTGTTGACAGGCTCATTGTGTACTCCTCTTGTGCTGCAGCGACTCCGCAAGCAGGTTCCGCGCACGAAAAAGTCGTGACCGCACGCTCGACTCGGTCACGCCGAGAACCCCCGCAATCTCCACGCTTGAAAGTTCCTCAAACGCCGACAGCAGCATCACCTCGCGCTCTCGATCGGGCAGCTTCTCCACGCACCGCATTACCTGCGCATGATGTTGCACCGCGGCTGCTCGCTGCTCGGCAGTCAATCCATTTGCAGGCAGCACCCGTGCCAAATCGGCAATGTCATCTGTTTCGGGACGTGTCTTCGCGCGACGTTTGCGGTCCAGCACGATATTCCAGACGATGCGCACCAGCCACACGCGATGATCGCGGATTTCGCCCAGCGAGTCGCTATGCCGCAGCACCCGCAGAAACGCCTCCTGCACGGCATCTTCCGCATCCTGCTGGTTGCGTAATACGGAGAACGCTACACGATAGAGAGTGCTCGCATACTGGTCGACCAGGGCCGCCAGTGCTGCTTCTTCCGCGTGCTGGCGGGCTTCGTCATGCACGGCGCTCTCGACGATCTCCATCCAACCTGGAACTAGAATCTGGCTGGCGCTCATACGAACACCAGACGCAGTCACAATGAAAAGTGCTCAAATCCGCCGCAAAACGGCGCAGATCCATCCAGACCGACCCTGAATCAGCCCTGATACACCCAGATCCGGGCTCTCATCCCGCCAGCTTTACTGTTTTCCCGACAGCTTCTGCGCAGCGATCGATCCAGCCGCCCCATCCTTGTCCGAATCCTTCAGCTTCGCCCACAACGCCTTTGCCTGGGCCTCTTTGCCCGTAGCTGCATACAGGTCGGCCAGGTCCAGTTGCGCCACCCCGGCTGTCACCGTCTCCGAAGGCTTGGCGATGATCGCGTTGTAAAGGTCGATTGCCTGCTGGTCGCGACCGGTCTGGTGATAGATCGATGCGAGCGCTATCTTCGCCAGGTTCGAGAGGTTCCGGTTCCAAGAGTCAGCCACCTTCTTCAGATCGCCCTCTGCCGCCGCGGTCTGCCCCAACTCCTGCTCAGTCACACCCTGGAAATACCGCGCCTTCGATCCCTCGGTCAGCCACCCGTACTTGTCCGCTACGGCCTTGAACTGCTCATTTGCCGCCTTCGCGCGCTCAGCAACCGTGGTGTAAGTGCCCTTCTCCACTGGAGCGCCGGGCTGAGCCAGCGGCGCGGTGTAAATGTCCAGTGCCTGCCCCAGCGCTGTCTCGGCTGCACTCTCCTGCACATTCCAGAAGATCAGAAATCCAACGCCCAAAACAATAACCACGGCGGCTCCAATAGCCCACCGCACCACGTTCGTGCGATGTCCGCTGAGCCATGTAACGCTGGTTTTGGTGGCCTGGGCAAATTTGTCGCCCTTCAGGGCGTGACGAGTCTGTGTATCCACTTCGGTCTTTTGTCCTTCAGTACGATCGACTTGCAGGCAGGTCCTTACAGGAGGGGCACAGCAACTGCAACTTTACTAGTCTACAGCGGCCTGAGAACCCAGTCCACCCGCGGTGACACCCGTCCTTGCTCCTAAAACCGTTCAGAGGATACGCTAACCACATGTACGAAGATTTCCACGTGACCGACCGTTGGACCGGCGAAGACCTGCACTGCCAGTGGAGAGCAAACATTGTGGCCATCGCCACCCGGCACGCCGACGCCGTCGACGTCCGCTTCGATGTAAATGGTCGCCCCATGTGGATAGCGCTGCCCTGCACCGCCTGGATCGAACAGAAAAAGCGCTCCGGCAAGGTCATCACCGACCAACTCGCTGCCCAGATCGCCGGCCGCCACCTCAAGCAGCTCATCGAAGAGGGGTACGACGCCGCTCGCGAGATGTATACCGTCTCGGTCGACGAGACCCTCGCCCATCTCGATGCCATCGTTGCCGAAGCCAAACAACTCCACGGCCTTCCACCCCTCCCCGTCGGCATAGAAGCCACCGGCTGACCCAACCTCAAGGAATCGCGTGAGAAGAACTGGATCGGGCAGAATCGCGCCTGTTCGGCCGGATCCCCTCGCGCGATAGCTCGCAAATACAGTGAGACAAGTCAGAGCCGGATTTGCGTAACTTGCTTCCCAATTCCGCCCCGGGATACAGTGGTTTCAGTTCCCAAATACTCTCGAAAATCGCGTGAGGTTCACGTGCGGGCTTTGCTGATTTGTGTTGTGTCCGCGTTCGGCTCCGTGTCCTTGATTGGGTGCGGTGGCTCATCTTTCCATGGCACTGTAGGCGGCGGAGGAGGCACTGGTCCTCAGCCGGACAAAAACCAACCGGTGGTGAGCGGCCTCAGCCCCGCAACAGTGGTTGCAGCCGGGCCGAGTTTTACCCTCGCGGTAACCGGCAAGAATTTTGCCCAGGGCGATACGGTGGAGTGGAACGATTTCCCGCTGATCTCCACCTTCGTTTCGTCCACTCAGATGGCGGCAAAGGTGCCAAACATCCTGCTCTATGAAACCGGCACCGCTGCCATCATCGTGCAAACGCCAATTCCGTACTCGCTCAACTTTGGCAGCGTTCTCACCATCACCGCTCCGCCACCGCCAGGAACCGCCGGATTTACCATGTCCAGCGTTAACGTGCAGGCAAACGATATGGTGTGGGATCCGGCTTCACAGCAGCTTTACGTTTCCGTCGCCGCAACCGATTCCGCCCATCCAAACACAATCACAGCGATCGACCCGATCACGTCACAGTTTGGTGCTTCGGCGAGCGCCGGCTCGGGTGCCGACCGGCTCGCTGCCTCATCCGATAGTTCCTGGCTGTATGCGGGGATCGACCCAAACGGGGAAGTGCGTCGATTCGCGCTGCCCGGTCTCGCGAGCGACATAGCGATTCCCTTAGGCGCCGATGATCTGGGTAGACCCAACCACGCCGTCGATCTTGAGACAGCTCCGGGAAGCCCGAATACGATTGCCGTGTCGCAAGCCGCAAATCTCAGCGAAGCGGGGCAAGTTGTCATCTATGACGGATCGACCCCACGCGCCGCAAACGTCTCCAATCTCGGGGGCATTCCGCACCCGCTCGGTTCCCTCGCGTGGAACAGCAACGGCACGAACCTCTACGCCGCATTCAACGCATACGCCATGGATACTGTTGCCGTTCTGAATGTGGACCAGACCGGAGTTCAGGTTGCGCAAACAGAGAATCTGAATTCGAGCAGCTCGGTTGTGACTCTGGGAAACATCCATCGCTCCTCCTTGACCGGCTATCTCTACGGTGACAATGGCCAGGTTGTCGATCCCATCGGCGGCAAGGTGGTTAATCAACTTCCCATCAACGCGCTCACACAAGGATTTGTCACGGGCGATGTGATCGCTCTGGATGACAGTCTCGGCATGGTCTGGGTGTTAGGCGAGCCCTCGGGCGGTCAGTCCTATGCCATCGAGGCGTTCGACATTCGAACCAACGCGCTCGTTGGATCCATCAACATTGGCAACATCGTCGGCACGCCTCAGAAGCTCATTCGGTGGGGATCCAACGGTCTGGCGTTCTTCACTGCCCCCCTCGCCGGTCAGCAGGGAGGCAGTGTCTACATCATCAGCGGCGCCTTTGTGACAACACCGTCTGTGCAGGTGGTATTGCCGTAGCCGACTGCCGCCTTCAGGCGAAAACCTCCGCAGCCGCCTGATATCTTTTCCTCCAGTGACTCCCCGTCTCATCATCGCCATCGACACAGGCGGCACCTTCACCGACTGCGTCTACCGCAATGCCGGCCGCATCGAGGTCCTCAAACTCCCCTCCACCCCCGCCGATCCCAGCCACGCCATCCTCGAAGCCGTCCGCCAGATCGCCGCGCTCGTCCCTGCCGATAAGATCGAAGTCCGCCACGGCACTACCGTCGCCACCAACGCATTATTGGAGCGCAAAGGCGCTCTCGTAGCCTTCGTCACCACCACCGGATTCGAAGATACCCTCGCCATCGCCCGTCAGAACCGCCCCAATCTCTACGACTGGAACCAGCACCGCCCTACCCCCATCACCGATCTCTGCTTCGGCGTTTCCGAACGCATCGCACCCGACGGCTCCGTCCTCCTCGCGCCAACAAAATCCGCACTCACAGAACTCCGCCGCAAGATCCGCGACAGCCACGCCGAATCCATAGCCGTCTCGCTCCTCTTCTCCTTCGCCAATCCCGCCCACGAGCAAGCCATCGCCTCAGTGCTCAACTCACTCCGCCTCCCCATCTCGCTTTCCCACCAGATCCTCCCCGAGTTCCGCGAATACGAACGTGGGTCCACCGTGGCCCTCAACGCATACCTCGCCCCCCGCATGCAGGGCTACATCCGCTCCCTCGAGAGCAGACTCGCAAAGCGCGACGCAACCCTCAGCATCATGCAGTCCTCCGGCGGAATCCTCTCCGCCGCATCCGCCGCCCGCGAGCCAGTCCGCACCATCCTCTCCGGCCCCGCTGGCGGCGTCATCGGAGCACTCAGCGTTGCCCGCACCGCCGGCATCGATCGCATCCTCACCTTCGACATGGGCGGAACCTCCACCGACGTAGCTCTGCTCGACGCGACGCGCGAACCTCCCACAACCAGCGAAGGCCAGATCGAAGCACTCCCCGTCAGCATCCCCATGCTCGACATCCATACCGCAGGCGCAGGCGGTGGTTCCCTCGCGCGGATGGATACGGCAGGCGCGCTGCAAGTCGGACCTCAATCCGCCGGAGCCGATCCCGGCCCTGCATGCTACGGCCGCGGCGAACTGGCCACCGTCACCGATGCCAACCTCATCCTTGGCCGACTTCATCCCGAACACTTCCTCGGCGGAGCCATGCGCCTCAACGAATCTCGCGCCCATCAGGTTATCTCCGCAATCCCGACAAAATCCTTCGCAAGCAAAGAACACCTCGCCGAAGGAATCCTCCGCGTCGCTAATGCCCGCATGGAATCAGCCCTCCGCCGCGTCTCCGTCGAACGCGGTCATGATCCGCGCACCTTCTCGCTGCTCGCATTCGGAGGCGCCGGCCCGCTCCACGCCTGCGCTCTCGCAGAATCCCTCGGCATCCGCCGCGTTCTCATCCCCGCTGCTCCCGGAGCACTCTCTGCGCTGGGCATCCTCGATGCTGATCTTCGCCGCGAGTTCTCCCGCACAGTGATGCTCGCTCCCAACTCGCCGCAAATCGCCGATGTCTTCAGCGCACTCGAAACCGAAGCTCGCAGTGCATTCGCATCAGAAGGTGTTCGTCCCATCCTGCATCGCTCCGCCGACCTGCGCTACCACGGCCAGGGCTACGAACTCCGCATCAACTGGTCCGCCAACGTCATCGCCCGCTTCCATCAGCTCCACGCGAAGTCCTATGGCTACGCAGATCGTTCACGCTCCGTCGAAATCGTCACCCTGCGCATTCAGGCCATCGCCCGCTCTCCCAAGCCGCGCAGCAAGCGTGCCTCGCTGGCCAAACCCGATTCGCGCCACGCCATCATTTCCAATCACCGCATCTTCGAAGACGGACGCTGGCGCAATGCCGCCCTCTACGATCGAGCGCGACTCCACCCCGGCAATCGCATCTCTGGCCCCGCTGTCATTACCGAACTCAGCGCCACAACGTTCCTTCCCACCGGCTGGACCGCCTCTGTCGACGCATTCAGCAACTTGACCCTCACGCCGCACGCCGGAGGCCGCCGTGAATAAGCGCGGACAACTCGATCCCGCCGAGATCGCCGTCATCGCCCACGCGCTCCACTCCGTAGCGGTAGAGATGGGCGCAGCCCTGCGCCGAACAGCATTTTCGCCCAACATCAAGGAGCGCCGCGACTACTCCTCCGCCATCTTCTCGGCGGAAGCCGGGGTCCCCACAGACAGGTCTTCGTCTGTGGGGTGGAAAAGTGACCTCATTGCCATGGGTGAAGACATGCCCGTGCACCTCGGCTCCATGCCCATGTCCGTCGCCGCCGTCCTCGCCGATCTGCGTCTCGCGCCCGGCGACATCGCGCTCCTCAACGATCCCTACCGCGGGGGAACCCACCTCCCCGACATCACCATGGTTGCGCCCGTATTTCTTCCCGGGCGCAATCGACCCGCATTCTTCGTGGCCAATCGCGCCCACCACGCCGACGTCGGCGGAATGTATCCCGGCTCCATGGGCCCATGCCGCGAAATCGCGCAGGAAGGCATTCGCATTCCCCCCGTCAAACTGATGCACGCCGGCAAAATGGACACGCAACTCCTCGCCACCATCCTCGCCAACGTGCGCACACCACGGGAGCGCGAAGGCGACCTCACCGCCCAACTCGGTGCCTGCCGAATCGGCGCAACCCGCATGCTTGAACTCGTCGAGCGATTCAGTTACACGAGGCTGATCGCAGGAGTCGACGCAATGCTCTCCGGCTCCGAACGCCTGATGCAGAGCGTGCTCGCATCCCTGCCCGCGGGCGAGTGGACCGCCGAAGACTTCCTCGACGATGACGGCGTAATCCCCGGCCCCATTGCTATTCGCGTAAAAGTCACTACAGATCCGAAGCGTCGCCGCGCCCTCGTCGATTTTACCGGCACCGACCTACAAGTCCCCGGCAGCATCAACGCCGTCTACGCCATCACCTGGTCGGCTGTCTTCTACGTCTTTCGCTGCCTGCTTCCGCCGGGAGCCATCGCCACCGTCGGCCTCATGCGTCCCATCAAGGTGCACGCGCCTGAAGGCTCCATCGTCAACGCGCGCCCGCCCGCGGCCGTCGCAGGCGGCAACGTCGAAACCTCGCAGCGTATCGTCGACACGCTCCTGCGCGCCCTCGCCCCTGCACTCCCCGACCGAATCCCCGCCGCAAGCTCCGGCACCATGAACAATCTCACCATCGGCGGAATCGATCCCCGCTCCGGCCTGTCGTACACCTACTACGAAACCATCGCCGGCGGCCACGGTGCTTCACCGCAATCGGCCGGAGCCAGCGGCCATCACGCCCACATGACCAACTCGCTCAACACTCCCGTCGAGGCTCTCGAGTACGCCTACCCCTTCCGCATGATCCGCTACGCCATCCGCTCCAAATCCGGCGGAGCAGGGAAGCACCGCGGCGGCAACGGCATCATCCGCGAAATCGAACTCCTCGGGGACGCGCAAGTCACGCTCCTCGCCGATCGCCGCACGACGGAACCATGGGGGCTGGCCGGTGGAGACTCCGGCGCAAAAGGAAATACCTCAATCACCACAAACGGCGAACAGCACCCCATCCCCGGCAAATGCACCCGCGAACTTCCCGCCGGCACCCGCATCCGCATCGAATCCCCCGGCGGTGGCGGCTGGGGAAATTGAAAGCCTCTTCTATTGCGCCGAACTCTGCAGGGCCTGCAGGTCATCCAGAATCCGATACATGTCCTCTTCGGATCCGGCATAGATTCTCACCGCGCCATACAAGCTGCGCTGCTTCAGCGGCGGATGGTCAACATCGGCTGCCGTATCGAACAGAGAGTACACAATGCAATTCGCCGCCTTGCACGGAACGATGAGATTATTTTGTTCCTGCGAGTAGGTTCGGGCCTCGAGATCCAGATTTGCAATATTGAAGCTGATCTGTGCCAGACCGCCCTCGGCGTTCGGCCGCTGTTCCAAAACAACTTCGGTCCCTGTCTCATCAACGAAAAAGTGTTGGCCCGATGCCGCCTTGAGATCGTTGATGGCCGTCATCACTTTTGGGTCATCCCGCGACAACCGGGCTGTCCAAGACGCACCACTGCTCTCACTTGGCGAACTCGTCGCTGAACCGGTCGTGCTCACATCTGTGGTCGACATCCCCGGAGCGGGATCTGATGCCTCTCGCCGTGGCGGCAGCGGATCCGATGTCCGCGAGTATTCAGCATTGGCTTCTGGAGAACTCCGTTGCGGCGAATCCGATTTGCTCCCGAAGTACGCAATGAACCCAATCACCACGACTACAAAGCCCAAAAACTTGCCGAAGCCTCCGGCCGAACTTCCGCCGCTTATGGGGCGAGCCGCGCGTGGGGTGCCGACACCCAGGTTCGGCATCGAAGGCGAATGAGTAGAGAACGGTGAAGTGGATGGCTTCGGAGTCGCATGCCGAGCTGCGCGATCTGCCTCCATTACCTTGCGTGCATGCCAGTCATCGCTGCCATGCTTGAAGACATCTTTGCCGTAGGGGTTGCCGCTCATGGGAGAAGGTTGTAGCACGTACGTTATGAGGAAAACAATTGAAATCGCCTTCTCGCCTGACCCCATCTGGACTCCCCGGCCGAAGCTCCTCGTGATCCGTACTCCCCCAGTCCCTGTTCCCTGTTCCCTACTCCCCACTCCTTATAACCCGAAGCTCCCCGCCGCAATGCATCAAGCTCATCAGGTACAGCATCCCGTCGTAGTACCGCGCCTGCCCCGACGGCACCGGCGTCTTCCACAGCGCCTCTACAAATTCCTTCGCCCGCTTGCGGTCCGTAGCCGCCAGCGACGCCACCGCATTCGTACCAACCAGTCCCTCGGGATGGCTCTCATGCGTCAGCCCCGGCGTTGCGCCTACATCCTTACCTTCCAGCGTGTACACCGGTCCATAGTTGTCGATCCCCTGCGACCAAAAGAACTTCTGGATGCGGTCGCTTAATTCCTGCTCTGCCGGAGCCTTGTGCCACCACGACCAGTCCACTGACCAGTTGCTTGCCGTACGCCATGCGTCGTACCCAAACTCACCCGATTGCGAAAACATGTTCTTGTGCGGACTCCCATCAAAATTCGCATAGGTGGGAGCAAGCCCCGTCTCCGGATTCGTCGTCTTCACGAAGAACTCGCGGCTCGTCTCCGCAGCCTTCGCCCAGAACGCGCGATCTTCCTTCGGTCCCACCGCGACCACAGTTCATAGAACGCCGGCAGATGATACGACGGATCCGTAAACATCTGCGGAGTCACTTCAGGCACAAACAGGATCATCGGTGGATCCTGGTTCATCATCGGCCCCACCTTATGTTCGCCGTTGAACGTGTGCTGCCTGTTTTTCGCCGGTGCCGAAATCACCTGCCTGTGCACCATCGCGGTCAGCAGCTTGTCCGCTTGCGTATGGTAGTCATAGATACCCTTGCCGTCTCCCCACCGATTCGAAGCAAACAGCAGCGCCATCGCGAAATACGATTCGCCATCCGGCGCAGCTCCCTCCGAGTTATGTGTCCCACCCGTCTTGCACGACCAGGCAAAGTACTCGTAGCTCGGCGCCTTCGGGTCCGAGATGTACATATACGTCTTCGCCCAGTTCCAGATCGCGTCGAATTCCGCTTTCTTATTCAGTTGGACGGTGATCATCATCCCGTACGACATCCCCTCGGTCCGCACATCGTGATTCGCCCAGTCCGTTACATACATCAGCGGCCCGTTCTCGTTCTTGCCCGCTTCAAACGCAATCGCCTGCGTCTGCTTGTCCCCGTGGAACAGCTGCTGGTACGACGCATCAATCTTCGCCTTGATCTCTTGCTTCGAGTGCCCATCCTCAGCAAACAGGTTGCGGTACTTGCCTGTTGCGTATGCTCCGTTCCCATCCTCCGCACCCTTCGCCATCGCGACCGACGATCCTGCAACGTAAAGGATTGCTGTGGCCACCGCAGTGAACCAATGCCTGCCCATCCGAACTCTCATCACTCCAGCACCTCAAGTAAACCGATGCACTCGCGCGAGAAGTATATCCGCTCCGCTGACCATCCTCAGAGTCAGCGTCAAATAAGAATGCCCAGATCGTCATCGATCTGGGCATTCAAGCATCTTTGTGTTATTCCTTTGCCTTTTCGTACCCTGCTTCTTCACGATCGCGGATTCTTGTGCAGCACATGCTCCGCAATGTCCGGCCAGAATTCGCGGAACGTGTTCGTCAACGCGTCCCGCGCGATCGCGTATCCCCACTTCTGCGCCAGCGCGCCTGCCCCCGTATCCGAACTTGGGTAGTAAGTTGTCCCGATCCCCTGTGCAATCGCGCGCCCCATCAATTCGGACGCATTCACCGTATTTTTCCCGTGGTAGTTCGGCGTGATGAAGACGCGAGTCGACGAATACGCCGCGCGCTTCCACAGAGGTCCTTCGCCCTTGGCATAGTAACGCTCGTCCTCATGTAGAACGGTGGGCAGTGCAAAGATCACCCAGTAGTTCCCATCCGTCTTGTCCACAAAGCCGCGCCAGTAGTAACTCCAGAAACCCGGTATCCCTTTGCCGAAAGATTTGTGTGTGTTCTCACCCTCAGCAATCATCGAGGTTAACCCCACAAACACAAACGACGAATAGTCGAAGCTGTTCTCCGTCGCAATCTTGAACGCTTGCTTCGCCGTGGGCGGTGGAGGAATCGCACCCGCACTGACGGCACGATAATTCGGCATGATCCCCAGAATCCGCTTCGGCTGCTCCTTTCTCTTCGGCGCGCCTTCATTCGCCGGAGCCTGCTTTGAATTCGGATCCTTCACCTGCGTCTGCTGCGGCTCTGGAGCGTCAGGGAGGCTCGACATCACTTCCGCACCGTCACTCACGGCCGCAGTGCGCGCATTTTGAATTGCAGATTGCTGTGAAAACGCGAGAGTACATCCCCCAAAAACAAAGAGGCACAAACACAGCTTGAAATAACAACGCATTCGCTCACCAGATTCAGCAGATGCCGGCTAGCTCTGAGATGCCGAGGGCTCCTCGCGCTTGATACGTCTCATCAGGCCAGCCGGGGGGATTCCAAGTGCCAACTCCATCGATCGGAAGTTGGTACTTGTTTCAGGCTACTTGATGTCGCCTCAAACTGCGAATCGCCGTCTCAGAACTGCTCCTTCGCACCGGGAGTCAGCTTCTTGATGATGAATTCCTGGATGACCGTACTCACCACACGCTCGCCCGTGCTCAGCGCGAAACCCGTGAACACCAGGCTCGGCCCGCGATTTGACTCCGGATAGTATGCGTTCGAAACTGCGCCCGAGATCAGATCGCCGCCCATGCTCGAAAAATTAATTTCGTTCTTGCCGTTATCTCCACGGCAGATAAATGGCGCTGACATCGCGTGCAACATCCGCGATTTCGTTGATCCGGTGCCCTGATAAAAGTAACGCGGATCCTGGTGCAGCAGAGAAGGCAGAATCGCTCCGCCGAACATGATGTCCGTTACACCATCCGCATACGCGGCTCCAAACCGTTCGCCATATCCAATCGCTCCCTGGCGATAGTTCGGCGTGTCTCCGGACTGGTTCATTCCAGCCAGCGTCGCCGCACCCAAAACGCTCACCGGATCAGTTGCCGCCTTGTACGCCATCTGAAACTTCAGCTTCGTCGTCAACGGCACCGCGTGCTTCGAGTCATACACCACATAGAAGTTTGGAATAAACCCCAGCACTCGCTGCTGCTCTTCCAGCCTCACCTGCTGTGCGGCCATCTGCTCGGTCGATGAATACACGGTCACCGACGAAACGCCCGCATCGATCTTCAGCTTGATGTCAGTAACACCAAAAAACTGGCCGGCATTCAATGCGATCGGCGGCGAACTCCACTTTTCAAATCCATTTGCTGTGACCGTGATGTGATACGGACCGCCCGGCTTCACTGCGCCAAACTGAAAGAACCCTGAGTCATTCGCAACTTGTGTCCGATGTTCAGAAGCATCCGCTCCGTCCAGAACTACGGTCGCTCCCGGAACCAGATCACCGTTGACATCCGTCACCGTGCCATTCACATCCGCGGCTCCCGGATCCGGCGCAGACGGAATCGTTGGGGAGTCACTCGATAGCAAATTGTGCACGAGGTTTGTTTGCGGTCCAGAACTCTGGCTCGAATCACCAGTGGACGACGTCACCTGCGCCTGAGCGCCGGCACCAATACAGATCGACGCGGCAAGAGCCGCGAGAGCAAGAAAATAATTATGGCGCATCCATTCACCCACGGGGGAAATCGGTGCACCAGTTCGCCCATCTCATCTAACCAGCCGAACAGGTACACCTGAGGGTGCATCCGCCACACTTTCGGCGGCGGATGCGTCATCTCAAGGAGGTACTCTCCTTCGCAATTAGACGTAGTGTGCCACGGTTGGATGCAAAAACTCACGGGTCTCATTCAGCGAACCGCTACTTTCGTCACCTATGCCGCGCCCTTCCGGCTCTTAAGTTCCTTTAACATCAGTTCGACCTTGTCCTCGTTCTCCAACGTGCGGAACTTATCTTCGAGTGACTCCGGTGTAAGCACTTCGGTAGCAGCCGCATTTTCTGCCGCGGTGACGTGTACCTTGCTCTTCATCCGCCCGATGGTGTTTTCCTGGTCGTTGCTTACTACGTGCTGCGCCTTCGCTGCCCGCCCCACAACCTTCGCGCGACGGTGCTCGGCAATCAGCATCTCGCAGTGTGCCCGCGTCTCCGCCAGCTTCTGCTCCAGCTTGCGCAGAGCCTGTCTCAGATTGTCCGCTTCATGCTTCTGGTCTTCTGCCTGCACATTGAATCCCACAGCAAGCTGCTCCTGGCTCAGCGCCCGCTCCAGCGCAGCTCGCGCCAGGTCGTCCTGATTCTTCTCTACGGCTAGTTCCGCCTTGCGATGCCACTCCGCCGCCTGGTGCTCGTGCTCCGTCTTCTTCTTCTCCAGCAGATGCTGATCTGCAATCGCGATCGCCACCTGTGTCTTCACCTGCATAAGTTGGTTCTCCATATCCAGGACAACCTGTTTCAACATCCGCTCCGGATCCTCGGCCTTCTCCACAAGGTCATTCAGATTCGCCTTCAGCAGCGTGCTTACTCTATCCAGTAACGACATACAAAAATCCTCCTCGCGTATGAACTTCAATGTTCTTCAGCGCCCTCAACTCAACTCACCCGCTACTTCGAAACCGTCTTCGTCGTGCCCGCTTTCGGAGTCGGCTTCGCGGCCGCTGGCTTGCTTGCCGGAGCCACCTCCGCCATCTCCTTCATCATTTCCTTCGTCATCGCCTGACTTCTCTGAGCCACCTTGCCCATCACCATCGGCATATATTCCTGCGCGATCACAGGCTGCGCGTCCAGCAGATGCTGTCCCGCCGGCGAACTGTAGAACGCGATCAACCCCTCCACATCGTCTTTGCTCAGATGCTTCTGGTAAATCGCAGTCATATCTGTCAGCATCTCGTCTGTGGGATAGAGATCCATTGCCTTCCCCACATACTTGTTCATGATGGCCTGCATCTTCTCGCGCTTCTCCGGCGTCAACTTCGATCCCGCCGGCAAATCAGCCTCCGTCTGCTTCATCGCCGATTGAATCTGCTGCTGCACCATCCCCGGCACCATCATCCGCATCGACTGCATCTGCTGCTTGATCCGCATCACGTCAAACAGCTTCGCCAGTTGCTCCGTCGTCGCCTGGTTTTCCGGCGCAATTGCAGCCGTCTGTTTTTCCTGCTGCATCGTTCCATTGGGACTCACTGAAAACGCCTGCGCACATACACCAACTGGCATCATCGATGCCGCTACAATCGCCACCACGCCAACAATCACTTTCGCCTTCATCCGATCCTCACAATCTCGCCCATCTCAGCTCGCCGGGTGCCCAGGTCTCCTTCTTTTGGAGACCTGGGAGGCCATTACCTTCGCACTCAGTGTTGCTGCGCCGCATCACCATTAGCTTTTGGCTTGTCCTTGATCGCCTGCACGCTGGACATCAACTGCTTGATGTCCATCCCGCTCAGCGCCTCGAACAAAGCCGGCACCTGCGCCGCGATCTTCGTCATGTCGCCGGTGATCTTGTTCACGCCCGCGGCTCCGTCGTTTCCCGTCGACACGATCGTGATCTTGTCCACCTTGCTCAGCGGCTCCGCCATGGCACGGACAACATCGGCCATGTTGGTCAGCAGCTTGTCCACAACTGCGGCCTGGTTCCACTCCTGGTAAGCCTCGGCCTTCACGTTCATGGCCTTCGCTTCCGCCTCGCCCTTCTGGAAGATGATCGAAGCTTCTGCTTCACCCTGCGAACGAATCGCAGCAGCGCGACCTTCGGCTTCGGTAGTGAGACGTGCCTTTTCTGCAGCGGCAATATTTTCGATTCGCTGCCGCTCGATCTCTGCACCCTTCAGCACCGTCGCAATCAGTTCCTTCTCATGCCGCGCGATCTCGGCTTCCTGCACCTTGATCTGGCCTTCTTTCTCCACCTGCTGCACCTTGACCTGCTCAGCGGTCACCTGCTGCAGCATGATGTTGGTCTGCAGTTCGTAAGCCTTATCGGCCTGCGCCTGTTGCCGCCGGCTCTGCTCCGCGTACTCGGCCTTCTTGATCTCGAGATCGCGTTGCGCCTCGGCCTGCCGTGTCGCCGAAGCCGTCTCCGCAATCACGCGCTCCTGGTCCGCCTGCGCCTTCGCTACTGCCGACTCGCGCAGCGCTGTCGCACGCTTGATTGCCGTATCGCGCTCCGCATCGGCTGTCGCCATTTCCGCATCGCGCCGAATGCGCGCAATATCGGGCCGGCCCATATTCGAGATGTACTCGTTCTTGTCGCGCACTTCCTTGATCGTGAACGAAATGACCTCGAGCCCCATCTTGCTCATGTCTTCCGCGCAGGTTGCGCGCATCCGCTCGCCCACCATCTCCGGCTCTTTCACAATCTGCTCAACCGTCAACTGCCCGATGATTCCGCGCAGATGGCCTTCCATTACCAGGCGAATCAGCCCTTCACGCTGCACCGGAGTCTTGGTCAAAAACTGCTCGGCCGCCGTCAAGATCGAGGCCTGGTCGCTGCGCACCTTGATCTGTGCCACGGCTTCCACCGTCACCGCCACACCCTGCTTCGTGTAG
>Ga0105240_10006255_pt1 | contig 17514 bp, 12 predicted proteins | sample KBSC54metaG_FD_80426 | JGI IMG/M metagenome (GOLD analysis project Ga0105240, IMG submission 80426) | Corn rhizosphere microbial communities from Kellogg Biological Station, Michigan, USA - KBS C5-4 metaG | ecosystem: Host-associated > Plants > Roots > Rhizosphere > Soil | place: Michigan, USA...
GAAAGCATCCTCGTCGGCAACGTCGTTCTCTACGGCGCAACCAGCGGCGAAGTCTTCCTCAATGGCATTGGCGGTGAGCGGTTCGCCGTCCGCAACTCCGGCGCAACCGCAGTGGTCGAGGGCGTCGGCGACCACGGTTGCGAATACATGACCAACGGCACCGTCATCGTCCTGGGCACCACCGGCCGCAACTTCGCTGCCGGCATGAGCGGTGGACGCGCCTTCGTCTTCGACGATCAGGGCGATTTCTCCTCGCGTCGCTGCAACAAGGCAAGCGTCGATCTCGAGCCGCTCGTCACTGATGCCGACATCGCCGAGGTTCGCGCCCTTCTCGAGCGCCATCGCGACTACACCGGCAGCCCCCGCGCTGCCTGGGTCCTCGAGCACTGGGCCGAAGCTCAACCCAAGTTCATCAAAGTATTCCCGCACGAGTACAAGCGTGTCCTCGGCGTAGAACGCGTCGACACCGTCTACTCACCCCCGATCACTACCGCGCCTCAGGTTGAGGCGGCAACCGAGGTGCAGCATGGGTAAAGTTACTGGATTTCTGGAGATCGATCGCGAGCAACCTGCACGCCGTCCCGCCGAAGAACGCATCAAGGACTGGTTCGAAATCTACCAGCCCTTCCCGGAAGAAAAGCAGCGCGAGCAGAGCGCCCGCTGCATGGACTGCGGCGTTCCCTTCTGCCACACCGGTTGCCCAGTCAACAATCTGATCCCCGACTGGAACGATCTCGCTTACAACGGCCGCTGGCAGAGCGCAATTCGCCGCCTGCACGCGACCAACAACTTCCCCGAGTTCACAGGCCGCATCTGTCCTGCTCCGTGCGAAGCCGCTTGCGTCCTGGGCATCAACGCTCCGGCAGTATCGATTAAAGTCATCGAGCGCAGCATCGTCGAGCGTGCCTGGGATGAAGGCTGGATCCACCCCGAGCCGCCCGAGTACAACACCGGCAAACGCGTGGCGGTCATCGGCAGCGGACCGGCCGGACTCGCGGCAGCACAACAACTTCGTCGCGCCGGCCACTCCGTCACCGTCTACGAGAAGAACGATCGGGTTGGCGGCCTCATGCGCTACGGAATCCCGAACTTCAAACTCGAAAAGCACGTCCTCGACCGCCGTCTCAACCAGATGCGCGCCGAGGGCGTCACCTTCCTCACCAATGCGCACGTAGGCGGCAACATCCCAGTCGACACGCTCACCGGCCACTACGATGCCATCCTGCTTGCCGGCGGAGCTGAACAGCCGCGCGACCTGAAAATCGAAGGTCGCGAGCTTAAAGGCATTCACTACGCCATGGAGTTCCTGCCGCAGCAGAATCGCCGTAACGAAGGCGACACCGTCGATCCCACTACCGCCATCTTGGCCACCGGCAAGCGCGTGCTCATCATCGGCGGCGGCGATACCGGCGCCGACTGCCTAGGCACGAGCCATCGTCAGGGCGCGAAGAGCGTTCATCAGATCGAGATCATGCCCAAGCCGCCCGAAACGCGCGCGGGCTCAACCCCCTGGCCGCTCTGGCCTCTTCAACTGCGCACAGAAAGCGCGCACGAAGAAGGCGGCTTCCGCGACTGGGCGATAAATAGCCTCAAGTTCACCGGCGACGAAAACGGCAACGTCAAGCAGGTGCACGCCTGCCGCGTCGGGCCTCCGCCCAAGTTCGAACCCATCTGCGACTCGGAGTTCACGCAGGACGTCGATCTCGTCCTCCTTGCCATGGGCTTTCTTGGCCCGCTGAAGAACGGAATGATCGAGCAGCTGGGCGTCGCTCTCGACCAGCGCGGCAATGTCTCCACCAACCCCGACTACATGACCTCAGTCGACGGCATCTTCGCGGCTGGCGATATGCGCCGTGGACAATCCCTCGTCGTGTGGGCAATCTCGGAAGGCCGCAAAGCAGCGGCGGCTGTCGACCGCTATCTCGCTGCAAAGCAGCCGATCGCGGCCCCGCTCAGGCACGCGCACGTCTAGCCGCACGAACACACAAAAGCAAAAACGCCGGATCGTCTCCGGCGTTTTGCATTTTCTCATCTACCGCTGCCGCTCACGGCAAGCACGCTCTCGCACACCTTCCCCGTCCTCCAAATCAAACGCTGCATTTACCAGCGCAATATGTGAGAACGCCTGAGGAAAATTGCCCACCATCCGTTTTGCCTTCGGATCATACTCCTCAGAAAGCAATCCCAGATCGTTCGGCAACTCCAGTAGCTTCTTGAACAAACTGCGTGCCTCGTCCTCGCGGCCAACAGCCTTCAAACTCCCCACCATCCAGAAGCTGCAAGCAAGAAAAACGCCTTCTCCCGGCGGCAGTCCATCCTGCGCGCGAGAAGTGTTGTAACGCAGCACCAGCCCATCCTGCATCAAGTCGCGGCAGATCGCATCGACCGTCCCCTTGATTCGCTCATCCGAACCCGGCAGGAAACCCACAAGGGGCATCAGCAGCAGCGATGCATCCAGTTCCTCTCCCTCGTAGACCTGCACAAAGCTGTTCTTCTTTTTGCTGAATCCCATATTGCAAATCTGCTGATGAATCTCTTCTCGCAGCTGCTTCCACCGATCGATTGGCGCGTCATACTTCAACTGCTCTGCGATCAGCACTGCACGATCGAACGCAACCCACGCCATCAGCTTCGAATATGTAAATTGCTGCGGTCCACCGCGCGTCTCCCAGATGCCTTGATCCGGCTCTTGCCAGATATCCTCCAGGTGCTTCATCAATTGCACCAGCAGCCGGAAGTCCTGCTCCGAATGGCGGCCCATTTTGTGCTGCGCGTGGTAGAACGAATCCAGCATCTCGCCGTAGATATCGAGTTGCGTCTGCATGGCCGCCGCATTGCCAATCCGCACTGGCTTCGAACTGTCATAGCCCTGCAGCCAATCCACCGTCCACTCCTGCAACTGCCGTTCGCCTCGCAGGCCATACATGATCTGCACTTGATCCGGACTTCCTCCAAGAGCGCGCAGCAGCCAGTCCTGCCACGCAGCCGCTTCTTCGTAGTAGCCCCCATTCGCCAGCGCAAGCAGCGTGAACGTCGTGTCTCGCAACCAGCAGTATCTGTAATCCCAGTTGCGCACTCCGCCGATCGATTCCGGCAGCGACGTCGTGATCGCCGCGACCACCCCGCCCGTCGGAAGGTAGGTCATCGCCTTCAACGTGATCAGCGAGCGCTCGACAATCTCCCGATGCTCGCCATCGAAATGCAGCTTCCCCGTCCACTCTTCCCAGAACCCAACCGTATCTTTGAAAGCCTGATCAACATCGATCTCGGCAGGGTCCTCTTTGTGCGACGGTCCATAGGTCAGCGTGAACCAAACCCGTTTCCCCTCTCTGATGGGAAACTCGGCCACCGTCTTCATGTTCTCCCCGTGTGTGGGAACAGAAGCGCGAAGGACGCAAAGATTCGGGCCCGCAATCGCGCGCACTCCCTTCTCGATCCGATTCACCCAGGGAACCGACCGGCCATAATCGAAGCGAAGGCAGAGTTCCATGCGAATGCGAGTTTCTCCGCGAATGCCTTCGACGAAACGCACCACGTCGGAGTTATTCCCGCGCACGGGCATGAAATCTGTCAGGCGCACCGCCCAGTCTTTCGTCTCGAAGACTGTCTCGACAATCAGCGTGTGTTCCCGGTATTTGCGCGTAGTCTTCCACCCACTATCAGTGGGAGCAATGCTCCAATAGCCGTTGTCTTCGGTGCCGAGCAGCTTCGCGAAACACGCCTCCGACGAAAACGCCGGCCAGCACAGCCAGTCAATCGACCCGTTTCGATCCACGAGTGCGGCAGTCTCGCAATCTCCGATTAATGCGTAGTCCTCAATCCGTGCAGACATTGCCCCTCGTTATTGCTCTTTGTAATTGCGCATCAGTCCGCCGTCGATCACGAACGTGGACCCGGTCACATACGACGCTTCGTCAGATGCCAGATAGGCCACCATGGCAGCCACATCGTCCGGCGTACCCATCCGTCCCAACGGGATATTCTTCAGCAGCGCATTCAACATCGGCTTGTTCTCAAGAAGCGACTTGTTGATTGGCGTTGCAATCGCTCCCGGCGCGATGTTGTTGACCGTGATGCCAAGTGGTCCGAGTTCCACCGCTAGGTCGCGCATCAGCATGCGAAGCCCGCCCTTGCTGCAGCAGTACGACGCAAATCCCGGAAAAACCATGTCCTCGTGTACCGAACTGATATTCACGATTCGTCCCGGCTTCTTCGCCTCGCGCAGCCGCCGGACGAAAGCTTGTGTCAGAAAAAACGGCCCGCGCAAGTTGACGTTCATCACTAGGTCGTAGTCAGCTTCTGTCGTCTCCCAGAACTCTGACTTCTTCTCCACTCCCGCGTTATTGACCAGAATGTCCGCCGAGCCGAACTGCTCCCACGCCGTGTCCACCAGGCATTGAACATCATTCAGACGCGTCACATCTGCCTGTACAATCTTCCCCTCGCCGCCGGCCTTTTCGATCGCCTCTTCCGTCTCCTTCGCTCCCTCGGGGCTGCCCACATAGTCAACGATGACCTTCGCGCCCTCGCACCCGAGGCGCTCCGCAATGCCCTGCCCAATACCTGAGCCCGCGCCAGTAACGATGGCAACCTTCCCCTGAAAACGATGCATAACTCTCCTCAATGGCGCCTTGCGCCAGTACCTCTGCGGTTGGATGCGCAGTTGGGATGATCGCGGTGCTCGCCTTGCACAGCTCAGACGAGATCAGGCGGCTTTTGACCCTCCGAACGATCCACGTTCCGCCTCTATCTCGGGGAACTACGCTATTGGGGCCGCAGAAAGCCGTACAGCAGCACAGCCAGGACGATTGCACTGATCACCACAAAAAGCTTGTCCTTCTCGATCAGGAAGGCAATCAACGCGAAAACCACACGTGCCACCGGAGTGGCGATCAGCAGCATTACTGCAAGTTGAATCAGAGCGGCCGGATCACCTGTCTCAATGCCAGCAAGCACTCCACTGAAATGCCGCAGTCTCTGCGGCTCGCTTGAGAACACTCGGTAATTGGGAGTTTCGCCGGAATGCGCATGCATGTATAAAAGCCCGCCGGCAATCATCACGACCGAAGCCAGCAGCACCCCAACCTGCAGCAGCCGCCCCATGATCACTTCCATGCGGCGATCGTCGAAGTGACCGTGTTCCTGGTTCTGGGCAGTTCCGCTCTCTAGAACCATTTCGTCACCCCACTTACAATCATCTCCACGCCCAGCGCTAGAACGACAAGCGTAAACACGCTGCGCAGCACTGCCGTTCGCGCCCGCACAAGATACCGGGCCCCGATCAATGAGCCAGACAGCACGCCGAGCATCACCGGAAACGCCAGCCCCGGCGCCACCAGCCCTCGATGCAGATAAATGCCTGCGCTCGCTGCCGCCGTCACACCGATCATGAAGTTGCTCGTCGTAGTCGACACCTTGAACGGCACCTTCATCACGCGGTCCATCGCCAGCACTTTCACGGCGCCCGAACCGATCCCCAGCAGCCCGGACAAAGTGCCCGCAACAAACATCAGACTGAACCCACCCGGAATATTCTCAACCTCGTATTTGCATGGCTGTCCGTCGCGCCCGGGATAGCTTCCTGACAGCTCCAGCTTGTCCGACCAGCGGCTGTGCCCCTTCACCTCTTGACCAGCCTCTTTCCTCTGCTGCCACGAGACCACTGCCGAGTAAATCAGCACCAGCCCGAAGATGATGGCAAGCGCTTGCGTGTGGACGACCGTAGCAAGATACGCACCCACAATCGCCCCCAGCGTGGTCGCAACCTCCAGAAACATCCCGATCCGCACGCTTGAGAACCCCTCGCGCACATAGGCAGCCGCCGCACCCGATGACGTCGCGATAACCGAAATAAGCGACACGCCAATTGCATACCGAATGTCTACATGGAAAAAGACCGTGAGCAGAGGGACAAGCACCACGCCGCCCCCTAAGCCCGTGAGCGCGCCCAGGAGCCCCGCAGTCAATGATCCAAAGAAGAGAAGGCCAGTAAATATAGACAGGGTCATCGAGAGAACGAACCTTCAGCCAACGGCATAGATTCAGGGGCAGAACTCAAAGAGACTTCCCCTTGAACAAGTAGAACAGCTCAATCAGCAGAATCAAAACCACCGTGAACTCCAGAAAGAACGCCCGGCTCTGGTTGAATTGATCCACCATGTAGTTGTAGAGATCGTCCGCAGTCTTCACCTTGCGCGAGACCAGTTCCTTGTAGTCGGGCACACCCACCTTTGCAGCGACCAGTCGGTACAGCCGCGCTGCAAACATGTCGCTCAAAAACTTGATCGCAGTATCCGCACGCTCGGTCAGCTCCGCAACATCCAGCAGCGTCGTGTGCAGGTTCCGCGCCGACTTTGCCATTCGCCATCTGGATAGGAACCCGGTCCTCTGTTCGAGCAGATCATATGCCCGGTCAAGAATTTCGGTGAGCAGCTCATCGTAGTGCCTGAACTCCAGCAGCTGCGAGTTGGCGTACTCAAGTAGTTGAATCGCGGTCTCCGCGCCCGCAGTGCTGTCATACAAGAATGCAGCATTCCAGCCGATGACCGTCGCATCATTGGCGTAATACGAGATCTGTGAATGCAGAACCTCGTTCACCTCGCCGGGCGAGAGCTGAAGCCGGTCTCCCCTCACTACCTGCGCAATTTCGAGTGCATGATCGCGAATCAAATCCGCAGCCGCCGGGTTCTCCTCGATCTGATTGACATGAAAGATGAAGTAATCTTCGCTTAGCCATCGTGCATACGGACGCTTCATCGCATCCGTGCATTGACTCAAGCGCTCCCGGACTACGGGCTCCGCTTTCGAAGCGAAATCGACATCCCACACCCAGCGGCTTGCCAGGTGCACGAGGTTATTCCAGTCGCCAGCGAACGGAAGGTGCAGAATCACGCTGACTACGCCGTAATCGTAGTACTTGATTTCACCCTCCAGCCGTTCGCCGCCCTCCAGCAGCAGCGGCTGCAGCGGTTCCACCACCGGCGGCCGCTCATATCGGACATACGCCGGCGCCGCGTGCTTCATCTTCGGCTTTTGCTGAACAGCGCCTTCCTTGACGGTCTGCAGACGATCAAGCCGCAACTCCTCACACACGTCGAATTGGATCAGGACCAGGACCGACCCATTCAAAGTAGCAGTCGTCGAAGATGTCGCTGCGTTCGTCACGTACAAGCGCATGGTAACGCATACACCCGCTGCGTCACCTCAACGGAGGATCACAGCAGGCCCTACTCTCCTCAGAGGCCTGCGAACTGGTTGCTCATCCTGGCTTTCATCTCTAGAGAATCCGCCAGAATTGATCATTGACGGACCGCGGCAACACAGCCAGAACGCTTCCAAAGCCTGCCTCCTGAGCGAACCGCGCTCCGAACGCTTTCAAGGCGTCACCAAGAGCAATCTGCACCCCTTGGTGCAACGCTTGAGGCGGTGAGTCGAAAATCCGTCAACTCCGCCTGCGCGACCACCCGCCTGCGACTCGCTGCTGCGCTCTAAAAAATGATGTAGACGATCTACCCCCATTGGGAGTAGATTGTCTACACCATGGGCGAAAGTGACCAGTATAAGAACCGGATTGAGTTGCTGCAGGGAACACTCGACATGCTCGTTCTCCAGACGTTGCAATGGGGGCCGCAGCATGGATATGGCATCGTCCAGGCCTTACGTTTGCAATCCGGAGATGTGCTTCAGGTGGAGACTGGATCGCTGTATCCGGCCCTCCATCGACTGGAGCGTCAGGGTTGGGTGCAGTCTGAATGGAAGCAGTCAGAGAGCAAGCAAAGAGCCCGATACTACCGGATCACGGCCAAGGGGAAAAGGCAGTTGGCCTTGGATCTGGGTCGATGGGAGCGGATTGTCGAAGCGATTGGGTCGGTGATGTACGTCAAGCCGAAGGAGAGTGAGTCGTGAAGTGGGGCTTCGGTTTTCAGCGGCGCAAGCGCGAATTGCAGGAAGAAATCGACGCTCACCTGCAGATGGCAATTGCAGATCGAGTGGCGCGCGGTGAGACGGCGAAGGCAGCGCGACAAGCAGCAGCGCGGGAGTTTGGAAACATTCCTTTGGTGCAGGATGTGACGCGCGAGATCTGGGGCCAGGGCTGGCTTGAACAACTGGGCCGGGACGTCCGTTACGCCTTGCGGCAACTGCGCAGAAGCCCCGCCTTTACGATCACCGCGACGGCGATGCTGACAGTAGCCATTTGCGCTAACAGCACCGTATTCAGTTGGATTGACGGCACAATGTTGCGCCCGATTCCTGGCGCGCGAGACACGAGCGACCTTGTGAGCCTGCAGCGGGGGGAACGGAACTTCTCCCCGACTCCGCCCTTCTCGTATCTCGACTATCGCGATCTGCGCGAGCAGAATCATACTTTCGCCGGAATACTCGCGTATCACCACGACTGGATCACGCTGACTGGTGGCGCAGAGCCGGAGCGTGTCTATATTGCGAACGTGACGGCGAACTACTTTGATGTGCTGGGCATCAAGCCGACCCTGGGCCGTTTCTTTATGCCTGAAGAAGAGACGCGTCCAGATGCCGTTCCCAACGTGGTCCTGGGTTACTCGCTTTGGAAAACGCGCTGTGCCGAAGACCCGGCAATAGTGGGCAAGTCGATCGAGATCGCTCGGCATCCTGTGACGGTGATTGGTGTGGCGCCGGAGGGGTTTGTCGGAGCAATGCCCGGCATCCGTCAAGATCTGTGGGTAACGCTTGATCCTCTCGGGACGGATGCGTGGCGGATGAAGCATCGCAGTGGTGGTGCGGTCTGGCTGAACGTAATCGGAAGATTACGGCCCGGTGTGAGCCGTGCCCAGGCAGCCCAGGATCTCGACACGTTGATGCACCATATTGTGGCCGCGTATCCGGACGATCATCTGGGCGAGAATCGGATCACGCTCGATCCTATGTGGCGTTCGCCATTCGGCGCGAACGGATACATGGCTGCGACGCTGCCCATTCTGCTGGCCTTCGCCGCTGTGGTGCTGTTGCTGACCTGCGCGAACGTGGCTACGCTCACGCTGGTGCGGTTTGTATCCCGGCGGCGCGAGCTTGCGATCCGGCAGTCCCTCGGGGCGAATCGTATTCAATTGGTGCGGCAGATGGTGCTGGAGGGCGTGGTGCTTTCCATCGTCGCAGGAGCCGCGGCCCTTGTGTTGACATCGTGGACTTCAAAGACATTCGCATGGTTCTTTCCGGCGAACTCGAATCCCGTCATGCTCAACGGGAGCATGGACCTTAAAGTCGTGATCGGAATTGCGGTGTCCAGCCTGTTGGCCGGAATCCTCTGCGGCGCGCTCCCCGCCTGGCGTTCGTCCCACGCACCTGCCATTGAGGTACTCAAGGCAGAGTCTGCAAGCATCTCCGGCGGCTCACGCAACCGGAAATTGCTCAGCGCGCTGGTGGTGGCGCAAATCGCGCTGTCACTTCCGCTGCTGTTGTGCTCCGGACTGTTTCTGCGAACGCTGAGGAATCTCGCCCATGCGAATCCCGGGTTTGAGCAGGACCACATTCTCACTGCGACCGTGGGACTGAATATCGCCGGCTACAGCCACGACGAGGAACAGGTGATCCGTCACAAGATACTGGATCGCGTGTCGACATTGCCCGGTGTGAAGGTTGTGTCTTTTACAGACTGGATTCCGATGACCCTGAGCCATAAAGGGGAAGATGCGTATCCGGAAGGATATGTGCCACACCCGCATGAATCTTTGCAGGTGTACCACGCCGAAGTGGCCCCGCGGTATTTCGAATCCCTTCATATACCCATTTTGGAAGGACGCGAGTTTACGCCGGATGACAACGAAAAAGCCCCGAGGGTACTCATCGTGGATCAGACCGCGGCGCGGCGCTACTGGCCTGGACAGGACCCGCTGGGAAAGAAACTCATGGTATGGGGCAGGCCGTTCACGATTGTCGGCGTCGCGAGAAATTCGACACATATGTTAATGAATGAGTCACCGGAGCCTATGGTGTATATGAGCTTTTTCCAGATGGGGTACGAGACCATAGTGCAGGTGAAGACCGAGGGAAATCCGGCCGATCTGGCGCCCGCGGTGGAAAACGCCATCCACGAGATCGATACTCGGCTGCCGGTTTTCGATGTGCGTCCCATGCGGGAGAGCACGGAGATGGCGAGCAGTTTCGCCATCATACAGAGCGCCCTGGCGGGAATGTTCGCGCTGATCGGGCTGGTTCTTGCGGCAACAGGAATCTACGGAGTCGTGGCCTATCGAACCCAGATGCGAACCCACGAGATCGGAGTGCGAATGGCTCTGGGTGCGTCCCGCGTGGACGTGCTGCGACTCGTGCTGTTACAGGGATTGGGTCTAACCGGCATTGGGTTGGCGCTGGGATTGGCGTTTGCGTTGGGACTGACACGTTTCATCGCCCGACTCTTGTACGGAATCGGCGCCAACGATCCGGTCACCGTCGTCTCCGTCGTCACGCTCCTGGGAGTGATGGCTTTGATGGCATGCTACTTTCCCGCACGTAGAGCGATGCGCCGAAACCCTGTGACCGCAATTCGCGAACTGTAAGCCGCAGCTCGGACTCGGCGCGAATTGGGGGTATTCAGGGTATAGTTGGCGCGCCAATTGGCTGGCCAGGAAGGTGACTGCATCCCACCGGTCAGAACAATCTCCGCAAGGCGGGCCTTCGTTGTGCGTTGCACTGCGATTGCATGCGAGCAGGAAACAAAACGAGATTTGTAAGGCCAAAGCAAACCGCCCGCCCTACAATTTCTGGGCATGAGCGTAAAAGAACAGATTGCGAATTACATCGCCAGCCAGCCTGAACCTAAACGCAGCGACATGCAACAGCTGCACCGTGTCCTGCTCCAACTGTCGCCAGACTTAGAGTTACGGTTCCTCGATGGCAACAATAGTGAAGGCAAAACTGTTTCCAACCCCAATATTGGCTATGGTTCGTACACCACCAGGTATGCCGATGGAACGACGAGGGAGTTCTATCAAGTTGGCTTGAGCGCAAACACTACCGGAATCTCTGTCTACATTCTTGGCATCGACGACAAGACATACCTGGTCAGGACGTATGGGAAAACGCTGGGAAAGGCGACTGTAACCGGGTACTGCATTAAATTCAAAAAGCTAAAAGATATAAACCTTCCTGTACTTGAAGCAGCGATACGATATGGGCTTGAAGCTTCCGCCAGAATTTCAATTTCAAAGTGAAGCCTTCGGGAATTCAGAGAGATTCATCGTCGCCATGACTGCCTTTTCCAGACGAAAATCGGGGTACGTCCGAGTACGCCTCTACTCGGCCGCGTCAGCTAACGACGTGGAAAGTTCTGGCCCACCGTGTATCCGAGAAGAAATGAATCACCACATGGCCCATCCATAAGATTTGATCCATCAGCCCCTCCCTCGCCAACTGACCATCTGTGCTTTTGAACGACCAGTAGTTGAACAGCGGTCTTCCCACAATGTTTTGGCGCGGCACAAATCCCCAGTACCTTGAGTCAAGGCTGCGATGTCGATTGTCGCCCATCATGAAGTACATTCCCGGCGGAACAACGAGGTCGCCGTCTTGGAGGTGTGCGGGGAACTCATTCGCCCAGACATCTGGCGTTCCGTAGGTTGGATCGCCATTACCAATGGGCCGGATTGACGGGAAATCGTCGAGGAATTCAGAGAAGTTCTCGGGGGTTGTCGGTTGAGCATGTGGCTGGGAGACTGGTTCACCATTGATGTATACGATTCCGTTTCGGAGGTGCACATGGTCACCGGGGACGCCGACCAACCTCTTTACGAGATGCAAGATTGAAGGCCTGCCATCTGCATCGATCGTACCCGGCTTGATGAAAACGACGATGTCGTTTCGCTTCGGCTCGCGGTAATGCACAAGCGGCATCCATTTCGTCGGGGCCGCGAAAGTGATCCGATCCACCACGAGGTGATCGCCAACCAAAAGAGTGTTCTCCATCGACCCAGACGGAATCATAAAGTTCTGCGCTATAAGCGTCAGGCCAAAAAGGCCGATCACCAGTACAGTGCAGATGCTGCTCAAGCCTTCTAGAGCCGTTTCATCTTGCTTGGCTTTCTCGATATTCTTCCGGTCCCGGTTGAGTGGCATGCTCGAATGATAGAGCGTCCCGTGCGCTTCCGGTGGTTGATCCCCATTCGGGAGTGATTCAGATCTGGGCCGGTTTAGATTATTTCCAAGCACGCGTTCACTCGCCCGTTCGGAAATCTTTGTAATCAGCGCACGACTTCACAGCCTGCTGAAAAATTCCGGATTCATCCTGGTTCTGAAAGCGCACGCCTTCACAGCTTGCTGGAATTGTCGATTCAGCGTGGTCTTGAAAGGGCAAGGATTTATCCGTACCGCTGGACCGCTCAATTGAATGCCGGGCCTTAGTCCCGGAGCGAAATGCTCCGATGGCAATCACTTTTCCCACAAGCTGTGCAGTCGCGCCGCAAAGCCATAGAGAGAGCTTGGGCTTCAGCCCCTGAGAGCTCTTCTTTCTCTAACGTCCGAGTACGCGATCACACATCCAAACAGCCTCAAAAGGCCTCATCCTGAGTTTCCTGGACTGGAATCATCCGCGGCTCCATCAAAGAAAAATTCACGCTGCCGTAGACAAAGCCCCGGAGGGGCGGAGGAAGCTAGCCCCGGAGAAGCCGCGTTAGCGGCGCACTCCGGGGTAAAATCCGACATCGAGTCAGGCCCCTTAGGGGCGACGGAACTGCCGCGAACATCCGCACCTTCGAGGGAGCGACCGGGCCCCATGTTTTCGTCAGCGTTCCCAAAAGCATTGTGCTCATTGGTGCAGACTTCGGGATGATGAGTTGAAGGATCTGCAGTTGCTTTCGGAAACTCACGAGGAAAATCAACTTCACCAATTCGCAAGCAAATTCACTTAACTTCCGAATGCGCGATCATTCTCTGCTTCGGAAATCTTTGCATCAGGGCACGACTTCAGTCGTGCCGCATAAGCAAAAAGAGCGCTCCGGCTTTAGCCCCTGGAAGCTGTTCTTTCTGTAACCTCCGGATGGGACGCGGTTATCCGCTCAGAACCGCCATTCGCTGTTCGCTGAGTGCGTTGGCGATAATGCACTCTTCCACCCTTTTCGCGGGTGGAGCGGTCAGGAACTCGGTCGGCCCTGGCGATATGATTTTCAATCATGTCGCAGGGCGCGGATTGGATCGATTCTGGAAGCGCGGCTGGCAGGCGCGAATGCTGCGAGCAGCGATACGAATATCAGAAGTACAGCAGTGGCGCCGACTGCCAGCGCGTCCGTATTTCCTATTCCATAGAGCATCACTCGAATTAACTTCGTAAGCCACAGCGCAGCCATCAGTCCAAGTACCATACCCGCGCCCGTCAACCAGAACGCTTCCCGCAATATGTGGGTGAGAACCTGGTTGGTCCGGGCTCCCAGAGCGATGCGCAAACCGATTTCCCCTGTTCGCGTATTCACCGCATATGCCATCACGCCGTAGATTCCGATGCTCGCAAGCACAAGCGCCAGCAGGCTGAAACCTCCCGCGAGCTGTGCAAGAGCGCGCTCGTTCGCCAGAGTTGACTGGACCTGGTCTTTCATTGTGCGCACATCAATCATCGGAAGGTTGTGATCGAGAGATCCAACTGCCCGGCGCACTTCTGGTAACACGCTGCTGGGATCAGCCAGCGTGCGGATCTCAACCATCATCCGGCCGGGTCCGTCTAGCTTCTGTACGTATGGAACATAGAAGGTGGGAGGGGGTTCGCTGCGCAAATCGGCGTAGCGCGTATCTGCCGCAATGCCCACGATCTGAATCGGGCCCTCAATGTCTTCCGAATCGGTTTTGAAACTATTACCGACGGGATTCTCGCCGTGGAAGAACTTCTCTGCGAGCGTTCGGTTCACTATTCCGACCTTGGGTGAAGTCGCAGTGTCATGAGGATTGAATGCGCGCCCTTGCAGTATCGGGATACCGAGCGTCCGAAAGAAATCTGTGCCGACCCCGTTGGTTTGAACGCGGGCAGGATCAGTTCCCTTGGGTCGGCCCACAACCTGAAACGACGCTCCGGAATGCCCGTCGCCGATAATCCCGATGTTGCTGGCTGTCGCCGTGCGAACGCCAGGAACAAACGCCAGCCTCTCCTCAAGCTGCTGGAAGAAGGTGGTCATCTGCGCGTCGCTATATCGGGCGCGTGGAAGATTGAGGCGGAAAAGCAGTATGTGGTTCGATTCGAATCCCAATGGGATGCGATTGAGATTCAATAATGTGTGGACAAAAAGCCCCGCGCCCATGAGTAAAGCTGCGGAGAGCGCAATCTGGCCAACCACAAGAGTCTTATCAAACCAGAGCTTGTGACGATTCGCGGTTGCCCCTCCTGATTCTCGAAGGCCCGCATGAGTTGCAATTCGTGTTGCTCGCCAGGCGGGCGCCAATCCAAAAATGATGCCGGCAGCAAGGGAGATTCCCGCTGTGAATAAGAACACGCGCCAGTCGAACTGCAGTTGCACGGAATCCGGCTGAGAGGAAATCGTCAACAGCCTTGGAACAATGTTGCGACCGAGATAGCCGAGCAAGAGCCCCGCCGCTCCCCCGAAGCCGGAAAGCAGCAAGCTTTCGGTCAGCATTTGCCGCATGATGCTTCTGCGGCTTGCTCCCAGCGCAAGGCGCGTGCTCAACTCACGCTGCCTCGTTGCCGAACGCGCAAGCAGCAAATTGGCGAGATTGAGACACGCCAGCACCAGAACTAATCCAGCCAACGCCAGCAGCACATAGGATGGTCGAGCGTATGCTCCGCGCAGAAAGTCTAACCCGCGATCGCCCGCTTCGAACCGTAGATGAAACCGTTCAAGCTCACCCGTGCGCTTGAGAACCGGCATCGCGGTCTGTCGCAGAACTGCATCCAACTCTCCTAAGGCCCGTCCCTCGGAAACATCCGGCTTCAGGCGAGCGAGGATTTGCACCCACCAGGACTGCGGATTGTCGAGCAGAGAGACGCTTCCGTTCTGTGCTCTGGGCAGGATCAGCGGCTGCATCGTAATCGGGACGAAGATCTGGATTGGGCTTCCCATCTGCAACCCCGCAAAACGCCCGCTGCTGACGCCGACAATTGTCACCGGAATGCCATTCAGTGAGATGGTCTTTCCCAGAACCAGAGGAGATCGCGCGAATCGAAGTGCCCAAAACCCGTGGCTGATCACAACCACGGGACCGCTGCCGGGAGCGAGGTCGTCCGCCGGACTCAATGTTCGACCCAACTCCGCGTTTACGCCCAGCGATTGAAACGCATTGCCGCTGATGAGTTCTCCGCTGATCATCTCAGCTTGCCCATCAATGGTTATGGCCATCGGGGCGTCCTTGAAGGCGATGAGCGCCTGAACTGACTCCGTTCTCCGGCGCATCTCGTCAAGCACCGGATAGGAGAAGCTGTCGCCGGTAAGCCCGCCAGATTCGTTCGGGCCGACATCTCCCCACATCGGGGGAACCGGTTGTTCAGGACCACTAACCCAAGTGAGCATGCGCAACCGATCAGGGCGCGTCACCGGCAGCGTGTCGAACAGAACGTGCTTCGCTGTAGTGAAGATCGCGGTATTTGCACCAATGCCAAGAGCCAGTGACGCAATGGCCACGCACGTCAGGATGGGGTTGCGCTGCAATTGGCGCAGACCAAAGCGCAGATCTCGGATTAGCGTGCCGAAGGGGAAGAACGTGCGTTGTTCATGGTGGCGCTCTCTAAGCAGAGTGGCATTCCCAAACTGGCGCCGTGCCGCAGCTTCAGCATCACCGGGTTCCACACCCTGAAGAATGAAGCGCTCTTTCAGCATCTCGACGTGGAGCTTGATCTCATCTTCCAGTTCGTCGCTTGACCGCCGTTGCCCAAACAGTGTCCGGAGTTTTGCCATGAAAACGCGTATCCGACTGGTCATTGTTATCGCTCCCCTTGCAAACTAAGCACACGGGCAATGACGCCGGAGATCCGCTCCCAATTCTCGGTTTCGATTGCGAGTTGCTTCATCCCGGCCTTGGTTATTGAGTAGTACCGCGCTTTGCGATTGTTCTCCGAAACGCCCCACTTCGCCACGATCCAGCCCTGCTGCTGGAGCCTCAATAGGGAGGTATACACAGTGCCCTCGTTGAGCTTCACCACATCCTCGCTCACCTGTTCAATCCGCCGCGCGATTCCGAAGCCGTGTTGCGGGCCCAAAGCATGAAGTGTCTTCAGGATCATCAGGTCGAGAGTGCCCTGCAGAACTTCTGATTTTTCCGTCACAGCTCGCTCCTTTGCACATTGCAAAGGTACCATTGGACCTTTGGATTGTCCATAGGAGAATTGTGGTGACCGATCATTGTTCGGATCTGGGCTGGTGATAACAGGGCAAGGAACTCATCCACCGGTGGACATAGCTTTCCCATCATTGCGGTCGGTTAGTCCCCAACCCGTAAATAACCGATCGGTTAACAAACTCCAATCGGTCCTTAGACTCCCCCGCCACTCCCCCTGATCCCCTGGTAATCATGCAAAGATAATCCGCTCCGTTTTGCAGGCTATTTCGCCCAAATTCGGCACAATAGAAGCATGCTCTACCTGGACCAGCCGAGCCGCGCCCTCAAGCACCAAAGCGCATCGTCTCCGACCGTCGCTCCGGCCGCTAAGTCCTTTGCTGACATATCTGTGTCGCTAAACCTAATCAAACCGTAGCTTTACGGCGCTGCCCTGCTGTAAGCCACTGAAAGCAGGATCTTTCCGCAAACAGACCGTCAAAAAAATTGTTGAGTTAGCAGGCTGGGTTAGTAAGTAGTAAACAGCGCTCTGCGACCGCCAAGGTCATCGGAGTTCCGGAAAAGCGTAAGAAAGCGATACGTAGCTTAGTACTGCTGAAAGAGCTGCGCTCAACCGCTCGATCGCTTTTAGACAAACGCGGAGGGATCAGCAGCTTTCAGGCTGCTGAATACCACGCCAACGATAAAGAGCGGCCTTAGCCGCGGATCCAACCCGCGCACCACAGTGCGGTACACTTTTACATCATTTCGATCCTAAGTCCTTTGGCTTCTTTAATCTGGATTCTAAGTTTCCCGCTTTCAGCAGCTTACAGCCGTCTGCGTCCGTAACTCATTGAAAACACATAGAGCCCGACGGGGGGAGGGGGGTACTCCCTGCACCCAGGGACAGATCATGTTCCCATCAAGGATGAAGCTCCGCCCCTCAACTCCGTACCCACTCCAAACCAAGTCGAAAGGCCTACAACCCCAGCTTCTCCCAAATCGCATCCACCCGCTTCTTCGTCTCGCCATCCATCTCGATCATCGCCGGCCAGGGCCTCGTGAACCCCTCCGCCTTCCACTTTCGCGTCGCATCGATGCCCATCTTCGATCCGTAGTTCGGCATCCGCGACGAGTGATCCAGCGAGTCCACCGGCCCCAGCGTGAATTGAATGTCCCGCTCCGGGTCGATGTTGTTCGCAACTCGCAGCACCACCTCGCCGACATCCTGCACATCGCAGTCCTCATCGACCACGACGATGCACTTCGTAAACATCATCTGTCCAAGCCCCCAGA
>Ga0105240_10006260_pt1 | contig 17508 bp, 15 predicted proteins | sample KBSC54metaG_FD_80426 | JGI IMG/M metagenome (GOLD analysis project Ga0105240, IMG submission 80426) | Corn rhizosphere microbial communities from Kellogg Biological Station, Michigan, USA - KBS C5-4 metaG | ecosystem: Host-associated > Plants > Roots > Rhizosphere > Soil | place: Michigan, USA...
ATCACGGCGTGGGCGCGCGCATTGAGCAAGGCACGTGGGCGGCATATATCCGATGTAAGCGCGGAATTGTCAGAGCTCCAACTATACGAAGGACAGGCAGACTTCAACGGCAGCAGAGACTACTGGGCACCACAGATCCGCATCCTGCGCGAGGAAGCGATCGCCTGGGCATTACAGGCCGGCGGAAAACCCAAAGAGGCCGAGTCTCAAATGCGCGCCGCCGCGGATCAAGAGGATGCAATGGAGAAACTTCCGGTCACTCCCGGGCCCATCGTTCCAGCCCGCGAACAACTCGGCGAACTTCTCCTTCAGCAGCATCGCCCGGCCGACGCCGCCGGCGCGTTCAAAGCTTCGCTCGTGAGTTCCCCAAACAGGAAGAACGCCTTGGATGGACTTCGTGCCGCTGCAAAGGATTCAAGATGATTTTCGACGTCAGAACGAAACGTCTGCCGGCTGCGTCACTCGCATCACGGACTGGTCTCCGGTCCTCTGCTTCCACGCTGCCCGGATCGCATCGACCTTCGCCCGGTTCTCCGCGGTATCTTGATAATCGATGATCAGCATTTTGGTCCGGAGGCGTTCGGGAGTGGTCTGGTTCTTGCCCTGCCATTGCCCGTATACATCAACAACACTGAGGCCATCGGGGAAGCGCGGCGAGACTTCACGATCCAAAAACGTCCGCCATTCCGCTTCGCTGATTCCCTTGTCCGGCTGATCCGCCGGCCCCAAGCCGAAGTAGAGCTTTGTATCGACCCAGCCCTTTGTTGCTCCAGGATGCGACGGATCGCCGGTGAGGGTCGGCGCTGTGGTCCTTCCCGTTCGAAGCGGGTGGTGCACACACCCGGATAGAGCGAGCACCAACACCGGCGCAAGCAGGGCGGCTTTGACGTGCATGGAGGCTCCTGAATTCGTTCTCGACAGAGGCACTCCTCTACTCTAACTCCGCAACAGAAAGCCTTATGCGCGACACAACGGCAAGCTCGCAGGCAATAAGAAGGCCGCACGACTGCTCGTGCGGCCCGCGGTTAGACTATATCCGCTTACTGAAGCGAATAGACCGTCTGCAGTTCCTTGTCTACCAATTCTTTCGGCAGCGGAGCATAGGACAAATTCGAAACTTCGCCCTCACCCGACTTCAATATCCAGCTCAGCAGGTCCTTGATGACTTTGCGATTCTCCGGCTTTGTTCCGGACTTCGGAATCAGCAGGTACGTGAAGCTCGAGATGGGATACGCATTCGCGCCTGGTGCATTGGTGATCGAGACACGATAGTCAGCCGGCATCTGCTTGATGCTTGCGGCTGCCTCGGTCACGCCGGCGATGGAAGCCGTGATCCAGTTGCCGGCCGCGTTCTTTACGGCGCCAAAGGTCATCTTGTTCTGCAGCGCGTAAATCAGTTCTACATAGCCGATCGCGCCGGGCATCTGGCGAACCAGTCCAGCGACACCCTCATTACCCTTGCCGCCTACGCCTGTCGGCCAGCTCAGTGCAGTGCCTTTACCCGGGCCGCCCTGCCAGTCCTTGCTCACCTTGCTCAGATAATCGGTCCAGATATAGCTCGTTCCAGAACCGTCCGAGCGATGCACGACAATGATCTTCTGATCGGGCAGCTTCGCATCCGGATTATCCTTGGCGATCTTCGCGTCGTTCCAGTTCGAAATCTTGCCGAGGTAAATGTCCGCCAGAACGTCTCCGCTGAAGCGCAGATCCCTCACGCCCGGAACATTGAACACCGGCACGACTGCGCCGAGTACCGTAGGAACGTGAATCAGCTTCACCGGCGATGATGACAGCATCTCATCGGTCATCGGCATATCCGACGCGCCAAAATCAACCAGCCCCTTGGTGACCTGGGCGATTCCGCCGCCCGAACCGATCGAGGCATAGTTGACCTCCACACCCGGATGGGCGCTGCTGTACTCGTTGAACCACTTTGAGTAAATCGGATAGGGAAAAGTTGCACCGGCTGCGGTTAGCTTCTGCGCCTGGGCAGAGCCCGACGCCACAACCAACAAACCTACTGCAAGCAAGGTCTTGTTCACTGATTTCGCTCCAATGCAGGATCACTGCCTTATTCAATTGTCGCGAGCCAATGTTACGGGGATTTGAAAACGGCTTAGGTTTCAGAGGTTATTTAACTTAAATGCTCGTATTAACACGCCATTAACTTTCGCTGCGCATGGATACCGGAGCGTCGGACTGCTCCTGCACACGTTGTTTCTCGCTCCGGACGGGCAGCGTAAACAAGAAAGTCGTTCCGGACCCCAGTTCACTTTCCGCACGGACGCGACCTCCGTGTGCCAGCACAATGTGCTTCACGATGGCGAGTCCCAGGCCCGTTCCTCCAGCCTCGCGCGATCGTGCTTTGTCCACGCGATAGAACCGCTCAAAAATGCGCTCAATGTGCTCCGACCCGATGCCCGGCCCAAAGTCCTGCACGAAGAACTCGATCTCGTTGCTTAGCGCGCGAGCTCCCACGCGGATCTTCTTGCCTGTCTTTCCGTACTTCACGGCGTTCTCGATCAGGTTTCCAAACACCTGGTTCATCGCATCTGGATCCACCATCACGGTCGCGTCCGGCGCCCCCGCATACTGCAGATCCACACCTGACTCCACCACCAGCCCGCCTAACGCATCAATGGCGTCTTGAACCATGCCGCTCGCCGTCGCGGGTTGCATCGCCGGCTTGTAATCCGGACTTTCAATACTCGCCAGCGCCAGCAAGTCTTCGGTGAGCCGGTTCATCCGGGTCGCATTCTTCAGAATCACCTGAAGAAAGTCCTTTGTCATCACAGGGTCTGGATTCGGCGCATCCACCAGCGTCTCCACGTACCCTTGGATGGACGTAAGCGGAGTCCGCAGTTCATGACTGACATTCGCGATAAAGTCTCGTCGCGAACGCTCGGCCGCCTCTACCCGCGTCACGTCGTGGAGCACTGCAATGGCACCGGCTGCCGGCAAAGGCGCGGCGCTGATTTCAAATGTGCGTCCAGGAGCCAGGGAACTGGTGCGCCCGTATCGCACTTCACCGCTCTCCTGCGCGCCCTTCACGCACTCGAGCAGTTCCGGAGCTCGCAAGGAATGCACCAGCGGCCGCCCGGCGCGAATCTCCGTCCCCGCAATTTTCTTCATCACGGCGTTGGACCAGCGCACCTGTCCATCGGCCGACACGGCCACCACGGCCTCCTGCATCGAGTCCAGCATCGTCGCCAGTTCCTGCCGGCTGCTCTCAATCTCCGCGAAGCTCTGCCCGAGCCTCTCCGCGGTCTTGTTCAGCGCGTTTTCCATGGCGGTCATTTCATGGCCGCCACCGTGCTCGAGCCGCGCCTTGAGGTCACCTTCTGCGATCCGTCCGGCGAAATTCATCACCCGCTGCAGTCGCGCTGTATATCGGCTTGCCACCCACGCGGCGATCGGCAGCGCAACCAGCAACGCAATCACGCCCGACCAGAGCGCTTCGCGCATCAATTGATGCAGAGCATCTCCGGCCGAATGCTCCATCATCCGGCGCAGGATCAGCTCCATTGCCGCCGTCTCAAACACCAGCAGCAACACGAACAACCCCATCAACTTCGTAAAGACTTTGCGCGTCACTTCAGAACCTGCTCATGCCGTATCTCAGCGCTTGAGGACGAACGTTTTGGACGTGTGCGGCTCGAAAACAGCGCGATTGTATCAGCGGACGACTTCACAGCTTGCTGAAAGAGCGGGTTCGTGGGCCGAAATTGCAAAACCATCCCTCAGCGGCTAAAGCCGCGCTCATTCTGAGCAACTTGGCGGCACGACTGAAGTCGTGCCCTTTCAAAACAGCGCAGAACAGCGAGTTCTTCAGCAAGCTGTTGAGTCGTGCCAAAATGTCAAACATGCAAGCGCATCTCAGTCGCCCTTCGGCATCTCGAACCGGTACCCCGCGCCCCGCACTGTTTTCAAATACCGCGGGTTCTCAGGATCCACCTCGATCTTCTCACGGATACGCCGCACATAAACATCCACCGACCGTGGCGTAACGAACCGCGCAGCACCCCACACCGAGTCCAAAAGATGATCGCGGCTGAACACTCGACCGGGGTGTCGCGCCAGGTAATCCAGCAGCCGGAATTCCGTCGCAGTGGTGGTTGTTAGTTCCCCGCGCACCTTCAACTGCATCGCGCCCTGGTCAATGATCACCTCTTCAAAGTTGATCACTGAAGGGGTCGTCGGCCGCTCAAACCGACGCAGCACGGCCTTTACCCGCGCAACCAGTTCGCGCGTCGCAAAGGGCTTTGTAATGTAATCGTCGGCGCCAAGCTCCAGTCCCAGCACGCGATCGTTTTCCCCAGCCCGAGCGGTCAAAAAGATGATCGGGATAGTCGACAGGCCCGCGTGCGCCCTCAGCCTGCGGCATACGTCCAGCCCGTCGCCTCCCGGAACCATGATGTCCAGCAAAAACAGCGCCGGCGGATGGCGCTCTGCGTCGGGAATAATGTTCGTTGGATTGTGATAGATGCGGACCGCAAATCCCGCAGCCTCAAGGTGATGCTGCACCAGCCGCGCGATGTCCGTTTCGTCTTCCAGCAGAAATACGGTTTGGCTCAACCGAATTGCCTTTCTCCGGCGGCCGTTTGGTGATCTCCTCGGGGTCCACCGACAACACGTTGCTGTCGGGGTCAAAGATGTTTCGGGCCGCCCGGAATCGTTATCAGACTAATGCAGCCAGGCAAACAGATTGCAAACGTTTGATGAATTTGAAACCTCCCTGTAGCCGCCAATTCATCTCTTGACGCCTCTATGCCCCCTCTGCCAAACTCGCTCCGCACCAGTCACCGGCTCCATCAGGCCCCTTTTTCCTCCCCAAAGCGAGGCTGACGTTCTCCACTTGTTCGTGGCCGGAAGCTGGATTGCAGCTGCGAGCTGCCGGCTACTAGCTATTAGCTACGGACTGCCTTGGAGGAATCATGAAAAAGTACTTTGCAGAATTGGTGGGCACCTTCATCCTGGTGCTGTTCGGTTGCGGCACTGCCGTCGTCGCGGGCGACAAGGTCGGCATTCTTGGCATTGCCATTGCCTTCGGTTTCGCCCTCATCGGTGCAGCCTACGGCATCGGACCCATCTCGGGATGCCACATCAACCCTGCCGTCAGCCTGGGTGTCTGGGCCGCCGGCCGCATGAAACTCGGCGACATGCTCGGGTACTGGATCGGTCAGTTCGCCGGAGCTATTCTCGGCGCGGGCGTCCTCTCTCTGATTGTCCGCGGGACCAGCACCTATCTGCCCGGCCACCTTGGCCAGAATGGGTGGGGCCTGGGATATATGGGCGGCTACAACATCACCTCGGCGATTGTTTTCGAATTTGTCGCCACCCTCATCTTTGTCGTCGTAATCCTCGGCTCCACGCAGGTGGCGGCTCCCTCGCGTCTTGCCGGCCTGGCTATCGGCATTACTCTTGTTGTGATCCATCTTGTCGGCATCAATATCACCGGGACCAGCGTGAACCCCGCCCGCAGCTTCGGACCAGCCCTGCTCGCAGGCGGACCGGCCATGTCGCAGATCTGGCTATTTCTCGCGATTCCTAGTCTTGGAGGCCTCGTTGCCGGAATCCTCTTCCGCGTCAAAGCGCTCGAAGCCACTCCCGAAGTCGAGACGAAGGAGACCCGCGAAACCGTCAGCGTATAAACCTTTCTCACCGAACCGCCCGGGCGCCCCATCCATCGCATGATCCATCGCAAGGCGCCCGGTTCTCCGGCGACAGGTCCTCATCGCCGGGATGGTGTCGCGCGATGGGTGGACTCGAAGCCAGTAGCTAGAAGCTAGTAGCTGATTCCCCATTCTCCTCATCCAACCAACGGCAACATCTCAAAAAGGAGAATCAAATGGCCGATCTCGAACAGCTCAAATCCAAATATGCCGGCGTCATCTCAACCCTCCAGGACTTCTCCGATGTCGGAGCCAAAGTCGATCAGGTAAATCTCGATGGCGAAAAGCTCTACGTGAAGGGTACCGTCCCCTCCAAGGTCGTGCTCAATCGCGTGTGGGACGCCATCAAGCAAGCCGACCCTGCCTACTCCGACCTCCATCACGAAATCGTCAACACCGGCGGCGACGATCAACCCTACACAATCAAGTCAGGAGACAACCTCTCCAAAATCGCCAAACACTTCTACGGGAATGCCAACAAATATCCCGAAATAGCGAAAGCCAACAACATCGCCAATCCGGACCTCATTAAAGTGGGCCAGCAACTCAATCTGCCCGCGCTCTAATCCGCCACAATCGACCATTCAACCGAAACAAAAAGCGGGAAGCCGCCGTCGAATGTGGCGACTTCCCGTATTTCATTCAGGGCGCAAGCTTGAAGCTGTTTACATGGCGCGCGCCACAAATCGCAACCGCACGTAACCCGCGATCCAGTTCCCTGACTCGTCGCGCAGCGCCGGCTCCAGCAGTGCCACTGTTTCCCGCAGCACCGTCTCACGTACATCGGGAGGCAATCCCTCAAGCACGCCGCGCCGGAACGTTCGCAGCCATCCTTCCATGCCGGATTCAGGCAACGGGGTGGGTCGCGGAATCAGCTTCATCTCCTCCACTTTGAAGCCGTGGCGTTTGAGCCGCTGCGCGTAGCTGTCAGCGGAGGGATAGTAGTTGACGCCGCTCTCGCGATCGCCGAAACCATAGCGCTCCAGAATTGCCGTCAGAGCGACGTGAATCGCCGCGACGTTCCCATGTCCGCCCATCTCCGCGACGAAGCGGCCGCCCGGCTTCAACACACGATATACCTGTCGCATCATGGCGTCATGGTCGCGTACCCAATGCAGGACCGCATTGGAAAACACCGCATCGAAGGTCGCATCTCGAAACGGCAGTTCTTCTGCCTTGGCGTGCTCCGCCTCTATTCCTCGCTCCCGCGCCGCCGCCACCATCTCCGCCGAAGCATCGACGCCGAGCACGTGCGCGCCGCTATCCGCAATGCGCCGTGTCAACTGGCCATCTCCGCATCCAAGGTCGAGCACATATTCGCCGGGCTGCGCGTCGAGCCACTCCAGCACTCCTCCTGCAAGTCCATGCACAAATGCACCGTTCCGCTCGTAGGCAAGGGGATCCCATGTCTGCGTCATCACCAACCTCCACGTTTCAATTTCACAGGAAGCTGACATATAAGGCAAAGTTATTCTGTTTTGATTTCGTATAATGATTGCTTATAGGCGAATTTCAGGGCGGTTTTCTGGCTGAGTTCTCGGGGCCACGAAACAGGGATTCAGATCGACTGCACGGCCAGCAGTGTCAGATCGTCTACCAGGCCCACTTCCTTTTGCACAAACGGCTCACCATACTTCACGCCGGCGAGCAGCCCATAGTGGCGAGCCTCCGCGAATGTCCGATCGCGAATCTCCTCCTCCGGCACGAACAATGCGCTGCCCGCAGCTTGATTCGCATACTGCGACTTGTACGCCATCAATGCCGCATGACGTTGCTCGATGAACGGCGTGATATCGACGACGAAGCTTGGCCGCACATCGGCGTACAGACTTGCGTAGACAATCTTGAACGGACGATGCGGTGTCGCTCCCGTCTCCACTTTGCTTAGGCCGGACAAAAAGCAAGCATCATATCCCAGCGTCGCCACAATCGCGTGATCCGGATGCCGGGCCTGCCAGTAGGGCAAAATCACCACCCGCGGCCGCACCTCGCGGAGCACTCGCACAACTTTTTTGCGATTCTCAAGAGTGTTCTCAATCGCACCGTCGGGCAGATCCAGCGCCTCGCGCCGGCTCACACCCAGCAGCTTTGCCGCGTCCGCCGCCTCGCGTGCGCGATCCTCCGCGGTTCCACGCGTGCCCGCCTCGCCTTTGGTCAGATCCAGAATGGCCGTTCGCAGCCCGCGCGCCGCCATCCGCAGCAGGGTTCCGCCGCAGGTCTGCTCAACGTCATCGCGGTGTGCCGCGATCGCCAGCACATCCACGCGACCATCAGCCTCTCTGTCCGGCATTGTCCTCAGTAGACGGTGTTATTGCCGTCAAAGTGCGCATCCATGAACGCGACATCCGACGCGGTTCCGCTCACCGTCACGTACTGGTTGTTGATCGACGAGCCATCTGTCGTGTGGAAGATGTACACTTGGCCGCCCTGCGCCACGTAGACCTTGTGCAGCCCGGTGACTGCGGCGATACCCGTCAGATCGCCCAGGTATGGCTCCAGCATGGTCACACTGTTGGTGCTGGTGTTGAACATGGTGAGGCATCCATATGCCTGTCCCGTCGCATAGCGCTCGCCGTTGGTGCACTTGGTCATGCCGATCCACAAGGTGTTGTCATCGGCCATGATCATGCGGCTCATTGCGCCCGGCGCTCCATCGCTGACTGAGATCGGAGCCGCCGCCGAAATCGTGCTCGTCGGCGTACCCGCCAGGCTCACATTGGTCAAATTGCCCGTGAACAGACCGTCGGGCAGCAGTTTCTGTCCCACAACATACAAGGTTGAGTTCGCGAGCAGTGCGTTGCTGGCGCCGCCCGGAATAGCCAGCGTACACGCGTTTGCACCAGGTGTGGTAGCGCAATCGGAATGCAGCGCCGCATTCGTCGGCAATGATCCCGAATGCTGCCCCGACAGATAAATCAAGGGCGAAACCGGCACGATCGAAATTGAAGAAGCCGCCCCGCCGCACTCCTGCCCGCAATTCAGAACGTATGCCGTGCTTCCATCCGCAGAGAATAAGGCCTTTACCGGGCGGTCAAAAGTCAGCGGCTTTATGTTAGTCGGCGTGCTTGTGGGGTCGAGCGCCTGGAAAAGACACCATCCGGGAGCGTTCTGAGGCTCACAGTCCATCGCCCCTAAAGGCCATGTGCTCGATCCACCCGAGGATGCAAGCGACTCGTTGGCCGTCAGCTGCCGGACGTAGTATGCATAATCCGAGTTCTGTACAAACGCCAGTGCCGCGGTGCCACCCGGATTAACGCTGACCCGGTACACCCCGGGCAATCCCAGCGCGTAAGAGCCACCTGTGGAAGCATCGAGCACCGTCAGCACTGTCGCCTGCTGGTTGGCCGCAAACACAAACTTCTTGTTGCGGGTCAGAAAAATGCTTGAAGCACGCCCGCTCAGCCCCTTCTGGGCTCCGTTGTCACTCTCTTTCTGATAATCCACAACATGCAGCGAGCCATCGCCCGACCCGTAAACCGCCCCAAGTTGCTCTTCGGGCATGTTCTGAATGGTGACTGGCAAATTGCCTGAGTATCCGCTGATCGCAAAGCCCCCGACCTTCTGGTTGTAGCTGAAGCGGATGTCGTAGAAAGCGTCCACGAAAACCAGCGCACCTGCGGCTGACGTGCTCGGGTTCTGCACGGCAATCATCACCCGGTTGGTCAATCCGCTGGGTGGCAGTGTTCTTCCCGCAAAATACGTTGTCTTACCACATCCCGCCAGCACCACTGAAACCAGTGCCGCCATGGCGGCGCAGAGCCAAAGACTTCTCTTCTTCAAAATCGCTTCCCTCGAATACCGGCGCGGTTCAATGTTCCAGAGCGCCTTGCCGACCTTAATATGAATGGCGTTTGCCGCAACTCCGGGCAGATCCAGGCCCGCTTCTGGCCTCTAATCTGACCGCTTCTGCATAGCTTTTTGACTCTCGAAGTATAACAAAGCAACCCACTGATTCGGCTGAATGTGCCGGTTGCCCAGCTTGGCCGCCGTACATCGCCGTTCACCGCTGAACCTGATGAATTCCATTGCAATTGCGATAGCATGAATGCAACATGCCTCAGTTCGCCGATCTCTTCTCTACCCGCCCCGTGCTCGCTGATGGCGCCATGGGCACAGTCCTTTATGCCCGCGGCGTTTTCATTAATCGTTGTTACGACGAACTGAACCTCTCTGACCCGAACCTCATCCTCTCTATCCACGAGGAATACCTCCAGGCCGGGGCCGAGATTGTTGAGACCAACACCTTCGGCGCCAATCGTTTTCGCCTTACGCGCCACGGGCTGGCTGCCAAGGTAGCGGAGATCAATTCCGCCGGCGTCAAGCTCGCAAAGCAGGCTGTCGACCACCTGAAAGAGAAGCAAGCGGGTACCGCCTGGGTGGCCGGATCCATCGGTCCCCTCGGAGTCCGTCTCGAGCCCCTCGGCAAAACAGGCCTTGATGAGGCCCGCGCTGCCTTCGCCGAGCAGATTCAGGCCCTCGCCGATGCCGGGGTCGACCTGCTCATCATCGAAACCATGCCCGCGCTCAACGAAGCCCGGGAGGCTCTGCTCGCGGCGGAAGAGACGGCCCCTAACCTGCCAGTCCTGGTGATGGTAACCGTAGACGACGAGAGCAACTGCCTGGACGGCTCATCGCCCGCGCAGGCCGCTGCCCGGCTCACCGAGTGGGGCGCAGGAGCGATCGGGGTCAACTGCTCCACAGGTCCCGCTACCGTCCTCACCGCTCTGGAAGCTATGCGTGCAGCGACGGACCTGCCTCTGGCCGCCATGCCCAATGCAGGCATGCCCCGTGCCATTGAAGGGCGCAACATTTATCTCTGCTCGCCCGAGTATATGGCCAGCTTCGCGCGTAAGGCCATCGCGGCGGGCGCGCAAATCGTCGGCGGCTGCTGCGGCACCACGCCCAACCACACCCGCGCCATGCGTTCCGCGATGCGCGCCATCGACGCCCAGGCTCGCGTCACTGACGGCGGCAAGCAAGCGGAAATTTCCACTGAGACTCCGCCTTCACCCCTAGGCGAGCGCTCGCATATCGGCGCTCTCGTTGAACAAGGCCAGTTCGTCACGCTGGTCGAAATCGTTCCTCCCAAAGGCATCAACTGCACCAAGGAGATCGAGGGTGCGCGCCTTCTTGCCCAACTCGGCGTACGCGCTATTAACGTCCCCGACTCGCCACGCGCCTCCGCGCGCATGAGCGCGCAGAGCCTCTGCATCCAGATACAGCAGCACACGGGTATCGAGACGATCCTTCACTACACGTGCCGCGACCGGAATGTGCTCAGCATTCAGTCGGACCTGCTCGGGGCTTCGTCGATAGGACTGAAAAACATTCTCTGTCTCACGGGCGATCCACCTAAGCTCGGCAACTATCCGGATGCTACAGCTGTCTTCGATGTGGATGCCATCGGCCTCGTGAACATCGTGCGCCGCCTTAACCACGGTCTTGATATCGGCGCGAACTCCATTGGCGCCTCGACCAACTTCACCATCGGTGTGGCAGCTAATCCCGGTGTGCCGGATATCGAACATGAGCTCCGCCGCTTCGCCTTTAAAGTTGAAGCTGGAGCCGAATACGCCATCACGCAGCCGGTCTTCGACCTACGGCTGCTCGAAGAATTTCTCAACCGCGTCGAGTCATTCCGTATACCTGTGATCGCTGGAATCTGGCCGCTCACCAGCCTCCGCAATGCCGAGTTCATGAAGAACGATCTTCGCGTCTCCATGCCCGAAGAGATCATGCTCCGCATGGCCCAGGCCGACACTCCCGACGCTGCTCGCAAAGAAGGCATCCTGATCGCGCAGGAGATGCTCGAATCCGTTCGCGGTATGGTGCAGGGCGTGCAGGTCAGCGCACCATTCGGCCGCTACACCGCCGCTGCCGAAGTGATTGCGAGCGTGCTGCCGCAGGCTGCTCTGAATCTTGAGTGAAGCCGCCCACCATACAATAGTGACGGAATCTGAAGATGCCATCCTTCGAAGAATCGCTTAAAAAACTCGAATCCATCGTCGAAACGCTCGAGAAGGGCGATCTCCCTCTCGAAGACTCTATTAAGCTCTTCGAAGAAGGGGTTGGCCTTTCCGCTGAGTGCAAAAAAGAACTCGAAGAAGCCGAAGGCAAGGTCCAAGTCCTCATCAAGCAGCGCGATGGCTCGTTCAAAACCGAGCCCTTCGCCAACGACAAGAAGAGCTGATCCCCCGTGGGTACCTCATCCTAAACGCCAGGTGTGCCCGATCCCCAGCATGGGGACCGGGGACCTCGTCGCGCTGTACATTTTCCCATGGCGCAATTCCCCACTCCCGCGATACGCTCTTGGAACACCTCACGCGCCAACCATCCCCCACTGACCGGTTCGTGATCTCGGAGGTCATTCCCGATGCTCAAGTCCATCGGAATCGTACTGGGGAGTTATGTGCTTTCCATCGTTCTCGTCCTCTGCACCGACCCATTGCTGAGCCGCATCTTCCCCGGCGACTTCGAAAGAGGTCGCATCCCCTCCAACCCTGGGCTGCTCGCCAGCACCGCCTTCTTCGTCGTGATCTCTATTCTTTGCGCGTGGGTATGCGCACGTTTCGCCCCGCGGCGTCCGGCTACACATGTCCTCTGGTTCTTCATCCTCGGCGAAGTGATGGGCATTGCCGCCATCATCCCCAACTGGTCCAAGGGATGGCCGCACTGGTACTGGCTTGCCTGGCTCCTCACATGGCCCATCAGTTGCTGGATCGGACTGAAGCTCGCAGGCACCCGTACGAATCAGCTCGCTCCGGTCCAATCCAGCCTTTAGGCTGGGGTCTACTTCACACCGGCAATCTTTTTGGCCAACCTTGGGAAATGGAATTCTCCTTTTCCCGAGCGTTCTGACCTCTCCCCGCCATCTTCACACGAGCCGTCTCGTCTGCAGCGCATTCCATCACATTCCTGTTGATTTCCAAAAGGAACCGCAACACACTCGTGCGATGGAAGCTTCGGGCAGGACGGAGGAACGCTTTGCGCACACTGCGTCGCATGATGGTTCGGATCACAAACTTCTTCCTTCGCCGCCGTGCCAGCGACCGGTTGCACCAAGAGATGGAAGAGCATGTAGCTCTGCAAACAGCCGAGTTCGAGCGCGCCGGACTGGTTCCAGCAGAAGCGCGCCGGAGGGCCATGCTACAGCTGGGTCCTGCGCAAGCCATCCGCGAGGCTCACCATGCCGAACATACCTTGCCATTCCTCGAAACCCTGAGGCAGGACCTGCAGTTCGCATCGCGCATTCTCGCAAAGTCTCCTGGGTTTACTGCTATTGTGATCGGCACCATCGCCCTCGGGGTCGGAGCAACCACAGCCATCTTCAGCCTCGTCGATGCGTCGCTTCTACATCCACTGCCCTTTCCGAACCCCCAGGAACTGGTCCATATCCGGGCCGATCTTCCGGGCGTGGCCGCAGAGGACATTGGCATCTCAGTTCCGGAGCTGCACGACCTCCAGCACTCCGGCCTTTTCCAGTACGTCTCAGCCTACATTTTTGCTTCTGTTAATCTCACCGGCTCGGCGCAGCCTGCGCGCATCGCCATGAAAGGCGTGTCGCCCACCTACTTCGCAGTCCTTGGCGTTGAGCCTCAACTGGGCCGCTTGTTCGATCCTGCGGACACAACTCCCGGTTTCAATCTCGACGTCATCATTAGCGACGGACTCTGGAAAAGAGCCTTCAGTGCCGATCCGCACATACTGGGCAAATTCCTGCGTCTCGACAACGATGCCTACAGGATCGTCGGCGTGATGCCCGCTGGTTTTCGCGATGCAGGGCAGACCAACGAAGAGCGGGACACCGATGCATGGTCCGCCGGTGGATTTGCAGCTCTTCCCGCGCCCCCTCCCATCCGCAGCACGCGATGGCTCCCTGGAATCATCGCCCGTCTCAAACCCGGCGTCAGTCTGGCCACCGCGCAAAGCCGTCTCGACTTGCTGGTCGCCGCATTGCGAAGCCAGTACCCTTCCGACTATCCCTCCCAGACTGCGTGGACACTCCACATGGCGCCACTCAGCCTCACCGGCGTGGGTGACATGCGCCAATCCCTGCTCCTATTGTTCGGCGCCGTGGGACTGGTCCTTCTCATCGGCTGCGTAAACGTCGCCAATCTCCTGCTCGCACGAGGCAGTTCACGAACCCGGGAAATTGCAGTGCGCCAGGCTCTCGGTGCAGCGCGCTCTCGCCTGATCCGTCAGCTCCTTACAGAGAGCCTCCTGCTGTTCTTCGCGGGCGGCCTCGTCGGATTTCTGATTCTGCTCTCCACAAAGGGATTGCTGCTCCACATGATCCCCGACAGCTTTCCGAGACTCAACGATGTCTCTCTGAATTGGAGCGTGCTGGGCTTCGCGTTTGGCTTGTCTCTTCTCTCTGGAGTGATCTTCGGTCTTGCTCCTGCCTGGCTCATCAGCCGCCTCGACCTCATGGGGGTCCTGAGAAAGGAGGGCCGCGCCTCGAGCGGGTCGCCGGAACGGAATCGCACTCGCCGTGCCCTCGTAATTGGCGAATTGGCGCTCTCCCTCATGCTGTTGATTGGCGCTGGTCTTCTACTGCGTAGCTTCTGGGATCTCTTCCGCGTACAGCTCGGCTTCCACCCCGAAGGCGTCATGACCGTTCAAACCTGGCTTCCTCTACCGAACGATCCCACAACGGACATCTACGGCACAGTCGCGCAGGAAGCAAGACTGATCCGTGAAATCGTTCGTCGCGGAAGAACCCTGCCCGGTGTCGAAGAAATCGCGGTTGGAGACATCGCCGCCCTCCCGCTCGGCCACAGCAAGACCGATCTCAACGTCACACCAATCCTCCGCGAAAACTATCCGGTCCCCTCCGGGCAGGAACCGATGGCAGGCGCCGCATTCGTTTCGCCGGAATATTTTCATACATTAGGCATGACGCTGCTGCACGGCCGCCTCTTCGGCAATGACGACGTTGACACGATGCCCGTCGTTGCTGTGGTCAATGAAGCCGCGGCGCGAACATGGTGGCCAAATCAAGACCCGCTTGGCCGCCATTTCAAATTCAACGCCTCCAGGCCCTGGATGACAGTGGTCGGAGTCATCGCCGATGCCCGCACTGAATCCCTCGACTCAGCCGGCGTGCCGCGCATCTACCTGAGCATTTACCAGCGCCGCGCCAAAGACCTCACGATCTTCCTTCGCGGGCGGCTCGATCCCGGTCAAATCCCCGCGCAGCTCCGTGAGCAGATTCAATCGATCGATGCCGAGCTTCCCGTCTTCCGTGCTCAGACACTTACCACCGTTGTTTCCGATTCACTCGCCGCCAGACGATTTTCGATGCAGATTGTCGCGCTCTTCGCGGTTACGGCGCTGTTCCTCGCGATGCTGGGCATTTATGGCAGCATCTCATACATAGTCAGTGAGCAGACTGTGGACATAGGGATTCGTCTCGCCCTCGGCGCTGAAAGAAGCAGAATCACAAGAATGGTTCTGCGCCAGGGATTGGAACTGGCTTTGGCGGGAGCCGCGCTAGGACTCATCGGCGCACTCATGGCCACTCGCCTCATGAGCGGATTGCTCTATGGAGTTTCCTCCCACGATCCGCTTACCTTCATTTCCGTAACTATTCTGCTTGCCGCGGTTGCAGTCGCTGCCTGCCTGGTTCCGGCTTGGAAAGCAACGCGCGTCGATCCGATCGTTGCCTTACGAAACGACTGAGTTCATCAGAGGATCACTTCGTACCGGCCGCCTTGCAGTTACCCATTTTTTCCAGCAGTTGACGGACATCTTCGAGGTTGCTGCCAAACGCGAGCGTAGCTTCGAGGGTAGCTTTGGCGTCGGCGCCGTCGCCTGCGATGCACTGAACTCGCGCCAGGTTCATCGACAATCCGGGCAGATCATGATTTCTGGAAAATGCCTTTTGAAGCTGCGCTATCGACTGGTTCAGCTTGCCCTCCTTCGCCAGGAGAACTCCGAAATTCGATAGCGCCGTCAGATCATCGGGAGCCAGCACCAGCACTCGACGGAATGCTTCTTCAGCCTCGTGGGTGTGGCCGCGCTCTGCATCAAGGTTCCCCAACGCATCCAGCGCGGCAACGTCATTGCCATTCAAATTGGCTTGATCATGCAGTTGTTCCCAGGCAATCGGCTCACGAGACCGGTCCCCTTCCAGCAGTGCTTTGTAGTTCGCCATCGCGGAGTCGCGTGCGTTCGCACCCGGAGAAAAGATCGACGTGAGCTCTCGGCCGCTTCGTTCTGTTGTCTGATCGTTCTTTGACATGTCTGGCAGTTTGAGAATGCGGTGATCGGTCCACGCTACATGCGGAATGTTCTCTGCCCCGGTTCGCGGCATATGACAGCTGGTGCAATCCTTGTTCTCAGGATGATGCGTCTCAGCAAACTTCGGCTGGCTGTGGCACGCGAGACATTTACTTCGGAAGAAGGCCGCCTTCTCGGCCGCGCCTGGTGTGTAGTGCGGATCATGACAGCTGGTGCACGACATGCGATCGCCGCTCATCCGCTTGCAGGTGCTTCGACTCAGCTGTTCAACCTCACTCACGCCGCGCTCCGTGATATTTGCTTGTGTTCGTACATAGAACGCCAGATATGTCGATATTGAGTCGCCCGGCCGATAATCCAAGTCCGAGTGTCCCGCGCGTTCTACCAGAACGTCGCCTTCAAGATGACAACTGATGCAGATCGAGTCGCGCTGCTCCGCGGTTAACCGCTTGGGGTTCACGATCTGCGCCTTGCCAGCACTGCGAACATGTGCCACCGAATCTCCGTGGCAGGCTTCGCACGTGATCCCGGTGTGCAGAAACGCCAAGCCGCGATAGCGGTTGATTGTGCCTGGGTCACTTGCCTGGACGGCACTCATATGGCAACGCAGGCACCCGCTCTCCATCGGAATTGGAGGTGGCATACTGCGCATTTCCGACAATCCGGGTTTCATGTCGTAACTCTTCGTCGGTGCGTACCACGCAACGGGAGACTCGAAGAGGAAATCGCCGCTCGAGTAGAGATACGTGGTTCCGAGGTGCCCTGAACCCAGGAAATATTCCAACGAAAAGTTACCCTCTACATCTGGCTGCTTTAGTGAGCGATAAGAAAGGGTCGGCTGATCATGCTCTGCAGCGATTGTGTATTCCATTGACGACGCCGCATGTTCGAAAGTGCCTGGCCGGAGCCGCTCCTCTGCCGGCCCGCTCGCATTGGCCATCGAGGTGGCAAGATAGCTCTTGAAGATCGAAGCATGACAGCGCGCGCAAGCAGCATCCGCATCCCTGACTGGCGTTGCACGACCCTTTGTCGAACTCCAGGCAGCAACGCAGTTCACCAGAGCCAGCGACAGAACGCCAGCGAATCTCAAGCTCGGCCAATCTCGAAGGCGATTCGCCGCCCTGATCAAAGAAAAACCGGCAGTTCCCATTTACCAAATCTCCTCTTAGGGTCAGCCCGGGAAGATCCGTCCACACCGCAAGAGGAGAAAAACTGACGGACTTGCTCGATCAGTTCTTCAGCCATCAGCGAGCGCAGACCAGACATCCCAATCTGGCACACCAGCGCGATCGCGATGCAGCGAGAGTCTTGAGTCACCTTTTCGAGAGAGCAAATTCAGGCAGGATCGTTCGTTGGGACCTTCGATCTTGATGATCGATCGCCGTGCTTTCGGGCGACTCACAACGAGGTTCTAGTTTTAAGCTTCAACTTCTCGGTAGTACGAGACAAACAGAATTATATAGATAAGCCCTTCAGTCCTCAGTTGGCATCACCTCGCGCCGGATGTACTATGATCCGTTCCACGACATAAGCCTCTGGGGCTTTCCAGAAGATCGAGGCGACCATGTGCAAGCGGTGCGTTTCTGCCCTCATC
>Ga0105240_10006264_pt1 | contig 17504 bp, 18 predicted proteins | sample KBSC54metaG_FD_80426 | JGI IMG/M metagenome (GOLD analysis project Ga0105240, IMG submission 80426) | Corn rhizosphere microbial communities from Kellogg Biological Station, Michigan, USA - KBS C5-4 metaG | ecosystem: Host-associated > Plants > Roots > Rhizosphere > Soil | place: Michigan, USA...
AAAACTCAGGGTTGCCGGTATCGTGCTTGTCGTGACGGAACATGAGTTGAAAACGCGCCGGCTGATCGAGCGCGAAGCGCACATAGGCAACGCCCTGCGAGTGAAGGCGACGTAAAGGATCCGCGCCCGCCTCTTGATCGGCCTTCTCCAAAGCGTCGCCAAACTCTCGAAACCCCAGTGTGGCGACTTCGGTCAGCAAACCGCGCGCATCTTTGAAGTGGTGCGCCGGGGCGGCTGGCGAGACCCCGAGGCGCCGCGCCGCTTCCCGTAAAGTGAAGCCGTCCACACCCGCCTCCAGAATGATTTTCTCAGCCACAGCAAGGAGTTGCTGACGCAGATCACCATGATGGTAGCTCTTGCGGCGCGCCTTGCGCGCTTTGATCTTGACAGTGTTCAAATCACGCCCTACGATATCTTTACACTGTTCAGATTGTATCGCGGGAGCGCTCGACATGGAACACCACCCCGTTCGTCCCGGCCCGGGCTCGAAAGCCGCCACTTTCGGCTACGGCTTCATGGCGGTCACCTCCATCGCCGTCGCACTCTGGTCCCTACGTTATGGCGGCGTAGCGTTTGATGTCTGGACCGCCATTGATAATGGAATTCGCGGGGTGATCGCGCACGTGCCGCTGCGCGCCCTGACACACATGTTGATCGCGCCGATCGCGCTGCTGGTCGGGCCATTCCAGTTTCTGCCCCGTTTCAGGGCGAAGCACCCGCAGGTCCACCGCTATATGGGCAGGATCTATGTCACGGCCTGTGTCATCGCTGGTATGGCCGCACTAGCCACTGCGCCATATGCCTCGGGGGGTCCTGTTGCCGGAGTCGGCTTCGGCATCCTGGCCACGTTGTGGATCGCCACGACGCTCGGCGGGTGGCGGGCGGCGGTGCGCCGCGAGCTCGACCAGCATCGGCTTTTCATGCGCCTGAGCTACGCGATGACGTTCAGTGCGGTGATATTGCGCCTGCAGATTCCGATCGGGTTCATGCTGGGATACACCAGCTATTCAGCAATGTCCGTGTGGCTCGCCTATACGTGCTGGATTCCGAACATCATCGCCGTCCTTGCCTACACGGCACGGGAGCGTGCCAGGCTCCGCACTGTTGGATTCCGAGGGTCCGCACGTTCCATTAGTCACCCGGACCGGCAGACGCTAAGATTCACTCCGTGAAGAAACTACTGAACGGCATTGTCGACTTCCGCAAGAATGTGCGGCCCACAGTGAAGGACACCTTCGCTCTGCTCGCGCTTGGACAGCGGCCGGACACGCTGTTTATCGCCTGCTCCGATAGTCGCGTGGTGCCCAACCTGTTCGCCTCGACCGAGCCCGGGGATCTCTTCGTCATCCGTAATGTCGGGAACCTCATCCCGCCGTTCAGCGAAGGCGAGTCCGGGCCTCATTTTGGCTCAGAGGCAGCAGCCATCCAGTTTGCTCTGACGCAGCTGCCCATAACGGAGATCGTGGTCTGCGGCCACTCCGAGTGCGGCGCAATCGGTGCGCTCGCCCAGGGACAGACGCCGGACGATGCACCAGCTCTGAGCTGCTGGCTGCGCCACGGCGGCAGCAGCCTGAGGAAGCTCGAGGCCGGCGCGAAGCTGGGCGGTCATCTCGAGCGACATAATCAGCTTTCGCAAATCAACGTGCTGGAGCAGCTCGAGCACCTGAAGAGCTACCCGGTGGTACGCAAGCGCATCGCGGACGACAAGCTGCGGCTGCACGGTTGGTATTTCGACATCAAGGGCGCCGAAGTTTACGCATACGAGCCTGGCGAGGATCGTTTCCGCGTCATCGACGAGCCCTACGCCGTGACGCTGCTGAAGCGCCACGGCGATCGATCTTGAGCGGGAAGACCGAAAAACAGCGCTGCCGCTGGGTTCCTCTGAATGATCCGGACTACGTCCGCTACCACGACCAGGAATGGGGCCGCCCGGTTCACGACGACCGGCTACTGTTTGAGATGCTGATTCTGGAAGGCGCGCAAGCGGGGCTCTCCTGGTCGACGATCCTGCACAAGCGCGCCGGCTACCAACGCGCTTTCGCCAACTTCGACCCCAAAAAGGTCGCGCGCTTCGATCGGGCACGGCGAGCCGCACTCATGCAGGACGCCGGCATCGTTCGCAACCGTCTCAAGATCGAGTCCGCGGTCGGCAACGCGCAATCATTTCTCGAGGTGCAGCGCGAATTCGGCTCATTCGACCACTACCTCTGGTCGTTCGTGGCGGGACGGCCATTGGTCAACGGCCCGACGGCATGCACAGGGGTTCCGGCCCGCACCCCGTTGAGCGACCAGATTTCGAAAGACCTCTCGAAGCGAGGCTTCCGCTTCGTGGGCACCACAATTCTTTACGCTTTTCTGCAAGCGGTCGGCGTAGTCAACGACCACTCGCGCGACTGCTTCCTCTATCGCCCCGCCGGACTACGCCCGCGCAGGCGAGCTCAGTAGCCGAAAGCGCGCCCGCCCCACTAAGATAGGGGGCCGCAGCTTTGCGGCAGATCTTCAGGCCGCTGCACGCGGTGAACGGGAAACAATTATGAAAGCGCTCTTTGCCATGACAGCACTCACGGCCCTTGCCGGCCCGGTGTATGCCGACTGCTCCTATCCTCCGCCGCCCAGCAAAATTCCGGACGGCAACACCGCCACCATGGAAGAAATGCTGGAAGCGAAGAAGGCGGTCACGCAATACAACAAGGACATCAATGCCTATGTCGCTTGTATCAAGCTGGAGCATGAAAGTGCGGTCAGCAAGGTGGGGGACAAGCCCACGCCAGAGCAGAAAGAGGATATGAAGCGCATGGAGGCCATGGAGGTCCAGAAGAACAATGCTGCCGTCGATCAATTGCAGAGCGTCGCCGACCGTTTCAACGAGCAGGTGAAGATCTACAAGGCGAAGCACGATCCCAACGGCGGCGGCGACAGCGACAAAAAGAAGAAGTGATCGGACCCTTCCGGTGCTGACGCCCGCCCAGGCCGAGGAGTTGATCGGGCAACACCTGCAATGTCTGCCGATCGAATCCCTGCCGCTAGCGCAGTGCGCGGGTGCTGTCCTGCGCGAGAACATCTATGCCGAGCGCGACGCCCCGCCGTTCGACCGGGTGGCGATGGACGGCATTGCGGTCGACAGCAGCGCTATCAGCTCCGGCGTCAGGCGGTTGCACATACAAGCCACTCAGGCGGCGGGCGATCCTCCTTTGGTACTCAGCTCAAAGAGCGGGTGTATCGAGGTGATGACCGGCGCCGTGCTGCCGTCGGGCTGCGATGGCGTCATTCCGGTCGAAGAGGTCGTCATACGAGACGGTCACGCGGAGCTCGCGCACGCGGTGGCGGTCGAGCCTTGGCAGAACGTCCATCGGCGCGGTACCGACACGCGCCAGGGGACGCTCCTGATCAATGCAGGCGTGAAGCTGCGTGCCCCGGAAATAGCGATCGCTGCGGCGGCGGGAATGCCTCGGATCCGAGTGAGCAGTCAGCCGATGCTCGCGGTGATCTCGACCGGGAATGAGCTCATCGAGCCTGGCGAGCCGGTTCTCCCGCACCAGATACGGCGCTCCAACGCGTACGGCATTGTGGCCGAGTTGCGAGGATATGGATTCCAACGGGTCGCCGACGATCACATTGTCGACGATCTGGGCGAGCTCAAGCGGCGGCTGAAGTTTCACCTGGAGACGCACGATGTGCTCGTCCTCAGTGGCGGCGTCTCCATGGGAAAATTCGACCTCGTGCCCAAAGCGCTCGATGACCTGGGCGTCCGGTCGATTTTCCATAAGGTGGCGCAGCGTCCTGGCAAGCCGTTCTGGTTCGGGGTTGCGAGCTCGGGCGCGGCGGTTTTCGGGTTGCCCGGCAACCCGGTCTCGACCCTGGTCTGCCTGCGCCGCTTCGTGATCCCTGCCTTGTTTGCGAGCCTGGGGGAGTCGCTTGCCGTCCCGGAAAAGATCGCTCTTGCCGCGCCGGCTACGGTGAGCGTACCGCTGACCTTCTACCTTCCGGTGCGCGTGGAGCTCGATGACTGGGGCCGGCCTTGGGCGGTGCCCCAGCCGACCAATGGATCGGGTGACTTCACCGCCTTAGCCGGAACTGACGGCTTTGTAGAGCTGCCTCCAGGCCCGAATACCTACGCCAAGGGTTTCATCACCCGCCTGCATCGCTGGTAGGTCCACGTAGCGGGTACCGAGCGTACAAGACCGCTGAATATTTGACCCGCGGCGGTTTTACCCCCATTAAGGGAAATGGCGTCGGCGATCCGCCGATGGTAATAGCTCGCTGCACGGTTGCTTGATTCACAATGGCCAGTACTGAAGTCGTCGTCCCTTTTGGCTCCCGATCCTCGCCTCGCGATACGCTGGGGCGCCCGATCCGGGACCTGCGCATCTCGGTCATGGACCGATGCAACTTCCGCTGCCCCTACTGCATGCCGCGGGAGACCTTTCACGACAAATATCGGTTTCTCAACTCGCACGAGCGGCTCTCGTTTGACGAGATCGTCCGGCTCACTGGCCTGTTCGCCCAGGTGGGCGTGCGCAAGCTGCGCCTGACCGGGGGTGAGCCGCTGCTGCGAGCCAACCTGGCTGACTTGATCGGTGACCTCACGGAGATCCCGGGCATCGAGGACATTGCCCTGACCACCAACGGAGTGCTGCTCGCGAAATACGCCGCCGAGCTGAAGGCCGCTGGGTTGAAACGTATCACCATCAGCCTGGACAGCCTCGATCCAAAAGTCTTTGCGAAGATGAGCGGCGGTTTCAATGGGGTAGCCGACGTATTGAACGGGATTGAGGTGGCCATGCGGGCGGGGCTCGAGCCGATCAAGATCAATGCCGTGGTCCAACGCGGTGTAAACGATCATACGGCTGTGGACCTGGTGGAGCGTTTCCGCGGCACCGGGGTGATCGTGCGATTCATCGAATACATGGACGTGGGTAACCGCAACGAGTGGCGGCAGGACCTGGTCGTGCCCTCGAAGGAGCTTGCGGCGCGCATCGCGGCGCGTTGGCCGTTGGAATCACTCGAGCGTGACTACCGCGGCGAAGTAGCTCAGCGCTACCGGTTCACGGACGGCCAGGGTGAGGTTGGCTTTATCTCTTCGGTCACCCAGCCATTCTGCGGTGACTGCTCGCGTGCGCGGCTGTCTTCCGACGGCGTGATCTATACATGTCTGTTCGCCACACATGGCACGAGCCTGCGGGAACCTTTGCGGAAAGGTGCGAGCGACCAAGAGCTTCTCGACGTCATACGCAACACATGGCTTGCGCGCACCGATCGTTACAGCGAATTGCGGGCGGTCCTGCGCAAAGAGCACGGCGACGAGCGCAAAGTCGAAATGTTTTACATCGGTGGCTGATGTCGCGCTCAGGTCGCACCCCATCGGGTCTAACTCACCTCGATAGCAGCAATCGGCCGGCCATGGTCGATGTTGGCGCGAAGGAAGTCACGCAGCGGATTGCGACAGCCGAAGCGCGCGTTCGCTTGCCCCGGGAAGTGGCTGTCGCGCTCCGCAAGAGCGGTCATCGCACCAGGAAAGGCCCGGTGTTTGATACTGCCATCGTGGCCGGCGTCATGGCGGCGAAGCGCACCCACGAGTTGATTCCTTTTTGCCATCCGCTGGGCCTCGAGAACTGCAAAGTTGAAATCGAAGAGGACAAGCGGGGCGGAGACATCGTCATCCGCTGCCAGGTGTCCATCCATCACCGCACCGGCGTCGAGATGGAGGCACTGACGGGCGCAAGCGTTGCAGCGCTTACGATCTATGACATGTGCAAAGCGCTCTCGCACGACATAGAGATCACGAGCGTGCGGCTGTTGGAAAAGTCCGGTGGCAAACGGGACTTCAAACGATGAGCGCCAAGGCGGCTCCGCCAGTGTATGGCTTGGTGCTGAGCGGCGGGCTCAGTACTCGCATGCAACGGGACAAGGCCACGCTGGCATATCACGGCCGGACTCAGCTGGAATGGGCGATGAGCCTGGTCGAGCCTCGCGTTGCGCGCGCATTTATCTCCGTGCGCCCCGGGCAGAACGATGCGGTCCGGGCGCGGTTCGCGCAAATCGTCGACACGCGCGCAGGTCTAGGTCCACTCGCCGGTATCATGGCCGCGCAGGAGTCTTACCCGGCTGTGGCCTGGCTGGTGCTGGCTTGCGACCTCCCGTTTCTCGATGGAGCGACCCTGGACCATCTGTTGGCCGCTCGCGATCCGGCACGGTTGGCGACGGCCTTCCGCGCGAGCCATCCCAACCCCAAACACAACGGCTTGCCCGAGCCGCTCTGCGCCATCTACGAGCCGGCGAGCCGCGAGGCCATTCTCGCGCATGTCGCAGCGGGCAAAGACTGCCCCCGAAAGTTCTTGATCAACGCGGACCCGAAGCTGGTCGATCAGCCCGATCCGCGCGCACTCGACAACGTCAACACACCGGAGGAGTATGGTGCGGCCATGGCCACTTTGAATCCGGAAAGCGGCACCGCCCGCAAGCACATCAAAGTACAGTACTACGCGCTCCTGCGTGAGCAGGCGGGACGCAGCGACGAGGCCCTCGTCACCGCTGCCCGTACGCCGCGGGAGTTATATGAAGAGTTGCGGGCGCGCCACCCGTTCTCGCTCGCGCCCGAAATGCTGCGTGTTGCCGTGAACGCGGAGTTCGGCGACTGGACGCAGACGCTGTCGGATGGCGACTCCGTCGTTTTCATTCCGCCTGTCGCAGGCGGTTGAGAACAAGGTAGGTTTTATGTCTGCGTTCCGATTCAGCCGCACTCCTATCGATACAACTGCGCTGCGCGCGCAGCTCGCAGATCCCAGCTGCGGCGGTTATGCCTCGTTCGAGGGTTTGGTCCGTAATCACAACGAGGGGATGAGCGTACGACACCTCGAGTACGAAGCCTTCGAGCCGCTCGCGGTGAAGGAAGGAGAGCGGATCATTTCCGCAGCGGTCGAGCGCTTTGGCATCACACATGCGGCGTGCGTTCATCGTATCGGTGATCTGGCGATCGGCGAGATGGCCGTATGGGTGGGCGTTAGTGCGCGGCACCGGGACGAGGCGTTCCGCGCCTGCAGATACATCATCGACGAGGTCAAACATCGGGTGCCGATCTGGAAGAAGGAGCACTACGAGAATGGCGACTCAGGCTGGGTGAATTGCGAGCGCTGCGCCGCGCCCTCGGCCAGTGCGGAGGGCCACGATCATGATCACGCCCACGCGCACATGCAGGACCATGCGCATGACGACGACGTCCCTAACCCGGCGTCCCGTGCCGGCGCGGCGCCCTCCGCGCCCACGCAACACCACGCGCACCAACACGACCCCGCCCCTCACTCTGCGCCCCACGCCGGCGCGGCGCCCTCCGCGCCCACGCCCGACTACTCGCGCCAGATCGCGCTCAAGGAAGTCGGCCAGCGGGGCCAAGCCAAGCTCCGTGGGAGCCGCGTGCTCGTGCTCGGATGCGGCGGCCTCGGCGTGCCTGTCATCAGCTATCTCGCTGGCGCCGGTATCGGACGCCTCGGGCTCGTCGACGGCGATCGCCTCGAAGCATCGAACCTCCATCGCCAAACGATGTATGCGCTCGCGGACGTCGGCAAGCTCAAGGCCGAACTTGCGGCGGCGCGCGTGCGGGCGCTGAACCCAGAAGTCGAAGTCGACGTGCACGCGATGCGATTCACGGCCGATAACGCGCTCGACATTGTCGGCAGGTATGACCTCGTCATCGACTGCACCGACAACTTCTCGACGAAATTCCTGCTGAACGACGTTTGCGTGCAGAAGCGCGTCCCCGTCGTCTTCTCCAGCGTCTATCAATACGAAGGACAACTGCAGGTCGTACGCCCCGATCGCGGCGGCCCCTGCTTACGGTGTCTGTGGCCGGAAGCCACACGCGATGGCATTGTTGGCAATTGCGCCGAAGCAGGCGTTCTGGGCCCCGTCCCGGGGACCTTCGGCAGCCTGCAGGCGTTCGAGGCGTTGAAGTTGCTGTTGGACCTGCCAGGCCAGTTGGGTAACGAGCTGTTGGTATTCGACCTGCTCACCTTGTCTATCTCGCGCGTGCGCGCGAAACGCGCCGCCAATTGCCCCGAGCACGCGCAGCTCGCGCTGGCCGGTGCGCAGGCCCGCGGCAGTATGCCTGACGGCACTATACCTAACGGTAGTATGCCTAACGGCACAACGCCCCTTGAAGTCGCGTTCGAGTCACTCGACGAAGCAGCGGCAGCCGGTTTCGAGATCGTGGATGTTCGCGAGCCGCGCGAGCTCGCCGAAACGCCAACGCCAGCGGCGAATGCGCGGCACATACCCTTGGCCGAGCTCCTTTATGGAAAGACCGCCAATCTCAAAGCCGGCGGTAGAACCCTGCTGGTTTGCGCCAGCGGCCGCCGCAGCCTCGCAGCAGCGCAAGAGCTGCGCTCCCGCGGATTAGCCGAAGTCTATTCGCTGCGCGGCGGAATCAACCAACTGCTACAGCACGCGCCGGCCTGAGTGTGGCCCCGCGCGGCGTGTAGCGCGCCCGAGACAACATCAGGGCCTGACCTGCCCCTTCCCCCGCACAACATACTTATAGCTCGTCAACTGCTCGGCGCCCACCGGACCGCGAGCATGGAAGCGATCGGTCGAAATCCCGATTTCCGCACCCATTCCAAACTCGCCACCATCGGCAAACTGTGTCGATGCATTGTGGAGCACAATCGCGCTGTCCACATGTTGGATAAAGCGCTCCGCCGTAGCCGCATTCTCAGTGACGATGGACTCCGTGTGAGCCGAGCCATACTTCGCTATATGGGCGATGGCGGCATCGACACCATCGACTACGCGCGCGGCGATGATCGAATCGAGGTACTCGGTATACCAGTCGTCTTCGGTCGCCGGTACCACCCGGGAGTCGATTTTCTGCACCGTCGCATCGCCACGAACCTCACAGCCCGCCGCGAGCAGATCCGCCACGATCGGTCCCAGGTGGGTAGCGGCACAACCCCGGTCCACCAATAACGTCTCCGCGGCACCGCAGATTCCGGTCCGGCGCATCTTCGCGTTCAACGCAATGGACCGGGCCATCCGGACGTCGGCCTCCCGATCCACATAGACATGGCAGTTTCCTTCGAGATGCCCGATCACGGGCACACGCGCTTCCTTCTGCACGCGCTCTACCAGGCTCTTGCCGCCGCGCGGGACGATCACATCGATATAGTCGGCCATCCCGGACAACATATAACCGACAGCGGCTCGGTCTGTGGTCGGCACGAGTTGGATACACTCCGGAGGCAACTGCGCTGCCCGCAGACCCTCGAGCAGGCAGGCATGGATGGCGGCGCTGGAATGCTGGCTCTCCGAGCCGCCCCGCAGAATCACCGCGTTGCCGGATTTCAAACACAGCGCCCCCGCATCGGCCGTCACATTGGGGCGACTCTCGTAGATGATGCCGATCACTCCCAACGGCACACGAACTCGCTGGATACGCAGACCATTGGGCCGATCCCACTCCGCCGCGACCGTGCCCACCGGGTCGGGCAGTGCCAGCACGTCCTCTATGCTTCTGGCAATGCTCTCGACCCGCTTCTCGTCCAGAGACAGGCGGTCGAGCAATGCACCCGTCAACTCAGCCGCGCGCGCCGCAGACATGTCGCGCTCGTTGGCAGCCAGGATCTCGGAGCACCGCGCGCGAATAGCCCGAGCAGCCGCGGACAACGCCGTATTTTTCCGCGCGCTGCCGGCCAAAGCCAACACCGACGCGGCTTCGAGAGCGGCTTTACCGAGCCCCTCCATGAGCTCGCCGATTTTGACGATTTCGCTATGGGCGTTCATTGGGTTGCCTGCTCGGAATCTGGAACCGGGGGTGCATCCTGGCGGAGGAGCACCAGATTGTCGCGATGAATCATTTCATTGCGACCTCTGAAGCCCAGAATCCCTTCGATCTCCGAAGACTTGCGCCCCATGATGCGCACGACATCGATCTCGGAGTAAGCGGTGATGCCTCGTGCGATCTCGGTACCGTCCTCCCCGAGTACGCTCACCGTATCTCCCCGCTCAAATCGACCGCGCGATGCAATCACCCCGGCGGGCAAAAGACTCTTCCCCTCGACCAATGCTCGCAGCGCGCCAGCATCGATGGTGACCGCTCCGGCCGGCCGCAGCGTTCCCGCAATCCATTGTTTTCGCGCGGCGATCGGCGAAGCGTTCGCCACGAACCAGGTGCAGCGCGCACCCGATTCGATGCGCCCGACCGGATGTGAATGGTGGCCGGCCGCAATGCACATGTGACAACCAGCCGAAACCGCAATTTTCGCCGCCATCACCTTCGTGGTCATGCCACCCGAGCCGACATCGGAGGCAGAGGCGCCTGCCATGGCTTCGATTTCCGGGGTGATGTGCCGCACTTCGTGAATGAACTGTGCCTTTGGGTCCTTATTGGGATCAGCGGTAAACAAGCCCTCGACATCCGACAGCAAAATCAAGCAATCCGCGCCCGACATCTGCGCCACCCGGGCCGCGAGCCGGTCGTTGTCCCCGTACCGGATTTCCGCGGTCGCCACCGTGTCATTCTCATTGATCACCGGTAGCGCACCCAAAGCGAGCAGGGAGTCGAGCGTAGCGCGGGCATTGAGATAGCGCCGCCGCCGCTCGCTGTCCTCCAGAGTGAGCAACACCTGGGCGACCGTGACTGCGCGACTTTCCAGCAGTTCCTTGTAGGCGTGCGCGAGCCGAATCTGGCCTACCGCGGCCGCCGCCTGGCTTTCCTCCAGCCGCAGCGGTCCCTTCGCAAGCTTCAGTTCCCGGCGTCCCAGCGCGATGGCACCTGAGGACACCAGAATGACCTGCTGTTTACGCTTGCGGAGACGCAGGAGGTCCTCGATGAGCGTCTCCAGCCATGGGCGATTGATCCGCCCTGTTTCCGCATCGACGAGCAAAGACGAGCCGACCTTGACGACAATTCGCCGTGCCAGCTGCAAGGGTGATGGGTTTTCCGGTATCTGCGCGCTCATGGTGCGAAAACTATACGCAATCGGTCACGGCGCTGCGCGAGAGCATGGGCGTCGATATGCAAACTCGCGGGTAGTGCCAGACAGACAGGCACCTAGGTCCCATCATCGGCCCGTCGTGAGCCCATTGTGAACCGAAGCGCGGCCGCGACCGCCAATGCCCGCCGGAGAGCCTAGTCGCGGCGCCATGCACTCGTTGCCCCAGCCGATCACAGCCCCTAAACTTACGGCCGCTTTGTTTTGCGACTTCGAGGAAGCCAGCGGTGAGCAGAGATTACGAGCCGGTTCCGGGCCAGTGGTACGAGAACCTGGAAGAAGAAGAGTCATTCCGCGTGCTGTCCGTGGACGAGGACTCGGAGCTCATCGAGATCGAGTATCTCGATGGTGACATCGAGGAAATCGACGTCGAAGCGTGGCACGAGATGGATCTCGAGCGGACCGAAGAGCCCGAGGGCTGGTCCGAGCCTGAGGAAGACGAGGACGAAGACGAGGACGACGAAGACTTCGACGAAGATGATGAGGACGACGAAGACGACGACGATGATGATGACTTCGACGAGGATGAGGACGACGACGAACGTTGAGCCTCGATAGCTGGTACCACGAGAAAGAGTCCGCCTGGCTTTATCAGCGAGTCGCCGCCGCCGAGCCGGACTCCCGCAAGCGCCAGCTATTTTTGCAACTTGCGGCCGCGGCGGAAGAGCAAGCTACCAAGTGGGAATTGGCCGCGGCACGCCAGAACGGCGCCGCGGCGAGCCCTAATGCAATCGCCGCCGCGCCTAGCGCCCTCGCGAATCCCGACGCGTCCACCGGAGCCGCCCGCGCCACCGCGAGCCCTGATGCAATCGCCGCAGCGCCCAGCGCCGCCGCCAGTCCCAGCGAGGCCACCGCCGCCGCGAGACCAACCAACACCGACATCATCCCTGGGCGCGTCTTTGTCCCTTCCCTCCGCGCCCGCATCGTCGCGCGCCTGATCCAACACTTCGGCCCGCGAGCGCTGCGGTCGATCCTCGCAGCAATGAAGCTCCGGGGCCTCTCCGTCTACACTGCCCCGGTCAGTATCGCCGTCGGACACGCCATGCCAACGTCGCTCTCCGACGTAGGCGCGCGCCACCGCGGCGGCCTCGGCAGTAATCTCAGGGCGTCGGTGTTTGGTGTCAGTGATGGGCTGGTGTCGAACGCCAGCCTCGTGCTCGGTGTGGCCGGCGCGGGCGCCTCGAGCAGTTATGTTCTGCTCACCGGAACTGCGGGAATGCTCGCGGGCGCGCTCTCGATGGCCGCTGGAGAATACGTTTCGGTGCGCTCCCAGCGCGAGATGTACGAATACCAGATCGCCTTGGAGCGCGAGGAAGTGGCCGAATACCCGGAAGAGGAAGCGGAGGAGCTCGCGCTCATCTATGAAGCCCGTGGAGTCGAGATCGGACAGGCACGCGAGGTGAGCCGTGCACTGCTGGCGAACCCGGAGCAAGCCCTCGATGTCCTCTCGCGCGAGGAGCTGGGCCTCAACCCCGATGACCTCGGCTCGCCCTTCGGAGCCGCACTCTCCTCGTTTCTCTCGTTCGGCCTGGGCGCCGCCATACCACTGATTCCGATTCTGATCACGCGTAGCACCACCAGCGCGACGTTGGTGATCACGGCCGCGAGCACGGTGCTCGCCCTTTTCTGCATCGGTTTGGTCCTGAGCTTGTTCACCGGACGCGATGCACTCAAAGGTGCCCTGCGGATGGTGCTCATTGGCGCCGGCGCCGGTATTGTCAGCTTTCTGGTCGGCAGGGCGCTTGGTGTGGCCATCGGAGGTAAGTAGTGGAAGCGCTCCGCGAAATTCTCGGCCCGGACGCCCTCCTGACGGACCCGGCTGATATCGCCCCTTTTCTGGTGGATCATCGTCGGCTGTATGCAGGACAGGCCTTGGCGGTTGTCCTGCCCCGCTCGGTCGAGCAGGTTGCGCGCCTGGCGGGTTGGTGCAACCAGCAGAAGATCGGCCTCGTGCCGCACGGTGGCAACACGAGCTACTGCGGCGGCGCCACACCGGACGAGTCGGGACGACAGGTCGTGGTGTCGCTGCGCAGATTGAACCGCATTCGCAGCGTCGATCCTCTCAACTACTCCCTGGTAGCCGAAGCGGGCTGCATTCTCGCGGACGTGCAACGAGCGGCCGATGCAGTCGAGCGGTTCTTTCCTCTCAGCCTGGGCTCAGAGGGCACGTGTCAGATTGGCGGTAATCTCGCGACCAACGCAGGTGGCCTGAGTGTTCTGCGCTACGGGATGATGCGCGAGCTGGTTTTGGGCCTGGAGGTCGTCCTTGCCGACGGCCGAGTGCTACCGCTCGCGAGCGCGCTTCGCAAAGATAACACCGGCTATGACGTCAAGTCGCTGTTTCTCGGCGCAGAAGGCACGCTCGGTATCATTACCGCGGCGAGCCTGAAGCTATTTCCAAAGATACGCTCTGCGGCAACGGCGTTCGCCGCCGTACGCGATGTGCGCTCCGCTGTTGATCTCCTCTCACGGCTGCGAGAAGCCAGCGGTGACAGAGTCAGCTCGTTCGAGCTCGTCCCGCGCATCGCCATCGAGCTCACGACCCGACACATTCCGGGGGTGACTGACCCTCTCGACAAACCCTACACGTGGTACGTCCTTTGCGAGCTGACATCGGCCCGCGCAGCGGACCCACTCGCGGAGATCATGGAAGAAACACTCGCGGCCGCGTTAGAGGCCGGCCTCGTACTGGATGCAGTGGTCGCGAAAAACGAGCGCGAGCGCACGAGCCTGTGGAAACTGCGCGAGACCATTCCGGAAGCACAGCGCATTGACGGCGCGAGCTTGAAACACGACATCTCCGTTACCATCACGGCGATTCCGGAGTTCGTACGGCGGGCGTCCGCGTGGGTGCTGCAGAACGTGCCCGATGGTCAGCTGGTCGTGTACGGACACGTCGGTGATGGCAACCTCCATTTCAATCTCAATCAAGCTCCGGGCGCCGACCGCGACACCTTTCTGGCACGCGAGCCGCTCATCAAACGCGCCATCCACGACCTCGTGCACGATTGCGGCGGCAGCTTCAGCGCCGAACATGGCATTGGCCGACTGAAGGTGGAAGAGCTGGAGCGTTATGCCACGCCCGCCGAGCTGTCTCTAATGCGCGCCATCAAGCAAGCACTCGATCCGAACGGTGTTCTCAATCCTGGCAAAGTCTTGCGCTCGAGTTGACAGCCTGACGTTAAGATGCGCCGCATGAATCGAACTCCGCTGCTCATCTGCGCGCTGCTGGCCGCACTCGCCGTGACGGGCTGCAACAAGGGCAACACCCCTGCGTCGCCAACAACCGACAACACCAAAGGCGGGTCTGTCCCCCAAGCCCCCGCCCATGTCGATGGGACACCGCAGCTTGCTCTCACTCCGGACAGCGTCCATATCGAATACCGGGTCTGGGGCCAAGGCGAGCCCGCCATCGTGCTCATTCACGGCTGGGCCTGTGACTGGAACTACTGGAAGGCCCAGATCGACCCTCTGAAGTCGAAATACACCGTCGTCGCTCTAAACCTGGCGGGCCACGGAGCTTCCGCACGCAACCGCTCCGACTGGAGCATCGGCAACTACGGTGAGGACGTTGCGACTGTCGTACGGCAGTTGAAAAACCGCCAGGTGATTCTCGTCGGCCACTCGATGGGCGGCGATGTCGCACTGGAAGCAACCCGGCGCATCGGGGATCGGGTCATCGGCATCATCGTGGTGGATTCCCTGAAGTCCATCGGGCTGCCGCCCATGCCGCGGCGGGAAATCGAGCGGCAGCTCGCCCCATTCCGGGCCAACTTCATCGAGACGACACGCAGCTACGTCGCCGACAAGATGTTCGCGAAAGGCGCCAACCCGGTACTGCGGCAGAAAGTTGCCTATGACATGTCGCTCGAGCCCGCCGACGTCGGCATCGCCTCCATGCAGTCGTTACTCGCCATGGATTTCGGCGCCCTCCTGGCGGACATCCATGTCCCGGTGCTCGCGATCAACTCCGATCTGGGCCCCACCGATGAAGCCCGGATTCGCAAGCAGCTGCCCGGATTCAAAGTCGACGTGCTCGAGCACACCGGCCACTTCCTGATGATGGAGGCTCCGGAGCGTTTCAATCCGCTGCTGCTGAAGGACATCGAGACGCTCCTGCAGAGGCGGCCGGCGGCATAGGCGGCTGTCCGACTGATGCAGACAGGCTCCTGGCCCAACACTGACGCGCAGCTCATCCGACTCCGGCACGGTAGGACCGCAACGGATCCGCAGCCAACTCAGATCGAGTGAGATCTCCTCCTCGTCGGCCGAAGCCCAGGCGGTCGCGAACGGTGAGTCCGCGCCCTGGTCCTGCAGCACCAGGATGAGGGCGTCGCGCTCGATGGCGAACGGCCAATCGTCGCTGTGCAAAGTGAGCTCCAGCTTCCTGCCGTCCGGCGTCACGAAGCGGCCATGCCCGCCCTGGTCCTGAATGTCGAGCCGCACCAGCGGGTGCAGATCCTGCGCACGACCGCTCGCAGCCCAGTCCACGCGACACGTGTACAACTGAGTCGAGTTGAGCTCGAACCAGTTGAAGCCGATCACTTCTTCCTGCACCTCGCCGTCGGCCTTGCGCAGCAGCCGCCGCCGGTACCAGTAAAGGTCCTGGCCGATGAGCACCTGGTATTCGACGTAACGCGTGCTCTGGCCATGCACATCCACACACCGATGCCCGGTCGTGGTACCGCGGAACCGATCCCCCTCGCGAGTGAACACCAGGTCGCATGCGGCGGTCGTGCCGATATCCTCGCTGCTCAGCCTGGCGATCCGGTTGGGATGAAGGTTGAGATGCATCCACGCTCTGGGCTTGGCGAACGTGAACAGCTCGGCGCGCACACCGCGGACCGGCGACTGGACGGGCTCGAGCCTGACCAACAGCTGGCGCCGCAGGTTGTCAGGATCATCGTGCAGGAACTCCTCGAAGTAGAGGATGTGCGCGCCCAACCAGGGAACCGCAACGGGTTCGACTACCGTGCGCACGCGTCTCTCGCTCGCTTCCGGCCAGGAACTAATTCCTGTCTCGCCGCTGACGACCACTTCCTCGCTGGAATCGCGGATCCCCGACCAGAGATCCTGAAGGACTTCGACATCCGGGCCAGCGGCCGCCCCAGCAAGCAAGATCCAAGCGCCCGCCAGCACGATCATGCGGACCACTGACTTAGGTGTCTTTCCGGATCCGCACGAGCCCCTCCTGGGCGGTGCTAGCCACCAAGCGGCCGTCCCGGCTGAACAGACCCGCGCGTGCGAAGCCACGCGCACCGGAGGCGCTCGGGCTTTCCGTGGCATATAACAGCCATTCATCCACGCGCAGCGGCCGATGGAACCACATCGCATGATCGATACTGGCCATGACCAGTGAGCCGTGCAGGAACGAAGCTCCATGGGGCAGCGTGGCCGTATCGAGAAGAAAGAAATCGGACACATACGCCAGCAAGCAGCGGTGCAGCTTCTCGTCGTCCGGCAGCCGTCCCACGGCCCGGAACCACAGTTGGCGTGTCGGCTCCGCTATACGCCGCCGCAAGTAGTCCATCGGCTGCACGGAGCGGAACTCGAACGGCCGCGGTTGCTCGAAAAAACGCCGCACGCGCTCAGGTAGACGCTCGAGCAGCTCGCTGGGGAGCTGGCTCGAGTCGGGCAACCCCTCGGGACCGGGCACCTCTGGCATCGTGACCTGATGCTCGAAGCCATCCTCGGTGGCCTGGAACGAGGCGGCCATGTTGAAGATCTGCTGGCCGTGTTGGATCGCGACCACGCGCCGGTTGGAAAAACTGTGGCCGTCCAGACTGCGATCCACCTGGTACACGATCGGCGCGTTGAAGTCGCCGCGACGCAGGAAGTAGGCGTGCAGCGAATGGACGACGCGGCCCTCGACCGTCGCCGAGGCGGCGGTGAGGGCCTGACCGAGCACTTGCCCGCCAAACACCTGCGGGCTGCCGATATCGCGGCTCTCGCCGCGGAACAAGTTGACCTCCAACTGCTCGAGCTCGAGCAGGGTCAACAGATCGGCAATGCGTTGGTCCATGCAGCTTCAGCCGAACTTGAACTTACCCCGCATCAGGGCATTGTGTCCGGGGAAGGTGCACAGGTATGAGTAGTCTCCGCCCGCCTTCAGACCCGCGGTGGAGAACGTGACACTCGTCGTCTGGCCGCCGCCCACCACCTTGGTGTGCGCAAGCACACGCTTGTCGCCCGCGGGAATGTAATCGCTCGCCAGTCCCGCGCCCATGCCGGCATTGGCCACGGCCGTCAGGTCCGGCGTGACCACCAACACCCAGTTGTGCCCCATCGCAGCGGCGGGCAATTGCCCCGCGTGATGCAGTGTCAGCGTGACTTCCTTGCAGGAAGCCGGCACAGACAGCTCCTTCTTGTCGTACTGCATCTGGTCGTTGCCGGTGATCTCCAGCTTGCAGGCGGCGGCATCGGCCGCCGCGGCGGGCGCGGACACCAGCACCAGACCCGGGCTCGCCAGCACAAAGATCGCAGCCAAAGAATTGCGTATCAGCTTCATCATCATCTCCTCTT
>Ga0105240_10006265_pt1 | contig 17502 bp, 20 predicted proteins | sample KBSC54metaG_FD_80426 | JGI IMG/M metagenome (GOLD analysis project Ga0105240, IMG submission 80426) | Corn rhizosphere microbial communities from Kellogg Biological Station, Michigan, USA - KBS C5-4 metaG | ecosystem: Host-associated > Plants > Roots > Rhizosphere > Soil | place: Michigan, USA...
CCTGCAAGACCGCAAGATCCTCAGCCTGCTTGTCGAGCCGATCGCACCCCTCGAGGTGCCGATCCCCGGCAACCGCGACCAGGGTTCGCTCTACGAGTTCTACGAATCCGAGGAGCTTGCAAATGTCGTCTCGGCCGTCAGCAAGACGTTGGCGCTCTACAAGAAGGCTGTGGCCAGCACTTCGGCGCTGGTCATCGATGCCCAGCCGAGGCTTCGTCAGCGCCTTCGTGACGCCACCAAGCACCTTCTCGAGGTCATCGACGTCCTCGACGACGGAGGCCCTCGCAGGGACATTCGGCTTCTGAAGAAGTCGAATCAGCTGCTGAAGGACATCGCATCCGCACTCAACGAGTCGGTGCAGCACCTTCAGGCTCAATCGGCCGCCTAGCCGCAACCGGATCTCGGGCGGGGCAGTGAAGTTTACTGCCCCGCCCGATCCCCAGGTATAAACAAACTCATTAACCTTCTATACGCCACTAGGCGTTATTTTTATACCTTTTTGCTTGGCATGTTCAGCAACCAGCGCAAAATTCCGTACTTCTTTGTCAAATACAGCTCTGCTTTTATCTTCTCAGAATCACGATTATAGTCACGCACATCTACGTCATGTTGAGTTACGACAATAGAAGGGTCAAATAGATTATATAAGCCTTGTTTTTCCGCTTCAAAGGCAAGGGGCTGGATGTCATGCTCCCGTATATTCGGATCAAACCCGCCTAAATGCTCCAAGGTATCGGATCGTATGATGAGGTTGCTTTCGAGCGCCCAAAATATCTTTCTCTTTTCAATATCACTATGACCTGGAACAGGCCTGTTCTTAAATCGGGGGCTTAGTAGGTTAAGGAGCGCACGTTGCGGTGCCTTGTCTCGCGTTTCTTCACGACCTAGTTGCCACAAAAGGTGAGCGCCTAGTCCGCTCACGAGAGTTTGTCGAGGTCCGTAATTCCAAATAGATTGAACGCCCGACTCATCGAGGACAAGCCCTCCTATAAAACCTACATTCGTGTCAATTCCCATCGACCGTATCGTATCAGCCATATTCTCAGACTCGAGCGTTACATCTGCATCTAAAAAGTGAACAATCGAAGTAGTCGCAAGTTCACCAAGTATCCTGTTTCTATTACCCCCGCCACCGAGATTCACTTTACCTTCAACAAATGTTACACCCTTGCCAAAGCCTTCTACGGTTGCCTTGCTGGCATCAGTGGACGCATCATCCAGTACATAGACGCGGTCGTAGCCTTGCTTAAGCACCTCAGGAAGGAGCATCTTTAGCTGACTATCCATATTGTAATTAGGAATTGCTGCAACAATTGGAAGTGATTTATTGACCATGACTACATTGTGCCACAGAAGGATGATATTGACAAACTAATACATAAGTAGTATAATGTGCGTGTTGCAGACACTCTGCACATTGTCCAGTTCGAGGAGAACCGTGGGAAAAACGAACAGTGTTCCAGATCGCGCCGAGAGGCGCAGGCAAGGAGCAATGAGATTTGCGATCCGACTGATAATCACAGACTGCGCAAGAGTACGAGTCGCTCGTCTCGATCAAGATGCCATGGTGAGCAGTTTGCGAAACCTATTCATGGCCAGCGGCTCGGGAAAGTTTCACCCTGATCTTCGACCTGGTAAGTACACCGACATGGTCCAGATGCGTTTCGCTCTGACCGTCGAGGCTCAGCACCTGGGGGACATGGATATTCCAGGATGCAAGGCAGACTGGTATCCGCAGTACGCCGAGCAAGCGAAAGCCGTGCTCGCGAAGCGCTGATACCACACGGTGGCGGGGGATGAAAGTCCCCTGCCACCGCCACCCGCACTCTTTCACTAGAGTGTATTTTTATACCCTTAAATCCGTACGTTATAATGATAGACAATGATTATCGAACCGGCCACCAAAGATATACATACATTTGATGATGTCGAACGCTCACGCTACAGTTTCCTAGACGAGGCGTCCCGTGTCGAACGGTATGAAAACAATGAACCCCTCATTCCACAGCGTGACATAGAAGAGGTAGGTATTGTCTGTGAACCATACTGGCATACTTCAGATGACCTCGAAGGTGACACGTACGGCCTTCATATTGATGAGAATCCTGATTTTACGCTTTCTATACGTAGGGATGTTCTTAAACGTCTTGTTGGGGCTCAAAAAACGCTCCCAAATTTGTGGCAAATCGTACTAAAAGCAGGGTACAGGCCATATGGAGTGCAGGTTACTTTGCTCAATGCCTTCATAGATAAAGCCCGGCTTGATCATCCAGACTGGACTGAGGATGAGGTAATTATTCATGCCCAGAAATTTGTATCAGACCCACAAATTGTCTGTCCACCACATGTCACAGGAGGTGCAGTCGATATTGATGTTCGCGATAAAACCACAGGAAAGATGATCGATTTTGGCTGTCCGCCCAATACAGATAGCGAGCTGGCATTTCTTCATAGTGACCTCATTTCAAAAGAGCAATATGCGAATCGAATGACACTGCTACGTGCCATGCTCGACGCTGGCTTTGCACCGCTAGCAAGCGAATGGTGGCATTATCAATATGGTGAGACATATTGGGCAGCGTTTTATGGCTACAAAACAACAAAATATGACCTGTTAGGCTATAATAAGGAGTAATATGAGCAAGCCTGTAATCCTGACTGGAATCCGTGCCAATAACGACCTAACTATCGGTAACTATTTTGGTGCTATTTTACCTATTATTGATATGGCAAAGACTCGTTCCGATGAGTTTCAAGTAAACCTATTTATCCCAGATCTTCACAGTTTCACGACGCCAATTGATCACAGTAAACTGTACGATCAAATCCTTCACAATGCCCGACTTTTCGTGGCTGCAGGGCTACCTCTAAATAACCCAGACATTTACGTCTATCGTCAAAGCTACTTGCCCGCTCACAGCGAGCTGACATGGATTCTAGATTGCTTCACCGGTTTTGGTGAAATGAGCCGAATGACACAGTTTAAAGACAAGGCGAAAGGTCGTCTTGATTACCAAAAAATAATTAAAGATAACTACATACATGCATATTTAGAGGGAGCAATTAGTAAAGGTCTCAAAGAGACAGACTTATTATCAGAACTTGCAAGCGGCCATGGAATATCTAGTGAGTCAATTAAATATTCACAAGTTAGACAAAAAGCAGATAAAGAAGCGGATGAATATATTGCATCGATTGATTTTGATAAACTATTCAAGGAAACGGAAGCTACGTTGGGACTATTCAACTATCCCGTACTGATGGCGGCAGATATTCTTCTTTACAATGCAAAGTACATTCCAGTAGGTGAGGATCAGACTCAACATCTTGAATTCGCTAGAGATATCTCTGAACGAATGAATAGCCGTTTTGGTGATTTATTTACTGTCCCAGAACCGGTCAAAGCTCAACACGAATTCTTTGGCAAAGACCAAGGACTTCGCATTAAAGATCTAGTAGATCCTACTAAAAAGATGAGTAAATCAGATGATTCTGGTCGTGGGGTAATATTCCTGGGTGACGATCCAGCAGCGGCTGCCAAGAAAATCATGGGCGCGACAACCGATGACCTCGCGAACATTAACTTTGATCCTCAGAATCAGCCAGGTATTAGTAACCTGCTTCAAATCTTGGCGTTACTTCGTGGCGCATCACTCGATGATACTGTAGCTGAATTTAAGGGCCAATCGAGCTATGGCGACTTTAAGGCGGTTGTTGCTGGTGAAGTAGAGAAGTTCCTTACTGACTTTCAAGCCAAACTAGCGTCAGTCAATGATGAAGAAGTGCTTGCTAAACTTGAACAGTCCGAGCGAGCCCTTACGCCAATCGCGAACGCCACACTATTACGGGCTCAAATCGCCGTCGGACTGCGCAAGGGTAATTAGATGGTCAAAGTCTCTAGCAGCGACATCCTGGCAATCCTCAGGCGGTATGATATTGCTGGCGACGAGAATGTGCCTCGACATATCTCGATGGTATCGTTTAGTAACCCACACGATAAAAATACATTGATTTCATTTCGTTTTGCCAAGCAAGATTTCTATCTATTATTCGACGACAACGCCGACGATGATCTTGAGTATATCAAAGAGCAAATTGTCACCGTTAAACAAGATTTAACGGGGGAGTTACTGCTTAACCCACACGACAGCGAATCAACCTACGGCTTGCCATTTAAGGGCAAAGACGTCTATTTATTCATGATCAAATCGCCCAAGACTAGACTTGATCTTGAACTTGCCGAGCGATATCCCGAAATTTCTCGAAGTACCTGGCAAAAACACATCAAGGCAGGACATGTTAGCGTCAATGGCGAGGTGCTCTCGTCCACCAAGCAGGATATTATCAAAAGCGACTCAATCGCTGTAACTATCCCTGACGCAACTGATTTTAGTCAAGATACCCTGCCAATCATTTTTCTTGACGATAACGTCATTGTTATTAACAAACCCATAGGTGTACTTAGCCACAGTAAGGGCGCAATGAACGATGAGTTCACTGTAGCCGACTTCTTTGCGCGTTATACAACCTATAACTCTGATACAAACCGCCCCGGCATCGTGCACCGGCTTGACCGTGATACCAGTGGCGTCATGATTGGTGCGCGTAATCTAGAGACTGCTACAATGCTTCAAAAGCAATTTGCCGATCGCAAAACCAAGAAAACCTACATGGCAATCGTCGATGGCATTCCAAAATCACCCAAGGCTCAGATTGATCTACCGATTGATCGTAACCCGAACGCGCCAAGTACCTTCCGCGTCGACGTAAAGGGTAAAGCAGCGCTTACAACCTACGAAGTTATTGAAGAAAATGCCACGAATGCACTCGTCAGGCTGCAACCTAGAACTGGCCGAACGCACCAACTACGCGTTCATATGAAATATATTGGCACCCCAATAAAAGGCGACAAAGTGTACGGCAAGCCAGCAGATCGACTGTATCTGCACGCTGCAAGCCTGGAAATTACCATCCCAACGAGTGACAGGCGTACGTTTACTGCACCTCTTCCTCAAGAATTTATAGACATATTCCCGAAGGCTGAATAAACAATGGAAAAGCCACTCATCCATCCAGCAAGCGAGACAACACTCTCGCTTCTTATGGCTGATCTTCCTCAATCGCTACTACTGACGGGCCCCGATGGAGTTGGACTTTCTACGGTTGCTACATACATCGCGCATACGGTGAATGGTCAGGCAATTATCATTCTGCCCGAAAAAGACGACAAAGTAGATACGGACAAGGGGACTATTACCGTAAAAAGTATCCGTGCGCTTTATGACCAGACCCGGACTATTCAGACAGGCAAGCTGGTTATTATCATTGATTATGCCGAGCGTATGGCCACGTCAGCTCAAAATGCCTTCCTAAAGCTCCTAGAAGAGCCTGGGATGAACGTTCACTTCATATTAGCTACACATACACCTAGTAGACTATTACCGACTATCACCTCACGTACGCAGTTACTTGAGCTGCGACCCCTTAGTCGCGCCCAAACGGATGACTTTTTGGACCAACTCGCTATTAAAGACGCTGCCAAACGTTCTCAACTGTTATTTATGGCCGATGGACTACCCGCCGAACTATATAGACTGACGCGTGATGCTGAGTATTTTGAGCGCTCATCACAGATTGTGCGTGATGCGCGTGATCTACTGCAAGATAGTCCCTATAAAAAGCTCCTAATTGCTCAAAAATACAAAGATAACCGGGAAGGCGCACTGCAACTACTCACAACGGCTGCTCGAATCCTACAAAAAAGTATTAGTGCCAAGCCTCAAATGAGTCTGATCGCACAGATTGATGATTTGCTTATTGCCCATCAACAGATCAAGGCTAATGGTAACATCCGCCTCTGTTTAGCACGATTTGTGCTATAATAAAAAATACACATGTTAGGCCTTATTGTTATCGCAATCCTTGGTGCTTGGGCAATTATCCAGCGTCAAACTATTTCTGAGGTGACCGCGGATCTGCCGACCAAACTTTCTGAGAAACTTGATCAGTTATGGTCAATCGCCCAGGAATCACTCCAAGACAGAAAATATCTTCGTGCCGAAAAGGCACTGCTTACTATCCTTCGTGTTGATCAGCGCAATGCGAGTGCCTATAACCGCCTAGGTATTCTGTATGCCAAGCAACAAGCATATAAAGACGCTATCGAGTGTTTTGAGATTGCCCAGTCACTTGAACCAAGCGCAAGTAGCCTGCATAATGTCGGGCTCATTTACTTTGAAACAGAAAACTATGAAAAAGCGGCCCTCGCGTTTGAACAAGCGCTCGCTATTGATGGGGAGCTGGCAGCCAGGCACATTGCGTACGCCAAAGTACAGGAAAAGCTAGGACATGACCGTAAGATGATCGAGGCGCTCGAGCGAGCAGTCGAACTTGACCCGATTCCACAGACCCTAAACATCCTCGCTGATGCGTATGACCGCACAGGTCAGGCTGAACTTGCTCAAAGTCTTCGTGAAAAATCTGCCAAGATGATAATCCCTCAAGTCACCCAACGTCGAGTCAAACAACCTCGTCGCGTCGTAATGTAAATATGGGTCCACAGGAACGACAGGATTACGCTCAAAAACGCCTAGAAGGTGTAAACGAAATGCTTGTGAGCCAGGCAACGTATCTTACTCACCTCGAGACTGATTATGGATTTGACCTCGACGCCATTACGACTCTATGGCCGCATATTCAGGACGTTGAACAAGACGGTTCTGCGTTTTATGCGTCCCAGCTGGGTATCCTTGGGGATGCTTTATCAGGGAAACCTGAGTTTCTTATTATCCCATCGCTAGCTGAAGTCGATAAGACACGTATTTTTGTCGGATCAACCAAGCGCTCCGTGGTCCAACTAGACGTTTATAGGCAGCCGAGTCTAGATGACGTAGCATTTGTTAAGGGACCTGACGGCAAGCCATATATGGTAATGACTACAAGTCCGGTCGCCACACTATTTTCTGATGGCAAATCGAGGCCTGGTAGTCAGCCAGCCGCACTTGTTGAGCCAAAGCCACTACATGATACGAAGCGGCATAACAGTCTAGAGCCACTCAATAACTTTTTGCCACTTCCTGTAGCTAGACCTGCCTATCTAGCCCAAGCCACGCTCCTTGTTGTTGATAAATTGCTTGGTTTATCACCAGACGCGGCGAGGCCTCTACCAAATAAACTTGACTATGGCGTGCTCGAGGGTTGGTTCAAAAGATCGTTAGTCTCTAATACCAAATAAAAAACCGCTCGAAATGAGCGGACTTTTATTTGGTGCTGGAAGTAGGACTCGAACCTACGAAGCCTTACGGCGGGAGATTTACAGTCTCCTGTGATTGCCACTACACGATTCCAGCGCAATTGTTTTGGAAAGAGCAGCCGGTCCCGACGGATTCACTCCGGCGCACCGCGCGATGAGAAAACTACCTGTTAAGTTGTCTCATGAAAATTGTGGAGCCGCTTTACGGACTCGAACCGTAGACCTGCTGTTTACAAAACAGCTGCTCTAACCAACTGAGCTAAAGCGGCATAATGTGCACTGAAAGGTACGTACCAATTTATATCAGTTGGTTAGAGCATGCTGAATAAATATTTACTCGACATTCGTCTCAAACAGCAACTGAGCTAAAGCGGCATAATGTGCTGGAACACTTGACTATTCTATCTGATAACAGTAGTGATTTCAAGGGTAACGTGGAGCCACGACTGGGATTTGAACCCAGGACCTCATCCTTACCATGGATGCGCTCTACCAACTGAGCTATCGCGGCGTACTTATTAATGACCTCGACCGATTTTACCATATCCACCCCTTATGTATCAATCTGCTGGTATACTAGATATATGGCAAACTTTAGTTTTGATATAGTTAGTGAATACGACAAAGCAGAGATGAATAACGTCTTTGCAGGTGTACAAAAAGAAATTATTGGTCGGTACGACTTTAAAAACACGCCGGCCGAGATTGACTGGCTTGACAATAAAACAGGTTTTAAGGTAATAGGCGCTAACGACTGGCAAGTTGAAAGCATCATCGATATTATCCGCAAGAAACTCTCTGCAAGGGAACTAAGTAGTAAGGTGCTTGACCTCAGTAAAACACCTATTACTTCAAATCTTAAAACCACCCAGGAAATACCATTTATTGCAGGCTTAGACCAGGACAAAGCTAAAAAGATTACGAAATTACTCCGGGATGAACTTCCGAAAGTAAAAACACAAATCCAGGGTGAGGAAGTACGCGTCAACAGTAATAGTAAGGATGACCTGCAGGCCGCTATGCAACTTGTTCGCCGAGCTGATTTGGACTTTCCCGTAGCCTTTACTAACTTCAGATAAGACAGTCCCCTCATAGGGGTTGAACAGGAGGGGTATCTCTGCTATAATCTACCTCTGATAGTTAATAAACTTTAAGGATCATAATGGCAAAAAAGAATACCAAGCGCAAATTAGTCGGACTCGTCAGTGAACTCAGTGGTCACCGTACGTACTACACGTCTAAAAACGTTCAGAACACAACTGAAAAGATTGTGCTCAAGAAGTATGATCCTATTGCTCGCACACACGCAACATACACCGAGACCAAGAAAAACCTCGGACGCAACGAAATCAAACCTCGTAAGGGTTAATTTCTCTTATTTTTTATCGATTTGGCCTGCTAACCACAGGCCATTTTGTAACATGGTATCAAGTAGGTGAGTAGTCACGCTTGTATCCGTCGAGTAAATATAGAGCGAATTGTCCCAAATCTCGAGGGCAAGCGGCCAAAAATGCGCCGCAATAGATCGGGCTACGTCGTTATCAATAAGCAACTCAGTATCTATAAAATGTGTCGGTAGACTAAGAATCTCGTAACGAGACAAGAATTCCTGGGTATACTCCGACGTTGCCCCGAGTGGAACGGGCTGCAGCAACATACCAGACGTTAACAGATTACTAAACTCTGCTTCCTTTGCACCTCGTGGAACCATCAAAAAGTGATGAATTGGCTTTTTGGTGTGTAGTTTAATTTGAAAGATAATTAAGTGATGCGTATGGAGCGCTCCCGACTCGGTTTCAAAGCTATCGCTTCTATCGACTAGCTGCACATCATATCCATCAATCGTTCCAACAGAGAAATGATCGTCCTGATGCGTAGCGGACGCCGTAAGTCCACGTACGATCTCGTGGTCATCATGATGCTGATCAACAGCCCCAAAATAGACGAGTCCCGATTTTTCGGCAAAATGGGCGATTGTATTACGATGACGCCTACCACGAGGCCCGATATGATGCAGAACCCGCCGGGCGTGGTGTCTTACTCTATGAATTGCTTTATGAATCATGCTTAATTCTCCGTCACGCTATCAAGTAACGTCGACACATATTCTGCCTGAGACCATGTCAGTGGGGCAGGTGAGTAGATTTTTCTCGTAATGGGGTCGATTTGTTCACTAATCATACCAGTAGATAGGGCACACGACTGAACCCAATCAATAATATGAAACGCTTCGTCACGCCTGTCCTGCTCCAGATAGTATTGAGCCAGCCAAAGAGAGGTAATAAACCACCAGTTACCAGTAATATCAGTTCGCTCACGCCTATAATTATCGTTTTCATAACGTGGGAGGCCTATAGAGTCACTACTCACGCCAAAGACCTTGACCATTGTCTCGATAGAATTCTTGAGCTCCTCACTCTCTGGCGCAAAGAGGCCGAACAAGAAAACCCCAAACGAACTTGAGGTATCAATCGTTTGATCTTTAATGATTTCATCTTGTTTGACAATAATTCCTTTATAAAAGGCGTTCCTGTCACTATTAAATAGGTGTTTATGGGCAGCAACCTGTATCTCGTCCGCCGACGTTTTCCAGCGTACAGCGCTTTCTCCGTCGTGTGCCGCTTCGGCTATGTCTGCCGCCGCTAACAGCGCAGCATGTGTTACCGCAACTGTGTAGGTGGTCGTTAAGAACACCTCCTCCCATAGATCATAGCTAGGTCGAGGTAGGCCGGTTAGCTCGTCAATATACTGCGCCATAAAGTCTGCCATGGGTTTGATCATTAATTCATAAAAATCCTTCAGTAACTGTGCTTCGGGATGCATTTTATAGTACTCTGCAAACACAAACACTACGAGGGCGGTTTCGTCTTCTTGAATTGGCGGCGCTACGACATCGTCATGGACATAAGGGTGCCAACTGCTCCCCAGTGCGCCATCAGCTCTATATTTGTGCATCAGATAACCGCTAGGATGCAGGCCTCTTTTGCAGAATTCAAAGAATCGGTAGGGCTCGTCCTTGTAGCCCATACGTATCAGCGGCCACATAACGAATGCACCGTCCCTTGGCCAGCTATAGGCATAGGCATCGCGAGAATAATTAAGCATTGTCGTATCAGTACTTGCGATAACTGCTCCGCGTTTATCTACTTGGGAACGTATGATCATGACGCTATGGAGGAAAGTCTCCTGGTGCTGAGTAGGCAGTTTTTCGGCTACGGCCATAGCTGGTTTGAGCCATTCATGCCACCATGCTGCCGTTGAGTGAAGTCGTTTTGACAGTCCATCCTCTTTGATTTGTTTGTGCACATAGAGCGCCTCTCGAGTCGAGGTTCCGGCTGCGATCCAGTAATGTACCCGGCTAGAGCTATGCCCTGCAATCTCCATTTTAAACCGAAGTGTTGAATCAACCCGTCCATGCTCGACAACGCTGTTGCTTAGCTCACCATCTTCCGCGTCTTTATAAGTACTCTCGTGATCTTCGATACCAAAAAGACCAATGCTGTGTTGGTCAAAGGGTTCTTCACCTTGTAAGCCAGAGATGATAAAGGCTCGTCTACCGCGATAATGTAAAATTGCATCGCTATCTGGTAAGTATTGCCCCGTATCAGTATTACTCCGGGAATCTCCGATTACAAAGGCTTGGTGCATGAAAAGACGCACGTCTTTGGTATCTGCCGTCAGATTAATAATGTGAATGTTACGCATAAAAACGCTCATCGCAGAGTCGACGCAATCATCAAACTCCAACATAATACCGAGGTTCTCGTTACGCGCCAAGGTGTGGCCTATAAGTGCCGTGTGCGGGTAGCTAAACTCGAAACTCCAGTTGACGTCCTCGTCGAGCCAACTAAGTCGTCCATTTACCCAGACACCGACCTTATGACGCAGATCTTCTCCGGCAGAATGGTTCTCAAGACCAACATATGGAAAGTAGAAATCGTGAACAAGACCAAAGATATTGAGTCCGACATGGAGCTCGCCGTTACTAAGAACAATAGGCCTAGCCATGGAGGCCACCGGTGCCATGATAGGCATGCAGTCGGAAGCGGATATCACGCATGGCATTTACGTAGTATAAAAACGCATCGTAAGGAGATTCATACGGACTAAAGTAAGCGTGCACGTCACCATCTGTAAACCACTTGGTACACATGTAGTAGGCATGGTCGGAGGTCTGTAATTTACGCCAATCAGCGATCAGGCCCGGGTCATTCGTACGCAGTATATCTTCTTCTAGGGAATAAATGTGCGACATGGCTTCGTGTTGCATCGAATTGCCAAGCCATGCAGTTAAGTCGCGCTCCGTATCGGCCCAGGTGACGGTATTTGGCATGCTAATTTCACCAACTGGCTCGAACGCTTCGATCGCACCGGATGCAGTATAGAACGTGTTGTCTGGATTCTCGAGCCATTTGCCTACAAAACTTTCAAAGAAGTCAAAGATACCGGTGTCTGCCCATTGGTGCTCACCGAATGTTTCATAGTCCATAAATAGGTTAAGAATTGGCTGATCAGCGATAGACGCATTTGTCCAGTTTGTATAGGTATCAGCCGAGAGTGGCCACTGTGACCAGTCTTTGTTACTGAAACGAAAGGCCACATCATCACTCAGACGGTAATTTTTCATGAGGAGCGCAATGTTGGTCGTTCCCGCTGGTTTATAGACATGGTTCGGGCTGCGCCATTCGAGAATTGGATCCCAACCTTCGGCGAGGATTCCTTTAAATCCGTATTCGTCAGCCCATTTAGCTAGCTCGTTGTTGTATGCAAGTTCAGTATTACGAAATACCTGCGTCTCGACTCCGAACAGTTCACGAACTTTTGCCTTGTGTGCCTCGACCTGACGTACGAACTCATCACGACTATAAAAGAAAGCGAGGGAGTGATAATACGTTTCGGAAATGATTTCAACTCGGCCCGTTTGAACGAGACGCCTAAAGCTGTCGATGACATCTGGCGCCCACATTTCAGCTTGTTCCAGGAAGGTACCTGTAATACTCAGCGACACCTTGAATTCAGGATGAACGGCTAGCATTTTCTCGAGCAGCGCGTTCATCGGCCGGTATGATTTATCGGCTACCTTACGAAGTACTCGTTCGTTATTCCTGTCGGTATCTTGTGAATGCTCGTCAAAATAATCATGGTTAACTGCGGTATCAAAGACGCTATATTCACGTACTCGGAATGGTTGGTGAACATGAAGGTAAAGGACGATACCGCGCTTGCTCATACGGATGCCCTTTGCCGTGTTCGGCTATAAATATCAAGTAAGGTATTCGCAACATCATGCCATGAAATTCGAGCATACTCGTGGAGTACATTATCCTTCAGCGATTGTTCGAGTGATTCAGAGGTTGCGATACCGACCAGTTGATCGGCGAGCTTGTCGACATCCCAGAAATCATAACGAAACACACTATGTAACACTTCGCCGACACCTGACTGTTTACTAATCACAAGTGCATTGTCGTGGTGCGCTGCCTCGAGCGCCGTTAGTCCAAATGGCTCACTAACCGAACTCATAACGAACACATCCGATACGCTATACGCATCACGCCACTGTTTGCCGCGTACGAACCCTGTAAAGAACACCTTATCTGAAATACCTAGATCAGCCGCTAATTCAATCAATTCGTCGCGCATCTCGCCGTCTCCAGCTAGTAAAAAAGCAAGTTTATCGTACTTTTCGCTCGCCCGGGCTGCTGCACGAATAAAGTGAGTCAGGCCCTTTTGTATGGTAAATCGGGTCACCGTAGAGATAATCGTATAGCCTTCGCTTTTAAGAGCCTCGAGGTAACGATACGTTCGGTGGTCATAAGTGTAACCGTCATTAAAGTCGGCAACGTCGATTGCGTTATACAAAACCTCGATCTTATCACCGTCGATACCATACTTTTGCATGATAATACCCTTGGTAATGCCACTGACGGCAATAATCCGATCAGCCATCATCAGCCCCTGGTACTCAATTTCGTGAACAAGGGGATTGCCAGCATCTGTTCCAGACCTGTCAAACTCTGTCGCATGAACATGCACGATCAATGGCGCATCTGTGAGCTGTTTGGCACGCATACCGGCTTCCATTGTTAGCCAGTCGTGAGCATGAATAGCATCATATGGTTCGGTACTCTTTAGAATGAGCTGTTCGACAAACTCAACATAGCGCTTTTGGACGCCACGCATGTCCTTGAGATTCATAATGTCAGCATGTGAAAGATCACCCTCAATAATTGCCTTGCTGTCATAAGCCCCCAGGCCATAGCGTTCCAGAGGTGTCAGTTTAGTTGCAGCATGAATTTTCATAAAGTCGATCTTGGGGTGCGAGGCGGTGTAGGGAACGACAAAGTCAATCTTGGCGCCTCGAAGTGCGAGCGCCTTTGAAATATGGTAGCAAGCCACCCCTAAACCGCCGCTATTGTGTGGAGGAAGCTCCCACCCGAGCATCAATATATTCATACATCCCGTCGAATAACCCTAGTTTTGGTTAACCGCCCACTCCTTTTTAATTTTCACGTGATTTCACCCATCATTATAGCCGTACGCTTATGCTTTTACAACAGTTTAAAAAGCCTAATTCTAGACTTTGCCACAGCTTCATTCAATCTATACGAGGCATTGTCAATCTGGTACACTAAATGAGCTGAATATTCAGCAATCAAGGGGCATAGTACAACGGTTAGTGCGTAGGTCTCCAAAACCTAAAATCGTGGTTCGATTCCACGTGCCCCTGCCAAGAAAAATGACTGACATTTGTCGGTCTTTTTTCTTGATTGCGACCCGTGGACTTGAGCCACGATTTGCGGATTGCTTTAGCAAGACGTGTAAATCGTGATCGACAACAAGGAGCAGAGCGGAAAAGTTACCTCTTAGTTTTTCCGAACGCGACGCAGATGTATCTTTAGATTGTCCACGTGCCCCTGCCACGTGGACAATCTTAGAAAAGTCTCCAATTTGGAGGCTTTTTGTTATTATTAAAACATGACGAACAATGTTGATATTCGAAAAGCAGGTGGAGTAATTATCCGAGATCGCAAGTTCTTAGTCACACGTTCAAAGGGCAAAGATTTCTTTATTGCACCAGGAGGAAAGCTAGAGAACGACGAAACCCCGACCGCCGCGTTAAAACGTGAACTAAATGAAGAAATTCAAATCAATATTGACGTTTCAACCCTCGAAGATTTAGGTACGTTCTGTGCAGAGGCAGCTGGCAAAGACGGACTAATGCTTGAAATGTATGTCTTCAAAGTCAATGACTACGAGGGCGAGCCGACTCCATCAAGTGAAGTTGAAGAAATAAAATGGATCAATACACAGACAACCGATGTTCAAATTGGCTCAATTTTCGAACATGATGTCATGCCTCTTATAAAACTGAAGAATTTAATAGATTAGTTCGAAGCTCATCGACTAGGGCCTGCCGAGCATAAGCAATATAATAAAAGTCGTTTTTTAGCGACTTTATTGTTATCATAGAAAAATGAGTGAAATTGAAGGAAGCGAATCTTTAAGACAAGTTCTTGACGAACTCGTTGAGCATCATGGGGCAAAAAATGTCACACTTGCCCTTAAAAGAGTCATTGATCTAAAGCAAAGTCCAGATTGGGTAAGTCTGCAGGATGCCTTAGCTGAAATACCTGAAGACGGTGTGCCATCATTAGAGCAAGGATATGATATTTCGGATAGAATGCATCGACTCGGAATGAATCCAGCTAGACTACCCGAATCTAGTATTACTATCGAAATATTTGACAATAAACCCGCTAAACAAACTTCGTAAAAGTCCTAAGCTCATCGACTAGGGGCTGTCGAGCTATTTACAGAATATACTTTTATGATATTCTTTTTATTATGACAAAGCCTGAGGATGAGTTATTTGTAGCAGCTAAAATGTCCAGTGAAGCACGACAGGCTACTCAGGCTGCTGAAAAAAAAACATAGCAACGACGCAGAATCTGAGCGTAAAGCAAAAATAAAAGAGTCTGATGAAAGAGCAGCAGCATTTATTGAAATTATGCGCGCAAACAATGTCGCTTCTGTACCCCTTTACAGAGAGACTACTACAATTACGGGTCACTCGAGTGTTGAATCTGGAGAAAAATTCGAAAGGTATATGAAAAAAGTACCTACTTACAAAGCTACTGCATCAGAAGCTGGGAGAGGATGGGTTATTCGTCCATTCTTACCATCTCGTGTTGCCTCTGATCCATACGACGGTGGTGGCCAACGACGGCAGATTGGACTATTTTTGCTTGAAGATAAGCAGACTTTTTTATATGAAACAACCGACAGGGATGTTATCTATCGAGCGCCTTCATATGATGATAGCCCTCGACGAGAAATGCTTGAAGAAGCGCCATACGCAGGCGAGGTTGGACTCGCACTTTTAGGAAATGTCATAGACAAATATGGCATTAGTTCGCCTATAGAAAGTAGTGCAAAAGCTTCCGGGTAAATAAAATTCGAAACTCGCTACTAGGGGCTGCCACGTGGACAATCTTAGAAAAGTCTCAGAAATGGAGGCTTTTTGTTATGATAAAAGTATGAGTGAATATCACGATAAGCGTGCAAAAGAAATTTTACAGACAATCAAGTATGCAACCATAGCAACTACTTCAGCGGATGGTACGCCCTGGAATAGCCCAGTGCGTCATGTTTACGACGAGGACCTAAATATCTATTGGTTCTCGGATAAAGAAGGGCAGCACTCGCGCAACATCCGTGAAAATGAAAACGTGTTTATTGTTATTTATGACAGTACCGTTCCTGAAGGCGACGGTGAAGGCGTGTATATCCAAGCAAAAGCATACGAGATAAATGATCCCGAGGAAGTTCGGTTTGCTCGAAGAATTAAAAAAGGCCCCACTATGGATGCTCCGGACGACTTTATTGGCGATGCAGTTCGGCGTGTATATAAAGCTATACCTCAACAGGTGTGGATGAATGACGCAGAAATAAATAATAACGTGTTTGTGCGTGATTATCGGGTAGCAGTCTCACTTGATTCTTTGTAAAAGTTCGAAGCTCATCGACTAGGGCCTGCCATAAGCATTTTCATCTCTGTTAAATTAAAGCTGTTGTTTATTTGATATACTGTGGACATGAATATAACACCTTATGACAGTGAAGCACTAGCGATCGGTCAGCAAGTTATTACTGTATGTGGCTTTATTCATCATAATTTTGATGGCATTGAAAAAGTCTTTCTGCCGAGGCGTGCTGAAACAAAGAAGTTTCTTCCTGGAATATACGAGCTGCCAGGAGGGCATGTTGAGTTTGGTGAACAAGCTACTGACGCACTCAAAAGAGAAATTACCGAAGAATTAGAAATGAGCATTGAAGTAGGCGACGTTTTTTACGAGTTTTCATATATGAATCAAGTTAAGAAATCTCATTCAATTGAAGTAATATATTTTGCTAAATTTATCGAGAATATGGATGAGATAAAAATTCATCCAGAAGATCATTCTGAGTATGGATGGTTTGCTGAAAATGAATTAATACATGCGACTACAGCAAGCAAGGGCTTAGATGATCAAGAGTTTATTGCGATGCGAAAAGGCTTTGCATTACTTCACGGAGAACAGCTCAAATTCTAGCCTATAAGTTCTAAGCTCATTGACTAGGGGCTGCCAAGCTGCCAAGCATAACCTTATTGACTTTTTTACATAATTATGCTATTATGTATGCAACTCAATGGGGTTAACCTAACGAGCGAAATCCAGACCAATCGAGCATCCAGCTCTTGGCTGGACTGAAGAACTTGGAGTGTCATCATGACCAACATCGTCGACAACGACATCCGGCTGACCTTGCCCCTGAACCGCTACGACAGCCAGCGCGTCTGGGAGTGGTTTGACAAGGAGGGCCGTACGCCGATCCACCTGATGCTGATGGAGTTCAACGCGGCGGAGTACTCGTACGAGAACATCCGCCACGCGCTCATCAGCGTCGAGCAGAGCGGAACGACCCCGTGGCACAAGGTCATCAACGAGGCGATCAAGGCGCAGGCCGGCATCGTCAAGACCTAGCCCGGGCAGGATATCGGACTGCTTCTGTCCACGACCCACTGGAGCCAAGACGAGCCGCTCAAGACGGCATCGTTCTGGAGCGACCACAACACGTGGGGCGAACGCACCGTCTCCATCTGGTTCGAGTTCGGACCGGGTGGCATGACGGAGAAGATGTACACCGCCTTCCTCGTTGAGGGCACGTGGCGCGTCCTCGAGTTCTCACGCCTGGTGACCTACTAG